>Ga0302196_10000643_pt1 | contig 33367 bp, 33 predicted proteins | sample II_Bog_N1_3_FD_198794 | JGI IMG/M metagenome (GOLD analysis project Ga0302196, IMG submission 198794) | Peat permafrost microbial communities from Stordalen Mire near Abisko, Sweden - II_Bog_N1_3 | ecosystem: Environmental > Terrestrial > Soil > Wetlands > Peat | place: Sweden: Abisko...
ATGGTCACCGAGCTGCCCCGGCACCAGACGGTGCCCGCCTTCGCCCTGGCCGTCCGGGTCGGCCTGGGGGTCCCCCTGCGGACGCACTCCCGGGTGGTGGGGATCCACGGGCACGGCCGCCTCGACGGCGTCGACGTCGAGGACCTCCGGTCCGGAGCGGTGGAGGGCCTGGCGGCGGACACCGTGGTCTTCACCGGCGACTGGATCCCCGACCACGAGGTGGCCCGCCGGGCCGGGATCGTCCTGGACCCGGCGACCGGCGGACCCCGGACCGACGTGGGGGGTCGGACCTCGCGACCCGGCGTCCTCGCCGTCGGGGCCCTGGTCCAGCCGGGGGACACCGCCGGGCTGGCCGCCCTCGGCGGCCGGGAGGCGGCCCGGCGGCTGGCCGCCTCGTGGTCGGCGCAGGGGCCCGGTCCCGCCGCCCGGGCGGTGTCGGGGCTGCCGGTCACCGTGGTCCGCCCCCTGTCCTCGGTGGTCCCCTCGGTGGTGGACCCGCTCGACCGGCCGGGGCGCCTGCTGGTCCGCACCGGGTCGTTCACCGACCACCGGTTGCTGGTGGCCCGCCAGGGTGGGTCCGAGGTGGGGCGCCACCGCCTCCGTCACGCCACACCCCACCGGACGCTGACCGTCCCGGGATCGGTCCTGGCCCGGGTCACCCCCGACGGCGGGGCGGTGGAGCTCAGCCTGGTGTGAGCTCCACGGGCCCGCACCCGGTCCCGGCGACGGGACCCGGTGGGTGGGGCCACGGACCGCCGGCGACCGGCTTGGTACGCTCGGTCGACGCCAGAGCCAGGGGGGGACCATGGCCGGACTCAACTTCGCCGACATCTTCGAGACGGTCGTGGACACCAAGCCCGATGCGCCCGCCCTCGTGGTCCGGTCGACCGCCGGCGACGAGGTGCGACTGACCTTCGCCGAGCTCGACGCCCGGGTCAACCGGCTGGCCCACGCCCTCACCGGGCTGGGGATCGGCCCCGGTGACCACGTCGGGTGCCACCTCTACGACGGCAACCAGTACGTGGAGACCACCCTGGCCGCGTTCAAGATCCGGGCGGTGCCGGTCAACGTGAACTTCCGCTACGTGGACGACGAGCTCGGGTACCTCTTCGACGACGCCGACCTCCGGCTGGTGGTCACCGAGCCCGTCCTGGAGGACCGGGCGACCCGGGCGGCCGCCGAGGTGGGGTGGCCCTGCACGGTGGTGGTGGCCGACGACCGCTACGAGGCGCTGTTGGCCGCCCGGACCGACCACCGGCCGGACGGGTCCGGCCGCGGGCCCGACGACCTCTACGGACTGTGGACGGGGGGCACCACCGGGATGCCCAAGGGGGTGATGTGGCGCCACGAGGACATCTACCAGTCGGCGGTGGGGGGGAGTGGCAACGCGGCCATCGGGGTGGCCCCGATCGAGGGCCTGGACGACGTGGCCCGCCGGGCCGACGGGGGCTACCCGCTGAACGGCACGCTCACCCTGTGCCCGCTGATGCACGGCGGCGGGTGGTGGATCGGCTTCAGTTCGCTGCTCTCGGGGGCACCCCACGTGCTCATCCGCGACCTCGGGTTCGACCCCGCCTTCGCCCTGCAGGTGATCGCCGACGAGCAGGTCAGCGCGGTCATGACCATCGGGGACGCCTACGCCCGGCCGATCGTCGACCACCTCGAGCGGTACGGGACCGACGGGCTCGACCTGCCCCCGTTGCTCATCTACGGGTCCGGAGGGGCCATCCTCTCCCCCGCGGTGAAGGACTCGCTGACGGCGCTGCTGCCCAACGTCATCGTGCTCGACGGGTTCGGCGCCTCCGAGACCGGTGGGCAGGGGACCCTGGTCGGCCAGAGCGACGACGGGGCCCCGGTGTTCGCCATGGACCCGTCCAACGCGGTCATCGCCGACGACGGCACGCTGTGCGTCCCGGGGGACGGCCGCCTCGGCCTGCTGGCCACCAGCGGCCACATCCCACTGCGGTACCACAAGGACGAGGCCAAGACGGCGGCCACCTTCCCGGTGGTCGACGGCGTGCGCTACGCGGTGCCCGGGGACCTGGCCAAGGTCCTGGCCGACGGCACCATCGCCGTCTACGGGCGCGGCTCGGTGTCCATCAACACCGGTGGGGAGAAGGTCTTCCCCGAGGAGGTCGAGCGGGCCCTGAAGAGCCACCTGGCGGTGTTCGACGCCACGGTGGTCGGGACGCCGAGCGAGCGCTGGGGCTCGCAGGTCACCGCCGTGGTGGAGCTGCGGCCCGGCCTCGACGACCCTCCCGGGGCCGAGGAGCTGCGCGAGCACTGCCGGGCCCACCTGGCCGGGTACAAGCTGCCCCGCGAGGTGGTGTTCGTGGACGCCGTGCAGCGGTCCCCGTCGGGCAAGCCCGACTACCGCTGGGCGCAGGAGGTGGCGGTGGCCGCCCTGGAGGGCTCGGTCACGACGGGGTGACCGGCGGGGTCGTGGGCGGGGATGCCGCGGCCGTCGAGGTGGTCGACCCGTCCGCCGGTCCGGTGGCCGCCGACCCCCCGGCACCGCCGGTCACCATGGCCAGGATCCGCTCGATGGCGGCGTCCTGGGCCTCGAGGTGGGCCTGGATCTGGAGGGCTTCGTGGAGGACGGCGTCGGCGTCCTGGTAGGTGGCCTCCGCCCGCTTGTCCGAGGCCTCGGCCTGGACGTTCTGGCCCACGATGATGATGGGCAGCAGGACCAACTGGAGGAACGTCTGGGCGATCCAGGCGATCAGTGCGATCAGGCTGGCCTTGACCAGGAACGACGGGAAGACCCCGGCGAAGGGGCCGCCGAGACCGGACAGGACGGCGGGCAGCGACAGGAAGGCCAGGACGCAGAACAGGTAGGCGCTGGTCATGGTGCCGACGTTGGTGGTGATGACGACGGCGAGCTTCTTGTTGAACCGCTGGTAGCCGGTGTCCGTCCGCAGCTGGTCGGCCACCTTGGTGGGGGAGTGGCCCTTGCGCTTGGCGATCCAGGGGTGCACGTGGTGTTCGAAGAGCGTGGACATGCCTCCAGGGTGGCACCGGCGACCGCCGCGAACGAGGATGATGGGCCGGTGACCGAGTACGTGCTGCCCCGGGTCCCGGTCTCGGCCGGCGCCCTGCTCTTCGACGACGACGGCCGCATCCTGGTCCTCAAGCCGACCTACAAGGGGGGATGGACGCTCCCCGGCGGGCAGATGGAGGCGGACGGCGAGACGCCGTGGGAGGCCTGTCGCCGTGAGGTGGCCGAGGAGACCGGTCTGACCGTGGTGTCGGGACGCCTGGCCTGTGTCGACTTCCTGCGTCCCCGTCCCGGACGGCCGGGGGGGATCCGCTTCCTGTTCGACTGCGGGGTGGTGCCGGCCCCGGCGCGGGACGCGGTGGTGCTCCAGGAGAGCGAGATCGAGGACCACCGGTGGGTGGCCCACGGGGAGGCCGACCGGTGGCTCAGCGGCCCGGTCGGCCGCCGGGTGGCCCGGGCGCGGGACGCCCGTTCCACCGTCTACCTGGAGGACGGGCGGCCGGTGACCGGTGTCCGGGGCGGGGAGCCGGTCAGGCGCCCCCCGGCACCCTGAGGTCCTCGACGAACCGGGTCACCGGGGCCCGCACCAGATCGGCGTCGCGGGCCGAGGCGAACCACGCCTCGGGCGGGACCAGGTCGCCGACCGGGAAGACCTCGACGAGGGAGCCGGCGGCCAGGCTCTCGGCGCAGGCGTACTCGGGTAGCAGGCTGATCCCCAGGCCACGGGCCACCGCCCCGGCCACGGCGCGCAGGTCCGGGGCCACCAGTCGCAGGTCGCCCCCGAAAGGGCGGCCCAGGGACGCCTGCCAGAACCGGCGGGTGCGGGGCAGCTCGGCGCTGTAGGCGACCCACGGCGCACCGGTCAGGGCCCGCCCCAGCTCGGCCGGTCCCTCCACCACCGGCAGCCCGTGGCCGGGGGTGCCCACCAGCACGAACCGGGTGACCCCGAGCGGGCGGACGGCGAGGCCGCGTCGACCGGGGTCGGTGGTGGTCACGACGACGTCGAGCTCGCCCCGCTGCAGCAGACCGAGCAGTTCGGGATCGGTGCCGAACCGCACGGTGAGCGGCTCGGCCCCGGGCCGGGTGCGGGGGATCACCGCGTAGGTGAGGTACTCCGGGGACGAGCCGAAGCGCAGCGCGGGGGCGGTCGGGCGCAGCGAGCCGCCGTCGATCCCGGCGAGGAGCGGCTCGAGCCGGTCCAGGGCGTCGGCCACCCCCACGTAGAGCTCGCGACCGGGCCGGGTGGGCTCCACCCCGTGCGGCGTCCGGACGAACAGCGGGGTGCCCGTGGCCTGTTCCAGGGCGCGGATCTGCTGGCTTACGGCGGGCTGGGACAGGTTGCGGACGCGGGCCCCCTCGGTGACCGACCCACCCCGGTAGACGGCCACGAACGTCCGGAGCCAGTCGGTGGAGGCCATTCGTCTAGCTTATGTCACGGCTCCGGTATGGTGAATTGCAACGGTACCGTCGCCGCCGCATGCTGGACGTGTGCCCGACACCACCTACTCCCATGGTCACGACGAGGCGGTCCTACGGTCCCACCGGTGGCGGACGGCGGCCAACTCCGCCGCCTACCTGGTGCCCCGCCTGCGCCCCGGACTCGACCTGCTCGACGTGGGCTGCGGACCGGGGACGCTGACCGTGGACCTGGCCCGGGCCGTGACCCCGGGTCGTGTCGTGGGGGTCGACGCCGCGGCCGCGGTGGTCGACGCCGCCCGGGCCGAGGCGGCCGGTGCCGGCCTGCCGTCGGTCTCCTTCCAGGTGGCCGACCTGTTCGCCCTGCCCTTCCCCGATGACGCCTTCGACGTCGTCCACGCCCACCAGGTGCTCCAGCACGTGGCCGACCCGGTGGCGGCCCTGGTCGAGATGCGGCGGGTGTGCCGACCCGGTGGCCTGGTGGCGGCCCGGGACTCGGACTACCCCGCGTTCACCTACGCCCCCGGGGACGTCGACCTGGACCGGGCGATCGCCGCCTACGGCGCCCTCACCCGGGTCAACCGGGCCCGCTGGGACGCCGGCCGGCTGCTGCTCGGCTGGGCGCACGCCGCCGGGTTCTCCGAGGTCGAGCCGTCGGCCTCGGTGTGGTGCTTCGCCACGGAGGAGAGCCGGGCCTGGTGGGGTGGGCTGTGGGCCGACCGGTTCACAAGCTCGGACATGGCCGACCAGCTGCTCGCCCACGGACTCGCCGACCGGGCCGACCTGACCGCCTTCGCCGACGGGTGGCGCCGGTGGGCGGTATCCCCCGACGGATGGTTCGCCGCCCTGCACGGCGAGGTCCTGGCCACGGCCTGACCGGGTCGCCGGGTCCGGCCCGCTCAGGCCAGGAGCCGGGTCCGGAAGTGGTCCAGGACCTGGTCGAGGGCCTCCCGGGTGGGTGTGCCGGGTCGGTCGTCGAGGTCCTCGGTCAGCACCGAATGGGCGGCCTTGCGGTGTCCGTGCGGGTTGCCGGGCGACGAGTCCAGTTCCACCCCGACGAAGCCGTCGCCCAGGAGCTCGCGCAGGGTGGCGAAGCGCTCGGGTGGGGAGGTCCTGTCTCCGCTGAAGCGCAGACCGAGCACGCACACCCCGGCGGCCACCCGCTCGACGACCCGGTCGACGTCGGCGTCGCTGATGCCGAGCGCCCGCCGCCGGGTCGCCCCGAGGGGGAACGGGAGCGACGGCTGGCTGAGCACCGGGGCCACCACCGTGTCGTCGACCATCATGGCCAGGGCGAACCCGCCGGTGAGGCACATGCCCACCGCCCCCACCCCGGGGCCGCCGCACCGCTCGTGCTCGGACCGGGCCAGGACCCGCAGCCACGAGGTGACCGGGCTGGTCCGGTCGAGGGCCAGCACGACGAACTCCCGGGAGACACAGCCGTGGACCAGTGACTTCAACGCGTAGGGCACCGACGGGTCCCGCCCGTCGGTGCCGAAGAGGCTGGGCATGACCGCCGTGCAGCCGATGCCGGCCACCATGCGGGCGAAGCGGGCCACGTTCGGCGTGATCCCCGGGATCTCGCTGATCACGATCACGGCCGGTCCGGACCCGGTCCGGTAGACGGTGCGGGTGGTGCCCTCGGCGGTGAATTCCGAGCGCTCGAAGTCGTCCAGGGAGTCGGTCATGCCTGGACGCTACCGCCGGCACGACCGAGCGTCCCGGCCGTCCCCGGCACGGCCACGGTGACCACGACCGGGCGGTGGTCCGAGCCCGAGGCGGCGGCGACACGGGCGTCGAGCACGGTGACGGCCGGGGTGACCAGGATGTGGTCGAGCTGGCTGTGCGGTCGGTGCGACGGCCAGGTGCGCCCGATCACCGCCCGGCGCCACCCGGGGAAGAACGACGAGGCCGGCGGCCCCCACATGTTCATGTCGCCGGCCAGCAGGGCGGGTCGGTCCGGCGGGGGGAGGAGGCGGGCCAGCCGGCGGTACTGCGCGGGCGACAGGTGGGTGATGTGGGACATGTGGGTGCCGTGGATCACCATCTCGCCGGCGCCGAGGTCGGTGGTGCAGCGGACCACGGCCCGGCGGGCCGGATCACGGCGGAGCTGGCCGAGGTCGAGGACCCGGGGGTCCCGGCACGCCACCCGGGCCAGCACGGCCACCCCCCACCACCCGTACCCGGCGCGCCGGTCGCGTGACCCGGCGGGCACCGTCCACCGTTCGTCGTCGAGCTGCAGCGTCTTGCGGACCTGGCTGAACGAGGGCCCCCACCGGGTCGGCGCCGACGGGTGGGGTGCGTACAGCCGTGCGTGGGCCAGCGGGGCCTCGGCGACGACCTGGTAGCCGAGGCGGCCGGCCACCACAGCGGCGGTGCCCGGGGTGCCGTCGTCAGGGGTCCACGCCTCCTGCAGGACGAGCACGTCGGCATCGAGGGCCGCGCACTCGGCCAGCACGTCGAAGGGGCGGCCCCATCCGTCCACGCCCATGTGCACGTTGAAGCTGGCGACGCGCAACGAGGCACGTCGTCCGGCGCCGACACCTGTGGGCTGCGGGCCCGGGGGGATCACCTCGGCGGGGACACGCGGTCAGAGCCGCCCGAGGGTGGTGGCCACGGCGCGCAGCCCGTCGCGGAAGTCGGGGTGGGCGATGTCGGCCAGGGCGGTGGCGCGCTCGCGGACGGTCCGGCCCGACAGGTCCGCACTCCCGTACTCGGTCACGACCACCCCGGTGTGGTGCCTCGGGGTCGAGACGACCGATCCCTCCGGCAGTACGGGGACGATCCTCGACCGGGTCACCCCGTTGGACACCGCCGTCGACCGCAGGCAGACCAGGGAGTGGTCGTCGATGCGCATCTCCGCCCCGGCCACGAAGTCCTCGTGCCCACCCACCCCCGAGATCTGGCGGCCGTCGATGTTGTCGGCGACCACCTGCCCGTAGAGGTCGACGCTGAGCGCGCCGTTGATCGAGACGAACGCGTGGTTCTGGGCGATCACCGTCGGGTCGTTCACCACCTGGACGGGGACGAAGGCCACGTCGGGGTTGCCGTCGAGCCAGCGGTAGAGCTCGGCGGACCCGAGGGCGAACGTGGTGATGGAGACCCCGTTGAACAGCCGCTTGGCGTCGTTGGTGACCTTCCCCGACCGGTGGAGCAGCATGAGCCCGTCGGTGAACATCTCGGAGTGGACGCCGTAGCCACCCCCGGGGCTGTCGGCGAGCTTGGACGCCACCATGTTGGGCACGGCGCCGATTCCGATCTGGAGGGTGGCGCCGTCGGCCACGAACGAACGGGCCACCTCGGCGATCGCCTCGTCGATCTCGTCCGGCGGGGGCGCGGGCAGGGTGAAGGGCGCCCCCGACGCCTCCACCAGGACGTCGATGATGTCGAGGGGCAGCGTGTTGGTGTAGTCCGGCGGCAGTGAGCCGGTGCGGGGCAGGTTGGGGTTGACCTCGACCACCAGCAGCCGGTCGGGGTCCCGCCCCGCCAGGACCAGCTCCTCGTAGGTGGCCCCCAGGTGGAGGGCGAGGTTGACCGTCCCGTCCCGGGGCGGGGCGGCCAGGACGGTCATCACCCGGGGGTTGTAGCGGCGCAGGATGGGGGCGAACTGCCGGAAGCCACCGGGGACCAGTTCGATGTTGGCCCCGTCGGCCAGCATGATCCGCTCGGCCGGACCGAAGAACCCGCACCGGTAGGTGACCTGGGGGTGGGAGAGGACGGGATAGAACCCGAGCAGCAGGGCACCGCCGAGGGTGAGGTCGACCCAGTCGTCCCGGCCGCCCAGCGCGGTCAGGAAGGCGTCCGGGTTGGCCGGCCCGAGGCCGAACCCGATGGTGTCGGTGGTGCCGACCAGTGCGGCGGCTTCCTCGGGCGTGCAGATCCTCGGTGGCATCGCCCCAGTGTGTCACCGGGGGTGGCGGGCGGTGAGGGTCCTTGGTCCCGAAGCCGTCGGGCCCGTCCCCCGGCGACCGACGGCGGGCGGGTGCGGACCGGTCCGGGCGGTGGGAGCATGGCCGGATGCGCTTCGACACCCAGCTGGCCGGCCTCGAGGACGCGCCGGCCCACGCCCGGCGCCTGGAGGCGATGGGAGTGGACGGGGCCTTCACCTTCGAGGGCCCCCATGACGTGTTCACCCCGCTGATCCTGGCCGCCGGGTCGTCCACCACCCTGGAGCTGGCCACAAACGTGGCCGTCGCCTTCCCCCGCAACGCGGTGCAGCTCGCCCACCAGGCGTGGGATCTGCAGCTGCTGTCGCACGGCCGGTTCACCCTCGGGCTGGGCAGCCAGATCCGGGCCCAGGTGGAGAAGCGCTACGGGTCGGACTTCGACCGTCCCATCGCCCGGATGCGCGAGCTGGTGGGTGCGCTCCGGGCCATCTTCGCCACGTGGGAGACCGGGGAGCGCCTCGACTTCCGGGGGGAGTTCTCCTCGCACACCCTCATGCCCCCGATGTTCAACCCGGGCCCCCACCCCCACGGGACACCCCCGATCGCCCTCGGCGGCCTCGGTCCCCAGATGGTCTCCCTGGCCGCCGAGGTGGCCGACGGACTCCTGGTCATGCCGTTCAACACCGCCGCCCACTTCCGGGCCCGGACACTGCCCGCGGTGGCCGAGGGACTGGCCCGGGCGGGCCGGTCCCGTTCGGACCTCACCGTGACCGGCGAGGTCATCGTCTGCTGCGGGCGGGACGAGGCGGAGCTGGATACGGCACGCCTGGCCGGTCGCTGGCTGCTCTCGTTCTACGCGTCGACGCCCGCCTACCGCCCCGTGCTGGAGGTCGAGGGCTGGGAGGACCTCCAGCCCGAGCTCAACGCCCTGACCAAGTCGGGCCGGTGGGACGAGATGCCGGACCGGATCGACGACACCATGCTGGCCACACTGGCCGCCGTCGGGTCCCCGGCCGAGGTGGCCGCCGACATCGTGGCCCGCTTCGGCGGACTGGCCGACCGGGTCGGCTTCTACACGCCCTACCTGGTGGCCGACGAGACGCTGGGTGCACTGGTCGACGAGCTCCGCCACGCCGACCCCTCCGACGACCGACCACCCCTACCCGCCCACGCCACCGAGGAGCAGCCATGAGCGATCCCACGCCGTCCCCCGACGATCCGGCCATCTACGACGAGTTCTCGCTCTTCCACGAGAACGCCGAGGAGTTCGGCCTCCCCTTCGACGGGCCACCGGTGGTCCGACGCGAGGCGGTGGAGGTGGTCCCGGGCCGGCGGGTGAGCGTGCTGGTGTGGGGAGCGGGCCCACCCGAGCTGGTCCTGATCCACGGCGGGGGCCAGAACGCCCACACCTGGGACACCGTGGCCCTCGCCCTCGACCGGTCCCTGCTGGCCGTGGACCTGCCCGGCCACGGGCACTCGGACTGGCCGACGGAGTCGGCCTGGCTCGACCCGGCGACCATGTCCGACGACGTGGCCCGGGTGATCACGGCACTGGCCCCCGACGCCCGCGCCGTGGTGGGGATGTCGCTGGGCGGCGCTACCGCCATCGCGCTGGCCACCCGTCACCCCCACCTGGTCCGCCGCCTGCTCCTGGTGGACATCACCCCCGGGGTCACCGGGGACAAGGCCTCCGACATCACCGCCTTCCTGTCCGGTCCCGAGACGTTCGCCACCTTCGACGAGATCCTCGACCGGACCGTCCGGTTCAACCCGACCCGGTCGGTCACCTCGCTCCGGCGGGGCGTGCTCCACAACTCGGTGCAGCTGCCCGACGGCTCGTGGACGTGGCGCCACCAGCTGGGCCGTCCGGCCATGGAGGCCGACCCCGGCGTGCACGTCGAGCGGGTGGACAACCTGCTGCAGTGGGACGCGCTGGAGGCCGTCGGGGTGCCGGTCCTCCTCGCCCGCGGCAGCCGGTCACCGGTGGTGGACGACGAGGACGAGGCCGAGTTCCGGCGTCGCCGGCCGGACGACCGGGTGGTGCTGGTGGAGGACGCCGGCCACAGCATCCAGGGCGATCAGCCGCTCGAGCTGGCCCGGATCATCGAGGAGTTCGCCACCGGCGGATGAGGCCGGGTGGGGCCCCGGGAGTTCATCGGGAGCACCCCGGATATTCGCGTGCAGTTCACCGTGAGTTCACCGGTCGTTCAATCCACCTGGGTACGGTCGCTGATGAGGACACGTGTGCCGGGGCGGGGCACCGGTCGCCCGACGACACCCATGACTCGACGATGACCTGGAGGCCAGGACAACCGTGACTACACCGAACGTGATCCGCACCGTGCGTGGCCGGCGGGCCCTCCCGCTGGCCGCGCTGGGACTGGCCGCCGCCGCCCTGCTGGCGGCGTGCAGCTCCTCGTCGTCCACCCCGACCACCACCACCGCACCTCCCGGGGGCACCCTCTCCTCCTCCAACGCCGCCTTCCTGGCCGCCGACCTGCAGGCCCCCGCCGGCTCGCTCAACGCGGCCGGCTCGACCTTCGTGCAGCCGTTCTTCACCTCGGCCTTCTACGCCTACACGGGCAAGAACCCGGGCCTCCAGGTCAACTACCAGGGCACCGGCAGCGGGTCGGGCATCACCGCCTTCGAGGCCGGCACGGTGGCCTTTGCCGCCTCCGACGTGCCCATGAGCGCCTCCGACCTGGCCAAGGTCCCGGCCTCCTCCGGCCCGGTCGTCCAGATCCCCGACATCCTGGGCGGTGTCTCGGTCTCCTACAACCTGCCCGGGGTGTCCACCCGGCTGAAGCTCGACGGCGCCACCCTGGCCGGCATCTTCGACGGGTCGATCACCACGTGGAACGCCTCCCAGATCACCGCCCTCAACCCGGGGGTGAGCCTGCCCGCGCACGCCATCGTCCCCGAGGTCCGGGCGGACAGCTCGGGCACGACGTACATCTTCACCGACTACCTGGCGTCGGCCAGCCCGACCACGTGGAAGCTGGGCACGTCCAAGACCATCGCCTGGCCGTCGTCGGCGGAGCAGACGCCGAAGAACTCCGGTGTGGCGGCCTCGATCAAGTCGACGCCGTACTCCATCGGCTACGTCGAGCTCTCCTACGCCATCCAGAACAAGTTCACCTATGCGGCGGTCAAGAACGCGGCCGGCAACTACGTGGTGCCGAGTCTGGCCACGGTGGCCGCCGACGCCGACCAGAAGGTGGGGGTCAGCCCGACGGACTTCTCGATCGTGAACCAGCCCGGGGCCACCAGCTACCCCATCTCGGGCTACAGCTGGGCCATCCTGCTGCAGAAGCAGACCAGCGCCACCACCGGCGCCCAGGTGGTCAAGGTCCTCGACTGGACCACCCACACCGGCGGCGGCCAGGACCTGGCGGCCGGTCTGGACTACGTGTCGCTGCCCCCGGCGGTGCAGAACCAGAACCGGACCCAGCTGCTCACCGTCACCGGGCCCAGCGGCCAGACGCTCCTGACCAAGTGATCCGCCAGCCCCCGGGCTCGTCGCGGTGAGAGGCGCAGCGGTGGTGGCATGACCGTGGTCGACACCCCGGCCGCCGCCCCGCGGCCGGCGCGGCGCCGGTGGTCGCTGCCCGACAACGGCTACCGGGCCGTCCTGGCCGTGGCCGCCGCCGCCGTGGCCGCCCTGGCCGTGTGGTTCCTGGTCTCGATGATCGTCCAGGCCCGCCCTGCCTTCTCCACCCTGGGCTTCTCCTGGATCGTCCAGAAGACGTGGGACCCGACCCACGGCCGGTACGGACTGCTGCCGTTCATCCTGGGCACCTTCGAGGTGACCGCCATCGCCGTGGTGCTGGCCGTGCCCATCGGCCTGGGCACGGCACTCGCCCTCGCCTACCTCGTGCCGCAGCGGGCCCGTGCGGGCCTGTCCACCACGGTGGAGCTCCTGGCCGCCATCCCCAGTGTGGTCTACGGCCTGTGGGGCCTGATCGTGCTGGCCCCGGTGTTCCGGTCCACCGTCGAGCCGTTCCTCACCTCGGTCCTCGGCTGGACCGGGCTGTTCGACGGGCCCGACAACGGGGTCGGCCTGCTGCTGGCCGGGGTGATCCTCTTCGTCATGATCCTTCCGACCATGGTGGCCATCTCGCGCGACGTGCTGGCCGTGGTGCCGAACGAACAGGTCGAGGGGGCGATTGCGCTCGGGGCCACCCGCTGGCAGGTGCTGCGCAAGGTGGTCGTGCCCGGGGCCCGCTCGGGACTGCTCGGCGCGTTCACCCTCGCCACCGGTCGCGCCCTCGGGGAGACCGTGGCCGTGGCCCTGGTGATCGGCAACTCGCCCTACATCGCCCACTCCCTCAAGTCGCCGGCCGCCACCATCCCCTCGTTGATCGTCAACAACTTCGGTGAGTCGACCGGTACCGAGCTGGCCGTGCTGTTCGCCGCCGGGCTGGTCCTGCTGGTGATCGGCATCGCCGTGAACTCGGTGGCCCGCTGGCTGGTGTGGTCGGCCGCCGGCAGTGACGTCGGGGCGGCCACCCGATGACCACGGTGGCCGACGCCCCGGTGGACCCGACGGTCGAGCGCCGTCGCGCCGTGCAGCAGGCCGCCACGGCCAGCCTGCGCCGTCGCCGGCTGGGATCACGGGTGGCCCTGGGCCTGTGCTGGGCGTGCCTGGCGGTCGCGGTGGTCCCGCTGGTGGCCGTGGTGGCCTACGTGGTGGCCAAGGGGTTGCCCGCCTGGAACCTGGACTTCTTCACCCATTCGACCACCCCCGAGGGCATCGCCGGGGGCGGGGTGTGGAACGCCATCGTCGGCACCGTCGTCATCACCACCATCGCCATAGCGGTGGCCGTCCCCCTGGGGCTGACCGTCGGCCTCTTCCTGGCCGAGTCCGACGGCCGACCGGCCGCCGCCCTCCGGTTCACCGCCGACGTCATGACGGGGATCCCCTCGATCACCATCGGGATCTTCGGGTACATCGCCATCGTCCGCAACTTCGGCTACAGCGGCCTCGCCGGGTCGTTCGCCATCGGGTTCGTGATGCTGCCGGTGATCGTCCGGGCCGGGGAGACGGCCTTCCGGGGCGTCCCCCGCTCCCTCAACGAGGCGGCCATGGCCCTCGGGGCCCGGCGGGCCACCGTGGCCCGGCGGGTGGTGGTGCCGACCGCCCTGCCCGGGGTGATCACCGGCGTCCTGCTGGCCATCGCCCGGGGCCTGGGGGAGACGGCCCCGCTCCTCCTGACCATCCTGGGCAACGAGTACCTCCAGTGGAACCCGACCAAGCCCATGGAGTCCCTCCCGACCCTCATCTACAGCTACAGCCAACAGCCCTTCGCCGACCTGGTCCAGGTGGCGTGGGGCGCCGCCCTCCTGCTCGTGGTGGTGGTGCTGATCCTCAGCATCGGCAGCCGCGTATTGGCCGGCCGGTTGCGGAAGGAACGACGATGACCGATGCTGGATCCCGGACACCGAAGGTGGAGGACGCCTTGACGCTGCAGGCCGAGGAGGCGATGACACCATCCCCCGCCGGTGCGGTGGTCATGACCCTGGCCGACGTGGCCGTGTCCTTCAGCGGTCGGACCGCGGTGCGCGACGTGACCTTCGACGTCCACGGCGGTGAGGTGACCGCCCTGATCGGTCCGTCCGGCTCGGGCAAGACGACCCTGCTGCGGGCCCTCAACCGCATGCACGACGCCGTGCGGACGGCGTCGGTCACCGGTACGGTCCTCCTCGGCGACCTCGACGTCTACGCCGAGGACACCGACCCCACGCTGCTGCGGAGCCGGGTGGGGATGGTGTTCCAGCGACCCAACCCGTTCCCCACCATGACCATCTACGAGAACGCGGTGGCCGGACTGAAGTTCAACGGGGTGCGCAAGAAGGCCCTGCTCGACGAGGCGGCCGAGTCGGCGCTGATCGCCGCCGCCCTGTGGGACAGCGTGAAGGACCGGATGAACGCCCACGCCAGCACCCTCTCGGGCGGCGAGCAGCAGCGGCTGTGCATCGCCCGGGCCCTCGCCGTGGAGCCCGAGGTGCTGCTCATGGACGAACCCACCTCCGCCCTCGACCCGATCGCCACCAAGCGCATCGAGGAGCTGGTGGTCGAGCTGAAGGAGCGGGTCACGATCATCATCGTCACCCACAACATGCAGCAGGCCATGCGGGTGTCCGACCGCTGTGCGTTCCTGCTGATGGGGGAGGACAAGGCCGGTGAGCTGATCGAGTACGGGCCCACCGCCCGTCTGTTCAGCGAGCCCTCCGATCCCCGGACGCTCGACTACGTGAACGGCCGCTTCGGCTGAGGCTCAGTGGCGGACCTGGCCGTCCGTCGGTGGGACGCCTCCGTCGGGCCGGTCGCCGGCGGGTCCGTCGGGGTCGATCCGGAAGCCCACCCCCCGCACGGTGACGATGTAGCGGGGGTCGGTCGGATCCGGTTCGAGCTTGGCCCGCAGCCGGTGGATGTGGGTGTCCAGGGTCCGGGTGTCGGTCAGGTACGTGTCCGGCCACAGCAGGTCGATCAACTCGTCGCGGGAGCGGACCCGCCGGGCGGGGGACAGCAACGCCACCAGCAGGTCGAACTCCTTGCGGGAGAGGTGGGTCGGGACCCCACCCACCGTCACCTCGCGGCGGACGTAGTCGACGGCCACCGAGCCGAAGGCCGGCCCGGTGACAGCGGCCCCCGGGGGGTCCACCCCGGCGGCGGACGTGGTGGGCGGCGCCCCCGGCGGGGGCGCCGGCGTGGTCGGCTGCACCCGGCGCAGGATGGCGTTCATCCGGGCCACGAGCTCCCGGAGCCGGAACGGCTTGGTCACGTACCCCGAGGCGCCCAGCTCCAGGCCCAGGACCACGTCGAGCTCGGCGTCCACGGCACTGACCATGAGGACGGGCACCGACGAGGCGGCGCGGATCCGCCGGCAGACGTCGATCCCGTGCAGGCCGGGAAGCAGCATGTCCAGGAGGACGATGTCCGGGTCGCGCTCGTCGAACAGGCGCAGCCCCTCCATGCCGTCGGACGCCAGCACCACCTCGAACCCCTCCCGTCCGAGGCCCGAGGCCAGGGCCTGGCGGTAGGACTCCTCGTCCTCGATGACCAGGACGAGGGTCCGCTCGCGAGCCGGCCGCTCCGACTGTGTGACCACAGGCAATTCCTCCCGACACCACGGTAGGGAGGGCAGTTGAACGCCGGAGGTCCCGAGGGCGACCGGGGGGTGATCATTCCGTGAACGTCGTGTGGCACGGGGCCCGGTGGGACCCGGCGGGACCGGGGGGCGTGGTGACCGGCCCCGAGGAGCGACCGGGGCCGGTCAGAGGGCGTGCCCGAGGAACAGGCCCAGTGCGGCGGCGCCCAGGCCGAGGACCAGGCTGGCGCCCAGGTTGGCCGCCGCCGCCCCGATCCGGCCGCGCTCGACCAGGCCCACGGTGTCCACGCTGAAGGTCGAGAAGGTGGTGTAGGCCCCGAGCAGGCCGGTGCCGGCCACGGTGACCAGCTCGGTCGGGACACCGTGGTCGGCGGCCGCCCCGGCCAGGACCCCGAGCAGGAACGAGCCGGTCACGTTGATGAGCAGGGTGCCGTAGGGGAGGTCGCCGCCCGTCCGACGGCGGACGGCCAGCTCCACCTCGTAGCGGAGCAGCGCCCCGACGGCCCCGGCCACCACGACCAGGAGGACGGTCACCCGGCACCCCCGTCGTCGCCCGGATCGCCGGCCAGGAGGTCGGGGTCGGGCAGGGGGGCCCGTCCGACCGGGAGGAGCCGTCCCCGCGCCACGGTGATCCCGACCAGGGCGGCACCGAGCCCGGCCACCAGCGTCACCACCAGGTAGGCGGCGGCCAGCGCACCGTGGCCGTGCTGGATGCGCTGGTCGATCTCCACGGCCAGGGTGGAGAAGGTGGTGAAGCCCCCGCAGAAGCCGACGGCCACCAGCGGTCGGAGGTACCGGTCGCCCGGCCACCGCTCGCTCACCAGGGTGACCACGACACCCAACAGGAACGACCCGAGCACGTTCACCACCAGCGTGGCCCACGGGAACCCGTCGGCCGCCGCCACCACGGCGTGCTCCATCCCGTAGCGGGCCAGCGTGCCGAGGCCGCCGCCGACGGCGATGGCGGCGATGGGCCCGGGGCCGTGGTGGGGGTGGACGGGTCCGTCACGGGGTGACTGTCCGCTCGGCCCGGTCGGCTCGGGCACCGCATCGCTCCTTCCGGGTTGGCGACGCAGGCCGCCAGGTGGCCCGGACGCACCTCGGGCCGCGGGCCGACGACGGTCCCGTCGGCGCCCGCAGTCTACGGCAGGGGTCGTCCCCACCCCGGTGGACCGGGCGTCATCGGGGGGCGTTCCAAAGGGGACCGGCGGGGGGACCGCCCAACCCGTAGGGGCCCGCCCGCCCACCGAGGTGCGGCCGGAGGGGGAGGGTGCGGCCGGGTACGGCGTCGGGCGGGCTCCTACGGCTTGAAGCGGTAGCCCACCCCCCGGACGGTGATCAGGTGGGCCGGCTCGGCCGGGTTGAGCTCGATCTTCTTGCGCAGCCGCTTGACGTGGGTGTCGAGGGTGCGGCTGTCGCCCTTCTTGCGGTCCTTCCAGATCCGGTCCATGCACTGCTTGCGGGTGACCACGTGGCCGCCCTCGGACACCAGCAGGGCCAGCAGGTCGAACTCCTTGCGGGAGAGCTCGACCTCCCGGCCGTGGAGCGTGACCTCCCGTCGCGACACGTCGATGGCCACCGGTCCGAACACGTAGGCACCACTGGGCGCAGTCGGCACCAGGCTCTGGGGCTGGCGGCCCACCCGGCGCAGCACGGCCCGGATCCGGGCGGTCAGCTCACGTGGCCGCGGCGGCTTGGTGACGTGGTCGGCGGCTCCGGCCTCGAGGGCCAGGACCGCGTCGAGCTCGTCGTCCTCATCGGTGATCATGATGACCGGCACCCAGGGGGTGAGGGAGGTGATCCGACGGAAGACGTCGAAGCCGCCCGAGTCGCCGATCTGGGTGTCCAGGATCACCAGGGCCGGGGTGTCGGACGTCAGGAGGGCGATACCCTCCGCGCCGGTGGCCGCGGTCACCACGTCGAACCCCTCGACCGACAGGGTGGCGGCCAGGGAGTCACGGGAGAGGTGGTCGTCGTCGATGATCAGGATGCACGGGGGCGCCTCGTCGGGGAGCTCCCGCCGCTCGACGTCGCGGAAGGTCAGGGTCACCGGTCTCCCCGGGTGTCCCGGAACAGCGCGCACGGTGGGGTGGTGCCGAGGTGGCGCCGGGAGCGCGCCGCGGCACCGCTGGACGACCGCCGCACCGGTGGTGCCGGCCCGGCCCGGGTGGCGGTCAGGGGCGGTGGGGTCCACGACGCCGGACGGCACGGGTACGGGCACCGGGTGGACGGACCGGCCCCCGGGGGGCCGGTCGGCCGCGAACACGGTGCGTGGTGGGCTCCGGCCATCCCGGGCGACAGTAGGAGTCCCAGGTGAACGCCACGCGATCGCTCCGTTATCGAACGGTAATCATTGGCCAATTTCGCCCGGGTGACCACCGGGCGTGCCTACAGTGCGGGACACGGGACCAGAGGTGCCGGACGACCACGGAGGCGAGTGCGCATGGACGGGACCGGGGACACGGAGCGGCGGCACGGAGTGGTCGACCTCGTCGCCACCGACGAGTGGCGGGACCTGGTCGGGCACTTCGAGCGCCTGCGCGACCGCCACCTCCGTGACCTGTTCGCCGGGGACCCCGGTCGCGGCACGGCGATGACGGCGACCGCGGGCGACCTGTTCCTCGACTACTCCAAGCACCGGGTCGACGCCGCCGCGGTCGAGGCGCTGGTGGCCGTGGCCCGCCGGGCCGGGGTGGCCGAGCGACGCGACGCCATGTTCGCCGGGGAGCGGATCAACACCACCGAGGACCGCTCGGTGCTGCATGTGGCCCTGCGCATGCCACGGGACGCGCAGCTGGTGGTCGACGGGCGCGACGTGGTCGCCGACGTGCACGACGTGCTCGACCGGATGGGAGCGGTGGCCGACCGGATCCGCTCCGGTGCGTGGACCGGCGCCACCGGTCGGCGGATCCGGGCCGTGGTGAACATCGGCATCGGCGGGTCGGACCTCGGGCCGGCCATGGCCCACGAGGCCCTGCGCGACTACGCCGACCCCGGGATCGAGTGCCGGTTCGTGTCCAACGTCGACCCGGTCGACCTCTTCGCCAAGACCCACGACCTGGACCCGGCCGAGACGCTCGTCGTGGTGAGCTCCAAGACCTTCACGACCCAGGAGACCCTGACCAACGCCCGGGCGGCCCGGGACTGGCTCCTGGCCGGGATCGGCGCCGGACCCGAAGCGGTGGCCCGCCACTTCGTGGCCGTGTCGACCAACGAATCGGGGGTCACCGCCTTCGGGATCGACCCGGCCAACATGTTCGGCTTCTGGGACTGGGTGGGGGGTCGCTACTCGTACGACTCGGCCATCGGCTTCTCGCTGATGGTGGCCATCGGACCGGCGGCGTTCGCCGACATGCTGACCGGGTTCCACGTCGTCGACCGGCACTTCGTCGAGGCGCCGTTCGGGGCCAACCTCCCGGTGCTGCAGGGGATGCTCAACGTCTGGTACGCCAACCTCTTCGGGGCGGAGACCCACGCCGTGCTGCCCTACAGCCAGCGCCTGGCCCGCTTTCCGGCCTATCTGCAGCAGCTGACCATGGAGTCCAACGGGAAGTCGGTCCGCCGCGACGGCTCGCCGGTGGAGGGGAGCACCGGGGAGATCTTCTGGGGGGAGCCGGGGACCAACGGCCAGCACGCCTTCTACCAGCTGATCCACCAGGGGACCCGGCTGATCCCCGCCGACTTCATCGGCTTCGCCACCTCGACCCGCGAGGACGGGGACCGCCAGGACCTGCTGATGGCCAACTGCTTCGCCCAGACCCGGGCGCTGGCCTTCGGGCGGACCGCGGAGGAGGTCGCCGCCGAGGGCACCCCCGCCGAGGTCGTCCCCCACAAGGTGATGCCCGGGAACCATCCCAGCTCGACCATCCTGGCCCCGGAGCTCACCCCGTCGGTGCTCGGCCAGCTGGTGGCGCTCTACGAGCACACCGTCTTCGTCGAGGGGGCGGTGTGGGGCATCGACTCGTTCGACCAGTGGGGGGTGGAGCTCGGCAAGGCAATGGCCGGACAGCTCGCCCCGGCCCTCAGCGCCACCGACGTCCCCGACCTGTCCGGCCAGGACAGCTCGACGGCCAATCTGGTTCGGGCCTACCGCTCCCGGAGGGGCCGCCCGGTCTGAGTCGGCTGGTGGGGCCGGGACGTGTCCGCTCAGGCCGACGACAGCGCCCGCCACAGGGCGAGATAGCCGGGATAGGTGATCCCCCCGGTCACGTAGCCGGCCCGCTCGAGTTCGGCGTGGTACCGGGGCAGGTTGCGCCACGGCACGCCCATGTCGACGTGGTGGGCCAGGTGCCACCCGGTGTTGTACGGCACGAACCAGAACCGGGCGATCCAACTCTGCCGGACGTTGTGGGTGGTGACCCGCCGGTCGCGGCCCGCCTCGAGACCGCCGTGCTCGCCGATGGCGCGGAGCCGGTTGATCACCCGCCACTGGGTCATCCACGGCAGCCACCACAGCAGCGGGTAGATCCACCAGCGCCCGGTGCCGGCCCACAGTGCGGCCCACAGCAGGAGCTGTACGCCGATGATGGAGAGTGAGGTGCGGCGGAACGCCGGCACCTTGAGCGACCGGAACAGGGGCACGAAGTTCTTCCAGCCCGAGATGCCCACCGCGTCGCGGACCAGCCGCCGGACCAGGGTGCGCCGGTCGCACGGGTAGCCGCCGTAGAAGGCGACGTCGGGCTCGTTGGGGCCGAACTCCTCCTTGTGGTGGGCGAAGTGACCCCGCCGGTACAGGCCGATGGGCGTCCAGGTGGGATAGGCGATGAGCCAGGTCCCCACCCAGTCGTTGACCCGCTTGTCCGTGAACAGCAGCTTGTGAGCGGCCTCGTGCATGAGGATGGCGAAGCGGGCGTACATCGGGCCCATCAGGACGAAGGCGACCAGGTACGCCCACCAGCGGTCGATCCACACGCTCCCGCCGATGAGCACGGCGACCTCCAGCCACACCGTCACCACCGTCACCGCATTGCGGTGGTCGTCGATCCGACGGAGCTCGGCCCGTAGCTCGGGCCGGGCCATCCCGTTGACCAGGAGGCGGTCGGTCGGGAGGACGTCCGGGCGTGCGGCCGCGTCGGCCACCATGGTGGATGCCATCGCCGGTACATTACAAGGACGGAACGATTGACGCAATCACGTAATGCCACCCACGACCGGACCGGGGCTCAGCCCCTGACCGCACGGTCGGTCCTGGCCAGCGCGCTGCTGGGTGAGGACCCGCCCGAGCTCCCGGTGGCCCATCTGGTGCACCTGGCCGGGCTGTTCGGCATCAATCCCAACCGTGCCCGGGTGGCCCTGAGCCGGATGGTGGCCTCGGGGGAGGTGGTGACCGACGGGTCCGGTCGCTACCGGCTCGCCGGCCGGCTCCTGGAGCGGCGCGAGCGCCAGGAGGCCAGCCGCGCCGGGCGCACCGGTGGGTGGTCGGGGCAGTGGCACCTGGTGGTGGTGATCGCCGGCGGCAGCCCGGCCGGGCAGCGGTCCGCCCGCCGCCGCCGGCTGGCCCTGGCCCGCCTGGCCCACCAGCGCGACGGGGTGTGGCTCCGCCCGGACAACCTGGACCTCCGACCCGACCCGGCCGAGGACCCGGACCTGGTGGTCTACCGGGCCGTGCCCCACCGGGACCCGGTCGGGCTCGCCGCCTCCCTGTGGGACCTCGCCGGATGGGGCCACCGGGCGGAGTCGTTGCTCGTCGCCCTGGACCGGACGGTCACCCGTGGGCCCGACGACCTCGCCCCGGGCTTCGTCCTGTCGGCCGCCGTGTTGCGCCACCTCCAGGCGGACCCGCTGCTGCCGGCCGGGCTCCTGCCCGACGGGTGGCCGGGTCCCACCCTGCGCGAGGCGTACGCGGCGTGGGACGCACGGTACCGGGAGGTGCTCCGGGCCTGGGGGAGGTCCACCGGCGGCGGTTGACCGGGCTGTCTAGTATCCCGGCGGGCGCGCCGCGGGGGACGTCCGGGGAGCCACGGGGGTCGCCATGTCCGCACAGGCAGCGTCGGAGGAGGACGGCGGCCGGTTCGCCGGGCGGGTGGCGGTCATCACCGGTGGCGCCCGGGGCCAGGGCCGTAGCCACGCCGTGGCGCTGGCCCGGCGGGGGGCGGACATCGCCGTGGTCGACCGGTGCGCCGACCTCGGGACGGTCACCTACCCGCTGGCCACCCCCGAGGACCTGGTCGAGACGGTCCGACTGGTCGAGGCCGAGGGCCGCCGGTGCCTGTCGGCCACAGCCGACGTGCGGGATCTCGACGCCATGATCGGCTTCGTCGACCGGGTGGTGGACGAACTCGGCTCGGCCGACATCCTCATCGCCAACGCCGGCGTCTCGACCCTGGGATCGATTGTCGACCTCGACGCCGCCGGGTGGGCGGAGACGGTGGACGTCAACCTGACCGGCGTGTTCCACGCCATGCGGGCGGCGGCCCCTCACATGCGCCGGCGCCGGTGGGGGCGGATCATCGCCATCTCCTCGATGATGGGCCGATCGGCCAACCCGCTGATCCCGGCCTACTGCGCGTCGAAGTGGGGGGTGATCGGCCTGACCAAGTCGGTGGCCCACGAGCTGGCCCACGTCGGGGTCACGGCCAACGTCGTCGCCCCGGGCAACGTCTCCACCGACATGATCCACAACGACATGCTCTACGGGCTGATGCGGCCCGACCTGGACCGACCCACGGCGGACGACGTGGCCGGCCCGATGGCCTCCCTGCACGTGCAACCGGTGCCGTGGCTGGAACCCGACGAGATCACCGCGGCGGTCCTCTACCTCTGCTCGGAGGGTGCCCGCCACGTCACCGGCTCGGTGATCGACGTCGACGCCGGGGCGTCGGCCCGGTTCACCGCCTGACCGGCCGGGCGGTCACTGCTGGGCCATCGCCGCCCGTTGCCCGGCCGTGGCGGAGTCGGTCGGCTCCGGGCCCTTGTGGGTGACGGCGATCTCCACCTGGTGGAGCGTCCCCTCGAACGCGAAGGGGCCCCGGTAGCGCTCGCTGACCGGACTTCCGTGGTCGTAGCCCACGCTGGCTCCGACGCTGGAGATGATGTGCATGGCGAAGGGCACCGTCGTCCCGCCGCAGGGCACGCCGTCGACGACGAGGGTGGCCTCGCCACCGGCACCCTGCCGCCGGAACCGGACCCCGACCACGGAGGCCCCGACGGGCACCGGCACGGTGGACTCGAGGACATGGTGGTCGTTGAAGCAGTTGTAGTCGAACACCAGGCGGTCCCCCTGGACGAAGACGCTGATACCGGAGTTCTCGGTCCCGGTGGCGTAGAGCACGCCTCCCGCCCCCGCCGGGCGGTCGATGGTGGCCGCCAGGTCGAAGCCCCTGCCCCCCATGCCCGGCGCCACCTGCGCCGGTAGCGGGGCCATCGGCGGGTAGTAGGTGTAGCGCCGGTCCGTCGGGTGCACCGACCGGTCCCGGTAGCGGGTGAAGAACAGCTCGATCGAGCGGTCGTCGAGGGGGAGGACCCCCTGGTCCTCCGCCTCCACCCACCAACGGTCGACCAGTCCGGCGAGCTTGTCGGGGTGCCCGGCGGCCAGGTCGTGGCACTCCGAGCGGTCGATGTCGTAGTGGTAGAGCTCCCAGGTGTCGTCGTCGAAGGGGACTCCCGGGGTGTGGCGGGTGACCGCCTTCCACCCGTCGGCGATCAGCGCACGGTGTCCGAACATCTCGTAGTACTGGACCCGCTTGGTCGTCGGGGCGTCGGCGTCGTCGAACGTGTAGCGCATCGAGGTACCGCTCACCGGCAGCTGCTCCCGGCCCCGGTAGACGTCGGGGGCGGTGATCCCGAGGAGGTCGTAGACGGTGGGGACCACGTCGTTCACGTGGTGGAACTGGTCGCGCACGGCGCCGGCGTCGGCGATCCCGGCCGGCCAGTGGATGATGAGCGGGACGTGGACGCCCCCTTCGTGGGTGTTCTGCTTGTACCACCGGAACGGGGTGTTCCCGGCCTGGGCCCAGCCCCACGGGTAGTTGGCGTGGCTGTGGGGCCCCCCGATGTCGTCGATCCGCCCGACGGCCTCGTCGGGCGTCTCGACCAGCAGGTTGAAGTACTTCATCTCGTGCATGACGCCGAACGGCCCCCCCTCCTGGCTGGCCCCGTTGTCCGACAGCAGGACGAGCAGCGTGTCGTCGAGCCGGCCGAGGCGGTCGAGGTCCTCGACCAGCCTCCCGATCTGGGCGTCGGTGTGCTCCAGGAAGGCGGCGAACGCCTCCTGGAGTCGGGCGGCCAGCCGGCGCTGGTTGTCGGGGAGGGAGTCCCACGGCTCCACGCCCGGGTTGCGCGGCGCCAACTCGGTGCCGGGCGGCAGCAGCCCCAGCTCGATCTGGCGGGCGAACCACCGCTCGCGGGCGACGTCCCACCCCTCGTCGAATGCCCCCCGGTACTTCTCGAGGTACTCGGTCGGGGCCTGGTGCGGGGCGTGCATGGCGCCGAAGGCGAGGTAGGTGAAGAACGGGCGGTCGGGCCGGATGGACACCGAGTCGTGGATGAACTCGATGGCGTGGTCGACCAGGTCCTCACTCAGGTGGTATCCCTCGTCGGGCGTGGCCGGGGGCTCCACCCGGTGGTTGTCGTAGACCAGGTCGGGCGAGAACTGGTCGGTCTCCCCCTCGAGGAAGCCGTAGAACCGGTCGAAGCCGCGCTGGCACGGCCACTGGTCGTAGGGTCCGGCCGCCGAGGCGTTCTCCATGGCGCACAGGTGCCACTTGCCCACGGCGAAGGTGGCGTAGCCCTCGTCGCGCAGCACCTCGGCCAGGGTGGTGGCGTGGTCGGTGATGTGCCCGCGCATGTGCGGGTAGCCGCTGTCGAAGTTGGAGATGGCCCGCATGCCCACGGTGTGGTGGTTGCGGCCGGTCAGCAGGGCCGCCCGGGTCGGCGAGCACAGCGGCGTGACGTGGAAGTTGGAGTACCGCAGCCCGCGGGCGGCCAGGGCGTCGATGTTCGGGGTGGTGAGGTCGGAGCCGTAGCACCCCAGGTGGGAGAAGCCGGTGTCGTCGAGGAGGATCACCACCACGTTGGGCGCGCCCGCCCCCGGATGGGGCGGGACCGGCCACGACGGCCGTGACTCGGCCTGGGTCCGGGCGATGACCCCGTCGAAGGGCTCGAACTGCTGCATGGGGACGTCCTCGCCTCAGGGGGGCACCGGGGTGCGCCACCGGGAATCATCTGTCAACCCGACTGACGATAGATACCCGGTCGGTGGCTGTCCACCGGCGGGTCCCGACGGCCGGCGAGGGTCTACCGGTGCGGGCGGTCCGACCGGTCGGGGCGGGAGCGGTGGTCCCGGTGGGCACGGGAGCGCTCGGCCAGCACGGCCAGGGCGATCACCGTGGCGGCCAGGACCAGCGACGTGACCCCGAAGGCGCGCGCCGCGGTCCCGGAACGGCCGACGACGGCTACCGGGCCCAGGACGAGTGCGGCCCCGGCGTCGAGCACGATGACCCGGCGCAGCCAGGTCGTCCGCTCCACGGGTCCGACCCGGGTGAGGCCGTAGGCGGCGGGCAGGACGGCGACGGCGAACAGCAGGCCGGACGGGCGGAGCGGGCCGACGGGGATGATGTGGAGCCACAGGTACCCCTCGAGCACGGCGACCGCCGCCAGGAGCACCAGGCCGGGTGTGGCGAAGGGTCCCACCGGATGGCCGGGCCGGTGGGGGTCCGGCTCCGGTGGTACCGGCCGGGAGCCGATCGGGACCGGGAACCGGGTCCGTGCCGACGCCACCGCCGTCACGCCACGCTCGGAAGCACCCATCGGTCCGTCCTCCGCCTCCGGCGGGACGGGTCGCGGGCATCCGGCTCGTCGCCGGACGCCCGCCGTCCCCCGCTACCCCCGGACCGAGGCCCGGAGGCTGTATCCGCCACCCACGCGGATCAGTATGCCCGACCCGTGATCGTTTTGCAACTCTAGATTGCAACATGTGTTGCATCTGGGGACATTTGTGGGTCCGACGGCGCCGCACCGGGTGAGCCCCTCCGGACCGGGACCGTCGCTGCGGGACCCGCCCCGGGGCCGGCCCCGGTCGGACTCGGCCCCCCGGGTCTGCGACGATGGACCGGTGGGTCCGTCCGCACCGACCGGTCGCCCGGTCCGACACACCCGGGGGGAGATCCGCGACCTGATGCTGGAGGCGGGCCTCGCCCTCCTGGCCGAGGAGGGGCTCGGGATCGGGGCCGGGGACGTCACCTTCAAGCGGGTCTTCGACCGGGTGGCGGCGCACACCGGGACCCGCCTCACCAACGCCTCGGTCATCCGGCGGGTCTGGGAGAACCAGGCAGAGTTCCAGGACGATCTGCTGGCCGCCGTGGCGCTGGCCGGCGACGGTGGGGGTGACCGGGGCGAGACCGTCGAGGCGCTGGCCCCGGTACTGGCCGCGGTCGACCGGAGCACCCCGGCGGGGCGCCGGGCGGGACTGACCCAGGTGTGCCGGGTCGGGGGGGAGGCGAGCCTCCGGGCGTTGGCCGACTCCCGGAACTGGTCGCTGTGGGTCGGGGTCTGGGTCCTGGCTGTCACCGGACCGGTCTCCGAACGGGGCCGGAGGATCCGCCGGGCGCTGCTCGACGGTTACGTGACGACCACCGAGGCGTGGACCGAGCTGCACGGGATGCTGGCCCACCACCTCGGGTTCCGTGTCCGGGAGCCGTTCACCCTGCTCCAGTTCACCGTCTCGGTGGGGGCCCTGGTCGAGGGGTGCGCCCTGCGCGAGGGAGCGGAGCCGGGGGGCGGCGTGGTCGTCCGGCCCACCGGGCCCGGGGGTGCGCCCGAGGCGTGGACGCTGTTCGGGATCGGCCTCGAGGCGCTCGCCCTGCAGTACCTCGAGCTCGACCCCGACTGGAGGGAGCCCGTGGACGGCGGCTGACCCCGTCGGATGTGGGACGTCCGGCCGGTGACTCCGGTACCGCCGGTCTGCGACGATGGGAGGGTGCCTCCCGACGACGTGCCCCGAGCACCCCGGCGCAGCCGCCGGGAGCTGGCCGGCCTGCTGGTGGACGCGGGACGGTCGATCCTCGAGGAGGAGGGCCTCGACATCGGGGCCGGTCACCTCACCTTCAAGCGGGTCTTCGACCACCTGGAGTCCACCTCGGGGGTGCGCCTGACCAACGCCTCGGTGATCGGGCGGGTCTGGGAGGACCAGGAGGACTTCCGGACCGACGTCCTCGTCTCCATCGCCTCCACCGCCGACGCGTCCGGTGAGCTGGACCGGACCCTCGAGGTCCTGCTCCCGCTACTGGAGTCCGCCGACCTGTCCACGCCCGCGGCGCGGACGGCCCTGCTGCGGGAGCTGGCCCGGGTGGGAGGGGAGGCGGGCATCCGGACCCGGCTCGGGACCCGCGACTGGTCGCTGTGGGTGGGGGTGTGGGTCCTCGCCCTCACCACCCCCCTGAGCGGGAGGCGACTCCGCATCCGCCAGGCCCTCGAAGCGGGCCTGGACTCGGTGACCGACCTGTGGGAGAGCCTGTTCGCCGAGCTCTGCGCCCAGCTGGGGCTCCGGGTGCGGGCGCCGCTCACCCTCCGCCAGTACACGGCGGCGGTCAGCTCCATGGTGGAGGGCAGCGCGCTGCGCCAGGGCGGGGACCCCGACCCCGTCCTCATCGAGCGGCCCACGGGACCCGACGGCGGGCTGCAGGAGTGGACCCTGTTCGGTGTGTGCCTCGAGGCGCTGGCCTTCCGCTTCCTCGAGATCGACCCCGAGTGGTCCCCGGCCCCGGCTCCGGCGTGAGCCCGGTGGGGACCGTCCGGTACCCGGGAACGGCCGCCGACGGTCCGGGCGGCGTCCACGCACCCGAACCCCCACCCGGGGGCCACCGGTGACGGACGAGGTCCCTCCCGGCGGGCGCTACGACATCATCTGCGTGGGCGACGTCGCCGTCGACCTCTACCTGACCGTGGCGGAACGGGACGCCGTGGTCGAGCCCGGTCCGTCGGGCCGCCGACTGACCCTCCCGTTCGGCGCCAAGGTGGCCTGTGACGTGTCGACCACGGTGGCGGCCGGGGGGAACTCGTCCAACGTGGCCGTCGGGTGCGCGCGCCTCGGCCTTCGGGTGGCGCTGGCCGCCTACGTGGGCGCCGACCGGGCCGGGCGGGAGGCGGTGGATGCGCTCCACGCCGAGGGGGTCGACGCCTCGCTGGTCCGACTCGACCCGACCGTGCCCACCAATCGGAACTTCGTCCTGCGGGTCGGGCACGAGCGCACGATCCTGGTCCACCACGAGCAGCACGAGTGCCACTGGCCCCACCTGCGCCCCCGCGAGGTGCCGCACTGGCTCTTCCTCTCCTCGGTCGGACGGGACGCCCACGCCTACGAGGACCAGATCGCCGACTGGCTCGAGGCCACACCGAGGGTGTCGCTGGCGTTCGAGCCCGGGACCCTGCAGATCGCCCGGGGGGCCTCCGAGGTCTCCCGGCTCTACCGCCGCGCCGGACTGGTGGTGTGCAACCGCGAGGAGGCCGCCCGCATCACCGGCGGATCGGCCGACGAGGACCCGGTGGGCCTGCTGGAGCGCATGCTCGAGCTCGGGCCGTCCCGGGTGGTCATCACCGACGGTTCCGCCGGTGCGTACGGGACGGACGGTACGCGGTTCCTCGGGGTGCCGGTCTTCCCCGACGACGCCCCCCTGGTGGACCGCACCGGCGCCGGCGACGCCTTCGCCGCCACCCTGGTGGCCGCCATCGCCTCCGGCCTCCCCCTGGACGAGGCCCTGGCCCGGGCCCCGGTCAACTCGATGCGGGTGGTCCAGTCCGTGGGGTCCCAGGCCGGCCTCCTCACGGTCGGCACCCTCGAGGCCATCCTGGCCTCCGCCCCGGACGGCTACGGCGTCCGGGGCCTCGTCCACTGAGTCCCCGGGACCGGATCGGCCGCCGCGCCCCGACCGGTACGGTCCCCACCCGTGCCCCGACCCCCGCTGCTCCTGCTGCCGCCGTCGGAGGGCAAGGCCCCCGGGGGGCGCCCCGCCGGTCGCCCCGACTCGTTCGCCGCCGACCTGGAGGTCCACCGCGCCCCGGTGCGGACCGCGCTGGCCCGGACGGTGTCCGGCCGGGGTGCCGCCCGGCGGATGGCCGTGCTCGGTGTGCGCGGCGAGCTGCTCGACCGGGCGGTCGAGGCCACGGCGGCGCTGGCGGCGGGGACGGCACCGGTGCTCCCGGCCTGGCGGCGCTACACCGGCGTGGTCTGGGGCGGCCTGGACCCGGCCACCCTGGCCCCCGCCGACCGCCGCCGGGTGCTGGTCCCCTCCGCCCTCTACGGGATGACCACGGCCGCCGACCCGGTGGTCGACTACCGGCTCAAGATGCTGGTCACCCTGGACGGGCCGGGTCGGCTCTCCACCTACTGGCGACCCCACCTGACCGCCGCCCTGGCCCGGCGGGCCCGGGGTCGGCTGGTCATCGACCTGCTCCCGGCCGAGCACGGGCACGCGCTCGACCCGGCCGTCCTGGACCGGTCCACCCGGCTGGTCCGGGTGCGGTTCGTGGGCCCCGACGGGCGGCGTGCCGTGGGCCACGAGGCCAAGGCGGCCAAGGGTCGGCTGGCCCGGGTGCTGCTCGACGCCGGGCTCGACGGGGTGGACGGCTTCGACGCCGACGGCTGGCGGGCGGGCCTCCGCGACGACGTGGTCACCGTGGTCGCCCCGGTACGGTGAGTCCTCCGGGGAGCCGTCGGACCCGGTCACCGCTTCCTTACGGAATTCATATGCTCCGCTCACCGTGGCTTTACGCTCGGCCGGTCCAATGGTCGAACGATGTCGTGGCGCAGGGTGCACGGCACACGGTTCTTCCAGCCCGGAGGTAGCACGAGATGAACGAGCAGCCCGACCCGCAGCAGGGCCCCGAGGACGGTCCGGTACCGACCTGGCCGGCACCGGACGCCGAGACGACCCAGCAGCATCCGCTGACCCAGCCGGTCCCCCAGGTACAGCCCCCGGCCCCCGCTCCCTACGCGGGCCAGCCGGCCGTCGTGGCCGGCGCCGAGCTCTTCCCGGCCCCGGGCCAGCCGACGCCCGACGCCCCCTGGGCCCCGACGCCCACCCCCGGCGCCTGGAGTGCCCCGGTCGCCCCCGGTTGGGGCCCGACCGGTCCGGCGCCCGTCGTCGCCCCGGGCGGATGGGGATCCGGAGTGGGCGGCGGACAGCCCCCCACCACGTGGCCCCCCTCGCCCTACGGCTACTACCCGGTGGCCCCCACCCCGCAGCCCCGGCGCAGCCACAAGGGCCAGGTCGCGGTCGTCGCCTCCCTGGTGGCGGTCCTGGCCCTGTTACTCGGAGCGGGGATCGGCCACGCCACCTGGCCGACGGACACGACGACGGCCACCTCGGCCAGCCCGTCCGCCGGCAGCGGCACCGGCTCGAGCGCCGGATCGGGCGCGGGATCGTTCCCGTTCGGTTCGGGCGGCTCCGGCTCGTTCGGCTCGGGCTCGGGCGCCGCGTCGGGCGGTTCGGGCGCCTCGGCCGCCGGTGTCGGCGCCCCGTCCGACGTCTCGTCCATCGCCGCCAAGATCTCGCCCGACCTGGTCGACATCAACACCAACCTGAGCTACGAGAACGAGCAGGCGGCCGGGACCGGCATCGTGCTGACCTCCAACGGGGAGATCCTGACCAACAACCACGTCATCGACGGGGCCACCAGCATCAGCGTGACCGACGTCGGCAACGGCCAGACCTACAAGGCGAACGTCGTGGGCTACGACCGCACGGGTGACGTGGCCGTGGTCCAGCTGGTCGGGGCCAGCGGTCTGGCCACCGCCCCGATCGACCAGGCGGCGCCGTCGATCGGTGAGGGCGTGGTGGGGGTCGGCAACGCCGGCGGCACCGGTGGCGAGCCCAGCTCGGCCGGAGGGTCGGTCACGGCCCTCGACCAGTCGATCACCGCCAGTGACAGCGGCGGCGGCAACTCCGAGAACCTGACCGGCCTGATCGAGACGGACTCCGACATCCAGCCGGGTGACTCGGGCGGCTCACTGGTCAATGCCGCCGGCCAGGTCATCGGCATGGACACCGCCGCCTCGACCGGCACCACGGACACCGGTCAGCAGTCCCAGGCCTACGCCATCCCGATCGCCACCGCACTCTCGGTGGCCCGCGCCATCGAGGGTGGCCATGCCAGCTCCACCGTCCACGTCGGTGCCACCGGATTCCTCGGCGTCCAGGTCGAGGACTCGAGCGCCCTGTCGGGTGGCTCGGGTACGGGCCCGACCACCGGCGCCGTCGTCGACGGCACGCTCCAGGGCTCACCCGGGGCGGCCGCCGGCCTGGTCCACGGTGACGCCATCACCGGGGTCGACAACACCCCGGTCGACAACTCGACGGACCTGAGCAACGTCCTCGAGGCCCATCACCCCGGCGACGTCATCCACCTGGAGTGGACCGACCAGTCGGGGGCCAGCCACACCTCGACGGTGACCCTGGCCGTCGGACCACCGGCCTGATCCGGCGTCCGGGGGTGCCGTCCGTCGCGGGCGGGCCCCCGGACCCCGGACCGCCTGCCGCGTTCAGGCCAGGATCTTCGGCCACCCCCCGCCGGCCGGGGACGCGAAGACGGTGGTGAAGGTCATCGTGGCGTGCAGCCAGGTGCCGTCGACCCGGGCGTAGGTGTCGTCCTCCCAGCCCGACACCCACAGCGACGTGCCGTCGGGACGGGTGCAGGGGCTGAGCAGGTCCCACCGGGCGGTGGCCCGGTCACCGTCCACCTCGATACGCGGCTTCACGAAGAGGTGACGGGAGAAGACCACGGTCGGTTCGGCCAGGCGGGCGGCGATGGCCGCGCGACCCCGGACGACGCCGAGCCCGGGGCCCCCGTCCCACACCCCGTCCTCGGTGAAGAGGGCGGCCGCCCTCCCGGCCGCCTCGGCCAGCCGGTCCGCCTCCAGCGGCCCGCCCCGGGTGAACCGGGCGTCGACGAGCTCGCCGTAGCGGGCCTTCAGCGACTGGATGGCCAGCACCGACTCGGCGGCGTCGACCCGGGCGGCGAGCCGGTCGACCCGCTCGGTCAGCTCCTCGATGGTGGTCATGACCCTCCTCGGCGATCGGTGCGACCGGTGCCGGCGCCGAGGGACCGCACCCGGTCCGCGTCCCCGATCGCGCCTCCGGCCCGGCACCGTAGCGCCGGTCGGGCCCCGTCCGGTCGTACCCCACCGGTCCGGCCGGTGCGACCGGCCACCGCCGCCCCGTTCCTGTCATAGACTCTGCCAGAATCACCGGACCGGACCGAGGAGGGGTGGACGTGCAGCTGGTCATCCTGGGGAGCGGGAGCCCCATCCCCGCACCCGACCGTGCCGGCCCGTCCACCCTGGTGCGCACGTCGGTGGGTGACCTCCTCGTCGACGCCGGCCGGGGCGTCCTGCTGCGGGCGGCCGCGGTGGCGTCGGGGGCCGTCGCCTTCCGGACGGTGTTCCTGACCCATCTGCACAGCGACCACACCACCGACCTCAACGACGTCATCACGACCCGGTGGGCGATGTCCCTCACCCCGAACCCCCTGACCGTGGTGGGCCCGGTCGGCACGGCGGCCCTGGTGGCCGCCACCGAGGACATGCTGTCGCTCGACGTCGGCTACCGGCTGGCCCACCACGGGGACCTGACGTGGCGGCCCGGCACCCAGGTGGTCGAGGTGACCGAGGGCGTGGTGTTCGAGGAGGGCGACGTCCGGGTGACCACCGCGCCCACCGACCACGCGCCGGTCCATCCGACCGTGGGCTACCGGGTCGACGACGGTGGGCGCTCGGTGGTGGTCGCCGGGGACACCGTCCCCTGCGAGGGGCTCGACCGGCTGGCCGCCGGCGCCGACGTCCTGGTCCACACCGTGGTGCGTCGGGACCAGATCGAGGCGCTCGGCCTGCCCCGCCTGCTCGACGTCCTCGACTACCACTCGGCGGTGGGCGACGCGGCGGCCACCGCCGAACGGGCCGGGGTGGGCACACTGGTCCTCACCCACATGGTCCCCCCGGTGCAGCCCGGGTCCGAGCAGGAGTGGATCGACCGGGCCGCCGCCGACTTCGGGGGGGCGGTGGTACTCGCCCAGGACCTGACCACCATCGACCTGACCACCATCGACCGGACCACCATCGAGCCCGGTCCCGCCGGTCGGTAGGCTGGGACCCGGTGCATCGACCATGAGCGACGACCGGACCGGTCACGAGGAGGAGTCCGCGCCGTCGGCGGAGGTGACGGAGCCCGACGTGCGCTTCACCTACGCCAACGAGCGCACCTTCCTCGCCTGGAACCGGACCGCGCTCGCCCTCATCGCCACCGGGGTGGCGGCCACCCAGCTGCTCCCCCAGTTCCACGTCCCGCACGGCCGCGAGATCCTGGGCGTGCCGCTGATCGCCCTCGGGGCCCTGGTGGCCGCCACCAGCTTCTTCCAGTGGAGGGCCAACGAGCGGGCCATGCGGTTGCGGCGGCCGCTGCCGTCGTCGCCCATGGCCGCAGTGCTCGCCGTGGGCATCGGGATCGTCTCGGTGATCGCCGTGGTCCTGGTCCTCCGCGGATCCAAGTAGGGCCGGGCACGTGGCGGCCGACCCCGTCCAGGGGCCCGACGGCGAGTGGGACGAGGGCCTCGCCCCCGAGCGCACCCAGCTGGCCTGGAGCCGCAGCGGACTGGCGTTGGTGGTGGCCGTGGGCGTCCTGGCCCGCCGGGTCTGGACCCTGCACGGAGGCATCGGCGTGGTGGCCCTGACCATCGTGGGAGTGGGGGCGCTGGTCTGGCTGGTCGGGATGCGCGAGTCACGCCGCCTGGAGCTGTCCATGGAGCCGCACGGACTGACCGGGCGCCGCCCGTTGGGGCTGATCACCGTCGGTACCCTGCTGCTGGCCCTCGGGGGACTCGTCTTCAGCGCCGTCCACCTCGTCTGAGGACGGAACCGTCTGAGGTCGGCACTGTCCCGGCCTCCGGCCGCCGGTCAGGCCGCCGGTCAGGCCGCCGACCGCTCCAGGATGTGGACGCCACAGGCGGAGCCGAGGCCGATGACGTGG
>Ga0302196_10000649_pt1 | contig 33291 bp, 36 predicted proteins | sample II_Bog_N1_3_FD_198794 | JGI IMG/M metagenome (GOLD analysis project Ga0302196, IMG submission 198794) | Peat permafrost microbial communities from Stordalen Mire near Abisko, Sweden - II_Bog_N1_3 | ecosystem: Environmental > Terrestrial > Soil > Wetlands > Peat | place: Sweden: Abisko...
CGCGCCGGTCGATGGGACGGTTATCGGCAATACCGGCGACTGCTCAGGCTGTAACTTCAACGCCCACGATCCGGCGCTGATCACCGCGATCCCGAGAATCGAAAAGGATCAATACTTCGGACGGGCGGACTATGAGCTGACCGATGACGTCAGCCTGTTCGTCCAGGGGCTCTATGGCCATTCGACCGCCTTTTTGAATACGGACGGGACCATCAGCCGGGCGGCCGCGACCACCGCCTTTCCGATCTATTCGGGGAACGCCTATCTGCCGGCCAACCTTCAGACGGCGATCACGGCGGCGGGCGGCGGCCCCTTTTACCTATCGCGAATGTCGATCGACATGGGGGTCAACCACATTACGCAGGAGGCCAATGCCTATGCCGGCGCGATCGGCGCCACGGGAAGTCTGTTTTCCCGGTTCAAATGGGATGCGGACTACACCTATTCGCGGTCAGAACAGGACATCGACTTCTATAACCTCGACAACGTAAAGCTCAGGGCCGCCATTGACGCCGTGGTCAGCCCCTCGACCGGTCAGGTCGTTTGCAATGTCGCGATCACCAATCCAGGCCTCTATCCTGGATGCGTGCCGATCAACCTGTTCGGTCAGGGAGTCCCGTCGGCCGCGGCCATCGCCTATGTCCATGGTGACGCCATCCAGAAGTCGGTGTTCCAGCAGAACGTGGTGGAAGGCAATCTGCACGGCGACCTGTTCCATGATTGGGCGGGCGCGGTTTCCGCCGCCGTCGGCGCGGCCTACCGAACCCAGAGCTATAGTCAGACCAGCAACTCGAATCCGGCGACCTTTGTCGCGCCAACCGGCGTTCGCGGCTTCAAGGGACTTCAGTATGTTGGCGGCAACTTCGGCGTGGGCGGCGGCAGCGAGAATGTCACTGAAGTCTATGCGGAGACCCTGATCCCTCTGTTGTCCAATAGTCCCCTCGCCAAGTCGTTGGATCTGAACGGGGCGTTCCGCTACACCGATTACAGCACCAGTGGCGGGGTCAACACCTACAAGATCGGGCTGACATGGCGGCCGATTGACGATGTTCGCTTCAGGGTCACCCAGTCCCGAGACATCCGCGCCCCGACCCTGATTGAACTCTATCAGGGCGTCACCACCGCCAACAACGCCGGCATTTTTGACCCCCACACCGGTCAGACCATCAACTTCGTGCAGATCAGTTCTGGGAACGCCAAGCTCAAACCGGAAATCGCCGACACGATCACCGTCGGCGGCGTGTTTGAACCGCGCTTCATCCCAGGGTTTTCGGCCTCGATTGACTATTACAAGATCAAGCTGACCGGCGCCATCGGCACGCCCTACACGGCCTTGCAGCTGATGACGCTCTGCGAAAACAGCGGCGGGACCAGCGCCGTCTGTTCCGACATCCAGCGTCCCTTGCCGTTCAGCAACCATACGGCCGCCAATAATGCGACCTCGATCACGATCAGCCCGCTGAACGTCGCCCAGATCGATATCGCAGGTTTCGACGTGGAGGCGAACTACCACCGCCCCCTTCTGGGTGGGCAACTTCGGCTTCGCGGCCTGGTGAACATCCCAACCCAGTATCAACAGATCGCTGCGCCGGGCCTGCCCGCGGCCAACTATCTTGGCAATATGGATTTGACCCAGGGGCTGACGCAGACCGTCACCGGTATTCCGAAGTATAACGCCACCTTGACGGCGGCTTACAGCTACGGTCCCGTGACCGTGACGGTTGACGAACAATTGCTAAGCGAAATGACTCGTTCAGTGCAATATGTCTACGGAGACAACAATAATATCCCAGCCTATCAGTACACCAATTTGAACTTGGCATATCGAACAGATATTTATAGGAGCCACGCAACGTTCTTCCTGAAAATCGACAATTTGTTCGACAAGCAGCCCCCGTTTGTCTATTCGGCGCAGCCGGGCGACGCGATTAACACAAATCGTAGTCTGTACGACATTGTCGGTCGCGCTTTCACGCTGGGGGTCCGCGGAAAGTTCTAAGCCGGGTGCGGCCGAGGCGTCCCGCCCCGGCCGCACGTTTGTATACGGAGCGCAACCACGGGGGCAGGCGGATGTGGCGCGCTGACTGTTGCATTCCCTGGCCACAAGGCGTTATTTCGCCCTGGCGAACTTTCATGCGGGGCCCTTGTGTCGAAGATTGTTGAACGAACCTTGGACTTTCTCGAGTTGTTCGCCGAGAAGAAGCGACCTCTGTCGCTGTCCGACATAGCGCGACTGCTGAACCTGCCGATCTCCAGTTGCCACGACGTGCTGCAGGCGCTGGAGGCGCGCGGCTATGTCTACGAGATCGCCCCGCGCGCCGGCTTCTATCCGACGCTGCGGATGCTCGATATCGCCACCATCGTCGCCAACCACGATCCGATCGTGCAGCGGGCCGACTTCGTGCTGCAGGGCCTGCGCGACCGGGTGGATGAATCGGTGCTGCTGTGCAAGGCGGTCGGCCATGGGGCCACCTATCTGCTGTCGTTCGAGCCGCCGCATCCGCTGCGTTTTACGGTCAAGGTCGGCGAGCATGTGCGTAGCCTTTACGCCACCTCGGCCGGCAAGGCGCAGCTGGCCAGCTGGCCGGAGGCGGAGCTGGACGCGTTCCTGAACACCGCCAAGCTGGAGCCGTTCACCCCTCGGACCATCACCTCAGCGACGGCGCTGAAAGCGGAACTTGAAGCCGGCCGCGCCCGCGGTTGGTTTGGCAATGTGGAGGAGAGCCAATCGGGCGTGACCACCCTGTCGGCGCCGTTCCGCTGGAGCGGCGCGCTCTACATCGTCACCATCGCCGGCCCAGCGCCGCGGCTGCAAGGACGGATGGAGTGGGCGGCGGCGCAGCTGCTGGAAGCCTGCCAGACCCTGGAGATGCGCGGGCGGTAGGGTCGGTCGAGATGAGCTTCAACCCACACCCAACCGCTTGTCCCCATTTATACCAGCCCCTTATAAGGTTTACTCTTCTCCTCCCCCGCGCTTCGCGCATGGGAGGAGAAAGCCTCCCATGCGTCAAACCATTCGCGGACGGGCCGTACGAACCGAATCAAGCTGATCGCCACCTGCCGGTTCAGTCCGTCGCCAGCAGCCCTTCTGGCGCCTCGATCATCATCTCAAGCGCCATCTGGCCATAGGCCTTGCCCTGGGGATCGATGCGTAGCGAGGCCATGCCGCCGCCGCCCAGGGCGCCCTGCAGCAGGAAGTTAAAGGCGTGCAGGCCGGGGGCCTCGAACCGCTGCACCGGGCCGCTGACCAGATGGGCGAAATGCTCGGCCATCCGTGCGGGGGTGACCTGGGCGCGCAGGACCGAGACATAAGCCGGGTCGCGGGCGATGATGGCGATATTGGCGCTGTCGCCCTTGTCGCCGGAGCGGGCCAGGGCCAGGCGGATCAACGGGATCTGGATGGTCGGGCCAGCGGTGACGGGCGCCGGTTCGTCCGCGGGCGGCGCAGGCGGCGCGGCGGCTGGGCCGAACGCAGTCGGGATTGGAACCTCAATCCGCTCGCCGCCGATCGAGACCGCCGGGATCGGCATCTTCGCCTTGTCGATGAACAGGGTGAAAAGCCGGATCTGCGGCGTCGGTTTGGGCCGACCGCCATAGATGCCGGTGGTGCCGGGCGCAAAGCCGACGCCGACCGAGCCCAGCTCGCGGGCGAAGATGTCCAGCGCCCGGGCGTCGGGGTGGACCACCACCAGCCGCAGCAGCACCTCGCGCGAGGCCCGCGTGCGCGAGCCGGGGCCATAGGCGGCCTCGGCGCCCAGGGCCTCGATATGGGTGGCGGTAAAGTCGCCCAGGCCGCGCTCGGCGAAGGCGCGCCGGGACCGCTCGATCAACGCCTCGCCGGTGCGCTCGGCCTTGCGCGCCGCATCGACGCCGACGATCGAGACCGTGGCCACCGCCTTGTAGCCGTCCTGGTAGGTGGCCGAGACCTTGTACTGGCTGGTCGGCGGCCGGCCGCGCGCGCCGGTGACCCGCACCCGCTCAGGACCGTCCTGGGTCAGGCTGACGTGCGAGAAGTCAGCGATCACGTCGGGGAGGATGTAGGCGGCGGGATCGCCGATCTCATACAGCGCCTGCTCCGAGGCCGTGCCGGGGGTGACCAGGCCGCCCGTGTCGGCGGGCTTGGTCAGGATGAAGCCGCCGTCCGCGTCAACCTCGGCCAGGGGATAGCCGATATTGGCCCAGTCGGGCACCTGGTCCCAGTCGGTGTGCAGGCCGCCGACGCCTTGGGCGCCGCATTCCAGCAGGTGGCCGACCAGGCTGCCGGCGGCGAGGCGGTCATAGTCGTCGGCCGACCAGCCAAATTCGTGCATCAGCGCGCCCAGGGCCAGGGCGCTGTCGGCGCAGCGGCCGGTGATGACGATGTCGGCGCCGGCGTCGAACGCCGCCCTGATCGGCAGGGCGCCGAGATAGGCGTTGGCGGTCAGCAGCCGCGGCGGCAGGGGCGCGCCGGAGACGGCCTCGCGCACGTTCTCCTCACGCAGTTGGTCCAGCAGGGGCATCACATCGTCGCCCTCGACCGTGGCGATCCTCAGCGACAGGCCTTGCGCGTCGCAGACCGCCTGCAGCGCGGCGGCGCAGCCCTGGGGGTTCACGCCGCCGGCGTTGGACACCACCTTGATCCCGCGCCGGGCGATCTCGGGCAGATGGTCTTTCAGATAGCCGACGAAGTCGGGCGGAAAGCCGGCGGCGGGGTCCTTCAGCCGGGCCTTGGCCAGTAGCGACAGGGTCACCTCGGCCAGATAGTCCATCATCAGATAGTCGACCGGCGTGGTCAGCAGCTGCGGAATGGCGCGGGGACTGTCGCCCCAGGCGCCGGACGCGCCGCCGATGCGGACAATCTTGTCGGCCATGGTCAGTCCTCGGTTTGCGCCAGCCAGCGGGGCTTGCGCTTTTCATTGAAGGCGGCCAGGCCCTCCGCGGCGTCGTCTGTGCGTGAGACCAGGGCGATCTGGGCCTCGGCGAAGGCCAGGGCCTCAGGGAAGGCCATCATCTCCATGGCGAAGATCGCCTGCTTGCCGCGGCGCAGGGCGACGGGGGATGCGGCGCGCAGCTTGCCGATCAGGGCCTCGATCGCGGCGTCCAGCTCGGCGGCGGGAACCACGCGGTTGATCAGGCCGATCTCGGCGGCGCGGGCGGCGGTGATCAGCTCGCCGGTTAGGCACATCTCATTGATGTGCCGCGCCCCGATCACGGAGCGCAGGAACACCAGCACCTGCATCGGAAACACCCCGACCTTGACCTCCGGCAGGCCGAAGCGGGCGGTGTCGGCGGCCACCGCCAGGTCGCACAGCGACAGCAGCCCCATGCCGCCGGCGACGCAGGCGCCATTGACCCGGGCGATCAGCGGCACGCCGGCGCCGCGCACCAGGCGCGCCAGACGGCCGAAGTCGGTGGTCGGCTCGTCCAGCCCGGCGTTGAACGTTCCGGTCCCTTTCGACAGGTCGGCGCCGGCGCAGAAGGCCTTTTCCCCGACGCCCGTCAGCACCAGGGCGCGGATCGAGGTGTCGGCGGCCGCCGCGTTCACCGCGACCTCGATCCCGGCCAGGACCTCGCCATTCAGCGCATTGCGCCGCGCCTCGCGGTTGATCCAGATCCAAAGCGCGTCGCCCTTGCGCTCAAGGCGCAGGTCGGTTGGCTCAGCGTCGGTCATCGGCGGTCTCTGGCTCTCGGGGCTTAGGAGGAAGGCGCAGCGCCACCCAGGACTTCGTCGGTATGCTCGCCCAGATTGGGCGCCAGGCGGCGCACATTGGCGGGGGTGGCGCTGAAGCGGACCGGGAAGCGCGGATTGATCACCGCGCCCTCCGTCGGGTGCTCCAGCGTCTCGAAGAACGACACGGCGGTCAGGTGCGGGTCGCGCATCAGATCCTCGATGGCGTTGACCGGGCAGGCGGGGATGTCGAGGCCGTGAAGGATCTCCAGCCACTGGGCGGTGGTCCGCGTCGGCAGGTGTTCGCTCAGATAACGCCCGGCGTCCTCGGCGTGGCGGGTGCGCGCTTCCTGCGAGGCGAAGCGCGGATCCCTGTCCACCAGGCCGGGATCGCCAACGACCTCGCTGAACGCGCGCCAGTGCTTGTCGGTGTAGACCACGACGGCCAGATAGCCGTCCTGGGTCGGGTAGGGGCCACGGGTGCGCGACAACAGCCGTTTGTAGCCCATTTCGCCTTCGGGTGGGACGAAGGCGGCCCCGCCGATGTGGTCGGCCAGCACGAACTGGGTCATGGTCTCCAGCATCGGGACCTCGATCTCCTGGCCCTCACCGGTGCGCTCCCGGTGAAACAGCGCCGCGCTGACGGCGTTGGCGACATAGAGACCGACCACGCGGTCACAGATATTGACCGGGGCGTAGCGCGGCTCGCCATCCACCGCGCCGAACAGACCGGCTATGCCGGAGGCGGCCTGCATCAGGTCGTCATAGACCGCCTTGCCGGACGACGGGCCGCCGGAGCCGAAGCCGACGGCGGAGCAATAGATGATGCTGGGATTGATCGCCCGCACCCCGGCATAGTCGAGGCCCAGCCGGGCCAGGCCCTGGGGGCGGACATTGGAGACCAGCACGTCGGCGCGCTGGGCCAGGGCCGCGACCGCGGCCTTGCCCTCGGCCGATTTCAGGTCAAGGACGACGCTGCGCTTGTTGCGGTTGGACTGCAGGAACAACGGGCCCATGCCGGGCGTCCGCCAGGGTCCGATCCAGCGCATCGAGTCGCCGCCCGCGGTTTCGATCTTGACCACGTCGGCGCCGAGATCACCCAGCAATTGCGTCGCCGACGGACCCATGACCACCGTGGTCAGGTCAAGCACGCGCACGCCCCGCAGCGGCCCGGTCACCGGCAAGGCCTCGTCCGGCCAGACGCCGTCCGACTGCGTGGTCATCCTGGTTTCGTCCCCAACATTACGCTACAGCGAATTGAAATTCGCGATACCGATATAATTGCGGCGGGCGGACGGGCTTGTCAAGCCGGCGCAACACGCACGGTTCATTGGTTCTGGAAGGCTTTTAGCTTGACGCCGTCGCCCAGTCGTGCATTTTCGCTGTCACGAATAACATTTCGCCGTGCTGAGTTTGATGTGCGGGGCGAGCCAAGAATGAGTGTCGCCAGGCGGGCGAGGGAGAGGATGGAGCGCATGGTCGAAAGCCTTGCAGCCGAGGCCGGAGAGGGCGCCGCAGAGCCGCAGAGCCGCACGGACGTCGGGGCCGACCAGGCGCTGATCCGGCGGGTGACCCTGCGGATCATCCCGTTCCTGATGCTGTGCTACGTGATCGCCTATCTCAATCGCGTCAATCTGAGTTTCGCCGCGCTGCAGATGAACAAGGATCTGGGTCTGACCGCCGGGACCTATGGGTTTGGCGCTGGGATCTTCTTTCTGACCTATTGCCTGTGCGAAGTGCCGTCGAACCTGCTGCTGCACCGGTTCGGCGCCCGCCGCTGGATCGCGCGGATCATGCTCAGCTGGGGGGTGATCGCGGTGGCGACGGCGTTTATCGCCACCCCGTTCAACTTCTACACCATGCGGCTGCTGCTCGGCGCCGCCGAGGCGGGGTTCTATCCGGGGGTATTGTTTTTCCTGACGCTCTGGTTTCCGGCCGCCTATCGCGGCCGGGTCATCGGGCTGATGCTGGCCTCGATCCCGATCAGCGGCATCGTCGGGGCGCCGCTGTCCGGCTACCTCTTGACCCTGAACGGCCTGGCCGGTCTGCATGGCTGGCAATGGCTCTATATCATCGAGGGCCTGCCGGCGATCCTGCTCGCCCCCCTGGTGCTGGTGGTGATCCAGGACACCCCAGCCCAGGCGCGCTGGCTGGCGCCGGCGCAGCGCGAGCGCCTGTCGGCGATCCTCGTCGGCGAAACGCGTCAGGTCGAGCGCAAGCGCAGCTATTCGGTGGCGCAGGCCCTGTGCAATCCCTGGGTGCTGTTCCTGGCCGCCACCTATTTCACCAATGTCTGCCTGCTCAATGGCGTCACCTTCTTCCTGCCGCAGATCGTCAAGGGCTTTGGCCTGACCAATCTGCAGACCGGACTGGTGGTGGCCTGTCCGAGCCTGCTGGCCCTGTTCGTGCTGATCTGGTGGGGGCGTCGATCGGACGCCCGGCAGGAGCGCTATGGTCATGCCGCCCTGGCCAATATCGTCGGCGGCGCAGCCCTGCTGCTGGCGATGCAGATCAATAACCCCGTCGCCCAGATGGCCGCGATCGCCGTGTCCTTCGCCTGCACACTGTCCTTCACCGCGCCGTTCTGGGCCATCCCCGGCTCGTTCCTGACCGGCGCCTCGGCGGCGGGCGGCATCGCCGCGATCAGCGCCCTGGGCGTGTTCGGCGGGTTCGTCACCCCCTGGGTGATCGGCGTGCTGCATGACCTCACCGGCCAGTTCAGCGCCGGCCTGAGCGCCATCGCCATCCTGGCCATGGCGGTCACGGTTCCCTTCTATCTGATCGGCCGCCGTCGCCCTGAGGCGACCTAGACAAGGATTTTCATCGTGAGTGAGGCCTCCCCCTACGTCATCCGCCCCTACGAGCAGCCGTTCTACAGCCCGGCCAATCACACCGGCACGCGCAACTATCGGCTGGTCGGGCCCAAGACCAATGGCTCAAAATATCTCGAGATCGCCCTGGGCGACATCGAGCGGCATGAGGGCTCGCCCGCCCACGCCCACCCGGACCTGGAGCAGGCGGTCTATATCATCGAGGGCGAGGCCACCGTCGAGATCGACGGGATCGTCAGCGAGGTGAAGACCGGCGATCTGATGTATTTTCCGCCCAGGGTGTTCCATGACATCAAGGTCAAGAGCGAACGAATCAAGCTGCTGGTGATCTATTCGCCGCCCTTCGAGGAGGCGCCGGTCATGCGACGCGAAACCGAGAGCACGGAACACCGCTGAACGATGTCTGATCCCTCCGCCGCGACGCCCGCCAAGCCGGTCATGGACCTGTCCAAGATCGTCGCCATCGACATCCACACCCATGCGGAGGTCAGCTGCCACGACCCGGAAGACCCGATCATGGGCCAGTTCTTCGACGCGGCGAGTCATTACTTCAAGGTTCCCCGCCAACGGCCGACGATCCCGGAGACCATCGCCTACTACCGTGAGCGCAACATCGCCTTCGTGATGTTCACCGTCGACATGGAGGCCGGGACCGGGGTCAAGCGCATCTCCAACGAGGAGATCGCTGGGTTCGCCCGCGACAACGCCGACATCATGATCGCCTTCGCCTCGATCGATCCGCACAAGGGCAAGTTCGGCGCCCTGGAGGCGCGGCGGCTGATCGAGGAGTTCGGGGTCAAGGGGTTCAAGTTCCATCCGCCGCTGCAGAACTTCCATCCGAGCGACCGGATGGCCTATCCGCTCTATGAGGTGATCGCCCACTACAAGCTGCCGGCGATCTTCCACACCGGCCATTCGGGCCTGGGCACGGGCATGGCGGGCGGCGGCGGGGTGCGGCTCAAATATGGCCAGCCGATCATGGTCGACGACGTCGCGGTCGACTTTCCCGACATGAAGATCATCCTGGCCCATCCCAGCTGGCCGTGGACCGACGAATCCCTGTCCATGGCCCTGCACAAGGCCAATGTGTTCATCGACCTGAGCGGCTGGTCGCCGAAGTATTTTCCCAAGCAGGTGATCACCTACGCCAACACCCAGCTGCGCAAGAAGATGCTGTTCGGCTCGGACTTTCCGGTGATCACCCCGGACCAGTGGATGGCGGCGGCCGGCCAGGCGGGCTTCCGCGAAGAGGTGATGCCTGGGATCTTGAAGGACAACGCCGCGGCTCTGCTCGGGCTGAGCTGATCGGGCGCTGCCGGGTGCACACCGGTCAGACAGCGCGCCCAAATCCCAAGCTGATCGCCCATGATTAATCGGGCTTAATCTTGTCTCGGCGTTCGGGCCGAAGCTTCCCCAAAAGGCGAGGTATCAAGCCCTTGGCGATGTGAAACTCGGTCCCCTCGGGGGCGCCGCGCCCATCGCCGCGCTGAAATGGTCAACAGACGGTTTGATCTAACTCAAGGGCGCCGTCGCCGCGCGCCGCTAGAGCTGGGCCATGACCCCTCGACTCCAATCGCGCGAGATCGTCGCACTGGTGGCCATCAAGCTGGTCGCCTTGGCGGCGATCTACGCCCTGTTCTTCGGTCCTGCCCATCGGCCCGCGGTTGACGCCTCCGCGCATCTGCTTGGCGCGGGCGCCCCTTCAACATCATCTCGGTGAACTTCATGGACCTCGTCACGCTCTCCCGATTGCAGTTCGGCCTGACGGCCATGTACCACTTCCTGTTCGTGCCGCTCACCCTCGGACTGTCAGTGATCCTGGCGATCATGGAGACCGTCTATGTGATGACCGGTCGCACGATCTGGCGCGACATGGTCAAGTTCTGGGGCGTGTTGTTCGGGATCAATTTCGTCCTGGGCGTGGCCACCGGCCTGACCATGGAGTTCCAGTTCGGCACCAATTGGGCCTATTACAGCCACTATGTCGGCGACATCTTCGGCGCCCCCCTGGCGATCGAGGGCCTGATGGCCTTCTTCCTGGAGGCGACCTTCGTCGGCATGTTCTTCTTCGGCTGGGAAAAGCTGCCCAAGGTGCAGCATCTGATCGTCACCTGCCTGCTGGCGCTGGGCACCAACCTGTCGGCCCTGTGGATCCTGATCGCCAACGCCTGGATGCAGAACCCGGTCGGGGCCCGGTTCAACATCGCCACCATGCGGATGGAGGTCACCGATTTCGGCCTGGTGCTGTTCAATCCGGTCGCCCAGGCCAAGTTCGTGCACACGGTCAGCGCAGGCTACGTCACCGGCGCGGTGTTCGTCATGGCCATCTCCGCCTTCTATCTGCTGAAGGGTCGGCACAAGGCCCTGGCCACCCGGTCGATGACCGTGGCGGCCAGCTTCGGCCTGGCCGCCGCCCTGTCGGTGGTCGTGCTCGGCGACGAGAGCGGCTACACGGCCGGTGAGAACCAGAAGATGAAGATCGCCGCGGTCGAGGCGATGTGGAACACCGAGCCGGCCCCCGCCGCCCTGACCTTGGTCGGCCTGCCCGATCAGAGCAATCACACGACCGGCGCGGCGGTCAAAATCCCCTGGGCCCTCGGCCTGATCGCTACGCGCTCGATCAATCAGCCGGTGCTGGGCATCAACCAGCTGGAGATCCGCGCCGCCGATCGCATCCGCAGCGGCATGATCGCCTACGGCGCCATGCGCGACCTGCGCGGCCATCCCGGCGATCCGACCCTGACCTCGAGCTTCAACGCCCACCTGAACGACCTGGGCTACGCTTTGCTGCTGAAGAAGTACACGCCCGAGGTGACCGACGCGACCGCCGCCCAGGTCCAGCTGGCGGCGAACGACACGGTGCCGGCCGTCGCGCCGCTGTTCTGGTCGTTCCGGGTGATGGCGGGCCTGGGTTTCTGCTTCATCGGCCTGTTCGCCTGGGCCTTCGTCCGCGCCGCCCAGCGCAAGCTGAGCAGCTCCAAGACGCTGTTGCGGGTCTCGTTCTGGGCCCTGCCCCTGCCATGGATCGCCGCGGAGCTGGGCTGGTTCGTGGCCGAGGCCGGCCGCCAGCCCTGGACCATCGACGGCGTGCTGCCCACCGCCCTGTCGGTGTCCAGTGTTCCGGCCTCCAATGTGGCCATATCGCTGGCGGTGTTCGTGATCTTCTACACCGTGCTGGCGGTGGTCGAGATGAGCCTGATGGTCCGCGCCGTGCGGCTCGGTCCCGATGATCACGGCGCCAGCCGCCCTCCGTCCGACGCCGCCCTGGCCGTCGCCGCCCTCACCCCAGCCGAATAGGGTCCCGTCATGCTCGACTATGAAATCCTGCGCCTGCTGTGGTGGGCGGTGCTTGGGGTCCTGTTGATCGGGATCGCGGTGATGGACGGCTTCGACATGGGCGCCGCCATTCTATTGCCGATCGTCGGTCGCAGCGACATCGAGCGGCGGGTGGTGATCAACACCGTCGGGCCGGTCTGGGAAGGCAACCAGGTTTGGCTGATCCTCGGCGGCGGGGCCATCTTCGCCGCCTGGCCGCCGCTCTATGCGGTCGCCTTTTCCGGCTTCTACCTGGCCATGCTGCTGCTCCTGGCCTCGCTGATCCTGCGGCCGGTGGGGTTCAAATACCGCTCCAAGATCAAGGATCCGCGCTGGCGCAACACCTGGGACACCTGCCTGTTCATCGGCGGCCTGGTCCCGGCCCTGGTGTTCGGGGTGGCCTTCGGCAACGCCCTGCAAGGCGCGCCCTTCCGCTTCGATGAGACCCTGCGGATGACCTATACCGGCTCGCTTTGGGACCTGTTCAGTCCCTTCGCCCTGCTCACCGGCCTGGTCAGCGTGGCGATGATCACCATGCACGGCGCCGCGTACCTGGCCTGCAAGACCCGCGGCGTGGTGCAGAGCCGGGCGCGCACCGCCGGCATCGTCGCGGCGCTGGTCACCGTGGTGCTGTTCGCCCTGGGCGGGGTCTGGGCCTGTTTCATCGACGGCTATACGGTCACCGCCTCGGCCGGCCCGTTGGGTCCGTCCAACCCCCTGACCAAGACCGTGGTTCGCACCGCCGGCGCCCTGGTCAGCAACTATGGCCGCTATCGGTGGATGATCCTGGCGCCGGCGCTGGGCCTGCTCGGACCGCTGGTGACCATCGCCCTGATGACCGGCCGCAAGACCGGCCTGGCCTGGGTGGCCAGCGCCCTGTCCATCGCCGGGGTGATCGCCACCGCGGGGGTCAGCCTGTTTCCCTTCCTCTTGCCGTCTTCGCTCGATCCGAACTCCAGCCTGACCGTGTGGGACGCATCCTCGAGCCCGCTGACCCTGCTGATCATGACCGTGGCCACGGTGATCTTTCTGCCGATCATCCTGGCCTATACCGGTTGGGTCTATCGGGTGCTGCGCGACCCGGTGCTTGAGGCCCAGGTCGAGGCCGATCCCCACGCCTATTAATCGGAGCGACGAACCATGTGGTATTTCAGCTGGATACTCGGACTGGGCCTGGCCGGCGCCTTCGCCGTGCTCAACGCCCTGTGGTACGAGGTCACCGTCGATGCCGACGCGCCCCTGGATTGACCCGGCGGCCAGGAGCGTCTCGGCGCTGCTGGCCCTGGCGGTGTTCGGCGTCACCGCCCTGGCGCCGTTCGCCTTCGGGACCGAGGTCACCGGCGCGATGCATGGCGCCCTTGGCCTGATGCTGATGGGAGCCTCGGTCGCCGCCGTGCACGCCTTTGGCTTCCGCCCGGACAAGCGGGTCTGGCGGCTGCTGTTCTGTGGGCCGACGGCGTGGCTGCTGGTGGCGGCGGGGGCGGTGATGCTGATTGGGGGTCACCAAGGCTCAACGCTTAGCTGAACCGAAGGGCGCGAGAGGCGTTGATCGGGCTTCAACCGATCGAGGCTCCGATGACCCAATCAGCGTCCAATGTCGCCGCCGTCTCCGACGCCCACCGTCGCATCCAGGCCCAGGTGGCCGAAGCCGAAAGGCGCGCGCCCAAGGAAGAATCGTTCGGCGCCATGCAGGCCGGGGCGCGGGCCTATCCGGCCCCGCCGCTGCCCAAGCAGCATCAGTCAAAGTCGGGCGACGAGTCCGCGCTCGATCCCGCGCCAATGTATGACGCCCCCTATTATCAGGGCTCGGGCAAGCTGCGGGACAAGGTGGCGATCATCACCGGCGGCGATTCCGGCATCGGCCGGGCGGTCGCTGTGCTGTTCGCCCGCGAAGGCGCCGATGTCGCCGTCCTCTATCTCGATGAGCATGAGGACGCCGAGATCACCCGGCAAGCCGTGGAGGGCGAGGGGCGCCGGTGCCTGCTGATCAGCGGCGACGTGCGTGACCGGGACTTCTGCTTCAACGCCGTCGATCAGGTGGTGGGGGCCTTTGGCGCCCTCGACGTGCTGGTCAACAACGCCGCCTTCCAGGTCCATGCGCCCAGCTTCGAGGACCTGACCGAAGAGCACTTCGACATGACCCTGAAGACCAACCTCTATGGCTATTTCCACATGAGCCAGGCGGCGGTGCGCCACATGAAATCGGGCGCCGCGATCGTCAACACCGGCTCGGTCACCGGCCTGATGGGCAACAAGGACCTGCTCGACTATTCGATGACCAAGGGCGGCATCCACGCCTTCACCCGATCCCTGTCGACGCACCTGGTCCCCAAGGGCATTCGGGTCAATGCGGTGGCGCCGGGGCCGGTGTGGACCCCGCTCAATCCCAGCGACCAGACCGCCGACAAGATCCAGAACTTCGGCGGCGACACCCCGATGAAGCGTCCGGCCCAGCCGGAGGAGATCGCGCCCGCCTATGTGTTCCTGGCCTCGCCGCAGCTGTCCAGCTACATCACCGGCGAGATCCTGCCGATCATCGGGGGGTATGAGAGCCGGTAGGGGGACTTAACCGTCTCCCGTTGGGAGAGCTGTTCCGAACCGAAACGGATCAAATCACCGGCGACAAGCGTTGCCTCGGCAAGCCTTGCCGGAGCCCGCGATGACCCCCGACACCCTGGACCGTCCGACCGCCGAGGAGGTCAAGCAGCCTGATCGGCCGAAGCTGTTGCAGGTCATGGGTCCTGGTCTGATCACCGGCGCCGCCGACGATGATCCCAGCGGTATCGCCACCTATTCCCAGGCCGGGGCGCAGTTCGGCTATCAGCTGACCTGGACCCTGTTGTTCAGCTGGCCCTTGATGTGCGCGATCCAGGAGATCAGCGCCCGCGTCGGGCGGGTCACCGGCCGGGGTCTGGCCGGCAACCTCAAGCGGTTCTATCCGCGGCCGGTGGTCTATGTCCTGGTCGCCCTGCTGATGGCGGCGAACGTGATCAATCTGGGCGCCGACCTGGGAGCCATGGGCGCGGCGCTGAAGCTGCTGATCGGCGGACCCGCCCTGGTCTATGTCGGCGGCTTCGCCCTGCTCAGCGCCGGGCTGCAGGTGTTCTCGCGCTATTCCCGCTACGTCTCGGTGCTCAAGTGGCTGGCCCTGTCGTTGCTGGCCTATGCCGGGGTGGCGCTGGTGGTGCATGTGCCGTGGGGACAGGTCGCGTTCCAGACCCTCGTGCCTCAGTTCAGCTGGAACCCCGCCTATCTGACCGTCGTGGTCGGGGTGCTGGGGACCACCATCAGCCCCTATCTGTTCTTCTGGCAGGCGGAGGAGGAGGTCGAGGAGACGCACGAGCGCGACGGCGCGGTTCCGCTGCTGCGCGCGCCGGAGCAGGCCCGCCAGGAGCTTGGCCGCATCCGCATCGACACCTATCTGGGCATGGGGGTCTCGGCCCTGATCGCCCTGTTCATCATGGTCTCCACCGCCGCGACGCTGAACGCCCACGGGGTCACCGACATCCAGACCTCGTCCCAGGCGGCCCTGGCCCTAAAGCCGATCGCCGGGCCGTTCGTGTTCCTGATCTTCGCGCTTGGCATCATCGGCACAGGCCTGTTGGCGGTGCCGGTGCTGGCCGGATCGGCCTGCTACGCCCTGGGCGAGACCCTGGGCTGGCATGTCGGCCTGGCGCGTAGGGCGGGCCGGGCCAAGGCCTTCTACGGCGCCATCGCGGTGGCCACCCTGATCGGCGCCGGGCTCAACTTCACCCCGATCGATCCGATCAAGGCGCTGTTCTGGAGCGCGGTGATCAATGGCGTGGTGGCCGTGCCGGTGATGGTGATGGTCATGCTGCTGGCGTCACGCCGCGCGGTGATGGGGGAGTTCGCCCTGCCGATGGCGCTTAAGATCATCGGGTGGCTGGCCACGGCGGTGATGGCGGTCGCGTCGGTGGGGATGTTCGCGACGATGGGGGGGTAGGGGGGCCTTGTCGCCCTTAAGGCCGCGCCGACCTGGCCTGGTCGAGCAGGTCCTGGATGCAGCCGACCAGGGCGTCGCCGATCAGCGGTTTTTCGACGATCACCGCATTGGCCCTGAGCGCGGCCTCCCGCAGGCCGGGGCCTGGGTGGCTAGTGATCAACAGGGCCGGCAGGCGGTTGGCGCGGCTGCGGAGGATGCTCAGCGCCTCCAGCCCGCTCAGGCCTGGGAGGTTTTGATCGAGCACCAGGCATCCGCCCTGGCGGGGCAGAACGCCTCTGAGCAGGTCCTCGCCGCTTTCGAACGCGGTGACCTCGAAGCCGTCGAGCTCCAGCGAGAACTTGAGCGCGGTTCGCAGGGCGGCGTCGTCGTCCACCAGGATCACAGTGGGTTTGGCGTCAGGCGGAGCGGGCATGGCATTGGGCGCGGAGGGTGGGGCCTCCATCATGCGGCGGATCCCAAGGGCTGACCTTGATGTAGCTCAAACGGCTCAGAAGCCGGCGAGCAGGGCCATGCGGACCAGCTCCGACAGGCTATGGGCGCCGGTCTTGGTCATCACATTGGCGCGGTAGACCTCGACCGTGCGCGGGCTGATGCCCAGGTCATAGGCGATGACCTTGTTGGCCTTGCCGCCGACGACCCCGCGCAGCACCTCGGTCTCGCGCGGCGACAAGGTCGCCAGCAGGCCGGAGAAGCGGGCGGCGGCCTCATCCTTGTGCGAGTCGGAGCCTGGCCGGGCCAGGGCCTGGCCGATCGCCCCCAGCAGCACCTCGTCATCGAACGGCTTTTCCAGGAAATCGACCACGCCGTTCTTCATCGCCTCAACCGCCAGGGGCACGTCGCCGTGACCGGTGATCACGATCACCGGCAGGGGCGAGCGACGGGCCTTCAGCTCGGACAGCAGCTGCAGACCGCTCATCTCCGGCATGCGTACGTCGGTGATCACGCAGCCGGTGGTCAGGGCGTCACACTGCGACAGGAACTCGAGAGCCGATGCGTAGGCGCGGCAGGCCAGGCCGGCGCTCTCCAGCAGAAAGGCCAGCGAGGCGCGCATCGCCTCGTCGTCATCAATGACGTGGACCATCGGTTCAGCCAGCGTCATTCAACGGCTCCTCCGGGGCGGTGCGGAGGGTGAAGCGGAACACGGCCCCGCCGCCCGGACGCGGTTCGGCCCAGATGGTCCCGCCATGCGCCTCGACGATGGTTCGGCAAATCGACAGCCCCACGCCCATACCGTCCTGTTTAGTGGTCACAAAGGGCTGAAACAGCCGCTCAGTCACCTCGGGACTGACGCCTGGCCCGGTGTCGCTGACGGAGATCTCGACCAGCGGGTTCTCCTTATCGCTTGGCGTCAGGTTTGTGGAGACCGTCAGATCACGAACCGGCGAGTCGTGCATCGCATCGATGGCGTTGCGCATCAGATTGAGGACCACCTGCTGAATCTGCACCTTGTCGGCCACCACGGCGGCGGCGTCGGCGGCCAGACTGAAGCGCAGACGCACGCCGGTCTCGCGCGCCCCGACCATGGCCAGGCCGCCGGCCTCCTCGATCAGCTTGGGCAGGTTTTCGATCCGGGTCTCGGCCTCGCCCTTGCCGACGAATTCGCGCAGGCGGCGGATGATCGCGCCGGCGCGCAAGGCCTGTTCGCCGGCCTCGTTCAGGGCCAGCCGGATCCGGCCAAGGTCGGGCGTCGGGCCGGCGAGCAGCCGCACCGAGCCCTTCATATAGTTGGCGATCGCCGACAGGGGCTGGTTCAGTTCGTGGGCCAGGGCCGAGGCCATCTCGCCCATGGAGCTGAGCCTGGAGACGTGGATCAGCTCGGACTGCATGTCCTGGATGCGCCGCTCGGCGGCCTGGGGCTCGGTCAGGTCGCGGGCGAAGCCGGTGAAATAGCGCCGCTCGCCCGAGCGCATCTCGCCCACCGACAGCTCCATCGGAAAGGTCGACCCGTCGCGCCGCTCGCCGACCACCACCCGCCCGATGCCGATGATCCGGCGTTCGCTGGTGATCAGATAGCGCTCCAGATAGCCGTCGTGCCCGCCCTTATAGGGCGCCGGCATCATGGCGCTGATGTTCTGGCCGATGGCTTCGGCGGCGCTCCAGCCGAACAGGCGCTCGGCGGCGGCGCTGAACGACTGAATGACGCCGTGGGTGTCGATGACGATCATCGCGTCGGGGACGGTGTCGAGGATCGACTGCAGATGCGCCTCGCGTTCCTGCGAGCGGGACACCGCCGCGCGCATGGTCAGGCCGGTTCGCCGAAGCCGCCACCCGCCATAGGCGATGCTGGGGGCGAGGGCGAGGAAGACGGCGATGTCGATCAGATTGGCGGGCTGACCGACGTGTCCAGGGCCGGCGAGCAGAACGCAGCCCACCAGGCCCGCCGCGGTCACCACCAAGACGGGTTTCGGCCCGCCGATGGCGCCGGCGATCAGCAGGGCCGGGATCATCAGCGACAATCCGGTCAGATGGCCGAACAGGGGCGTGAGCGCCACGCGCAGGGCCAAAGACAGGGCCACGGACAGCACGATGACGCTATAGACCAGGGCCGCGCGAACGCGGGACCGGGCCTCGAGCCATCCCTCCACCGATCTGTGCGACGCCATGACCTCAGCGGTAGGTCCGATGTCGCCGCTATTCAAGGGATTCAAGGCGTCGAGCCAACCTCCGAACGCTCTGGGGCGTGATGGGATCAGGTTGAATCGATTAACAATTCCGCTCATCCCCGCGACCTTCGCGAGGATGGGCGGTAAAGCGTTGGCTCAAAATCATCTCATCTCGCGCTAATGGCTGAGGAACACGAACTGGGGCGGCCGCTGGAGCAGGCTGCGGGTCACGCCGCCCAGGATCCACTCGGCGGCGCGACTGTGGCCATAGCCGCCGGCGACGATCAGATCGGCCTTGGCGGCCTGCGCCCTGGCCAGGATTTCGGTGTCGATCAGGTCGGTGGGGACCTCGGCGGCCTGGACCAGGGCCGGGGCCGCGCCGTGGCGCCCCAACCATCCGGCCACGTCCTCGGCCTCGCGGCGCCGCTGGTCCAGCTCGCCCTTGGCGCAGAGGGTGACGATGAGGATCGATTCGGCCTTCAGCAGGAAGGGCAGGGCGTCGGCGACCGCGCGCCGCGACTCGCGCCCGTCCTTCCAGGCGATCAGCACCCGGCGCGGATTGAGCACACCCCCGATGGCCGGAACCACCAGCACAGGCCGACCGGCGGTGACCACCAGCTCGCCCTGGTCCACCTCTGAATAGGGGTCGGTCTTGGCCGGCGCGCCGCCGACGATCAGCAGGTCGGCCGAGCGCGCCGCCCGGGCCATGGCCAGGGTCGGCAGGTCATCAGAGGTGATCCAGCCGGAGCGCACGCCCTCGGCCGCAAGCCTGAAGGCGGCGTGGGCCGCCTGGGCCTCCTTGGCCTGCTCGTCGGCGACCAGCGGCATCCAGTCGGCGGTGGCGACGCCATAGGGATCGATCAGATAGGGTGGAACCGCGGCGGCGCTCAGGCCGATCAACAGGGCGCCTAGGTCGTGGGCCAGGGCGACGGCGGCCTTGACCCGCAGCAGCGAGCCGGAATCGCCGCGAACATGGGTCAGCAGGGACTTGAAGGTCATGGCCGTTGTGATCCTTGGGGGCGGGCGGGCGGACGCGGCCTGGCGCCCGTCGATGCTATTGCGCCATCCGCGAGAGCGCTGCGCGATTGATCACCTTGAACTGGCGCGTGGCGGAGAAGCAGACCACATGACTGGCCTGCAGCTGTGACAGCATGCGCGACACCGTCTCGATGGTCAGGCCCAGATAGTCAGCCATGTCCAACCGGCCCATCGGCAGGCTGACCGTGTCGCTGGGCACGCCCTCGGCCAGGCCCAGCAGGAAGCTGGCCACCTTCTCGCACGCGTTCTTGCGGCCGAGCAGCAGCAGGTGTTCCTGGGTGCGCTCAAGCTCGCGGCTGGTGGCGGTCCAGATCATCCGGTCCAGGTCGCCGCCGGCGGTCTTGAGAGCGGACCGCTTGACCACCAGCACGACGCTGTCTTGCATCGCCTCGGCGGAGAAGCGATGGTGGACCGCGCTTTCAAAGCCGAACAGGTCACCTTCGCGATAGAAGGCGCCGATCTGACGGCGTCCGTCGCTCAGCAGGCGGGTGGTCCGAACCGAGCCGCGGACCACGCGATAGATCAGGTCGGCGTCCTCGTCCTGACCATAGATCTCTTCGTCCTTGGCGTAGGCGATCCGAACGCCCATGCGGGCCATGGGGTCCAGGCCCTCGTCCAGCTCAGGCAGGGCGAAGGCGGCTTCCCGTGCGTCTTTGAATTCGAATGCGTAGGTCATGGCGGCGCTGCGAACCCTGGTGGCTGACGCACCATGACTAGGCTGGCTCACGCGCCGGTAAAATTCGGGGCGCGCCCCTAAGTAGCGCTACGGATCCCCTGCTCACAGGCGACGGGAGTAGATCGCACCCCTCTTCATCCGTTGATCCCGCCTTCGCGGGGATGAACGGACTTTTCAACCAAATTAGGTTTTATTTCAGGGCCCTATCCGTCCGCCCAGCGCCAGGCTGCGCCGGCCACCGATTGCAGCGCCGCCTGGACCGCTTCATCGGTGATGCCCGGCTCGATTCCGCCCATGTGCAGATGATCGACGACGGTCATGCCGCAAACGCCGGCGAGGTGGTCGTCGAAATAGTGGCGCAGTCCCTCGACGGCGCCGGTCTTGGCGAGCCACTTGTCGGGGGCGCCGGAGGAGGTGATGCTGACCAGCCGCCTGCCGGTCAGGGCGGGCTGGACACCCTCAGGTCCGGCCGCGTAGCCGAAACCAAGGCCGAAGACGCGGTCCACATAGCCCTTCAGCATGCCGGGCGGGGCGTTGAACCAGAACGGATAGATCAGCACGAACACGTCGACGTCGGCCAGCCGGGCCCGCTCGGCGACCACGTCGGCGCCCACCGCGTAGGCCTTGGCGCCGGGCAGCTCGCTCTTGGGCAGCCGCGGATCGAAGCCCATCGAATAGAGGTCGCGCAGCGCCACGCTTTCGCCAAGGGCGCGCACCGCCTTGTCATAGGCCTCGGCCACGGCGTGGGTGTAGCTGTTGGGGTCCGGATGGCATAGGATGACGGCGTGCTTCATCGGAAAGCTCCAGGCGGGTGAGGCGGTCGAAGGCGCGGAACCGCGCCCGGCGCGCCGCCCTCGACCCATGCGAGACATAGCACGCTCAGGTGTAAAGCGCCGCTTTCCTGCGCCCCGGTTCTGGGCCGCGCTTTGATAAAAATCATCGGCGTCGTCGAACGAGCGAGCGCTGTCGCCGCGGATGATCTACGGGCGGCGCAGCGTATCGACATTGTTGGCGGGCGGGGGCGGCGCCGCGTCGCCCTCGGCCTTGGCGGCGGCCACGCCGGCGGGCGTGACTTCCCAGCCGCCGCGGTTACGCTCCGCGAAGCCCAATTCGGTCAGGGCGCGGGCGTCGGCGATGTTGATCCAATTGACCTCTTCGCCGGCCTGCTTTCGCACCAGGTTTCGCAGGGCGGTGAGCTGGCCTTCCGTGAGCGTCATGTCAGCCTTCGCCCCGGCCAGGACGCGAGGCCGGTCTGGCGGCGGCCGACTGGCTGCGGATCACCGCGCGCAACAGGATCGCCCGTCGAACGGTCAGGTTCGGCGCGCGCGATTCAGCCCGTGCGCCATCGAGCACCTCGCCCTGGTGGCGGGCGCCCAGAGCCCAGGTCTCGGCGCGGATCTCGTGGTCGGTGAACCGCCACGGGCCAAGCCGCTCAAGCACGCCCAGAAACGCCGTCATCACCATGGTCAGGAGGTCTTCGTGCCCTTCAGGCCATGGACGTCGGGCAGGCGCGGGCGGGGCGGCCCGCCCGTCGAGCGGGGATCTGACGGGAAAAACTTGGCCCGGCGGGGCGTTGCGATCTTGGACATGGTACGCTTTCAGGCGGGCCAGGGCGGCGCGGGCCGCCGCCGCAGGCGGGCGCGAGGACTATAGGCGGTTTCCCGGCGGAAATCTTCCGCGATTCGCCGCGCCCTCAACGGCCGTGGGCGGCGGACTGTCGAGCGCTCGGTCGAGGGGAGGCGGCCACGCCCCTGGAGGCGGTGGCCGACCTGCGATCGGCGATCGCGACATAGACCGAGGTGGTGAACAGGGTGACGGCGAAGACCAGGAAGGCGATGATCACACCGCCCAGATAGATCGATTCCGCGAACGACATGGGGACGCTCCCGCCGCCTGAGTTTGTTTGACCCAAGTTGCGGCCAAGCTCGAGACAACGGCCTTGATCTGGGTCAAAAGGCGCGGCGCCCAGTCCAAACGGCGCTTGAAGCCGCCCCTCCCACGTCATCCTCGTAAGTTGGAGCGAAGAGACGAGTCGAACGACGCATTGGCGCCGAACGCGCGTCCTTCGACTCGCGCCAAGAGGCGCGGCTCAAGGATGACGTCTTAAAAGGGCGCCCTGGCGCTCGCTGGCGGGGGTGGGCGGTGTCAGTCCTCGTCGTCTTCCTCGTCCGTGATCGGCGTCTCGGCCACGCCAGTGGCGCGTTCGCGTTCGCGCTGCTCGCGCTTGGCGGCGGCCTTCTCGGCGACCTTGATCGCCTTCAGCCGTTCGCGCTCCTGGCGCTCGAAGGTGAAGTTCGGTTTGCGGGCCACGGGGCTTGCCTCCTTGGCTTGGGTTTAGCGGTGGGGGCTTGGGTTTAGCGGCGAGCCTTGCGGGCGGCGTAGCGGGCGTCGCGGGCGGCCTTCGCCTCAGCCTTGGTCAGGGCTTTGCGCTCTTTGCGTTCGCCGCGTTTGGCGTCCAGGGCGGCGGCGTCCAGGGCGGCCTGGGCCTCCAAGGCGGCCTGGGCGGCGTCGGCGAGCGCCTGTTTGGCGGCGGCCTTGGCTTCAGCGCGCTCCCGACGTACGTCCTCCAACTCAGCGGCCCGCATCGCGGCGCGCTCGGCGAACAGCGGATCGGTGACCGTCGGCTTGGGCCGAAGTTTCTCGAGCAGGGCCTTCTTGGCCTCCGAGGCGGTTTTCAGTCGGTCGGCGAAGCCGGTGTTCAGGGGTGCGTTCATGTCGCTTTCGGGTTGGCGGCCTCAGCCGTTTGGAAGGGCGCGCGTGAGGGTCGGGTTATCGGCGGGGGCGACGCGCGCCGGCCCCGCCGAAGGTCGAATTCAGACGGCCTGGAGTTGGCCGGCCGACATCTTGCCGCTGCGTTGGTCGCGTTCCAGCTCATAGGTCAGCTTCTGGCCTTCATGGATCGCGCCCAGGGTCGAACGCTCGACCGCGGAGATATGGACGAAGGCGTCGGCGCCGCCGTCATCGGGTTGGATAAAGCCGAAGCCCTTGGCGGCGTTGAACCACTTCACAGTACCGGTCGTCATTTTAGTCATCACCTTTCAGGTGCGGAGAAGTCGCGCGGCCTCGATCGGGCGCGCGATCAAATTGTCGGAGAGGATCGTGACAGGCTCGGAGGCTCGATCCTTCGACGCGAGCATGGAGAGCAACCGAACCAAATCGATATTCGATGTCGCCCTTATCGCTCAAATCGCGCCCGGCGCCAAATGAATCCCGCGACGCGCGGCGTTATTGTCGCAGCGAGGCCCGCTCGACGGCCCGGTCGCCCCGCAATTCCTTGCCCGGAAATGCAATTCCGCCGAGCGCCACGGTCGAAAGCTTCAAGTTCAGGGCGCGTAGACCGAGGTGAGCTTTTGTTCAAGCTGAGACATTAATGTCGCTTGAGCAAGAATGTCGGGCGATTTGATATCAATCAATTGGCCCTCCCGCCCTTCGGTTAATTTGCCACCGAGGTCATTGATCGAGATGACTCGGTTTGCGTATCCGGTGGCGATCCTCTCCCAGCAGGACAGACTTCGATGACGACATATCAATTGGATATCAGCTGTTCGCGTCGCGGACTGCTTAGGCGGGCGGCGGTGGCGACGGGCGCCGGCGTGCTGATGGGCGTGACCCTGGCCGCCGGCCAGGCCAGCGCTGGCGGCAAGCTGTCGCAAAAGGCCAGCGGCTATCGCGCCACGCCCAAGGGCAAGGCCGAATGCGACAACTGCAGCCAATGGCAGGCGCCCGCGGGCTGCAAGATCGTCGACGGGGTCATCAGCCCGACCGGCTGGTGCAACGTCTACACGCTCAAGTCCTAGTCGCGCCGGATCGCAGGCGCTCCCGCCCCCGATCCGAAGGCGAATCTGACGTCAAGGCCCTGGGCTGGGGCGCGCGTCGACGGGACGCGCGCGAGCTCTCGCGCGATCCGATGAAGGGGATGACTATGCTGAACAGAACTTTCCGGCGCCTCATGCGCGCCTGCGGGCTCGCCCTGGCCGGGGTCGGGCTCTCGACGACGGCGGCCCTGGCGGTGCCGAGCTTTGCGATCCAGACCGGCCAAGCCTGCAACGCCTGCCATGTCGGCGGCTTCGGGCCTCAGCTCACGCCGTTCGGACGCGAGTTCAAGATGGGCGGCTATACGCTCCGCACCAACAGCTTCAATATTCCGGTTTCGGCCATGGCTGTGGCGTCCTACGTCCACACCCAGGCCCCCCAGCCGCCCGCGACCCATTTCGCCGCGAACGACAATGTCGCGATCGATCAGGTCAGCCTGTTCGTGGCTGGCGGCCTCGGCTCCCATCTCGGCGCCTTCATCCAGACCACCTATGACGGGGTGGCCGAGGCGTTCCATTGGGACAATCTCGACGTCCGCGCCGTCACCACGACGACGGTCAAGGGCGCCAACGTCTTGCTCGGCGTCAGCGTCAATAATGCGCCGACGGTCCAGGACGCCTTCAACACCCTGCCGGCCTGGGGCTTTCCCTACACCTCGTCCGCCCTGGCGCCCGCGCCCGGCTCCGCGCCGTTGATCGGCAGCCTGGCCCAGAACACCTTGGGCGTGACCGGCTACGCCTGGGTCGACTCGACCTATCTGATCGAAGCCGGCGCCTATGGCTCGCCCGGCGCCACCAGCCTTGTGCGGCTTGGCGTGGACCCGACCGATCCGGGCTCGATCCGCGGCGCGGCGCCCTATGTTCGCGTGGCCTATCAGAACAATCTGGGCGACCAGAACTTCGAGGTCGGGGCGTTCGGCATGGCGGCCGATCTCAATCCTGGTAATGACCGGACCACGGGCCTGGCCGACACCTATGACGACGTCGGTCTGGACGCCTCCTATCAGCGCTTTCAGTCGAACAAGGACGCCTTCACCGTCAACGCCCGCTACACCTATGAACGGCAAAAGCTCGCCGCCTCCCAGGCCTTGGGCCTGGCCCAGAACAGCAAGGGCTCGCTGCAGGACCTGCGGGTCGACGCCTCCTACTACTGGCGCAACAAGGTCGGGTTCAGCGTCGGCGGCTTCGACACCACCGGCTCGTCCGACCCGCTGCTCTACGCCGCCAACCGCAGCCTCAAGCCGGACAGTTCAGGCATGACCTTCCAGCTCGACGGCACGCCGTTCGGCGCCGGCGGCTCGCCCTTCGGACCGCGGTTCAATCTGCGGGTCGGGATCCAGTATTTCGCCTACTTCCAGTTCGACGGAGCGGGCTCGAACTTCGACGGCGCCGGCCACAGCGCGGCCAGCAACAACACGGTCCGGGTGTTCACCTGGCTCGCCTACTAGTCCGGCGCGCAGGATACAGCTCAGCGCGGCGCCTGGGACCATCCTGGGCGTCGCGGCGAGCCAAGACCGCGACACGGCGATGACGGCCAAGCCAAGGCCGCAGCCTCAATAGGCCTGGAAACGCCCATCTCTCGACCTCCACCCACGCATCGAGCCCCAGGCGCCCTTCCATGGACCAGACCAAGCGTTTTCCGCCGTCCGCCGAACCACAGCCAGCGAAGCGGGTCCGGCTGAGGACGCGCGTCGCGCAGGGGGGCGGTCTCTTGCTGATCCTGGGCGTGGGAGTCCTGGCCATAGCCTTTCTGGTCGCGGCCCTGTTTGGCGGGATCGGCGGCGACCGCAGCGCCGGGCTCAAGGTCCCGGTGACGCCAGCCCTGGTCGCGCGCGGCGCCTATCTGGCCCAAGCCGGCGACTGCGCCGCCTGCCATACCCCGCCCGGCGGCCACGACATGGCCGGTGGGCTGGCGGTGGTCTCGCCGATCGGGGTGATCTATTCGACCAATATCACCCCCGACGTCAAAACCGGCATCGGCGGCGAAAGCTATGGCGATTTCGAGCGGGCGGTCCGCCGCGGCCTGCTCCGCTCGGGCCAGACCCTCTATCCGGCCATGCCCTATCCGTCATTTTCGCGGGTCACCGACGACGACATGGCCGCGCTCTACGCCTATTTCATGCATGGCGTGGCCCCGGTCTCCAATGCGAACAAGCCCGAGCAGATCGCCTGGCCCTTGTCGCTGCGCTGGCCGCTGACCTATTGGCGCTGGATGTTCGCGCCGCCGGTGCGGGCCTTCACGCCGGCCGCGGGCCAGAATCGGCTCGTCGCGCGCGGCGCCTATCTGGTGGAGGGCCTTGGCCATTGCGGCGCCTGTCACACGCCGCGGGCCTTCAGCTTGCAAGAAGTGGCGCTGTCGCCCCGTGACGGCGACCATTATCTGAGCGGTTCGCACTTCAACGGCTGGTTCGCGCCCAACCTGCGCAGCGAAGCGGTGACCGGCCTCGGGCGCTGGACCGGCGGCGACATCGCCACCTTCCTGGGCAGCGGCCGCACCGACAAATACACCGCCTTCGGCGAGATGGGGGTGGTGATCCAGCACAGCACCCAGTTCGTCAGCAAGAGCGATCTGGTGGCCGTGGCGGCCTTCCTGCGAACCCTGCACGCCGCGCCCGACAACGGCTCGGCCACGCCGGGCCTGAGCACCTCCGCCAAGCTGGTGAGCGACGCCTCGATCCGATCCGGCCTGCAGCTTTACGGCGACAATTGTTCGGTCTGCCACCAAGATAGCGGCCTCGGCGCCGTCGCGGGCTTCCCCGCCCTGGACGGCAATCCGGTGGTCAACGCCGAGGACCCCAGCTCGGTGATCCATATCGTGCTGGCCGGCGGCTCGGTGGTGCAGACCGCCGACGACACCTCCGCCCTGGTCATGCCGCCGTTCGGAGACTCGTTGAACGATCAGTCGGTGGCCGACCTGGTCACCTATCTGCGCGCCAGTTGGGGAAATCACGCCTCAGAGGTGACCGCCGCCGAGGTGGCGGCGGTGCGCCAGGCCCTGCCGCCGGCGGCGTCGAGCGCGCCGTAAAACGCGTTCGCTCAGTCCCTCCGACGCCAGACCACGAACCCTTCGCCGTCATAGGCGGTGCAGCTGATCTCGACCACGGTGCGGGCGCATTCGTGCAGGGCGGCCAAGGCGGACTGGTCGTCGGCCGTCTCCAGCGGACGTGGGACGCAGACGGCGGCGACGCCGTGCCAGATGCAGTCGGTGGTTTGCAGCATCTGAGCGATGTCGGCCGCATCGCTGGCCCCGTTCAGCAGGTGATAGACCTCCTCGCCGACGCCGAAGGCGGTGGGGCTGTCCTCCAGCTCATGGTCGCCCCAGCGGGAATTGAAGTCGTCGATGATGCAGCAGGCGTCGGCGTCGGCGTCGAGCAGGCTGGCGATCCGCGCCGCGCGCAGGCTGGCGGCGCTGGCGTTCAGGCCCAGCCCGCCCTCGGAGAAGCGATAGGCCCGCTCGCCGCGCACATCGAGCGACATCGAGGTCCAGGTCTCGCCCGGCGCGCTGGCGACGACTTCGGCGAGGGCCGAGCAGAACAGATTGACCCCCGACAGGTGCTCCAGCACGTAGTCGAGGCCCCGGTCATCCAGCACGACTTTGCGAACGGCGGTCATGCGGCCAACAACCACAGGCGGCCGGCGCCTGACAACCGCTTATGGTTAACCTGTCGTTAGCAGGCCCCGCCTAGGCTTCCAGGCCATGAGTCTGGGACTCAAGAGGGCGGGACCGCGCGGCTGGCGCCGCGGCGTAAAGGCAGGCAGATCATGATCCTTCTCGCCCATCGCGGCCTGTGGAAGGTCAAGGACGAGCAGAACACGCTGGAGGCCTATCGCGCGGCGTTCGCTCGCGGCTATGGCGTCGAGCTGGACGTGCGCGACGCTGGCGGCGCGCTGGTGATCAGCCACGACCTGCCGACCGGGCCGTGCCTGAGCTTTCAGGCCGTGCTCGACCTGCATGCGGACTTTCCGCCAGGGCCGGTGATCGCCATCAATATCAAGGCCGACGGCCTGACCTCCCGCTTAGCTGAGATGCTGCACCTGCGGCCCTCGACGCCCTATTTCTGCTTCGACATGTCGGTGCCCGACGCCCTGCACTATGTGCGCGCCGGGCTTTGCGCCTTCACCCGCCACAGCGAGTACGAGGCAGATCCGTCGTTCTATCGCGAGGCGCACGGGATCTGGCTCGATCGCTTCGTCGATCCCTGGGTCGATCCGGCCGAGATCGTCAGCCAGCTGCGCCGGGGCAAGAAGGTCGCGGTTGTCTCGCCCGAGCTGCACCGCAAACCCCACACCCTGGCCTGGAGCCTGTGGCGCGAGGCGCTGCGCGCCAGCGACCTGCCGGCGGCCCTGATCGACCAGCACCTGATGCTGTGCACCGACTTTCCCGACGAAGCCCACGCCTTCTTCAATCAGGACCGGGCCGGAGACCAATGACCATGATCAAGGCCGTGCTGTTCGACATGGACGGGGTGCTGATCGACGCGCGCGAGTGGCACTACGAGGCGCTGAACCGGGCGCTCGATCTGTTTGGCATGGCGATCAATCTCGACAGCCACCTGGCCAGCTATGACGGCCTGCCGACCCGGCGCAAATTGCAGATGCTGACCAAGTCGCGCGGCCTGCCCGCGGGCCTGCACGACTTCGTCAATGAGCTGAAGCAGACCTATACCTATGAGATCATGACCTCGCGCTGCAAGCCGACCTTCACCGCCCAGATGGCGCTGAGCAAGCTGCACCGGGCCGGCTACCGGATGGCGGTGTGCTCCAACTCGATCCGCCGCACCGTGGTCAGCATGATGGAGATGGCCGACCTGGCTCAGTATCTGGAGGTCATGCTGTCCAACGAGGACGTGTCCAAGTCCAAGCCCGATCCGGAGATCTATCTGGCGGCGATGGCCAAGCTCGGCCTGCGCCCCGACGAGTGCGTGATCGTCGAGGACAACGACAATGGCATCGAGGCCGCCCGGGCCTCCGGCGCCTACACCATCGTGGTCGGCCAGCCCGCTGACGTCACCTTTGAGCGGCTGACCGCCGAGATCGCGCTGGCGAACGCCGAATTGGCCAACGCCGCCCTCGCCCAAACCCGCCTCGCCGGAGCCGCCTGAGCCATGAAGATCATCCTGCCCCTGGCCGGCCCCTCGGCCTTCTTCAACAGCCAGGACTATCCCTACCCCAAGCCGATCATCGAGATCAGCGGCCGGCCGATGATCGAGCTGGCGGTGGAGAACCTGCGCGGCTTGTCGCCGGACGCGGAGTTCGTGTTCGTGGCGCTGAAGTCCGACGTGGTCAAATATTCCTATGAGGGCCTGTTTCGGCTGGCCACCGGCGGGCGCTCCAAGATCGTCAGCCTGGCGGAGAAGACCAGCGGCATGCTGTGCTCGTGCCTGCTCGCCATCGACCACATCGACCCGGACGAGCCGGTGGTGATCGCCAATTTCGACCAGATGTTCTCCTGCGACCTCGCCGCGGTGCTGCGCCGGTTCGAGGCCGCTGAGGCCGACGCCGGGGTGATCACCTTTGATTCGATCCACCCGCGCTGGTCCTATGTGAACGTCGATGCGACCGGCGCCTGCCTGCAGTTCTGCGAAAAGACGGTGATCAGCCGCAACGCCATCGCCGGCTTCTATTATTTCAGGCGCGGGCGCGACTTCATCGCCGCGGCCAAGTGGAGCATCCGGCGCGGCGACGCGGTGGGCCAGGACTTCTATGTCGCCCCGATCCTCAACTATTTCGTGCTGAATGAGGCCAAGGTCGCGGCCATCGCCGTGCCCAACGAGGCCTATCACAGCTTCTACACCCCGCAGAAGATCGAGGCCTTCGAGCGCGAGCAACTGGCAAAGGCGATCGCCAGCCCGCGCGCCTTCCCGCCGGTCAATCTGGTGGTGCCGGCCGCCGGCCAGGGCAGCCGGTTCGCCAAGCAGGGCTACGCCAAGCCCAAGCCGTTCATCGACGTCCAGGACCGGCCGATGATCGAGCTGGTGCTGGACAATCTCGGCCTGCCCGGCGCGCGGGAGATCCTGCTGCTGCGCCGCGAGCATATCGAGGCCGAGGCCGAGGTGGTCTCGCGCCTGGACGAGCGCGGCTGCTCGATCGTGCCGGTGGAGGGGCTGACCGAGGGCACCCTGTGCACCGTGCTGCTCAGCCGCCAGCTGATCGACGAGGACCGGCCGCTGCTGATCGCCAATTCCGATCAGCTGGCCGATTTTTCCTGCGAGGCCTTCGTGCGCGACTGCCTTGAGCGAGGCCTGGACGGCTCGATCCTGGTGTTCCGCGATCCGGAGATGAACCCCAAATGGTCGTTCGCCCGGCTCAATGACGACGGCACCGTGGCCGAGGTGGCCGAGAAGCAGCCGATCAGCGATCTGGCTACGGTCGGGATCTATTTCTTCCGCCGCGGCGCTGACTTCGTGCGCGCGGCCATCGACATGATCGCCCACGGCGACCGGGTGAACAATGAGTTCTACACCTGCCCGGTCTATAACTACGCGATCAAGAACGGGCTGAAGATCGGGGTCTATGAGATCCCGATGGCCGCCATGCACGGCCTGGGCACGCCGGAGGATCTGCAATCCTATCTGGCCAGCCAGGCCGCCGCGCCGGCGGCGGGACGCAGCGGCCAAGGGCGCAGCGTCGCGTGATCTGCGTCGTGCCTCTGGCCGGGCCGGACTTCGTGCGGCCGGATGGCGGGCTCAAGCCCCTGACCGCGGTGGACGGCCAGCCTCTATTGCGCCGGGCGCTGGACAGCCGCAGCTGGCGCAGGGATGGCGGCCTCAAGGACGATGGGCTGGTGTTCGTGCTGCGCGACACCGATGCGTCGCGGGGCTTTGTGGTCGAGCACCTGAGCGCCTGGTATCCAGCGGCCCAGACGGTCTATCTGAGCGCATTCACCGCCGGCGCGGCCCTGTCGGCCCTGGCCGGGATCGCGCCGGTGGCGCATCGCGCGGCGCCGGTCTGCGTCGATCTGGTCGACATCCTGTTCGATGATGCGTCGAAACCGGGGGACCTGTTCGCCCGCGAGCCCCGCGCCGGGGGGCTTGGGCTGTGGTTTGACAGCGACAATCCGATCTATTCCTATTTCGAGGGCGCCGAGACCGGCCGGATCGTCCGTGTGCGGGAAAAGCAGGTGATCTCGGCCTGCGCCTCCACCGGGGTCTACTGGTTCCGCTCACCTTCGGTCTATCTCGCCGCCGTGGCTCACAGCCTCGATCATCGCGACGCGCTGGCCCACAACGGCCTGATCTTCGTCGCCCCCACCCTGAACGGGGTGATCGCCGCGGGGTGGGACGTGCATGCGGCGAAGGTCACGGACGTGCGGGACATCAAGATCGAGCCTGCGGCCCCCTCCATGGCGATAGGGCGTTGAAATCATGAGAATCGCCGTCTGCTGCTCGGGCGCCCAGCGCTTTGAAAGCAACGCTGTCACCCTGTTCCTGCGTAGCCTGCCCGCCGAGGCGCAGATCGACTATTTCTGCTATCTGCACGCCGGCGAGCTGGCCACCGACGAGGCGCTGACCGCCTATCTGGAGGACAAGACCGAGCGGCGGCCGGCCAACATCTTCGCCAAGGTCGACAACAGCTTCGTCGCCAACCTCGACTTTCCCCACGTGGCCTTTCCCGAGACCAAGCAGGAGAACGTGCTGCGCATGTTCTTCGCCATCCGCCGCTGCAGCGACATGGTGGTCGAGCAGGAGCGCAAGGAGGGGTTTGTCTATGACCTGGTGTTCCGCGTGCGCACCGACACGGCGATCTCCAACCATTTCGACCTCAATCTCTATCTTCCGATCAAGGACAATTTCGTCATCTTCCCGTGGAGCGGCCACTGGCGCGGGGGGCTGAACGACCAGTTCGCCTTTTCCTCCTCCGCCAATATGACCATCTACGCCAGCGTCTGGGACCACATCATCGACCACTGCCAGAACAACTGCCCGTTCCACCCGGAGACATTGGTCAAGTACCACCTGATGAAGATGGGCGCCCTGCCGATCATCGCGCCGGTGGAGACGCGGTTGTTGCGCTACTGAGGGGAGGGATCGGCTCTCGAGTAAATGCTCTCCCACAATAGGGCGCGGAGTTTGGGTTAGACAGAATCCGTAAGCCGCCCCCCGTGCGTCATCCCGGCCGGAGCGTAGCGTAGCGAAGTGGAGAGCCGGGACCCAGGGGGTCGTCCGATGGCGTAGGTCAAGCGGCGCCCTCACACGGCGAAGGCCGACGTCCAGTCCCCTGGGTCCCGGCGCTGCGCGGCTGCGCCGCTCCGGCCGGAATGACGAGCGTTATTCGCGCCAATACCCTGAGGTCATCTCAGCGTCGCCCGCCAAGGTTGATCTTGCGGCCATCCTACCATTGAGTCATCCTTGCGCCTCCAATCCCACAATTGGACACCTGGACATCCGATGCTCGGCTGGCTGCTGCTGTTCCTGATCGCCTTCCTCGTCGCGTGGTACGGCTGGGTGTTCTTCGCCAGACCCGCCTCGGACCTGGAGCGGATCAAGGCTGACCACGCGGGCACGGACGCGCAGGTGGTCAAGATCGAGCGCGTCGGCATGCGCCTGGTTCGGCCCGAGGTCACCTGGGTCGGGGGGCATGTGGTGGAGAAATCAGGGGTCGGCTGGTTTCGCATCTATCTGGTCACGCTCGCCTACCCGGGCGGCTTCGACCGGACCTACGAGGTTGGGGTCGAGGCGCGGCCTTTCGGCTATCGGCATTTGAAGCGGTTTGACTAGAGCAAACGGCGCTTAACTTGACTCAATGGCCGCGGAGTCCAACCCGGTCCTGACCCTGGCGCCGTTGGCGCACCCCCATCCCAACCCTTCCCCCATCGAGGGGGAAGGGCTTTTTACGATGCCCGTCGTCGAAACGAGGGCCAGACTCTCTGAAATCACTATGAAAGAACCCTTCCCCCTCGATGGGGGAAGGGCAGGGTTGGGGGTGCGATGACGCAGGTGCGGCGCAAACGAGGAAGACTACGCAGCTGGCCGAGCTCGCAGCATCCGACAACCGGTTCAACCGAGCCGCCGTTTGACTAAGGTGGGCTGCCAATCACCTGGACCGCCGACTGGGCGGCCTCAAGGGTGAAACCTGCATTGGGCGATCTCCAACCGCTGGTCGGAGCCGGCGCCGGCCACGCGATAGACCAGTCGATCCTCCAGGGTGATGCGGCGCGACCACCAGCCCTTCAATTCGCCCTTTAGCGGCTCCGGCTTGCCCGTGCCGGTGAAGGGCGTACGCTGGCATTCGCGGATCAGGGCGTTGACGCGCTCCAGGGTGTTGCGGTCGGTCGCCTGCCAATGGAGATAGTCGTCCCAGGCGCCGACGGCGAAGACCAGCTTCACGCCTCGGTCAGGTCGTGGGTTCGTCCGCCGCCGGCCTCAAGCTGCGCGATCGCGTCGGACAACCGGCGGGCGTTGGCGG
>Ga0302196_10000654_pt1 | contig 33241 bp, 29 predicted proteins | sample II_Bog_N1_3_FD_198794 | JGI IMG/M metagenome (GOLD analysis project Ga0302196, IMG submission 198794) | Peat permafrost microbial communities from Stordalen Mire near Abisko, Sweden - II_Bog_N1_3 | ecosystem: Environmental > Terrestrial > Soil > Wetlands > Peat | place: Sweden: Abisko...
GATCACCTCGCGGATGTTCTCCGCCCCGGCCAGCAGCATGACGATGCGGTCGATCCCCGGGGCCATGCCGGCGTGGGGCGGCGCGCCGTAGCGGAAGGCGTTCAGCATGCCGCCGAACTGCCGCTCGACCTCGCCGGCCGAATAGCCGGCGATCTCGAAGGCCTTGATCATGATCTCCGGCCGGTGGTTCCGAACCGCGCCCGAGCACAGCTCCACGCCATTGACGACGATGTCGTACTGGAAGGCGAGGATATCCAGCGGGTCCTTGCGCTCCAGCGCCTCCAGCTCGCCTTGCGGCATCGAGAACGGGTTGTGCGAGAAATCGACGTGGTTGAGCTCGTCGTTGAACTCGAACATCGGGAAATCGACAATCCAGCAGAAGTCGAACCGGTCCTTGGCGACCAGGTCCAGCTCGGTCGCCAGCTTGGTGCGCGCCAGGCCGGCGAACTTGTAGAAGCTCTTCGGATCGCCGCCGACGAAGAAGGCCGCATCGCCGACTTTCAGACCCAGGACCTCGCGGATGATCTCGGTGCGTTCGGGACCGAGGTTGCGGCCGATCGGGCCGGCGGCCTCCATCGCCTCGCCGCCCTCCTCCTGTCGCCAGAAGATGTAGCCGAGGCCGGGCTGGCCTTCGGACTGCGCCCAGGCGTTCATCCGGTCGGCGAAGGCTCTGGAGCCGCCACCGGGGGCCGGGATCGCCCAGACGGCGTTCTTGGGGTCCTCGAGGAAGCGCGCGAACAGACCGAATCCGCCGCCCCGGAACGCGTCGGAGACGTCCTGCATCACCAGCGGGTTGCGCAGATCCGGCTTGTCGGTGCCGTATTTGGCGATCGACTCCCGATAGGGAATCCGTGGGAACGGATAGGGCGTCACCGCCTTGCCGTCGGCGAACTCCTCGAACAGGCCGTGCATCACCGGCTCCATCGTGCCGAACACGTCCTCCTGGGTGGCGAAGCTCATTTCCAGGTCGAGCTGATAGAATTCGCCGGGGGAGCGGTCGGCGCGGGCGTCCTCGTCGCGAAAACAGGGCGCGATCTGGAAGTAGCGGTCGAAGCCGGCGACCATCAGCAGCTGCTTGAACTGCTGGGGCGCCTGCGGCAGGGCGTAGAACTTGCCCGGATGGATGCGGGACGGCACCAGATAGTCCCGGGCGCCTTCCGGCGACGAGGCGGTGAGAATCGGGGTCTGGAACTCGGTGAAGCCGGCGCCGACCATCCGCCGACGGATCGAATCGATCACCTTCGAGCGCAGCACGATGTTGCGGTGCAGGCTTTCGCGACGCAGGTCGAGGTAACGGTATTTCAGCCGGATCTCTTCGGGGTAGTCCGGCTCGCCGAACACCGGCAGCGGCAGCTCGGCGGCCGACGACAGGGTCTCGACGGCGCTTATCCGCACCTCGATCTCGCCGGTGGGCAGGTTCGGGTTGATGGTGTCGGCGCTGCGGGCGACTACCTCGCCGTCGATCCGCACCACGCTTTCGGCGCGCAGGCGCTCCAGGGTCTCGAAACCGGGGGTGGAAGGGCTGGCCACGAGCTGGGTCAGGCCATGATGGTCGCGCAGGTCGACGAACAGCAGGCCGCCGTGGTCGCGTTTGCGGTGAATCCAGCCGGAGAGCCGCACATTCGCCCCCTTGTCCGCGAGCCGCAGGGCGCCGCAGGTGTGGGTGCGATAGGGGTGCATAATCAGGTCTCTAGGGGGCTGCTTCCGGAAAGGCGCGGAAGGGCGCATGAGCCTCGGCCGATGTCAAGGCGCGGGGGACCTCCAGCGAGGCCTCAGAGGTGCCGGGTCTCCACCGGCTCGGCCCACCAGTTGTCGCCCCGGCCGTCCATGTAGCGGACCGGGGCGTCGGCCAGTTCGGTGGGGTCGAGGTCATCCAGGCAGGCGAGGTTGACCGAGACGTATTCGCCGCCGATTTCCGGCACGTTGCCGCGCCCGAACGCCTGCACGCCGCAGGTGCGGCAGAACAGGTGGTGGCCGCTCTTCGAGCCGAACTGATAGTCGCTGAGCGCCGCCTCGCCGGCGAGCAGTTTGAAGGCGTCCGGCTTGATGACGGCGCCCCAGTAGCGGGTCTTGGCGCAGATGGAGCAGTTGCACTTGCCGGTCCCGCCGGCCAGGTCGATCTCGGCGGCGTAGCGGACCTGGCCGCAATGGCAGCTGCCGTGGAAGCTCTTGAGCATCGTCGCAACTCCGCATCCCGTTGATGCGGCTAGCCTTAGCGCCGCCCTGGTGACAGCTGTCTGTCAGCAGCGGCGTGCATTAGAGCAGGCGGATGCGGGCGCGCTCGCCGGCGTACCAGGCCTTCAGGCCGGGCTCGTCCCAGGCCGCGGCGTCTGCATCGGCGGCGGCGAGCGCCTGGCGGTGACCCTCCGCGTCGCCGAGACCGGCCAGGGCGTTGGCCTTGGCCAGGGTCAGGAAGGTGACGTCGATCGGCTCCTCGCCATTGGCCGCGATCAGACCCAGCGACGCCTCGATGTGTCCCAGCGCCTCCTTCGGTTCGCAGACCGCGTTGGCGACCAGCGCCATGAGATAGAGCGCCCGCTCCTCGTTCACCCAGGTCCCGCAGCGGCGCCAGAAGCTTAGGCCGGCGGCGGCGGCGCGGCGCATCAGCCGGTCCTCGTCCGGCGAACGGCCGGCCTGCTCGACCAGTTCGCTGGCCAGGTTGTTGCTGGCCACGGCGACGGCGCGATCGGAGGCGCGGCCGCCGGCGCTCTCGGCGAGGTCCAACACCGCCTGATAGACCGCCGCGCCCTCGCCCACCCGCTTGGAGCCGATCAGAGCGGAGGCGACGGCGATGCGGCTGTCGATCAAGGCGTCCTTGGCGTCGGCGGCGGCGCGGACGCCCTCGGTTTCCGCCACCAAAGCGCCGACCGCGTCGCCGGCCAGGAAACGGGCAGCGGCGAGCTTGGCCCAGGCGCCTGCGGTCGCGGCGTCGGGGGTCTGGCCCGCCAGCAGCCGGTCGGCCAGACGCCGGGCGCGCGGCCAGTCGCCCAGGTGTTCGCCGATGGTGTGGTTGGAAAGATCGAGGAACCTGCGCCACAGCGCGGGCGGCGCGGGCAATGCCGCCGCCTCGAGTTCTCCCGCCAGACGTTCGCTCTCGGTGTCGTGGTAGGCCCAGCCGTCGTCCAGCAGAGTCTCGAGCATCCGCGCCTCGCCGCCGCTCTCAGGAAATGCGGTGATGATGTCGCCGCCGCCAGTCGCGCGCAAGCGCCCTGCCAGTGCGTCGGGCTACATCAAAGTGTCACCGAAGCTCCCTAAGCGTCGGGCGTTCTCAGCGACGGCGCGGGTGGCCGGCGCGCAGGAACCGGGGCGGCGTGCGGATGAGCCTTCTGAAGCGTTTCCACCTGTTCCTGAAGGTCCTGCCCGTTGTCGTCGTGCTGGCGATGCTCAAGGTGGCCGTGCACTTCCTCAACATCGAGTTCGTGCCGCTCGACAGCCTGGTGACCAGCCTGATCGCCGGCGCGATCTTCCTGATCGGCTTCCTGCTGACCCAGGTGTTGGGGGACTACAAGGAATCCGAGCACATGCCCGGCCAGATCCGGGTGGCGCTGGAGGCGATCCACGACGACGTGGTCAACTTCTCGCGCACGACCCCGGACGTCGACCTCGGCCACCTGCGCAAGGTGCTGATCGGGATCGTCGAGGCGTTCGAGACCAGCTTGGGCGTGAAGGACCACCATGCCAATCTGAGTCTGGTCATCGGCCGCGTCGACGCCCTGTCGCCGTTCTTCGCCGAGCTCATCCGCCTGAAGATGTCGGAACGCTATGTCGTGGAGCTGCGGGGCCAGCAGGACAACCTGCGCCAATGCCTGTTCCGGGTCGCCTACGTGCAGCGGATGCAGTTCCTGCCCTCGGTGCATGTGCTGGTTCAGAGCCTGGTCGCCGCCAGCCTGTTCGTGCTGCTGTTCCTGAAGACCTCAGGCTCTTACGAGTCGGTGCTGGTGCTGGTGTTCGTCGGCTACATGTTCGTCTACGCCCTCTATCTGATCGAGCACCTCGACCAGCCGTTCCGCACCGGCGAGCGGACGGTGGATGACGTCAGCATCTTCCTGCTGCACGATTTCGTGGACAAGCTCAGCCGGGAGTAGCGCGCGCGTCGCGGCGCTTGCGCTTGGGGGGCGGCGTCGGTCATGGATGGCGATACGCTCGCCGCGAAGCGAAGCCGCGCTGTTTGAGTCGGGGGATTTAAGTGGCTGAATTAGAGTTCGCGCACATCGACGAACAGAAGTTCTCCGCCTTCCACTGGCGGGCGACCCTGACCACCGGGCTGGGGGTGTTCTGCGACGGCTACGATCTTTCGTCGCTGGCGTTGGTGCTGCAGCCGATACTGCATTCCTTCCATCATGAGAACAGCGCCTGGCTGCAGGGGACCTTGTCGGCGACGGCGCTGCTGGGGGCGACAGCGGGGGCGCTGGGCTTCGGCTTCCTGGCCCAGAACGGGCGCAAGCGGTTCTACGGCATCGACGTGCTGATTCTCGGCCTCGCCGCCCTCGCCCAGGCCTTCGTGCCGGGGATCTTCTGGCTGATCGCCATCCGCTTCATTCTGGGCGTCGGCGTCGGCGGCGACTATGTGCTCTCGCCGGTGATCATGGCCGAGCACTCCAACCGGGCCGATCGCGGTCGCGCGCTGGGACTGGGGTTCGGCACGATGTGGCCGGTGGGGGCGTTGGCCGCGGTGCTGTTCAACATGTTGCTGCAAGGGCTGCACGTGCCCGACGAAGTGCGCTGGCGCCTGGTGTTGGCCGGCGGCTGCATTCCGGCTCTCGGAGTGATGTACTACCGCCGCACCATGCCGGAGACGGCGCGGTTCCTGGCCAAGCTGGCCGGCGAGAAGAACGAAGCGGCGCAGGTGATCGCCGAGATCGCCGGCCATCCCGCCGAGGCGCCGGCTAGCGGCCTTGGCAAGGACCGCCGCCCATTCGGCGAGGTGTTCCGCCAGCATGCCCCGGCGATCTTCGCGGCCGCGCTGCTGTGGATGATCTACGACCTGGTCGTCTATGTGTTCATCCTGTTCGGTCCCAATCTGATCGCGCCGACCCTGGGCATGGAGACCTCCATGTTCGCCCTGCTCAGCCAGGTGCTGTTCGTGCTGCCGGCGTCGGTGCTGGGCTCGCTGCTGATGATCGACAAGTTCGGCCGCAAGCCGCTGCAGGCCTGGGGCTTCCTGATCGGCGGCGTGCTGCTTGGGGTGTTCGCGCTGATGCAGCAACAGCTCTTGGCGATGCCGGCGCTCGCCTTCGCCGTCTACGGCCTCCTGAACATCGCCATGACCGGGCCCGGACTGGTCTCCGGCGCGGGGATCCTCGGCGTCGAGCTGGCGCCGACACGGGTGCGCAGCGTCGCCCAGTCGATCACCGTCGCCGGCGGGCGGATCGGCGCGGCGATCAGCGGCTTCGCCTTCCCGGCCCTGTTCAAGAGCCTGGGCGCCGGCGGGGCCTACTGGGTGGTGGTGGCGATCGCCGTGCTAGGCGCGGTGCTCACCTGGACGCTGGTGCCGGAAACCGGCAGCAAGTCGCTGGAGGCGATCTCCGACCAGCCGGCTTCGCAGAAGGCCTGAGCGGCGCCCGCGAAAGCGGCGCCGGGCCGCTGGGCCCGCAACAGTATTTGCGACTCTGCCCGAACCGGCCCATATTGGTGGTCCCAATCATATAGCTGAAAGGAGGTGATCCAGTGTCTCATTGTCTCCAACCGCGGTCGCAAGCGACCTGGAGCCTCAAGACCGAGGTTCGCGCCTGACAGCGTTCAGCGCTTAAGGACAAGGTCGCGGATCGAACGGGGTCGCTCCCCGAACGACCACCGCGGTCACGACGATGGAAGGGCCGTCCGAGCAATCGGGCGGCCCTTTGCTTTGGCCTCGTTCATGCCGGGTTCAGGGCCGGCGCGGCAACGGTCGCGGGCGCCGTCGAGGCGCGTCAGCGAGGTCCGGTCATGCGCGGCAACCTTTCACTCCTCGGTCTCGGCCTGGCCGCGGCCCTCGCCCTGGCGATGCCGGCGGCGGCGTCGATCAACTACAACGCCAGCAAGTCGAACACCGTCTCGGCCCGTATGACGGCCCATTGTCGGCCGCATCGCGGGCGCACCTGCCGCCATCACCCGCCGTCCCACGCGGTCAACTACAACAGCAGCAAGTCGAATTCCGGCAACCGGACCGACCAGGGCGGTAAGGGCCACGCATCCGGCGGAAATCGCTAGAAGGAAACGCAGGCCTTCGGTTCGACCAGCAGCATGGTGCGCTGGTGGAAGCGGCGCTGATAGGCGTCACGTACGTACTGCAGGTTGGCCCGTTCGTCGGCCGTGCCGGTGAGCACCAGGAACAGCGCCTTGGACGGCTCGCGGACGAAATCGCCAGTCGGGCCACGCCACTGGCCGAACACCACCGCCACCGGCAACCCGGCGGCGAAGCGCGGGGTCACCTCGTCGCTGAGGAAGGCGTTCCAGTCCTGGTCGCTGACCGCGGACTGCTGATCGGCGCCCGGACCGAAGTAGAGCTCGGCGGTGGCCGCCGGATGCAGGCCGGTGGGACAGGCGGCCGGCGCGGCGGCGATGGCCGAACCGGCGCTGACGGCGATCGAAACGGCGATGATCAGGCTGCGCATGCGGGCCTCCGCTCTGATCCGGGACACCTCGCGCCCGAACCGCCCTCACCCATCACGATCCGCGCCAGCCCTAGGTCCTTCGAGACGCCCGTCGCGCGGGCTCCTCAGGATGACGAACGGGCGGGTCACCCACAAATCCCGTCATGGTGAGGAGCACCCGCAGGGTGCGTCTCGAACCCACCCACGTGCGCTAGCCCTGCCCCACCAACTCGCGGCCGATCAGGAAGCGGCGGATCTCGTTGGTGCCGGCGCCGATGTCGTAGAGCTTGGCGTCGCGCAGGTAGCGCTCCACCGGATAGTCCTTCAGGTAGCCGGCGCCGCCGAGGGCCTGGATCGCCTCGAGCGAGACGCGGACGGCGTTCTCGGAGGCGAACAGGATCGCCCCGGCCGCATCGAAACGGGTGGTCCGGCCGGCGTCGCAGGCCCTGGCGACGGCATAGACGTAGGCGCGGGCGGAATTCAGCGCCACGTACATGTCGGCGATCTTGCCCTGCATCAGCTGGAACGTGCCCACCGGCTTGCCGAACTGCTTGCGCTCGCGCACGTACGGCAACACCACGTCCAGGCAGGCCTGCATGATCCCCAGCGGCCCGCCGCTGAGCACCGTTCGCTCATAGTCGAGGCCGCTCATCAGCACGCCCGCGCCGCCGTTCTCCGGCCCCAGCACGTTCTCGGCCGGCACCTCGCAGTCCTCGAACACCAGCTCGCCGGTGTCGGAGCCCCGCATGCCGGTCTTGTCCAGCTTCTGAGCGCAGCGGAACCCCTTGAAGTCCTTCTCGATGATGAAGGCGGTGACCCCGCGCGACTCCGCCGCCGGGTCGGTTTTGGCGTAGACCACCAGGGTGTCGGCGTTGGGGCCGTTGGTGATCCAGAACTTGGTTCCGTTCAGCCGATAGTGGTCGCCCATCGGCTCGGCGCGCAGGCGCATGCCGATCACGTCCGACCCGGCCCCGGCCTCGCTCATCGCCAGGGCGCCCACATGCTCGCCGCTGATCAGCCGCGGCAGGTAGCGCCGCTTCTGCTCCTCCGAACCCCAGCGGCGCAACTGGTTGACGCAGAGGTTGGAGTGGGCGCCGTACGACAGCCCCACCGAGGCCGAGGCTCTGGAGACCTCCTCCATCGCCACCACGTGTTCCAGGTAGCCCAGGCCCAGGCCGCCGAAATCCTCCTCGACGGTGATGCCGTGCAGGCCGAGCTGGCCCATCTTCGGCCACAGCTGGCGCGGGAAGCCATTGGTGCGGTCGATCTCCGCCGCCAGCGGCGCGATCTCGGCGGCGGCGAAGCGGGCGGTGCTCTCGCGGATGGCGTCGGCGGTTTCGCCGAGGCCGAAGTCCATCGCCGGTCCGTGATTGGGGATCATGGGGCAAGGACTACCACGACGGGCGGGGTTCACGCGACGGGCAGAGGCGTCATCGCGGCCGGAGGACCGCAATGCGGTCCGCAGAGCCGGCACCCAGCGGCGACGTCAGCGGTCGCGGGGGACGCCGAGACGCTCCAGCAGGAAGTAGATCGCCACCGCCAGGCAGCCGACGCCGAGCACGCCGGCGGTGAGGCCGGCGGTCGGGGCGGCGACGCCCAGCACCTGGGCCGCGCCGGGCTGGAAGCCCCACAGGGCCGCCAGCAGGCACAGGCCGACGCCCACCGCCGCCAGCAGGAGAAAGGCCAGCGGACTCAGGCGACGGCGACGCCGCTGCGGCTTGATGCCGACCACGGGCGTGAACGGCATGACGAAGGGCGCTTCGGCCGGCTTGGCGGCCGGCTTCTCAGTCGCGGTCGGTTCGGCGACGGGTTCGGCCGGCTTCGCCTCGGCGGCGGGGGTATCGGTGTCGGTGAGGATGGCTTCCAGGCGCTCGATCACCGCGGCGGCGGCGGCGGCGCTGGCGGAGGGGGTTTCCGGCGGCTCGAAGGTGGGTGTCGGCGCGCGCTCGGCGAAGGCGCGCTCGCCGGCCATCGGCGTGCGCGTGGCGATCGGGGTGTGCAGCGGCAGCACGCTGGCCACGTCATAGTCGATCCTGGGCGGCAGCACCGGCGACGGGGCCGGCGTCCAGCCCTCCATCGGGCGCAGGAACAGGGTCTTCTCGGCTGAACGGCGACGGACCAGGGCGTCGACCACGATCCGTTCGCCATCGAGGTCGGACTTGCGCCACATCTCCATGGCCAACGCGCCTTCCAGCGGGCGACCCTCGTTCAGCCGGCGCAGGGTCGGCGAACCGCGGAAGTTGCGCACGCCGATGTTGAAGACGAAGGAGACCAGGGCGTCGAACTGGTTCTGGTTCATCGGCGCATAGACGTGTTCGTTGACGGCGTGGGCGATGGGGATCAGGTCGTAGAGCAGCAGCGCCTCGGCGTCGCGCTCGGTGACCTCGGCGCCTTCGCGGGCAGTGAGCGTGTGGCCATAGCCGATGGTCCAGCGGCCGTCGTCCAGCCGCGCGGCCCGGGGACGGAACCCTTCGAACGCCTTGATCAGCTCCACGGCCGACCGGGAGATGGAGAGTCTGGGCCGCATAGGCCTTACCGATCCCAAAATGGCACAGGGCGATGCGCCCTACCCTGCCGTCCGCAAGTTGGGGGCCGAAGCTAGAGAAGGATCAAGGCCGCGATCGCCAGCACGGCGAAAAATCCCATCAGGTCGGTGAGAAAGGTGACGATGATCGAGGAGGATACGGCCGGGTCACGGCCCATCCGCTCCAGGATCAATGGCGCCAGGATGCCGCCCACCGCGGCCACGAAGATGTCGGCCTCCAGCGCCAGGCCCGCGGTCAGGGCCAGCCGGATGTCGTGGTAGAAGAACCACACGGCCCCGCCCATGATCATCGCCAGGCCGAAGCCGTTGAGCAGTCCGGCCATCAGCTCGCGCAGGATGATCCGGGTGGTGTTTGAGGCGTTGAGCTCGCGCGCGGCCAGGGCGCGGACGGCCACCGCCAGGGTCTGGGTGCCGGCGTTGCCGCCCACCGAGGAGATGATCGGCATCAGGATGGCCAGCGCCACTACCCGCTGCACCTCGTCCTGGAAGACGGCGATGGCGCTGACCGCGACGGTCTCGGTGAACAGGTTCAGCACCAGCCACGGCAGGCGCGAGCGGACGATGCCGGCGGTGGAGGCGTCGCGGCCCGCGTCGGACACATTGGCCAGGGCCAGCATGTCCTCTTCGCTTTCCTCCTGGATGACCCCCACCACGTCATCGACGGTGATCTGGCCGACCAGCCGCCCGCCCGGATCGACCACGGGGGCGCTGATCAGGTGGTATTTGTCGAAGATGTAGGCGACTTCCTCCTGGTCCATGTCGACCGGGATCTCGGTCACCGGCTCCATGATCTCGGTCAGCAGGGTATTGGGCGCCATGCGCACAAGCCGGCTGATCGGGGTCGCGCCCTGGGGCCGCATCGCCGGGTCGACCACATAGACGTCGAAGAACAGCTCCGGCAGGTCGGCCGCGTCGCCGCGCATGTGCTCCAGCGCCTGGCCGACGGTCCAGAACTGCGGCGCGTAGACAACCTCGCGCTGCATCAACCGCCCGGCGGTATCGTCTTCGTAGGCGAGGCTGGCCTCGATGGCCGAGCGCGGCGCGGCGGGCATGGCGGCCAGCACGCTGGCGCGCTTGCGGTCGTCCAGGTCGTCGACGACATCGGCGGCGTCGTCGGAATCCAGGTCCTCGAGGGCCTTGGCCAGGGTCGCCGGAGCGACGATGTCCAGCACCTCCTCGCGGATGTTGGTGTCCAGCTCCGAGAGGATCTCGGCCAATTCCTCAGGAGCGATGTGCGGGACGATCTCCTCCCGGTAGTCGGCGGTGAGGAAGCCCATCAGGTCGGCGACGTCCGCCGGATGCAGGGCGGCGACCAGTTCGCGCACCCGCTCGCCGTCGCCGCGGTCGGCGGCGTCGATGACCATGTCCACGAAGGCCGCATTGAGCGCGTAGTCCTCGTCGAGGGCGAGGTCTTCCAGATCCTGTTCGTCGGCCGGTGCGCCGACGCGGGTGGAGAGATCGGTTTCCCCGCTCATGGATCTCCCCTCTATCAAGACCTAGACGATGGCTTCAGGTCGCTGCTCGGTTCCTTTGAGAACACTGGTGCGGTCGAGAAGACTCGAACTTCCACGGGTTGCCCCACAGCGACCTCAACGCTGCGCGTCTACCAATTCCGCCACGACCGCCCGTGGTGAGGCGCGGGGGTTAGCAGAGGCGCCCCAGTTTGTGAAGCGCGCGGTTCGTCCCGGCCCAGCGGTCTGGAAACCGGCGGAGGGATACGCCAGATTGCCGGCCCCGCGCAGACGCAGCCCCCGCCGACCTGAGAGACACTTTGCACCCCGCTCCGCCAGACCAGACGACCGCGAACGAGCGCCCACGTGGCTGAAGCGCGGCGGCCGATCGCCGTGCTGGTGGATCGCGAGGGCATGGGCGACGTGATGCTGAAGGTCCCGTTCCTCCGGGCCCTGCGGCGGGCGTTCCCGAACAACGACGTCTGGTGGATCGCCACTCACCAGTCGTCGATGGCCGACGACCTGCGGCCGCTGTTCCAGGCTGACGTGGCCAAGATGATCACCGGCGCGGGCTTGAACGGCGGGACCGCCGAGGTCTGGCGGCGGCTGCGCGCCCTGCCCCCGTTCGAGCGGGTGTTCGACGCCCGCACCAAGATATCCATCGTCGCGCTGGCCCGCTTCGGCCTGCGGCATCGCGGATTCTATTGCTGCCTGCCCGGCTACATCCTCTGCGACGGCCGCCCGCCGGCGGGTCGCCGGCGACCGCGAGGGATCGCCGCCCGGATGCTGTCGCTGGTCGCCTGCGCCACCGGCCGGCCGGCGGACGGCTCGGGCCGCCTGGAGGCAAGCGCGGCCGCGCGTCAAGCCGCCCTGGAGCTTCTGCCGGAGGGCGCCGTCTATGTCGGCATCGCGCCAGGTAGCCGCGAGGCGGTGAAGAACTGGCCGATCGAGCGGTTCTATGCGGTGGCCAGGAACCTGGTCGTCCGGGGCGTCACGCCGGTGTTCTGCCTGGGGCCGCAGGAAAAGCTGACAGGGCAGGAGATCGAGGCGGCGGCGCCCGGCGCGCGGGTGTTCCGGTCCCCGCCGGGCCTGACAGCCGGCGAGTCGCTGGATCAGCTGATCGCCACCGGCGAGCGCTTCTCGGTGTTGCTGGCCAACGACAACGGCGTCGGGCACCTGCTGGGCGGCGCGGGGGTGCCGGTGGTCAGCCTGTTCGGACCGACCGACCCGGCCCGCTGGACGCCGGTGGCGCCGGCGAACCGGGTGGTGCGGGCCACGGATTTCGGTGGCGACGACATGGCCTCGATCCCCGCCGAAGCGGCGACCGAGGCCGTCATGGAGATGCTGGAACGGGCGCGAACGCCCGCTAGTGCTCCAGTCTGATCTGGATGCCCTTCGGTCCGATCGCGGCGGCGAGGCCGGCGGACGAAGAACTGGCGCGGATCTCGACGCCCTGGCCGTTCTGCATGTCGATGACGCCCGCGCCCACGCCGGCGGTCGCCGAGGCGTGCACGGCGGCGAAGGTGCCTTCGATGTCACGCAGGTGATGCAGGTGATAGACGTCGCCGCTGACGTCGTAGTGATTGACGCCGATCTCACCGACGCCGAAGCCGCTGACGTCGATGGGAATCCGCCGCCCCTTGTAGATCAGGGTGCCCTTGCCGCCGCTGACGCCGGCGAGCAGGGCCACGGTGGTGCCGTGGAAATGGATCCGGGCGTCCTGGGCCAGGACCGGGGTCGCCAGAGCGCCAGACAGCATGACAGCCGCCGCGGCGCCGGCGAGAAGAAGGGTTTTCATTTCGGTGTGGTCTCCAACCTTGAATGAGGCCGGAACGCGGAAGCTTGGGTTTGGTTGCCTCAGCCGCCGCCGGCCATGAAGTCGTAGACATTGGCGGCCCGGGTCACCGAGATGGAGATCTTCTCGTCGCTGATCTGGATCTCGCCGCGGGCGACGGGGTGGTTGTTGGCCAGGATCCACACCTCGTCGGTCGCCTTGGCGTCCAGGGGAATCACCGCGCCCCTGCCCATGCGCAGGAGTTGCTGCATGGGCAGGGTCGAGCGACCCAGCACCACGGAGATCTCCACATTGACCGATTCGACCTGACTCACGCGCAACCCCTCACCGACGCTTTGCTTCTTGCCGCGCCGGACCCCACATTGCAGGCCGTATGCTTGACCGCTCGTTAAACTTGGACGCCCCGGGGCCGCAAATGCTGCGACCAGACGCAGCGGCGGTCGGCTGGGCGGTCTCGCCGGGCCTGATCCCCTATCCGGCCGCCGAATCGGCGATGGAGGCGCGGGTCGAGGCGATCGCCGAGGGCCGGGCCGGCGAACTGGTCTGGCTGCTGGAACATCCGCCGCTCTACACCGCCGGCGTCTCGGCCAAGCCCGCCGATCTGCTCGACGCGACGCGGTTTCCGGTGTTCCGCAGCGGCCGCGGCGGCCAGTTCACCTACCATGGTCCCGGCCAGCGGGTGGCCTATGTGATGCTTGACCTGACCCGGCGAGGCCGCGATGTGCGCCAGTTCGTCCGGGCGCTGCAGGGCTGGATCATCGGGGCGCTGGGCGAGCTGGGAGTCGAGGGCCAGGTGCGCGACGACCGGGTCGGTGTCTGGGTCGAGGGCGATACGGGCGAGGACAAGGTGGCGGCCATCGGGGTGAAGCTGCGTCGCTGGGTGAGCTTTCACGGGGTCAGCCTGAATGTCGCTCCGGACCTCAGTCATTTCAGCGGCATCGTTCCTTGCGGCGTGACCGGGCACGGGGTGACCAGCCTGGCCGAGCTCGGCGCGACGGCGGACCTCGCCGCCGCCGACGCCGCCCTCAAGCACGCCTTCACCCGCGCGTTTGGCCCGGTGGCCGAAGCGCCGCCGCCGATCTAGGGGACCCGCTACAGCTTCGCCGCCACCGCCTGGCAGTCGTAAGGCCGGTCCGGCTCCTGGCAGAAATCCGGCCATTTGCCGCTGCGCCGCCAGAAGTCCACCAGCCCCAGCCGCGCCGCCAGGGGCATGAAGCGCGGATCGCGGCGCATGGCGTCGGCCGACACCCGAAACAGCACCTCGGTGTCGAGGGGGTCGGAGGGTTTGATGTAGGCGGTGGCGGCAAAGGCGGCGTCGGTCGCGCCCAACGGTGTCAGTTCGCGAACCGCTTCGCTCACATCCATTTGGCCGGCGGCCAGCCGAGCCAGGACTTGCTTCGACCACGCCGCGATCTTGGCCGGATCGTGGCTCTGGCGGAGCAGGCTGTATTGGCGGATGTAGTCGATGGTCGGCGCTTCCCAGTTGGTCGGGACGGCGTTCGGGTCGTTCAGCAACGCCAAGGCCCGCGCCGGGTCGCCGAAGCGATTCTCGATGCCGATCCGCACCGAGCGATTGCCATCGAGATCGGGCCAGGTCCGGATCGCACGCTCGATCGTTGCTCGCGCCTCCAGCATCTTACCATCGCTCGCCAAGCTGGAGGCCAGATCGCCCGGCAGGTAGGGGATCAGCGGATTGAGCTCGACCGATCGCCGCACGAAGGCGATCGATTCGTCGGTCCGCCCCACCTGCCCCAGCAGATCCGACTCGTGATAGTTCAGCCGCGCATCGAGTGGGGCCGCGGCAAGGCCTTTGAGGAGGAGAGTCTGCCGGTTCCACAGGTCGCCCGGCCCCGGGTCGAGCGTCGCCAAGGCGACGTAGGCTTCGCCCGCGCCGGGATCGAGTTGCAGGGCGCGGTTAGCGGCGTTCTGGGCGTCCCGGCGGGCGGCGGCGGCCTGGTCGGCCGGCAAATCCTCCGCGGCCAGGGCGCTGGCGAACGCGTAGTTGGCCCAACCGTCGGCGAAATCCGGCTCCCTGGCGACCACCTGGGCCAGCAGGTCGCGGACCTGGGCGTTGTCGCCGCCCATGAACAGATCGCAGGCCCGCAGGTAGAGCCTCAGGCTGTCGCCGGCGATGGAGCGGCCCTTGGCGCCGTTCGCCCGCAGCGCGCACTTGAGAACATAGGCCACCTTGGCGGCGACCTGTTCCTGCAGCGCCTGCGCATCGGCGGCCGGCCGATTGAACGCGGAAGACCAAAGGATCTCGTCCCTCTGGGCGTCGTCGATGACGACGCTGACCTTCAGGGCGTCCCCGTCGCGCTCGACTCGTCCGCCGAGGGCGAGCGCGGCCCCCAGCTTGATCGCCGCCGCGTTGCGCTGCTCGATCGTCTGTCCCGCGCCGGCGTCCATGGGGACCGACTTCAGATCGGCCTCGGCGAGCGAGCCGGCCACCTGCTCGGCGACCCCATCGGCGAAATTGCGGGCGGCCGGGTCGCCGGCGGTGCTGTCAAAAGGCGCCACGGCGACGCCATCGCCCTGGACCGGCCAGCCGGGCCGTCCGAGCGCGAACCAGCCGCCGGCAGCCAGGATTACCAGCCCCACCGCCGCCATGCCGATCCGCAACGGCGTCAACCGCAAGTGGCGTGGCAGGCGAACGGCGAAGGTTGGGGGTTTCGACGGCGCACGCGGCGGACTGCCTGGCGCGCCGGCCAAGTCGGTCACGCCGGCGACGACCTTCTGCCATTGACGGTCGGACGGGTCGCCGCTCCAGCCGTGCAACGGCACGCACTGGACCTGGTCGAACGGCATCGGCAGGGCGGCGCCGTCCAGGTTGACCTGAACCAGCTTGTCCTCCAGCCGCGCCCGGTCCGCTTCGGAGCGCACCCACTGGGACTTCACCGCGTCGGCCGACCAGACGACGACCACCGCCCGCGACGCCTCCAGGTGTTGTTCGATGACGTCGCTGAAGGTGCGGTAGGCGGGAAGATCGTCGTCCCACCAAACGTCGTAGCCGAGGTCCTTCAGGGCCTCGGCTACGCTCCGGGCCTTGTTCACGGTGGAACGGGCGTAGGAGATGAAAACGTCCGGCATGCCGTTGAAGCGGTGTCCCCGTTGCGGCGAGCCTACTTGCGCCTTCGCGGCATGGCAAAACAAACGCTCGGTCGCCTAGGCTGCGGCAGAGCGCGTTCAGCGATCGCTTCGCCGGTTCGAACGCGCCTACACTCAACGATCCACGGCAATCGCCATTTCCGTCTCGAAACATGCTTGACCGTTCCGAGCAATCGAGAGCCTCTGTCGGCCAGGAACTCGTCGGAGGTGTCTCCGGGCCGAGGGTGACGGGGGACGCCAGTAAGCGATGCGCGCCTTCCTTCGCTCAAGGAAGTGGCCGTGGGCCGCGTTGGCCACGTGCGCCGTGGCCGTCGCTTGCGCCGGAGCGTCCACAGCCCAGGACGCCAATCCGCCCACACCGACAGCGTCCACCACCGCCACGCCCACGGCGGTCGAACTGGTGATCACCGGCTCGCGTATCCCGCAACCGAACCTGACCAGCGTCAGCCCCGTCACCCAGATTGATAGCGCCGAAATCCGCGCCGAAGGCGCCGTGCGTATCGAAGACGTCATCAACGAGCTGCCGCAGGCGTACGCGGATGAGAGTTCCACGGTCGACAACGCCGAGAAAGGTAACATCCCGGGCACCGCGACGGTCAATCTACGCGATCTGGGCGCCGAACGAACACTGGTGCTGATCGACGGCAAGCGACTGATGCCCGGAGATCCAACCTCCGGCTCGGTCGCCCCGGACCTGAACTTCATCCCCGACGCGCTGGTGGACCGTATCGAGGTCGTCACCGGCGGGGCATCCGCGGTCTATGGCTCCGACGCCATCGCCGGCGTCGTCAACTTCATCATGAAGCGGAATTTCACCGGCCTCACCTTGGACGTCGAGGCCGGCGCCGACAATCACACCAATGACGAGGGCCGCATCCAGGCCGTGCTGGCCAGCCAGGACCAGCCCATACCGGCGAAATCCATCACCGACGGCTTCACCGGCGAGGTGACCCTGGTCGCCGGCGCCGATTTGGCGGACGACAAGGGCAATGTGACCGTCTACGGCGGCTACCGCGCGGCCCAGGCGGTCACCCAGGCGAGCCGGGACTTCAGCGCCTGTCCGTTGACCGCCAACGGCGCCGATCTGGCCTGTTCGGGTTCGATGGCGAGCCCGGCGCTGGGACGCTTCCTGGTCCTCGACCCCGCCACCTTCAACCTGACGGGCGACCTGACCCTGGATCCCACCGGGCCAGGGGACACGCTGCGCGACTTTGACCCAGACCGCGACGCCTACAACTACGCCCCGACGCAGTACCTCAGCCGGCCCGATCGGCGCTACACCGGCGGCGTGTTCGCCCACTATCAGGTGCTGCCGTCCGTGGAGCTCTACGCCGATGGCATGGTGATGTACGACGACACCGTCGCGCAACTGGCCCCCAGCGGCCTATTCACCACCGGCCCGACCCAGATCGCCTGCGCCAGCCCGCTGCTGTCGCCGGACGAAGTGCAGAATTTCTGCACCGACGCCAATGTGCCCCTAAACGGCTCGGCGCTGGTGGTGATCGGGCGACGCGATGTGGAGGCGGGCCCGCGGCAATACGATCTGACGCACCTGGACTATCGGGTGGTGGTCGGCGCGCGGGGTGATTTCGGTGACTGGCGCTACGATCTATCCGCGCAGTATTCCGCTGTCGCGGTCACCGACAGCGACGACCACGACGTCTCCCTCTCCCGCGCAGCGGACGCCCTGAATGTGATCCGCGACGGGTCGGGCAACCTGGTCTGCGCCTCGGGCAACCCGGGGTGCGCGCCCTATGACATCTTCCAGATCGGCGGGCTCACCCAGGCGGCCATCAACTACATCGACGTCGACGCCAAGGCGACGGGTGACACGGCGGAGACGGTGGTCAGCGGCAACTTGACCGGCAAGCTGGATGGCTATGGCGTCAAGAGCCCCTGGGCCGATGCCGGGGTGAGCGTGGCGCTCGGCGCTGAATTTCGCCAGGAGGGTCTGGGTTATTTCCCCGACGCCGAGTTGGCCAGCGGAGACCTCGCCAGCGCCGGCTTCTCCAGCCCGATGGTGAGCGGGCATTTCGATGTCTACGAACTCTACGGCGAAGCCCGTGCGCCCCTGGCCCAGGACCGCGGCCCGTTGCTCCAGGACCTCACGCTTGAGGGCGCCTTCCGCTATTCCTGGTACTCCGGCATCGGCGGGGCGGCGACCTACAAGGCCGGGGTCGAGTGGTCGCCCAACCCTGAGCTGATGGTCCGCGTCGGCTTCAATCACGCGGTTCGCGCGCCCAATGTGGTCGAGCTGTTCACCCCGCAGTCGATCAGCAATATCGGACTGGATTTCGACCCGTGCGCCGGCGCCAACCCCATCGTCGATCAGGGCGATCCCTCCGCCACCCAGGCCAACTGCGCGCGTACGGGCGTCAGCGCGGCGCAATATGGCCACATCGCGCCAAGTCCCGAGGCCTACAACACCTTGGAAGGCGGTAATCCGGGCCTGCGCCCCGAGTCGGCGGACACCGTGACCGCCGGTGTCGTGATCACGCCGCGGCCGATCCCCGGATTCAACCTCACGGCCGACTTCTACGACATCCGGATCGGCGGCCTGATCGACAGTCTGGACCCTGATGTCACCATCGAGCAGTGCCTGCAGACTGGGAATCCCTTCCTCTGCGGCCTGATCCATCGCTCGCCAGGCACGGGCTCCCTGTGGATCGGCAATGACGGCTACGTCAGCGATCTTGAGGAGAACGCCGCGTCCCTGGAGACCCGGGGCGTCGACGTGTCGCTCAGCTACCGCCTGGCGCTGCCCACCTGGAACGGTCACGACTTGGGCTCGGCCAGCCTGCACATGAACGGGACCTACCTGCTCTCGTTCTCGACGGTGACCCAGCCTGGCGCGCCGTCCTACGACTGCGCCGGCTACTACGGCGTACAGTGCGGCGATCCCCTGCCGCGTTGGCGCCACACCCTGGCGGTCGTCTGGCAAACGCCCTGGCGCGTCGATGTGCGGCTCGGCTGGCGCTATACGTCGGCGATCATCGTCGCGGCCGCGTCTCCGAATGCGATCCTCAACATGCCTTTCGACCAGGCCGACTTCCAACTGGGCGCCCGAAGCTACTTCGATGTCAGCCTGGAGTGGCGATTGGACCGCCGCCTGACTTTCAGGGCCGGGGTCAACAACCTGTTCGACGTCGATCCGCCGATCGTCGGGTCCGATTTCAACGCCGGTATCGCGGCCAACGCCAACACCTACCCGGGCGTTTACGATACGCTCGGCCGTTGGCTATTCGTCGGCCTGACCGCGCATCTCTAGGCGATCGGACGACCTCAGCGCGGGTTGGTCGGCCCGGGGTTGGTCGCCGGCTGCGGTGGAGGCGGCTGGTCCGAGCCGCTGGACGACGAACCCGAACCGCTCGCATCCGGACCGTCGTCGCATCCCGCCACGACGCAGCCGGTCACCGATTTGACGTAGCCGCCGACCGCTGAAGGCAGGTAAACGCCGGACGAACCCTCGGGCGGGTTGACCGAATAGACCGGCTGGTTGGCGTCGTCGGTGGGGGGCGCGGGCTTGATTGCGGTCGTCGCGGGCTGGGCCGAAGTCGCGGGCTGATTCGTGGCGGCGGGCGCCGCCGCACCGCCGCTCCCGGTCTGCGCCAGCGCCGCGCCGGCGAAGGTCAGTCCTACGCCGAGGGCCAGAATCGCGGCCAGGCGTGTGCGTCGGATCATCTGCCTATCTCCGGGCGCCGCCCGTCCCTGGGCGCGACACCGCTCACATATAGGCTCTGGCCGCGGAGGTTTCAGCAGCATCGTTGCGACGCCCGCCTTGTATCGGACGGCGACCTTCCGATTCGGCCCGTATCAGGTCGTTCGGCGACCTTCGCCGTGTTGTCGCCGCAGGTAGGGCGTGTGTAAGAAGGCAGGGCGCTCGACCGCGCTTCCCGTTTCCTGGTTGGTCCCCGGCCATGCGCCTGATCGAACGCTACCTGTTTCGACAGATTCTCGGCCCGACCCTGTTCGCTACCCTGGCGCTGTCCGGTGTGGCCGTGCTGACCTCCAGCCTCTCGACTCTCGATATCCTGGTCAGCCAGCGGCAGAGCCCTGTGCTGTTTATGGAGGTCACCCTGCTGGAGACGGCGCAGATCGTGGCGCTGATCCTGCCGATGGCGGTGTTCGTGGCCGCCCTGGTGGCGCTGAACCGGCTGCATACCGAGCAGGAGATCGTCATCTGCTTCGCCGGCGGGATGAGCCGCTGGCGGGTCGCCTCGCCGGCGATTCGGGTGGCCTCGCTGGTGGCCCTGGTGACGTTGGCGATGAACCTGTGGATCCAGCCGCTGTGTTTCCGCGAGTTGCGAGTGATCCTGGAGTCCGTTCGCGCCGACATCGCCTCGACGATGATCAAGCCCGGACAGTTCACCCATCCGGCCCCCGGCCTGACCGTCTACGCTCAGGCGATCGACGACAATGGCACGATCAAGAACCTGTTCATCAACCAGACCGACCACCAGGGCACGTCCTCGACGCTGATGGCCAGCGAGGGGCGAATCGCCAAGCGCGGCGGGGCGCCGGTGCTGGTGATGCGCAATGGTTCGGACCAGGAGCTCAGCAAGGCGGGAGTGCTGAACACCGTCTCCTTCGACGAGTACGACTTCGATCTGAAGCCGTTCCTGACCATCGAGGGCCAGGTGCGCTACCACGAGACCGACCGCTATCTGCACGAGCTGTTCTTCCCCGACCTGACCCAGAAGTGGGAGCAGACCTACCGCAAGTCGATGATCGCCGAGGGACATGAGCGGCTGGCCGCGCCGCTCTATTGCCTGGCGTTCTCGGCCCTGGCGCTGGCGGCGGTGCTGGGCGGGGCGTTCAGTCGGCTGGGCTATGGCCTCAGGATCGCGGCGGCGTCGGGGGCGGCGGTGGTGGTGCGCGTGCTGGGCTTCGTCGCCTGGGCGGCCAGCGCCGGCAACGTCAGCCTGAACGTGCTGCAGTACGCCGTGCCGCTGGCCTGCTTCCTGATCTCGATGCTGGTGGTAATGCGCCAGCACCCGGCCCGGGCGCCGAGGCCCGCCGCACCGCCGCTGGCCCTGCCGGCCGGGAGCCCGGCCTGATGCTGAGACTGGGGCGGCTGCAGCTCTATGTGCTGACCCGCACCCTGGCCGGGCTGGGCGGGGCGCTGGGGATCATCGCCTCGATGGTGATGCTGATCTGTTTCGTGGAGATCTCCCGCGGGTTCGCCGGCCGCAGCGACGTCGGCTTCGCGCGGCTGATCGAACTGATGCTGCTGCAGGCGCCGTCGATCATCCTGCTCCTGCTGCCGTTCGTGTTCCTGTTCGGCAGCCTGGCGGCGTTCGTCACCCTGAACCGGCGCAGCGAACTGGTGGCGATGCGCGCGGCCGGGGTGTCGGCCTGGCGGTTCATCTTCCCGGCGGCGGGCATGGCCTTCCTGATCGGGGTGCTGACCGTCACCGTGCTCAATCCGGTCGCCGCCAGCCTGAACGGACGCTTCGAGGACACCAAGACCGCCATCAGCGAGGGCCGCGTTGGCCGCGACACGCCCGAGGAGATCTGGCTGCGTCAGGGCGACGAGCACACCCAGGTGGTGATCCACGCCTATGGCCACAGCATGGTCGGCGGCGTCGTGCGCCTGCGCAACGTCTCGCTGTTCCTGCAGAACGTCACCCCCGGCGGAGCGCTGCAGTTCTCCCGACGGATCGAGGCGGCGGAGGCGAGGCTCGACCCGGGCTTCTGGCGGCTCAGCGACGTGCGCGAGGCGACGCCGGGGGCCGGTTCGGTGCGCTCCGAGACGCTGTCGATCCCCTCGTCTCTCGACCGTCGCACGGCGATGGAGAAATTCGCCGCCAAGGACGCGGTGGGCTTCTGGAACCTGCAGGAGACCATTCACCGTGCCGACGCGGCCGGCTTCTCCTCGGCGCCCTACCGGTTGCGCTGGCAGGAACTGCTGGCGACGCCGCTGCTGTTCGCCAGCATGGCGGTGCTGGGGGCGGCGTTCTCGCTGAGGCTGATGCGGCTGGGCGGCCTGGCGGGCCTGGCCGGCGCCGGGGTGGCGGTGGGCTTCGCGATCTTCTTCTTCGACCGGCTATGCGGCGCGCTGGCGGCGGCGGAGGTGATCCCGCCCGTGGTTGGCGGCTGGGCGCCGCCGGTGGTTGCGCTGCTGGCCGGCTTCACCCTGCTCTCGTACACCGAAGACGGCTGACGCACCGGTGACACGTCCCAAGGTCTCGACCCCCGTCGGCCAACGTCCAGGCGCGCACTGGCTGACGCGTGGGCGGCGCGCCGCGGGCATGGCGCTGATCGTCTGCGCGGCCTGCGCCGTGGCCTCGCCGGGCGCGGCCAAGCCTGCGCCTATCCCGACCCTGACCCCGCCGGCGTCGGCCAATCCCGCCGCGCCGCCGCCGGACGACGGCCTGGCCGGCGGCGGCTTCTACATCGAGGCGGACGAACTCAGCCAGGACGAGACCACCGGCAAGGTGGTCGCCCACGGCCATGTGGAGGCGCGCTACGAGGGCCGCACCCTGCGGGCCAACGAGGTCACCTATGACAGCGCCACCGGCGTAGTGGTGGCCAAGGGTGATATCACTATCATCAACCCGGACGGCAGCGCCGAGTTCTCCCAGGAAGCCACCCTGGACAAGACCCTTTCGGAGGGCATCGCGCTCGCCTTCGCCAGCCGGCTGAAGGAAAACATCCAGATCGCCGCCGGCAGCGTCAATCGCAAGTCGCCGCTCTATGCCGAGCTGACCGACGTGATCTTCACCCCCTGCCCGGTCTGCGCCAAGAACCCGAACCCGACCTGGTCGATCCGCGCGCGCAAGGCGGTCGAGGATAAGAAGAAGCAGATCATCTATTTCCGCGACGTGGTCATCGAGGTCCACGGCCTGCCGGTGTTCTACCTGCCGGTATTCTGGCAGGCCGATCCGGAGGTGGCCCGCAAGTCCGGCCTGCTGACGCCGTCGATCAACACCTCGCACAGCCGCGGCTTCTCCTGGGAGCAGCCCTATCTGCAGGTGATCTCGCCGTCGGAAGACCTGGTGATTAGCCCGCAGTTCGACACCAAGGTGAACCCGTTCCTGAACCTCGACTGGCGCAAGCGCTTCTACTCCGGCCAGATCGACGTGCGGGCTGGCTACACCTACGAGCAGGACTTCGACTCCAACGGCAACAAGCTCGGCGATCTGACCTCGCGCAGCTACCTGCTGGCCAACGGCCAGTTCGACATCGATAGCCGCTGGAAGTGGGGCTTCACCGCCGAGCGGACCTCAGATCCGCTGATCTTCGACAAATACGCCGTCGACGAGCCGTTCGAGGACCACGGGCTCTATTCGGCCGACGACCGGCGGCTGATCTCGCAGATCTACACCACCCGCCAGGACCAGGATTCCTACTTCTCCGTCGCGGCGATCAGCGTCCAGGGCCTGCGCGCCGACGACGTCAACTCCACCTTCCCGACCATCGCGCCGCTGATCGAGGCGCACTACGAGCCGGAACAGGGCTTTCTAGGTGGGCGGCTACGCATCGACGGCAGCGGCGTGGTGCTGACTCGCGACCAGTCGCCCATCGATCCCACCCTGCCCGGGGTCAACAGCCGGCGCGCCACCATCTCCGCCGACTGGCAGACCTCGTACATCCTGCCGGACGGCATCCGGATCGACCCCTATCTGCAGGCCCGCGGCGACCTCTACAGCCTGTCGAACCTGGCCGCGCCCTATGCGCCCAGCGCCACCATTCCCCGCGGCTTCGCCACCGCCGGCTTTAACGTCTCCTGGCCGTTCTTCAAGCGCACCGACGGGGTCACCTGGATCGTCGAGCCGATCGCGCAATTGGCGCTCTCGCCGGTAATCCACCAGGACCCGCGCATTCCCATCGAGGACAGCACCGACTTCGAGTTCGACTCCACCAACCTGTTCCAGGTCGACAAATCCCCCGGCTACGACTTGGCCGACTCCGGCCAGCGACTGACCGTCGGCGGCGAGGCGACGGCGCAGTTCGACGACGGGCGCAACGTCAGCCTGGTGGCCGGCCGGGTGTTCCGCGCCCAGCCGGACCCCGATCTGCCGGCCCGCACGGGGCTCGACACCACCGCCTCCGACTGGGTGTTCGGCGCCGAGGCGACGCCGCTCAAAGGCCTGGACGTATTCGCCCGGGCGCGGCTGGATTCGCAGAACTTCGGCATCAATCGGCTGGAGATCGGCGCGGACGTGACGACCAGTCGCATTACCGGCCAGATCCGCTACCTGGACGAGGCCCAGGACCCCACCGGTGCGCCGGTGAAGGATATCGACTTCAGCGGCCAGTTCTTCATCACCCAGCATTGGGGGATCACCACCTACGGCGCCCGGGAATTCGAAACCGGGGTGTGGCGCGAGCGGGATGTCGGCATCGTCTATCGCGACGACTGCGTCAGGGTGGAGGTGGTCTATCGCCAGGATGAGACGTTCAATCGCACCTGGGGGCCTTCCGACGGTTTCAACATTCGCCTAACGCTCGCCACATTGGGCAATTCAGGCTACAGGGCCACCGGAGCGCCGTCCCCGTAAGGGGCGCGCCGACATCACCAGGACCAAGAAGACACAGCATGCGGTTGCTTACCCTCGGCGTACGCACTCTGGCCTGGACGATTCCGGGCCTCATCCTGGCTCTAGCCGTCCCCGCCGTCGCGCAGGATGCGCCGCCACCACCGGCCGACGCCTCCGCGCCCGCTGCGGACGCGTCACCACCGCCGGCCGATACCGCCGCCCCGGCCGCGCCACCGGCCGAAGCCCCGCCCGGGCTTTCGGAACGGGTGGTCGCCTCGGTCAACGACGACATCATCTCCAGCTACGATCTCTCCCAGCGCATGCGTCTGCTGGCGATCCTCTCCGGCACCCAGCCGACCGCCGACAACGCGCCGGAGCTGCAGCGCGAGGCGCTTCAGTCGCTGGTCGAGGACCGGCTGAAGCTGCAGGAGCTGCGGCGCGAGGAAAAGGAACAGAAGTTCACCATCGTCGCCACCGACGCCGACGTCGACGACGAGATCAACGACACCGCCAAGAGCAACAACATGACCGCCGACCAGCTGCTGGCGGCGCTCGAACAACAAGGGGTCGCCGCCTCGACCTACCGCGAACAGATCCGCGCCGAGATCAGCTGGCAGCGATGGATCCAGGGCCGCTACGGCTCGCGCCTGAATATCGGCGACGACCAGATCAAGGCCTTCCAGGCGCGCACCGGCGAAGAGGCCGACAAGCCGCGCTACCTGATCGGCGTGGTGTTCATCGACGCCCAGCGGGTCGGCGGCGAGCAGCCGGCGATCGACGAGGCGACCCAGCTGGTCGCCCAGTTGCGCAACGGCTCGCCGTTCGCGGCGGTGGCCAAGCAGTTCTCCTCCGACCCGACCGCGGCTAACGGCGGCGACGCCGGCTGGATTACCACCGGCGAGTTTCCGGTCGAGGTCGACCGGGCGCTGGACGAGATGCGCGCCGGCACCCTCTCGGCCCCGATCCCCACCAAGGACGGCGCCTACATCGTCTATCTGCGCGAGAAGCAGGCGGCCGGCGGCACGCTGTTGATCAGCCTGAAGCAGGCCGCCGTCGCCGTGCCCGCGGGCGCGCCGCAGGCCGACATCGACGCCGCCAAGGCCAAGCTCGAGGCTCTGCGCCCACAACTGCACGGCTGCGACGACTTTGAGGCCATCGCCGGCAAGGTCGACGGCGTGCAGGCCGGCGACCTGGGCGAGGCCGACGCCAAGGATCTCTCCCCCGCCTTCCACGACGCCGCCGTCGCCCTGCAGATCGGCCAGGTCTCCGAGCCGCTGCGCAGCGACCAGGGCTGGCACCTGATCGCCGTCTGCAACAAGCGCAGCAACGGCGCCCAGGGCCTCAGCCGCGACCAGATCGCCAATCGCCTGAAGGGCGACCAGCTGTCGATGATCTCCCGGCGCTATCTGCGCGACCTGGCGAACTCGGCCAGCATCGAGATCCATTGAGCCAATCCGTCCTCGCCGTCACCCTGGGCGATCCGGCCGGCATCGGGCCGGAGATCGTCGTCAAGGCCTGGGCGGCGCTGAAGGACAGCGGCCCGGCCTTCGTGGTCATCGGCGACGCCGACGCCCTGGCCGCCGCCAGCCGCAACGGCCGCGTCGATGTGCGCCCGGTGCTGGCGCCGAAGGACGCCCCGGCGGTGTTCGCCGAGGCGCTGCCGGTTCTGGACACGCCGCTGGCCGCGCCGGTGATCGCCGGCCAGCCGTCGGCGGCCGCCGCGCCCTACATCATCCGCTGGATCGAGCTGGCCGTCGGCCTGGCGCTCGCCGGCGAGGTCAGCGGCATCGTCACCGCCCCGATCGAGAAGGCCGGGCTTTACAGCGCCGGCTTCAAGTTCCCCGGCCATACCGAATTCATCGGCGAGCTGACCTTAAGCACCCCGCAGGACGGCGCCCGCGGCCCGATCATGATGCTCACCGCCAAGGACCTGCGCGTCGCGCTCGTCACCATCCACGAGCCGCTGGCCAGGATCTCTTCGCTGCTGACCATAGAGAAGATCGTCAACGCCGGCCTGGTCACCGCCCAGGCGCTGGCGCGGGATTTCGGCATCGCCCGGCCCCGGCTGGCGGTGGCGGGACTCAATCCGCACGCCGGCGAAGGCGGCGCGCTGGGCGGTGAGGAGATCGCCGTGGTCGGCCCGGCTGTCCGTGCGCTCAGGGACCTCGGCGTCGACGCCAGCGGGCCGAAACCCTCCGACAGCCTGTTCCACGAGGAGGCGCGGGCCACCTACGACGCCGTCCTTTGCCTCTACCACGACCAGGCGCTGATCCCGGTGAAGATGCTGGACTTCTGGGGTGGCGTGAACCTGACCCTCGGCCTGCCCGTCGTGCGCACCTCGCCGGACCACGGCACAGCTTTCGACATCGCCGGCCGCGGCCGCGCCCGGGCCGACAGCCTGATCGCCGCCATCCGCCTGGCCGCCGCGATCGCCGACCGTCGGCGTGTCGCCGCCCGCCTCAGCGCGTGACCAGGAGCCCCGAAGCCGCCACCCTGAACCAGCTGCCGCCGCTGCGCGACGCCCTGGCCGCCGCCGGCCTGGGCGCCGACAAGCGGCTCGGCCAGCACTTCCTCCTCGACCTCAACGTCACCCGCAAGATCGCCCGCCTGGCCGGTCCGCTGGAGCGCGAAACCGTCATCGAGGTCGGCCCCGGCCCCGGCGGCCTGACCCGCGCGCTGCTGGAGGCCGGCGCCACGGTGATCGCGGTGGAGAAGGACGCCCGCTTCCTGCCGCTGTTGGCGCGGATCGCCGACCACGCCGCCGGCGCCCTCACGGTGATCCGCGCCGACGCCCTCGACCCGCCGGCCGGCGCCCTGCCCAGCGGCGCGATCATCGTCGCCAACCTGCCCTACAATGTGGCCACGCCCCTCTTGGTCCAGTGGCTCACCGGCCCGCTCGCGCCGAAGTCGATGACCCTGATGTTCCAGAAGGAAGTCGCCCAGCGCATCGCCGCCGCCCCCGGCTCCAAGCTCTACGGCCGCCTCTCGGTTTTGGCCCAGGCCCTCACCGAAGCGCGCATCGTCCTCGATCTCCCCGCCCGCGCCTTCACCCCGCCGCCGAAGGTGGACTCGGCCGTGGTCCATCTGACCCCACGCGCGGACCGCCCGGACGCGACGCTGGTGGCGGCGCTGGAACGGGTGACGCGCGAGGCGTTCGGGCAGAGGCGCAAGATGCTGCGGTCGTCCTTGAGGTCACTCGGCGGAGAGGCGCTCTGCGCAGCGGCGGGGATCGACGCGAACGCTCGCGCGGAGACGGTGAGAGTGGATGGGTTTTTGCGGTTGGCGGGGTTGGTGATGGCGGCCGGGTAACGCCCGTCCCCCGGTTCGGCGGAGGAGATGCGGCGAGCCTTGCCCTATCGCTGAGCGCCGCTTTGCCCTATGTGGCGCGCATGCTTTCCCAAAATCTGGATCCGGCGCTGGCCTCGGCGTTGGCGGCGCGTGGATACGCGACCCTGACGCCCGTGCAGCTGGCGGTGCTCGAACCGCAGGCGCGGGGGCGCGATCTGCTGGTCTCCGCCCGCACCGGGTCGGGCAAGACGGTGGCCTACGGGCTGGTGCTGGCCGAGACGCTGCTGGGCGCCGACGGCAGCCTCGGCCCGGCCGGGGCGCCGCAGGCGCTGGTGATCGCGCCGACCCGGGAGCTGGCCATGCAGGTGCAGGGCGAACTGCAGTGGCTCTACGCCAAGGCGCGGATCGTCTCCTGCGTCGGCGGCATGGACCCCCGGGCCGAACGGCGGGCGCTGGAACAGGGCTGCCACATCGTGGTCGGCACGCCCGGGCGGCTGCGCGATCACCTGGAGCGCGGCCAGTTGCGGCTGAACGAACTCAGCTGCGTAATCCTGGACGAGGCCGACGAGATGCTCGACCTCGGCTTCCGCGACGAATTGGAGGAAATCCTCGACGGCACGCCGAAGGACCGCCGCACGCTGCTGTTCTCGGCCACCCTGCCGCGCCAGATCATCGCCCTGGCCGGGACCTACCAGAAGAATGCGCTCAGGCTCGTGGTCGGCTCGGCCGACACCGCCCACAGCGACATCGAGTACCGCTGCGTGCGCGTGGCGCCAAGCGAGATCGAACTGGCCACCGTCAACGTGCTGCGCTTCTTCGAGAGCGGTTCGGCGCTGGTGTTCTGCGCCACCCGCGAGGGGGTGCGGAAGCTGCACGCCGACTTGGTCGAGCGCGGCTTCAGCGTGGTGGCGCTGTCGGGGGAACTCAGCCAGGCCGAGCGCAGCCATGCCCTGCAGGCGCTACGGGACCGGCGGGCGCGGGTATGCGTGGCCACCGACGTCGCCGCCCGCGGCATCGATATCCCCGACCTGGACCTGGTGATCCACGCCGACCTGCCGACCAACCGCGAGATCCTGCAGCACCGCTCGGGGCGCACCGGACGCGCGGGCCGTAAGGGAGTCTGCGTGATCCTGGTCCCGCATCCCCGGCGGCGGCGTACCGAGATGCTGCTGCGCTCGGCCAATATCGAGGCCAAATGGCAGGCGGCGCCGACCGCCGAGGAAATCCGCGCCCAGGACCAGCTGCGGCTGATCGCGGCGGTGGGCGCCGAGGCCGATGAGGACGATCTGGCGCTGGCCCGGATACTGATGGCCGAGCGCACTCCCGAGGAGATCGCGGCGGCCTATGTGCGCCTCGCCCGGGCGCAGACCCCGGCGCCGGAGGACCTGGCCGACGATACGACGCCCGCCTACACCCCCTATGCGCCGGAGCGCGGGCGCGATCGGGAACGCACGGGCGGCCGGGAGCGCGGCGAACGCCCGGCGTTCCGGCCCGAGGGTCCTCCGGAGCCACCCCGGCCCGGCTTCGAGGACGCGGTCTGGTTCAAGATCGACCTCGGCCGCAACAAGAACGCCGAAGCCCGCTGGCTGCTGCCGCTGATCTGCCGGCGTGGCCACCTGACCAAGCGCGAGATCGGGGCGATCCGGGTGTTCGAACGCGAGACCCGCTTCCAGATCGTCGCCGAGGCGGTGGAGCGGTTCGAGGCCGCCGCCGCCAAGGGTGACAGCGACGGCGGGCGCATCCACCGGGCCGAAGACGCCCCCGGCGCGCCGCCGCCACGCCCTGCCCGGCCGCCGAAGCCGGTGACGGGCGACAGGCCGAAGTTCAAGAACAAGCGGAAATCCAATGGCTAGCCCCAAACCGCCCTATCGTCCGCACGCCGCTCGTCCGCCGGAGCCCTTCGCCCGGCCCACCCCGAAGGTGAAGCGGCTGAAGCCCGGCAAGGTGCTCTCGGCGGCCGAAAAAGCCGCATTCCTGGCCGCGAGGCCGGATTTGAAGCCGAAGGGGTAGGACGCGCTGAAGGGGGGAACCTCACGAACGCTCAAACTCCCCGTTGGATGGTCGGAGCTTCGGACCTACTCGGCGATCAGGCGCTGGACGGCCGGGGCGATCCAGGGGTTGCGGTCCCGTTTCAGGCGCTCGGCGTGGTAGATGTGAGCGAGCTCGGCGTAGGTGCGGTCGAAGTCATCGTTGAGCAGCACGTAGTCGTACTCGCCCCACTTGCCGAACTCGACCTTGGCGGTCTCCAGGCGGCGGCGGATCATCTCGTCGGAGTCGCCGGCGCGCACATGGATGCGTCGGGTCATTTCCGAGATCGACGGCGGCAGGATGAACACCCGCACGGTGTCGCCAGGCGCGGCGGCGGCGATCGAGCGGGCGCCCTGGTAGTCGATGTCGAAAATCACGTCGCGGCCCTCGGCGACGGCGTCCATCACCGGGGCCTTGGGCGTGCCGGAGCGGTGGCCGTGCACTTCCGCCCACTCGAGGAAGCCGCCGGCCTCGGCGTTGGCGGCGAAGGCCTCGGGAGTGACGAAGAAATACTCCCGCCCCTCGTGCTCGCCGGGACGGGGCGCGCGGGTGGTCATCGAGATCGACAGGGCGAGGTCGGCGTGGTCGGCCATCAGGCGGCGGCAGAGCGAGGTCTTGCCCACCCCCGAGGGTCCGGAAATCACCAGCATCAGGCCGCGCCGGGGGCGGTCACTCGACATTCTGCACCTGCTCGCGGAATTGATCGATGGTGGCTTTCAACGCCAGGCCTGTGGCGGTCAAGGCGGTGGTGGCGGATTTGGCGCAAAGCGTGTTGGCCTCGCGCATGAATTCCTGGGTGAGGAAGTCCAGACGGCGGCCAGCGGCGGAGGGGTCGGCCATCAGGGTGCGGGCGGCGCCGATGTGGCTGGCCAGGCGGTCGAGCTCCTCGCGCACGTCGGCCTTGGCGGCCAGAACGGCGGCTTCCTGCAGCACCCGATCGGCCGGGGCGGCTTCGCCCAGCAACTCGGCCAGACGCCGCTCGAACCGCTCCTTGATCGCGGTGGTCTGGGCCAGGGCCTCGCGCTCCGCCTCGGTGGCGAGGACTTCGATGCGGTCGACCAGGCCGGACAGCACCGGTCCCAGGGTCGCACCCTCGGCTCGGCGCGAGACCTTCAAGGCGTCCATCGCCTCGGCAAGCCCCGCCGCCATGGCGGCCTCGGCGGCGGCCTTGGCCTCGGGATCGTCGTCTTCGTCTCCGGCTTCCAGCACCCCACGCAGAGCCATCAGGCCGTCGGCGTGGGCCGGGTCGGCTTTGCCGGCGGCGACCAGTTCGGCGGCGAGGCTCGCATAGCGCTCCAGCTGCTCGCGGTTGATCCTGACGCCGGCGGCGGTCTCGGCCCGGCGAGCCTGGACTGTGACATTCACCTGGCCGCGTTGGAATCGGGCTTGCGCCGCCTCACGAGCGATCCGCTCCAGGGCGTCGAAGCCGGGCGGACCGCGGAAGCGCAGCTCCAGGCTGCGGCCGTTGACCGAGCGCGCCTCGATCGCCCAGCTCCAGTCGCCGCTGGCGCCTTCCGTGCGGGCGAACCCGGTCATGCTGGAGAGGGTCAGCACGCTTTCGGCTTCCCGGGCGCGGACGGAGCGCAGGCGCGCTGCGCCTCGATGATCCGCCATTTGGCGACGTTCTTGGCCTGCTCGTCGACGGTGGCCGAGAAGGCGTGGCCGCCGGTGCCGTCGGCGACGAAATAGAGCTCGTCGGTGTGCGGCGGGTCGAGGGCGGCCGCCAGGGAGGCGCGACCGGGGTTGCCGATCGGCGTCGGCGGCAATCCGGCCACACGGTAGGTGTTGTAGGGCGTCGGCGACTCCAGTTCCGACTTGGTCAGGCCGTGGCCGAGCGGCCTGCCGCCGGTCAGGCCGTAGATCACCGTCGGATCGCTCTGCAGCGGCATCTTCGCCTTCAGCCGGTTGACGTAGACGGCGGCGACCCGCGGCCGCTCGTCCGGCTTGGCGGTCTCCTTCTCGACGATGGAGGCGATGATCACCGCCTCCTCCGGCGTCTTGTAGGGCAGGTCCGACCGGCGCGCGGCCCAGAGCTCGGCCAGCAGCTTGTCCCGGGCGTCCATCATCCGCTGCAGCACGGCGGCGCGGTCGTCGCCCCGCTGCACCTCATAGGTCTCCGGCAGCACCGCCCCCTCGGGCGGCGAGGGCGCGACCCCGGTGAGAATGTCCGAACGGGTGAGTATCTCCATCACCATCTCCGAGGAGACGCCTTCGGGAACCGTGACGAAGTGCCGGACCACCCGGCCGTCGCGGATGGCCTCCAGGATCTGGGCCATCGAGGCGTGGGAGAGGAAGTCGTACTCGCCGGCCTTCAGGTGGCGGCCGGCGCCGGTGAGCTTGGCGGCGACCAGGAACAGGGTGCTGGAGCGGATCACCCCGGCCTGCTTCAGCCCATCGGCGATCTCCTGCACCCGGGAGCCGCTATGGAAGACGATGTCGGTGGACGGGCCATTGCGCGCCGCCGGGCCTGGTCCGAACCAGGTGAACAGCGCCCAGATCAGCGCCAGCAGCGCCGCGGCGCCGACGACCGTGCCGGCGCCCAGGGCGCTCATCATTCCGCGCCGTGCGCGGCTGCCCGCGCCAGTCCGACGAAGCGGTCTTCGGCTCACGGCGCCTTCTTGAAGATCAACGAGGCATTGGTGCCGCCGAAGCCGAAGCTGTTGGAGAGCGCGATGTCGATCTTCATCGGCTTGGCCTTGTTGGGAACCAGGTCGAGGGCCGTCTCGACGGACGGATTGTCGAGATTGATGGTCGGCGGGGCGATCTGGTCGCGCAGAGCCAGCACGGTGAACGCCGCCTCCACCGCGCCGGCGGCGCCCAGCAGGTGGCCGATCGCCGACTTGGTCGATGACATGGCGGTCTTGCCCGCCGCCTGTCCGAGCAACCGCTCCACCGCGCCCAGTTCGATCTCGTCGCCTAGCGGCGTCGAGGTGCCGTGGGCGTTGATGTAGTCGATGTCGGCCGGATCGATGCCGGCGTGGCCGATCGCCGCCTCCATCGCCCGATAGCCGCCGTCGCCGTCCTCGGCCGGGGCGGTGATGTGATAGGCGTCGCCGGCCAGACCATAGCCGACGATCTCGGCGTAGATCTTCGCCCCGCGCGCCTTGGCGTGCTCATATTCCTCGACCACCAGGGCGCCCGCGCCCTCGCCCATGACAAAGCCGTCGCGGTCCTTGTCGTAGGGCCGCGAGGCGCGGGTGGGATCGTCGTTGAAGTTGGTCGACATCGCCCGGCAGGCGATGAAGCCGGCGATGCCCAGCGGACAGACCGCCGCCTCGGCCCCGCCGGCGATCATCACGTCGGCGTCGCCGTACTGGATCAGCCGCATGGCGTCGCCGACCGCATGAGCGCCGGTGGCGCAGGCGGTGACAACGGCGTGGTTGGGTCCCTTGAAGCCGTGGCGGATCGACACCTGGCCGGAGGCCAGATTGATCAGCGCCGAGGGGATGAAGAACGGGCTGACTCGGCGCGGGCCCTTCTCGTGCAGCTCGATCGCGGTCTCGGCGATGGTGGCGAGGCCGCCGATGCCGGAGCCGATGATCACCCCGGTGCGGCGGCGCTCGTGCTCGTCCTCGGGGGTCCAGCCGGCGTCCTTCACCGCCTCATCGGCGGCGGCGATGGCGTAGAGGATGAAGTCATCGACCCGACGCTGCTCGCGGGTGGAAAGCACCAGGTCCGGATCGAAGGAGCCGTCGATGTCCGGCCCGCCCCCGCCGCGACCGTTCACCCGGGGCACTTCGCAGGCCACCTGGCAGGCGTAGTCGGCAGCGTCGAAGGCGGTAATCCGTCCCGCGCCGGACTTGCCGGCCAGGATCGCCGCCCAGGTCTTCTCGGCGCCCCACCCTAAAGGGGATACGACGCCAACTCCGGTAATCACGACCCGCCGCATCCGCGCTCCAGCTGAATACGAAACCGCCGCGCGGACCCGGTCGGGACGCAGCGCGGCGGCGAGAAACCTTGCAGCCTCCAGACGC
>Ga0302196_10000664_pt1 | contig 32968 bp, 28 predicted proteins | sample II_Bog_N1_3_FD_198794 | JGI IMG/M metagenome (GOLD analysis project Ga0302196, IMG submission 198794) | Peat permafrost microbial communities from Stordalen Mire near Abisko, Sweden - II_Bog_N1_3 | ecosystem: Environmental > Terrestrial > Soil > Wetlands > Peat | place: Sweden: Abisko...
CAGAACAACGCCGCCATGCTGACCACCTTCAACGAGGTGGACATGAGCGCGGTGATGGCCCTTCGCACCCAATACAAGGACGTGTTCGAAAAGCGCCACGGGGTGAAGCTCGGCTTCATGAGCTTCTTCGTGAAGGCCTGTATCGCTGCGCTGAAGGATGTGCCCGACGTCAACGCCGAGATCGAAGGCACGGACATCATTTATAAGAACCACTATGACATTGGCGTGGCCGTGGGCACCGAAAAGGGCCTGGTGGTCCCGGTGGTGCGCGACGCTGACGCCCTGTCGCTGGCCGGGGTGGAGAAGGCTATCGGGGCCCTGGGCAAGAAGGCGCGCGACGGCCAACTGGCCATGGACGATCTGCAGGGCGGCACCTTCACCATCTCCAACGGCGGGGTCTATGGCTCGCTGATGTCGACCCCGATCCTCAATGCGCCGCAGTCGGGCATCCTGGGCATGCACAAGATCCAGGACCGTCCAGTGGTGGTCGGCGGTCAGGTGGTGGTGCGGCCGATGATGTACCTGGCCCTGTCCTACGACCACCGCGTCGTCGACGGCCAGGGCGCGGTCACCTTCCTGGTCAAGGTCAAGGACCACATTGAAGACCCGCGGCGATTGCTGCTGGAGCTGTAGGGGCGGGTTGAGCGGCCGCGCTCCCGAGAATCGGGTGACAACATATTTCCTCACCAACGGGGCGCCGCAGGCGAAAGAATTTAACCACAAAGGACACGAAGGCAGTCACGAAGTCCAACCTAACCCTTGATCCGGAGCTAGGTCCAACTGCTTGGTGTTCTTCTTAGTGTCCTTTGTGACCTTCGTGGTTATATTTGGTTTCGTCCTATCACCCTGCCGCGCGCCGCCTGATGTTTGAAGGCGCTACTCCGAGGTGATCACCGACCTCATCTGACCTCGGACGAAATAGAATTGCCGGGCCGTCGCCTCGATTGTCTCCAAGATGATCGAGTCGTAGGTGAGCCGGATCGAGCGTCCGCCATCCCAAGCCCGAATCTCGCCCGGCCCAGTCCGCCACACCACCGCGGGGTTTGCGACCGAATGAGGCTCGGCAAGCAGATATCTCCTGAAACCAACGCCATCGGCGAACAGCAGGATCACTTCCTCCTGCGTCCGTTGGCTGGACAGACGAACGAGCGCGATAGCGTAGCTCGGACCAGCCGCGCCGCTTAGCCTTGCGTCCGTGAATCCTGGACAAGCTTCGGGCCTACGGGCGTTCCAGAGGCTTCGGTCGTTGGCCTCCAAGCGGTCGAGCCGCAGCAACGACCATCCGGGGGCCTCCGCGACGGCGGTTGCGACGGGCAGTGGCAGGGCTTCGCACTGATCAACGGGTGGGGCGTGGGGGTTGATCGATCCACTCTTCGCGGGCGAAAAGGCAGCGCCTACCAGCAGTATGGCGAGCAGGGTGAGCCAGACTCCGAAATTCCGCTTCATAGGCCTGCCCCGATCGACGCTGTTCTATTGACCAGCATGGTTGAGGCCATGTGAAGGCGCACCGGCGGCAAACATTCATTCCCCGGCCACCAGCGCCCGCACCACCCCGTCCAGCACCGCCCGCCCCGCCCGTGTGGCCGCCAGACGTTGAGGGCCGGTGATCACTAGCCCCTGCGCCTCAAGCGCGCCGACGGCGCCGCGACCCGCCGCCAGCCCCAGCGCCGCCACCTCGTCCCAGGCCACGCCGGCGTCGATCCGTAGGCCGAGCAGCAGGCGTTCGATCGCCGCCTCGCGGAGTGTGAGCGGCTCGTCGCTGACGAAGCCGAGGCCTGTTCGCGTCACCGCCGCGATATAGTCCGCCGGCCGCGCGGCCGCGACGCTGGCGCGCCGCCCGCCGCCAATCGTCAGCCGCCCATGGGCGCCGGGGCCGGCGCCGACATAGTCCCGGCCGGTCCAGTAGGCCAGGTTATGCCGCGATCGCGCGCCCGGCCCGCGGGCGTGGTTGGAGACCTCATAGGCCTCGAAGCCCGCCGCCCCCAGCACCGCCTGGGTGGTCTCGAACAGGTCGGCCGCCCGTTCATCGTCCGGCGGGCTGAAGGCGCCGCGGCCCACCGCGCGGTCGAAGGCGGTCCCGCCCTCGATGGTCAGCTGATAGGGCGAGATGTGCTCGGCCCCCAGGTCGATCGCCTGGCGGAGTTCAACGGCCCAATCGGCAGGGGTCTGGCCGGGGCGGGCGTAGATCATGTCCAGCGACAGGCGGGGAAACAGCCGGCCGGCGAGGGCGGCGGCGCGGCGGGCCTCGTCGGCTCCATGGTTGCGGCCCAGGAAGCGCAGAGCCTCGTCGTCCAAGGCCTGGACGCCCAGCGACAGCCGCTGGACGCCGGCGCCCGCGAAGGCGGCGAAGCGGGCCGCCTCGGCGTCGGTGGGATTGGCCTCCAGCGAGATCTCCAGGTCCGGCGCCGGCGTCCACAGGCCGCGCGCGGCCTCGATCAGCGCCGCCGCCCAGGCCGGGTCCATCAGCGAGGGCGTGCCGCCGCCGAAAAAGATCGAGGTCAGCCGCCGGGGGCCGGTCAGGGCCGCATGGCCCTCCAGATCGCCGACCATCGCCCGCGCCAGATCCGCCTGCTCGGCCTGGCCGCGGTCGCGCACCACGTTGAAGTCGCAATAGGGACAGATGCGGGCGCAATAGGGCCAATGCAGATAGACGGCGAGGTCGGCGGGCGCGCCGCCGACGGTCAAAACAGCGCCGCCTTCAGCTTGGCGAACGCCGCGGTGCGGTGGCTTATCGCCGCCTTGGCTGCAGGGACCATCTCGCCGAAGGTTTGCGCGTGGCCGGCGGGGGTGAAGATCGGGTCATAGCCGAATCCCCGAGCGCCGCGACCCGGAAAGCTGACAGCGCCGTCCACCCGGCCCTCGACCACCACCGCCGGGCCATCTGGCCAGGCCAACGCCAGGGCGCAGGTGAACCAAGCGAAGGGATCATCGCCGCCGGCCTCGTCAAGCCGCGATTCGACCTTGGCGATCGCCTGGGCGAACACCTTCTCAGGTCCCGCCCAGCGCGCCGAATAGATCCCGGGAGAGCCGCCCAGGGCGCGCACCGACAGGCCGGAATCGTCGGCGATGGCGATCAGGCCGCTGGCCTGGGCGGCGGCGCGGGCCTTGAGCAAGGCGTTGCCGGCGAAGGTCTGCTCGATCTCGTCGGGCTCGGCCAGACCCAGGGACGCGGCGGAGACCACCTCGAAGCGGTCTTCGAGCAGCTCGCCCAGCTCGCGGGCCTTGCCTGGATTATGGGTGGCGGCCACCAGACGCAGGCCGGGCTGCAGCATCAAGGCCATGGCGGTCGTCTCCGGAACAAGGGGCGCGCGATCGCACTTCATTCCCCTTCCGCGCCCGCGCCGCAAGGGCGTCGCGATGGAAAATCGCCCGCGCCGCGCCTTGCGTGCGAGACATGAATGGGCCGCCCTCCGAGGCCTGGGACGGGCTCGCGACATCCGCCAACCCATTGTAATCATGGGTGAGAAAGCGGGACTTGACCCTGCGCGCGATGACGGAGGTTTTCCCGCTACATTTCCATCCGGAAGGAGCCGCCGCAATATGACCTTATTGCGGACGTGCCCCGGTCAAGCTCAGGATCGATAAATCAACATCGATTGAGCAGATGGCTTGGCCTGGGACATGAACAGCCCCCCAGCCCCCTGGGTTAGGTTTCCTGCTTAATCGAAACCCCGATGAACCCTCGCGCCACCCCCCCGGCGCGGGGGTTTTTCATTTGCGGGCGCCTTCATCGCCCGGCCGTGACGCGAAAAGGGTCTGTCAGTTGACCGGGGCGCCGAGGCAGGCGTTGGGCCAAGCTTTGTTCAATCGGCTCCGCCCCTCCCAGAGCGAGGAAGCGCAACTTGCGTCGCGCGGTACTAGGGCTCGCCGACCGCGATGATGGGGCCGCCATCGGCGCCCTGGACCAGCACCACGGTGTTGAGGCCTTCCTGACTGGGCGGGGGTAGGTCATAGACCCGCGGGCGCCCGCTCCAGGCGCCCAGCCGAACCAGTTCGCGCACCACGTGTGGCTCAACGACCGTCCGTCCGTGGTTTTCGCCGTCCTTGACGATCACCGTCTGGTCGCGCGGTTCATAGCGGACCAGCCAGACCACGTCGTGGCCGCCGCTCTCGGGATCCGATCCGATGGCGACCTGGCCCTTGCGAAACTGGATTTGAGGACCGGCGCGGTGGGCGCGGGCGGCCTGCTTGATCAGGGGTTCGATCTTGCCGTCCGGCACCGCGGCGGTTTCGAACCGTCCGTCGATCACCACCTGCGGCGTGTAGACCTCGGTCATGTTCAGCCGGCCCATATAGCTGCGCTGGCGGGCGGAGAACTCCGGCTTGGCGAAGGTGTCACGCCAGCCAAGATAGTCCCAGATGTCGACCCCAAAGGTCAGCACCAGCGCCGGGGGCTTGTCCCCAAGATCGCCCAGCACCTGGCCAGCCTTGATGCAGGAGGAGCAGCCCTGGGCGGTATAGAGTTCCACCACCACCGGCGTGCGCGCCCAGGCCGGGGCCGCGAGGCTCACCGACAACAGACCGATTATTGCGATCGCCGCCCTACTCATTACGCGCACTTAACCGACTTTGTGGCCATTGCGCGCCTCACGAGGCCGTGAGGCGCAAACGGGCGTGGCCACCGGCGAAGCGGCGGCCACGCGGTCTTGCTCGCCAAAGCATGCAGGTCGTCACAGCGGACCCAGATCAGTCCGCCGCCTGCCTCAGGCCGCGTCGCCGCGGGCCAGGTTGCGGAGCACATAGTTGAGCACGCCGCCCTGCTTGAAATAGTCCAGCTCGGTCGGGGTATCGATGCGGCAGATCACCGGGAAGCGGGCGATGCGGCCGTCCGACGCGCGATATAGCTCGACGGTCAGGGTGCGGCGCGGGCTGAGGTCGTTCAGGCCGCGGATGCTGACGATCTCCTCGCCGGTGAGGCCCAGCTTGGTCCAGCCATCGACCTTGAACTGCAGCGGCAGCACGCCCATGCCGACCAGGTTCGAGCGGTGGATGCGCTCGAAGCTCTCGGCGATCACCGCCCGCACGCCCAAAAGCTTGGTGCCCTTGGCCGCCCAGTCGCGCGACGAGCCGGTGCCGTATTCCTTGCCGGCGAACACCACCAGCGGGCGGCCTTCCGACTGATAGCGCATGGCCGCGTCATAGATCGACATCACGTCGTCCGAGGGGAAGTGCTTGGTCACCCCGCCCTCGATCTCGGGGGTGATGCGGTTCTTGATGCGGATATTGGCGAAGGTGCCGCGCATCATCACCTCGTGATTGCCGCGCCGCGCGCCATAGGAGTTGAATTCCGCCTGCGGCACCTGGTGTTCCTGCAGGAACTTGCCGGCCGGCGAGCTGGCCTTGATCGAGCCGGCCGGTGAGATGTGGTCGGTGGTGATCGAGTCGCCGAAAATGGCCAGGACCCGGGCCTCGACGATGTCGGTGACCGGCTCAGGCTCCATCTTCAGGGTCTCGAAATAGGGCGGGTTACGCACATAGGTCGAGCCTGAATCCCAGGCGTAGGTCTGGCCGCCGGCCACCTGGATGCCCTGCCAATGTTCGTCGCCCTTGAACACGTCGCCATAGCGGGCGGCGAACATCTCGTCGGTGACCGAGGCGCGTTGAAGTTCAGCGATGTCGTGGCTGGAGGGCCAGATGTCCTTGAGGAACACCGGCTCGCCGTCGGAGCCGACGCCCAGGGGCTCGGTGGTCAGGTCGAGCTTGAGCGAGCCGGCCAGGGCGTAGGCCACCACCAGGGGCGGGGAGGCGAGATAGTTGGCGCGGGTGTCGGGATTGACCCGGCCCTCGAAGTTGCGGTTGCCCGACAGCACGCTGCAGGCGACCAGATCGCCGGCCTGGATGGCCTCCGACACGGCTACCGGCAGGGGGCCGGAGTTGCCGATGCAGGTGGTGCAGCCATAGCCGACCAGGTTGAAGCCGAGGGCGTCCAGCGACGGGGTCAGGCCGGCCTTGGCCAGATAGTCGGTGACCACCTGGGATCCGGGGGCCAGCGAGGTCTTCACCCACGGCTTGACCTTCAGGCCCTTGGCCACGGCGTTCTTGGCCAGCAGGCCGGCGGCGATCAGCACGCTGGGATTGGAGGTGTTGGTGCAGGAGGTGATGGCGGCGATGACCACGTCGCCGTCGCCCAGGTCATAGCTCTCGCCGGACACCGGCGTGCGGGCGGCGTCGCCCGGACGGCCGAATTCGCCGGTCAGGGCGGCGTTGAACTTGGCCGCCGATTCCGACAGCAGCACCCGGTCCTGCGGACGCTTGGGGCCGGCCATCGATGGCAGAACCTCGGACAGCTCCAGCTCCAACTGGTCGGTGAACACAGGATCGGCCGCGCCCTCATCATGCCACAGGCCTTGGGCCTTGGCGTAGGCCTCGACCAGGGCCACGCGCTCCGGCGCCCGGCCGGTGGCGGCCAGATAGGCGATGGTCGCCTTGGAGATCGGGAAGAAACCGCAGGTGGCTCCATATTCCGGGGCCATGTTGGCGATGGTCGCCTGGTCTTCCAGGGTCAGGGTCGACAGGCCCGGACCGAAGAATTCGACGAACTTGCCGACCACGCCCTTCTTACGCAGCATCTGGGTGACGGTTAAAACCAGGTCCGTGGCGGTGGCGCCTTCCGGCAGCTTGCCGGTCAGTTTGAAGCCGATCACCTCGGGGATCAGCATCGGGATCGGCTGGCCGAGCATGGCCGCTTCGGCCTCGATGCCGCCAACGCCCCAGCCCAGCACCGACAGGCCGTTGATCATGGTGGTGTGGCTATCGGTCCCGACCACGGTGTCGGGATAGGCGACCTCGACATCGCCCTCAGCCAGGGTCCAGACGGTCTGGGCCAGATATTCCAGATTGACCTGGTGGCAGATGCCGGTCCCCGGCGGCACCACGCGGAAGTTGTTGAACGCCGACGAACCCCAACGCAGGAAGCGGTAGCGCTCCAGGTTGCGCTCATATTCGCGCTCGACGTTCTGGCCGAAGCTGGAGGCGTGTCCGAAAAAGTCGACCATCACCGAGTGGTCGATCACCAGATCCACCGGGTTCAGCGGATTGATCCGCTCCGGATCGGCGCCCAGGTGGGTCATGGCGTCGCGCATGGCGGCCAGGTCGACCACCGCCGGCACGCCGGTGAAGTCCTGCATCAGCACTCGCGCGGGACGAAAGCTGATCTCGTGCTGGGCCGTTCCGCGGGTCTCCAGCCAGTCGGCGATGGCGGTCAGATCGGCCGGGCCGACCGACTTGCCGTCCTCGTGGCGCAGCAGGTTTTCGAGCAACACCTTCATCGACACCGGCAGACGTGAGACGCCGGTCAGGCCGGCTTCCTCCGCTGCGGCCAAGCTGTAATAGGCATAGGTCTTGTCGCCGACGATCAGGTCGCGGCGGGTCTTCAAACTGTCATGGGACGCCATGCGGATGAACCTTTCTCTCTGTTCAAGGGCCGCCCGAAAACCGGTCACAGGTTCGCGCGCTGTTCGAGCCGGACACACAGCGACCGGCCCCGCGCGGCGCAAGTCCCGCACGGCCGCGCGTGTCATAGCCCTGGGATTTGGCGACGTCCATGAGAGGCGCATAGGCGCACGCGAATTTGCCACGACTGCAACGCTGATAGGCCACACGGTCGGCGCCCCGCCGTTTCCGTCAACCGCCCTGAGCTTGGACGCCAGCAGGGCGAACCATCGGCGTGCGGTCGGCCGCCCTGGGGCTACCCTTGACGACCAAGGCGGCATAGAACCGACTCAATGATCCGCCGCCCATCACGACCGCATCCGCACGCGAGCCGAGCCGCCGTCCGTCCGGCGGGGCGGCCATGAAGCGCTGGATCGCGTTGATGCCCCTGGCCGGATTGCTGGGTCTTGGGGTCGTATTCGCTGGCTTTGGGCTGAAGCACAATCCGCACTACACTCCCGACGCGCTTGTCGGTCGACCGCTGCCGGATGTCAGTCTGCCCGCCCTGGACGGCGGTCCGGCTCAGTCGCTACGGCAAGCGGCCGGCCCCGAGACCCTGGTCAATTTCTACGGCTCCTGGTGCGTGCCCTGCGCCCAGGAGGCGCCGACGCTGATGGCGCTCAAGGCCCAGGGCGTACGCATCATCGGCGTGGCGGTGGCCTGGAACTATGACCCGGCCAAGACCCGCGCCTTTCTGACCCAGCACGGCGATCCCTACGCCGCCGATCTGGTCGATCGCGATGGCCACGCGGCCCTGGACTTCGGCGTCTCCGGCGTGCCGGAGACCTATCTGGTCGGCCCAGACCACGTGATCCTGGCCAAGGTCGCCGAACCCCTGACCCCCGACAGCGCCGAGCGTCTGCTTGAGCGCGGGAACGAACCGCGTTAGGCTTTGGTTAACCATAGTCGTTAACCGTCACCGCTGTCCGCGCCTCTTTGTTGCAGGTCGATTCCTTGGCCCTCCCGCCGATCCGTCCGGGCTCAACGCCCCCACTTCCGGCGCGGACGACACCTGTCGGCGGCGCACGGGCGGCGGCGCAACGCGCCTTCTTCGAGGCGGCCCTGACCAAGGCCGGCGCGCCCGCCGCAGCCCAGGCGCCGGCCCCGGTTCAGGCCACCAGCGCGGTTCAGCCCAGTGTGACCCGCCTGCGTGGCGAGACCGTCATGCCCCAACCGGAACCTGAGGCCCCGACCCGCTACCCGCGTCCGGGGTCGCTGGTGGATATTAAGGTTTAGGCGCCGGGCGTTCGCCGATCGCAGATTGACGTTCGATCGAACCCATAATCCGCTCGCAATGCAGCGACCCAGATTCAAACCTGACTGAATCCACCGCTCGGTGCATTCAGTTAAGCGAATCGGATCTCATCAAGCCTCAACTGGCTCCAGCCGCTCGGCCTTCTTCGCCTTCTTCGGCTTGTCCTTCGGCGCCTTGGCCTTTTCGGCGGATTTCTCAGCCTTAGGCGGTTTGACGGCCTTAGCCGCCTTGCCAGGCTTGGGGGCCTTGTCCTTTTTCTTCTTGACCTTGGGCGCCGCGTCCTCGGCGGCCGCCTCGGCGGGTTCGACCGCGTCGGCCGCGTGGCTCATGTCCTTGAGCACGTCGAGGAAGGCGTCGCGTTTGCGCGCGGGCAAAAGCTTGAGGATGCGGTCATCGGCGGCGGCGACCCGCGGGGCGGCCAGGTCGAGGGCCGCGCGGCCCTGGTCGGTCAGCCGCACTGTGTTGGCGCGGGCGTCAGCGGTCGAGCGCTGGCGCGCCAGCAGGGTCTTGCCGATCATCCGCGCCACCAGGTCGGCCAGGGTGGAGCGATCGATCCCGGTGGTCCGCACCAGATCGGTCTGGGTCAGGCCCTCGTGGGCCGCGACGGCGGCGAGCACCGCATACTGACGCTGGGTGAGGGCGTCCGGACCAATCTCCTCGGCATAGATGTCGAGCGCCACCTGCAGCGCCCGATGCAGCAGATGACTGGGAGAGCGGTCGAGAACCTTGCTCGAATCGGGCTTTTTCCCCGCCTTCTTGCCTTCGCCCTTGGACTTCACTTTCGGCATGGCCCCCAGGTCCTTGCTTAGTTGAACGCTGTGTAACACGACCGTACGTCGTTTTGACGACAGAATCTTCCGTGCACGCTTCGGATTCTACTCCGTCGGCGGTGGAACCGGCTCGCTGACGTGCATGTATTTCATCATCAGCGGCACCTGGGTGAAAGAAAAGACGATGGCCAGCAGGGTGAAGCCGAACACCTTGAAACTGACCCAGACGGCGTCGGGCTGGGTGCGCCAGACCACTTCGTTCACCGCCGCCATGGCCAGGAAGAACAGGCCGTAGCGAAGGGTCAGGGTGCGCCAGACCGGGTCGGGCAGGCTGAGGGTTTCGCCCAGCAAGGCCTTGAGCGGATTGCGCTTCAGGGCCAGGCCGCCGAACAGGGCGGCGGCGAAGATCAGGTTGGTGGCGGTCGGCTTGATCTTGATGATCCGCGGATCGTGGAAAAACAGCGTCAAGCTTCCGAACACCAGGGCGAAGCCGCCGGCGACCAGCGGCATCAGCGCCACCCGACGCTCGACGATCAGCCCGATCAGCAGGCTGACGGCCGAGCCGATCACCAGCCACCAGGTCGCCGCGGTGACATCGCGCGGTCCATGCCCACCCAGCGCCAGCGCCCAGCCATGGCCGCCGGCCCCGGCGACGAAGCGCAGCTTGAGGAAAAACGCCAGGCCGAAGGTGGCGATGCCGCCATAGTCGACGATGGCGCGGATATAGGGGTGGGCTTTGGCGTTGCTCGGCATCGGATCCGTTGGGTTATTGCTAGCGCGGGGCGCGGCGCTCAGCTCGCGTCCAGGCCGACCAGCGAGCGGGAGAAGGCGCGCGCGTCAAAGGCCTGCAGGTCCTCGACGCCCTCGCCCACGCCGATCAGCTTGATCGGGGCGTCGGAGGCCTGGGCCACCGGCACCAGCACCCCGCCGCGGGCGGTGCCGTCAAGCTTGGTCATGACGATGCCGGTGACTCCGGCGGTGTTGCCGAAGATGTTCTCCTGGGCCAGGGCGTTGCGCCCGACCGTGGCGTCGAGCACCAACAGGGTCTCATGCGGGGCCTCCGGATCAAGCTTCTTCAGCACCCGCACGATCTTCAACAGCTCGTCCATCAGCCCGGACTTGTTCTGCAGCCGCCCGGCGGTGTCGATCAGCACCACGTCGTGGCCCTCCCGCCGCGCCTGCTCGACCGCGTCATAGGCCAGGCCCGCGGCGTCGGAGCCGGTGGGCCGCGCCATGAAGTCGGCCTGGGCGCGCTCGGCCCAGACCTTCAACTGCTCCACCGCGGCGGCGCGGAAAGTGTCGCCGGCGACGACCAGCACCTTGGCCCCGCGCCCGGTCAGGTCAGACGCGATCTTGCCCAGGGTGGTGGTCTTGCCCGAGCCATTGACGCCGACGAACAGAACCACGAACGGCCGTGGTCCGCCCAAGGGATCGAACACCCCCTGGCGCTGGACCAGCTCGGCGCCGATGGCCTCGGCCAGGGCCTCCTTGATCTCGTCCTCGCCGGCCTCGCGCCCGAAACGGGCGGCGCCGAAGGCCTCGGTGATCCGGGCGGCGGCCTTGGGGCCCAGGTCGGCCTCGATCAGCATCTCTTCCAGCGCGTCGAGCATGGCCTGGTCGAGCGGCTTCTTGACGAAGGTGGCGACCACCGTCTCGGTCATCTGCCGCGACGAGCGCGCCAGGCCCGTGGTCAGCCGCGACAGCCAGCCGGTCTTCTTGGGGGCGTCAGTCATGAGCGCGGTTGTAGACCATTCAGGGGGCCAAAGGTCGTGGGAACTTGATCGCGCCTTGGCCAACCCTTGCCTTCATCGTAACGCCGCCCGGACACGGCCTCAAGGACGCTTCGCGCCGCTGCGCGGTCTCGCTTCGCTCGCTCCTTGACCCCGCGTCCGGGCGGCGTTCGCATGCCTCCAAGGGTTTGTCGCAAGGCCTCGCCTCCGAAGGAGACGCGAGGTTCGACAGCAAAACCCATGGAGAGCCCGCTGCGACGGACCGGACCTGGGTCAAGGACGGCCCCCCTTGGGGCCGCCGCCACGCGGCGCGAAGCGTCCTTGAGGCGGGTCCGGGCCGGCGCGATCCTCCGGCCGTGGGTTTGGTGCGGCGCGACCTCATGCCGACCCGCGTAAAGACTGCCTCATCGGACGCATCCAGGCACGTCATGCTGAGCCGCGCCCCTTCGGCGCGAGTCGAAGCACGCAACGACGTCGCAGCCGCCTGCGACCTTCGACTCGTCGCTTCGCTCCGGCTCAGGATGACGAGTGATGAGGCGGCGTAGGGTGCTTGCATCTCTTCGCCCATCCGCCAGCGGGGGCGATTCATGCCGACGCCCCAGTCGCCGCCCCTCACCCCAGCTCCCGCACGTCGGCCAGCCGGCCGGCGAAGGCCGCCGCCGCGGCCATGGCCGGGCTCATCAGGTGGGTGCGCCCACCGCGGCCCTGGCGGCCCTCGAAATTGCGGTTCGAGGTCGAGGCGCAGCGCTCGCCCGGCGCCAGCTTGTCCGGGTTCATCGCCAGACACATCGAACAGCCCGGCTCGCGCCAGTCAAAGCCGGCGGCGCGGAAGATCAGGTCCAGGCCCTCATCCTCTGCCTGTTCGCGCACCAGGCCTGAGCCGGGCACCACCATGGCCGCGACGTGGGGGGCGACCTTGCGGCCCTGGTCCAGGGCCTTGCGAGCCACGGCGGCGGCGGCGCGCAGGTCCTCGATCCGGCTGTTGGTGCAGCTGCCGATGAACACCCGGTCGATCCGCGCCTGCGCGATCGGCTGGCCGGCCGTCAGGCCCATATAGTCGAGGGCGTGGCGGATCTGCTCGGCCCGGTCGCCCTCGAAGTCGGCGGGATCGGGCACCCGGCCGTCGATCGCCACCACGTCCTCAGGACTGGTGCCCCAGGTGACCATCGGTTTCAGCGCCCCGACATCGATGCGCTCCTCGCGGTCGAAGCGGGCGTCGGGGTCGGAGAACAGCGTCTTCCACTGGTCCAGCGCCAGCTCCCAGGCGCCGGCCTTGGGCGCGGCCGGGCGGCCGGCCAGATAGGCGTAGGTGGTCTCGTCCGGGGCGATCAGCCCGGCCCGCGCCCCGCCCTCGATGGTCAGGTTGCAGAGCGTCATGCGCTCCTCCATCGACAAGGCCTCAATGGCCTCGCCGGCGTATTCGATCACATAGCCGGTGCCGCCGCTGGTGCCGATCTTGCCGATCAGGGCCAGGGCGTAGTCCTTGGCCCCGACGCCCGGCGCCGGGGCGCCGTCGAACCAGACGCGCATGTTCTTCGACTTGCGCTGGCGCAGGGTCTGGGTGGCCAGCACATGCTCGACCTCGGAGGTGCCGATGCCATGGGCCAGGGCCCCGAAGGCGCCGTGGGTTGAGGTATGGCTGTCGCCGCAGACGATGGTCAGGCCCGGCTGGGTGCGGCCCTGCTCCGGCCCCACCACGTGGACGATGCCGTTGCGGATATCGCCCATCGGAAAGAACTCGATCCCCGCCTCGGCCACATTGCGCGCCAGGGTCTGCAGCTGCAGCCGCGCTTCCGGATCGGCGACGGCGTCGACGCCCAGCGACTGGCCCTCAGTCGGCACATTGTGGTCGGCCACCGCCAGGGTCAGGTCGGGCCGGCGCACCGCACGGTGCGAGGCCCGCAGGCCGGCGAAGGCCTGGGGCGTGGTCACCTCGTGGATCAGGTGCAGGTCGATATAGAGGATGGTCTCGCCATTGGGGTCCTGCGCGACCACATGGGCGTCCCAAATCTTGTCATAGAGAGTCTTGGCGCGGGTCATGCCGCGGATGTAGTGCGTCCAGGGGCCGAAAGTCTAGGGGCGGCGGCGGACTGAGCCGGCGACGGCAGGCATCCGAGCCCGATCAGGCTGGCGCGCACCGCCTCGTCCAGCGGGGTGTGCGGCTCTTCGCCCAGCAGACCGACCAGCTTGGCGTTGTCCAGGCGCAAAGGCTCCCGCCACAGATAGCGCATCTCCAAAAGCTCGCGCATCATCTCCTGGAATGGGGCCAGGACATGGGCCAGCGGCCAGGGGAACGGGATGATCCAGGCCCGCCCGCCCGCCGCGCGCCGCACCGCGCGGGCCATCTCGCCGCCGTCCTCCAGCCAGTGACCGCGAAAGTGGACCACGCAAAAGGCGTCCAAGGCTTCGGCGCGTTCGATCAGCCGCACCATCGCCAAGGCCAGGTCGGGCAGATAGGCCCAGGCGTGGCCGACGCCGCGCGGGCTGGGATTGAGCACCACCGACACCGGCTTGCCGGCCTGGATCATGCCCTGGCCCAGCCAGCTGCCGCGCGTATGGCCGCCGAAATAGTCGCCGGCGCGGACGATCAGCACCGGGGTTCCGTCCGCTGCGGCCTGCGCCAACCGCTGCTCCATCGCCACCCGAAGCGCGCCCTTGCGGGTCAACGGCCGCTGGGGCGAGGTCTCGGACAGCACCGGAAAGGCGTCGGGGCCGAAATTATAGATCGTGCCGGGAAACAGGATCCGCGCGCCGGCGGCCTTGGCCGCGACGATGGTGCTCTCAAGCATCGGCAGCACCGTTCCGGCCCAGTTGTGATAGGCGGGCGGATTGGCCCCGTGGACTATCAGCTCGCAGCCTTGCGCGGCGGCGACGACGCTGGCCGCATCCATGGCGTCGCCCTGACGCCAGTCGATCTGCGCCAGGCCGAAGGCGCCAGCCGCCGCCGTTTGCGGATTGCGGGCCAGGCCGCGGACGCGCCAGCCGCGGGCCAGCAGCAGGCGGGCGACTTCGCCGCCTATGCCGCCGGTCGCGCCGACGACCAGGGCGGTCTGGGTGGGGGTGGATTGGGTCATGGGAGCCTCCGGGTTGGACTGACCGGAAAATGCGCCGAACCTCGATCAAACAAAATTGCGGGATTTTGAAGGTTTGATATACGTTTTTGCATGACCAGCGCGCCGGACTGGGATCTCTATCAATCGCTGCAGGCGGTGCTGCGCACCGGCAGCCTGTCAGCCGCCGCGCGGTCGCTGAGCCTGACCCAGCCGACCCTGGGCCGGCATATCGAGGCGCTGGAGCAGGCCCTGGGCCAGCCCCTGTTCACCCGCTCGCCCCAGGGTCTGCGCCCCACCGACCTGGCCCTGCGGCTGGCCCCGCTGATGGAGTCGATGGCCCAGACCGCCGAGGCGGTGCGGCGCGAGGCCTCAGCCGAGGCCGATCAGGTCGCCGGCGCCATCCGCATCACCGCCAGCGAGGTGATCGGCGCCGAGGTGCTGCCGGCGATCCTGGCCCGCTTTCACGCGCTCTATCCCAAGACAGTGATCGAGCTGTCCCTGTCCAACCGCACCGAAGACCTGCTGCGCCGCGACGCCGACATCGCCGTGCGCATGCTGCGCCCGACCCAGGCGGCGCTGATCGCACAGCGGATCGGCGCGGTGAAGCTGGGCTTCTACGCCCGCCGCGACTACCTCGCCGCCCACGGGACGCCGCGGACCATTGATGAGCTGATGGGCTTGTCGCTGATCGGTTTCGATCGGGTCCAGCCGGCGCTCGGCGACCTGACCCTAGGCGGGGCGGCGATCACCCGCGCGCTGTTCGCCTTGCGCAGCGACAGCGATCTGGCCTGCCTCGCCGCGGTGCGCGCCGGGTTCGGCGTCGGCGGCCTCCAGCACGGCATCGCCCGCCGCGATCCCGATCTGATCCCGGTGCTGTCCACCGAGATCAGCTTTTCCTACGACACCTGGGTGGTGATGCACGAGGACCTCAAGTCCAGCCGCCGCATCCGCCTGCTGTTCGACCACCTGGCTGAGCATCTGGCGGTCTATGTCGCCAGCTCCGCGTCTCCGGCGGGGTGCGAGCCTGGAGGCTCATGAGATCAGGGTGAACCAAGCCCCATCCGCTCATCCCCGCGCAGGCGGCGATCCGACTTCAGATAGATTGCCCCCCTACCCGTTGAACCCGCGCACCGCGGCGATGATCCGGTCCTGGGTCTCGATGTCCAGATAGGGGTGCATCGGCAGGCTCAGCACCCGCTGCGCCTTGGCCTCGGTGACCGGCAGGCCGACCGGCTGGGGATAGATGGCGTAGCAGCCCTGGCGGTGCATCGGCATCGGATAGTAGGCGGCGGACGGGACGCCCTGGGACTTCAGGTGCGCCGCCAGCCCGTCGCGGTCCGGATGCTCGATGGTGTACTGGGCCCAGGTCGAGGTCCCGCCGGCGATCACCGTGGGCGTGGTGGCGGGCGAGCCGGCCAGGCCCTGCGCATAGCGATCGGCCACCGCCTGACGCAGCTCGATTTCATCTTCGAAAATGGCCAACTTCTCGATCAGGATCGCCGCCTGCAGGGTGTCGAGGCGGCTGTTGAGCCCCACGCGCATGTTCAGATATTTCGGATCGTGGTCGAAGCTGCGGCCTTCGATGTCGCTGGCGGTGGCCTTGCCATGCACGCGCAGCGAATCGATCCGCTCAGCCAGCCAGGCGTCGTCGGTCAGCACCGCCCCGCCGTCGCCGTAGCAGCCGAGCGGCTTGGCCGGGAAAAAGCTGGTGGTGACCACGTCGGCCCAGGCGCCGGGATGCTGGCCACCCAGGGTGCAGCCAAAGCCCTGGGCGCTGTCGGAAATCAGCTTCAGCCCATGGCGCTGGGCGATGGCCGAGAGCGCCGGATAGTCGGCCGGCTGGCCGAACAGGTCGACGGCGATGATCGCCCGGGGGACCAGCTCGCCCGAGGCCTTGATGGCCACGATCGCCGCCTCCAGCTTGACCGGATCGATATTGTAGGTGTCCGGCAGCACATCGACGAACACCGGCGAGGCGTTCAGCCAGGGGATCACCTCGCCGGTGGCGGCGAAGGTGAAGCTGGGACAGAACACCGCGTCGCCATCACCGATCCCCCAGGCCATCAACGGCAGGGCCAACGCCTCCGTCCCATTGGCGCAGGAGACGGCGTGCCTGGCCCCGGCGAAGGCGGCCAGCTTTTCCTCAAAGGCGCGAACCTCAGGCCCCATCACATAGGCCCCGTGCGCCAGCACCCGGGCGATGGCGGCGTCGATCTGCGGCTTGATACGGCGCTGCTGGGCGGCCAGATCGATGAAGGCGATGGTCATGCAGGTCCTCGGATAGGGAGCCTCGCCGCAAGGTCAGCGGCGGCGGACTCCAGGCAGGCGGGCGGGCGCGGGGGTTGCGCAGGCTCGCTTCGGGCGCGGGTTTAGGGCGCGCGGGCGGCGGAAGCGAGACAAAGCGTGTAAGCGGTTGTTTCTGTTGGGGGGCCTAGCGCGTGGGGAGCGGGCGATGCGTCCTTGATCCCAGGAGCGGTCTTCGGATCGGGGCGCGACGATCTGGCCAAAACTCCGAAGCTGACATAACGCGAACGATCGAGGGGCGGTGAATATGCGTGGTCGAAAAGGCCGCCCGGATGATCACTTCAGAAGCTCCAGTCCTCCGCTTCGATGAGCGCTAGCAGATCGATACAAGGAACACCCTCGCTCTGACACACAAAAGGGATGCGCGGCTTGTCAGCAGAGCCGCCTTGTTCCTGTGTCAGAACGGTGAGGACAGGGTCAGCAGAGAGCGCTTGAGCAATAACGAACGGATCGCCGCCAGATTTTCCTTTACCGGTGTCTACCAGCTTCGGATAGTTGGCCATGATATGGAGGAGGGCGCCTTGCACATCATCGTCCACTTCGCGGAAAAGCGCCTCCTTGCGCTCCTTCGCCCAACCGAAAATCTCATCATCCTTTTTTTCGAGCTCATTGAAGACCTCAATCGAGGCGACGAGTCGCCCCGCCTCAATAAGTTGGTCAAGTCGAGCCCAGAGACCGGGAAATCTTTTCGGCGGGTATGCGCGGCGCCAGCCGTGAACGAGGCAACTCGTGTCAACGCTGTAGACCGTCGCCGACATTAGCCCATCCCGACCTGAGACTCGATGACGGGTATGTGGCGAACTTTCAGCCCGAGGTAACCTGAGACATCAGAGAGGGTGATCCGCTCTTGATGATAGTTCTCGATCACCGCTCGGATGAAGGGGCGGCCAAAGTCGGCGATTGTCTCGCGCGGCATGTTTCGGGGGATGCCTTCATCGCCGCGGGCTTCGCGTTCACGCTGTCTTTGAGCTCGAAACTCAGCGGCATATTGAGCTCGCTTTCGTGCGTAAAAATCTTGAGTGACGCGGCCGAAAGTTAGTAGGCGGCGGACGACACCCTCCCGGCTCGCGTTGAACTTTGCGGCGAGAACCTCGATCGCCTCGTCGGGCCACTCTTGCACACCTGGTCTTTGAGCGACCAACGGTGCTGCAAGGAGCTGCGCGCGAGGCATCAGGGCCGCAGCAGCGACGTGATTGCAAAACACTTCAACACGGGCGTCGGCCTCGGGCCTCGGGGCATCGACATTGATTTCCGATACGCCCGATTGCCGAAGCATTAAATGGGCCAATTCGTGAAGTAGGCTGAAAGTACGACGAGGGTAAACGTCCTTGCGATTGACCACGATCAGCGGAAAAGTTTCAGCCCACAATGCAAAACCTGATGCCTCATCGCTCTCCACACGCGATGCTTGGAACACGAGAACGCCAGCCTCTTCGATACGTGTCCGCCATTCGCGGAAGGCCGGAAGTTTGTTGCCCCAATGACTCTGATCATCCTGACGCACGCCGAGTGCGGTCCGGATTTGCTCGCCCACTGTCTCTGGGTCAGCGCGATCATTCGTAGCAAGCTCGAAGCGCGGGGGTGGCGTTAGATTGTCCGCGTACAGCTCGATCGCCAACTCTCGCCGTTCTTGCGCACGGCGAACTTCGAGCGTGAGGCTCGGCGAGAAACGGCGTGGCCCGATGTCCGGCAGTCGACGGAAGTCATGCATGGCCTGGAAATTTATGGGAGGCTCAGGAAGGTAGAGCACCGCCAGCGGACGTTTATATTGTGCGGCAAGCTTCCGCAGTTGAGCGATGGATGGTTGATCTGCTCCGGCCTCCCAGCCGGCTAGCTTCTCGCGATCAATGCCCAGCTTGTCGGCCGCGTCTGGCAGTTCATAACCCGCCGTCGTTCGAGCCCAGACGAGCAAGGCGGGGTTGATAGTGGCTTTGTATCGCTTCGCCATTTCACCCTCCCTGACTGCGCGAGGTAACGTCCTATATGATGAGTTAATGCGCGCCTACCCAGTTTGGATTGTCTGGCGAAAAGCGCATTCCATGCTGAGGTCGGTGGCCGCCGAAATGCCCCTGCCGCCGCAGCTGGCTTCTGGGCGCTTCGACCACTCGGATGTCCGCTGTTGAGGGTGGGCGACCAACTCAGCTTGCTGCCGGTTATGACCCCAATTGTTGAGGACTTCGGATGCCGGCCCATACGCGAACGGTTGGGCTGGCTCGGGGCCGGCGTCCGAAGTCCTTCAGGGGAGGAAGCCGCGGGCCATAGACGAGGCGGCGGGGTGATCGCTTGGTCTATGGGGATTTCGACGGTCGCCGGGACCCTGATGTGGCGGAGAAAAAGCCCAGGACATGAGTGATCCAGCCCGTCGGCGCCGCGCAAGAGGGCTTGATCGATGCATTTGGGCGGGCGCCGAGACCAGCTGAGGTCGGCGGCGGATTGCACGTCGAGATGGGACGCAGGCCGGCCGGCGCCGAACTGCGACCAGTTCGGCGTGGGCGATCGGTCGGACGGGGCGTGGCGGGGTTCATGAGCTATCGATCCGAAGTCGCAAGACGAACGGGCTCCTCGGCGCCTGGCCGCGACCGAAGTGTTCGATGATGCGCATGCGCCCGCCGCAGCACGGGCAGGCTGGCTGGGTGGCGACTTCGGGCTCGGCCGGCGCGTCGTTGTCGTTGGCCGCGGTTGCGGTCGGGGCCGCCGGCTGCCCAGCGATGAGCGCGCGGACGTGGTCGAGGTCGAGGGCGTGCGGGCCGTGCGCTAGAAGGCCGTAGTGGCGGATGCGGTGGAAGCCGGAGGGCAGCACATGCAGCAGGAAGCGCCGCATGAACTCGTCGGGCGTCAGGCGCATGGTCTTGATCTTGACCGCACCGGTGGCCGGGTTGGCGGTGCGATAGTCCTTCCACCTGAAGGTGACGCCCTTGTCGTCCATGGCGACCAGCCGGCTGTTGGAGATCGCCACGCGATGGGTATAGCGGGCGAGATAAGCCAACACCGCGGCGGGCCCGCCGAAGGGGCGCTTGGCGTAGACCACCCATTCGGCTCGGCGCAGCGGCGCCAGGTGAGCCTTGAAGGCTGAGGGCTCGGCCAGGCGCGCGAGGTCGCCGAAAAAGATCAGGCGGCCGGCGGCGTGGGCGGCGAGCAGCTTGTCCAGGAACAGCCGCCGGAACAGGCGCGAGAGCACCCGCACCGGCAGGAAGAAGCTTGGTCGGCAAGCGATCCAGCGCTCCCCATCCAGGGAGACGCCGCCGCCGGGGACGATGCAGTGGACGTGAGGGTGATGGGTCATGGCCGAGCCCCAGGTGTGCAGCACGGCGGTCAGGCCGATGCGGGCGCCCAGATGCTTGGGATCGGCGGCGATGGTTTGCAGCGTCTCGGCGGCGGCCTTGAACAGTAGGTCGTAGACCACGGCCTTGTTCTGGAAGGCGATGACGGCGACCTGGGCCGGCAGGGTGAAGACCACGTGGAAGTATGGGACCGGCAGCAGGTCGGCCTGGCGCTCGGCAAGCCAGGCCTTGGCGGCCGCCGCCTGACACTTGGGACAGTGGCGGTTGCGGCAGGAGTTGTAGCTGACCTCAAGACGGTCGCAGTCGTCACAGCGAGCGACATGGCCGCCCAGGTCGGCGGTGCGGCAGGCTTGGATGGCCGACATCACCTTGAGCTGGCCAAGGCTCAAGTGACCGGCGTGGGCATGGCGGAAGGCCTCACCATGCCGGCGCAGGATGTCGGCCACCTCCAGGGATGGCCGCGGCACGGGACCGCTCTACCAGGTAGGCGGCTGCCTGAGGCGCGATAGCGGGCTCTCCACCTCCCGGACGGTCTTCAGCGCCACCCGGGTATAGATCGCGGTGGTGTCGAGCTTCTTGTGGCCCAGCAGCACCTGGATCACCCGGATGTCGGTGTTGCGCTCCAGAAGGTGGGTGGCGAAGGAATGGCGCAGCGTGTGCATCGACACGCGCTTGTCCAGCGCCGCCGCCATCGCCGCCGCATGACAGGCGCGGTTCAGCTGGCGAGTCGAGATCGGTTCCGACGGATCGCGCCCGGGAAACAACCAGCCCTTGGGCCGCCTCACCCGCCACCAGGCGCGCAGCAGCTCCAGAAGATCGGGCGCCAGCATGACGTAGCGATCCTTCTTGCCCTTGCCCTGATCGACGCGGATCAGCATGCGCGGGCTGTCGATATCGCCGACCTTGAGGTGGACGATCTCCGAGACCCGCAGGCCGGCGCCATAGGCGACGCTGAGCGCGGCCTGGTACTTCAGCCCGGGCGCGCAGTGCAGCAACAGCGCCACCTCATCCTGGCTGAGCACCACCGGAAGCCGCTCCGGCGTGGGCACGCTCGCCAGCCGGTCGCCGAACATCGGCCGATCCAGGGTGATCTTGTAGAAGAACCGCAGCGCCGAGACCGCCGAGTTCATCTTCGCCGGCGAGGCGCCTTGCGAGGCCAGGTGCAGCTGGTAGCGCCGCAAATCCTCCGGTTCGGCGGTGTCGGGAGAACGTCCCAGGAAGCGAGTGAACTCCCGAACAACGCGCACATAGTCGTTCTGGGTCTTGGCCCCGAACTGGCGGATGGTCATGTCCTCGATCATCCGCCGACGCAGCGGGCTCATGGGCTCCGAAGTCATCGAAATCTCCTGTCTGAAGAGGGGTGGACCCCTGATCTTCAGACAGGACGGGCAGAACGCCGCATCCCCGCGCTTAGCGACGTCGCTCGAACCGCCCACCAATGCCGCGGGAGCGGCTTAGTCCATTGGCGCCAAGCGGCCCGGCGCCGTTCACCCCCAAACCCCACCGCCTGAGGATCGCGCCGGTCCGAACCCGCCTCAAGCCCGCTTCGCGCCGCTGCGCGGGGGCCCCAAGCGGGGCCCGGCTTGACCCGGGTCCGGACCGGCGCGACGGGCTTGGCAAGGGTTTTTGGTGACGGGCCGCGCCTGCTTCGGAGGCGAGGATCCCTGACAATCCCCTGGAAGCCTACGAGCGCCGCTCAGACGCGGGGTCAAGGCGCGCGCGCAGCGCGACCGCAACGCGGCGCGGCCGCAGGTCGCGTCCTTGAGGCCGCGGCTGGGCGACGCAACGCTGGCCGAAGGGATTGGCCCAATGTCGCGGCCGTCGTTAAATGGCGCTATCAAAACCCTAACGCGACTCGGCTCAGATACGTCCCGCCCCTCCCGATAAGGAAATCGCAGCGCTCATGTCCGGCGGCCCGACCCTTGGACAACCCGATCCAGCGTCCACGGCCGGCCGCGTCGACCGCATCGCCAGCGCCGCGGCCCTGGCCACCCTGGAGCGGCTGCGCGACGCCGAGCTGCTGGCCGCCGGCGCGGTCAATCTGATCGGGCTGGAGGCGATTCGCGCCAAGCTGGCGGAACGCTGGGAGCCCAAGCGCAGCCGGGTCTGGGAGCATGTCGAGCGCGAGATCGAGCGCACCATCGGCCCGGCCGGGGTGTTCGTGCGGCTGGACGATGTCAGCTATCTGATCGCCCTGCCCGGCGTCGCCGGCTTCGCCGCCCAGGCCACCTGCCTGACCGTGCTGCAGGACGTGCTGCGGTTTTTCCTCGGTGAGCTGAAGGCCGCCGACATCGATGTGCGCAACGTCTCGCAGGTCGGCGAGGGCGAGATCATTTCGGCGCCCGTCGACATCGCCCGCCTGCGCGGTCCGCCGCCTCCCGCGGCGGCCTCGGCGGCGACGGCCAGCGCCGCGGCCTCGCCCGGCGGCGGCGATCCGATGTCGGCGGCCTCGATGATCGGCGGACCGTCGGACCAGGCGGGACCGGCGCCGGAGTGGCGCCCGCCGCTGGCCGGCCGCTCGCTGCGCAAATGGCTGGAGCCGCCCAAACTTCCGCCGTTCGAGCTGCGCATCAGCGTCGAGCCGGTGTGGAACCTGCGCCGCGGCCTGATCACCTCGTTCCTGATCGAGCGCACCGGGGCCGCGCCCGACGCGCCGGCGGCGGTGCATGAGGAAGTCGACATCGCCGTGTTCGCCTACGCCGCCGGGGTGATGGCCGAGCATGCGCGTCAGGGCGGCCCCCTGACCCTGCATGTGCCGGCCCACTTCACCTCGCTGGCCACCCAGCGCACCCGGCTGCGACTGCTCAGCCTGACCCAGGGCGTGCGCGAGGCCATGCGCCAATCGATGCTGCTGGAGATCACCGGCCTGGACGCCGGCGTGCCGCCCAGCCGGCTGATCGAAGTGGTCGGCCTGGTTCGCTCGCTGTGCGCCGGGGTGCTGGGGCGGGTCCGGCCCAGCCGGGCGGCGCTGGCGGCGGTGCGCGGCTGTGGCCTGCGCGGGGTGGTGATCGAGGCCCCGTTGCTGGCCCCCCAGGGCGCCGATGGCGACGTGCGCCTGCGGGCCTTCGTCGCCGCCGCCCAGGGGCTCAGCCCCAACCTGATCATCCACGGACTACCCGGCGCCGGCCTGATCGACGCGGCGACCACGGCCGGCTTCAGCCACGCCAGCGCCGCGCCGGAGGCAGACGGCTGAACCACGCAGGCGCGGCGCCGATTTCATTGGGCCTGGCCGATTGAAACCCGATATGGGCTGAGGCGCCCTTGAACCTTTCGGAGCCCCCGCCCTGGTCACCGCCCCGCCGCCCATCCTGGCTATCGATAACCTGACCGTCGATTTCACCACCCATGACGGCGTCGCCGCGGCGGTGCGCGGGATCAGCCTGCAGGTCGCCGCCGGCGAGTGCCTGGGGGTGGTCGGCGAGAGCGGCTCGGGCAAGAGCCAGACCTTCATGGCGGTGATGGGCCTCTTGGCCGCCAATGGCCGCGCCAAAGGCGCGGTGCGATTTCAGGGCCAGGAATTGCTGGGCCTGAAGCCGGCGGCGCTGAACCGGATCCGCGGCTCGCAGATGACCATGATCTTCCAGGACCCGCTGACCGCGTTGACGCCCCATGTGCGCATCGGCGAGCAGATCGCCGAGCCGCTGCGCCGCCACCTGGGCCTCGACGCCAAGGCCGCCCGGGCGCGGGCGCGCGAATGGCTGGAGCGGGTGCGCATCCCCGACGCCGCGCGCCGGCTGGCGCAATATCCGCACGAGCTGTCCGGCGGCATGCGCCAGCGGGTGATGATCGCCCAGGCCATGGCCTGTGGCCCCCGCCTGCTGATCGCCGATGAGCCGACGACGGCGCTGGACGTCACCGTCCAGGCCGAGATCCTCGACCTGATGGCCGAGCTGAAGGACCAGACCCAGGCGGCGATGGTGCTGATCACCCACGACATGGGGGTGATCGCCCGGCTGGCCGACCGGGTCTGCGTGATGAAGGAAGGCGCTTTTGTGGAGGAAGGCGCCGCTCAGGCGATCTTCTCCGCGCCGCAGACCGACTACGCCAAGGCCCTCTTGGCCGCCGTGCCGCGGCTGGACCGCTCCGACCGCGGCGGGAGGCCGACCCCTTCGCCGGTCGCGGCGCAGGCGCCGGTGGTGGTCGAGGGACGAGACCTCAAGGTCTGGTTTCCGCAGCGCGCGGCCCTGTTTGGCCCCAAGCGGACGCTGCGCGCCGTGGATGGGGTCGATTTCAGCCTGCGCGAAGGCGAAACCCTAGGCGTGGTCGGCGAGAGCGGCTGCGGCAAGTCGACCCTGTCGCGGGCGGTGCTGAATCTGGCGCCCACCACCGCCGGAACCGTCACCGTGCTCGGCCGCGACATCACCAAGGCCGCCGGCGAGGCCCTGCGCCAGGCGCGCAAGGATCTGCAGATCGTGTTCCAGGACCCGCTGGCCAGCCTGGATCCGCGGGTGACCATCGGCGAGTCGATCTCCGAGCCGCTGCGGGTCTATCGCCCCGGCGTCGGCCATGCGGCGCGCGAAGACGCGGCCCGCGCCATGATGCAGCGGGTCGGGCTGTCGACGGCCCTGATCAACCGCTATCCGCACGAGCTGTCCGGCGGCCAGAACCAGAGGGTCGGCATCGCCCGGGCGATGATCCTGGATCCCAAGCTGGTGATCTGCGACGAGGCGGTCTCGGCCCTGGACGTGTCGATCCGCGCCCAGATCATCGACCTGCTGATCGCGTTGCAAAAATCCATGGGCATGGCGATGATGTTCATCAGCCACGACCTGGCGGTGGTGCGCGAGATCAGCCATCGGGTGATGGTCATGTATCTGGGCCGGGTGATGGAGACCGCCAGCCGCGAGCAGCTCTACGCCGACCCGCGCCATCCCTATACCCGCGGCCTGCTGTCGGCGGCGCTGATCCCCGACCCGGCGCGCGAGCGGGCGCGGGTGCGCACCCGCCTGACCGGCGAGCCGCCCAGCCCGATGGATCCGCAGGCGGGCCTGCGCTTCCTGGCCTCGCGGCGGTCGGCTGATCCGGGGGCGGCGGTCTACCAGCCGCAACTGATCGAGGTTGCGCCGGGCCATTGGGTGGCCGAGTTCGATCCGGTTTGAGCCTGGGCGCGGGGGCGCATAAAGAGGGGCCGTGGCTTTGACAGCGGATGGCGGCGCGAGCGCCGCGCGACCGCCCCTGCGGAGGACCCTGCCGATGATCAACCTCACCCGTCCCGACGGCTCGCGGCCCGAGGACTTTCATCTGTCGCGGCGCGGCGTGGCCCTGGCCGCCTTCTTCAGCGGCTATGCGCCCTACGCCCTGGCCGCCGACGCGGCCCCGATCCATACCGACGAGGTCGGGCTGATCACCGGGCCGGTGATGCTGCCGGCCGCCGACCGGCCCTTGCCGGCCTATCTGGCGAGGCCCGCCGCGCCGGGGCGCCACCCGGCGGTGATCGTGGTCTCGGAGATTTTCGGGGTCCACGACTATATCAAGGACATCTGCCGACGCCTGGCCAAGCTCGGCTATGTGGCGGTCGCGCCGGCCTTCTTCATCCGGGTCGGCGATCCGGCGCCTTTGACCGATTTCGGCGCGATCATCAAGATCGTCAACGCTGCGCCCGACAAGCAGGTGATCGGCGACGTCGGCGCGGCCCTGAAGTTCCTCGCCGCCCAGCCCTATGTCAGCGCCGACCATGTCGGCATCACCGGCTTCTGCTGGGGCGGCCGGGTGGTGTGGCAGGCCTGCGAGACCTTTCCCCAGATCAAGGCCGGCGTGGCCTGGTACGGCCATCTGGCCCCGGACGAGGGCGCCGCGCCGGATCCCGCCAAGTTCTGGCCGCTGCAGCATGTGGCCGAGCTGAAGGCGCCGGTGCTGGGGCTGTATGGCGGCCTCGACCAGGGCATTCCCGCCGACCAGATCGAGGCCATGCGCGCGGCGCTGAAGGCCCATGGTGACGTCGGCAGCCAGCTGCTCGTCTATCCCGACGCCCAACACGGCTTCCACGCCGACTACCGCCCCAGCTACAACCCCGCCGACGCCAAGGACGGCTGGAGCCGCATGCTGGCCCATTTCGCGCGCAACGGCTTAGCGCCGGGGTGAGGTGAAGCGGTGCGGGCGCAATCCTAAGAGGGGTTTCCAATCAGCTTGAATTTGTTGATGAGTCCGATCATCTCTGGGAAGCAGGCCGCGTGAGACGTCGGGTGGCGCGAGGCTCTAGCCCCGCAGCACCCCTGACAGGTCATAACCCGCCGCGGCCGCGAGGCTGATCAACTCGCCGCGCGTGCGGGCGCCGGTGATCGCCTGGCCGATCGACCAGGTGACGATCGAGCGGGTGCCCGAGCGGCAGAAGGCCAGCACCGGCCCCTCGGCCTCGGCGATGGCCAGCCGCACCTCCTCGACCTGATCCGGACCCGGGCCGCCGACCACCGGCACATAGGCGTAGGCCAGGCCGGCCTCGCGAGCGGCGGCCTCCATCGCCGCGCTGGTCGGCTGGCCAGGCTGTTCGCCATCGGGGCGGTTATTGATCACCAGCACGAAGCCTTGGGCGCGCGCTTCGGCGAGGTCCGCCGCCGTGATTTGCGGCGCGACCGAGAAGTCTTCGGTCACTTTTCGAAATTCGGTCATCGGTCCTGTCTCCGCCGGCCCCTGCTGCGATTGACAACATCGGGCCTGGGTGGAACCAGTGCAAGCGCGCCGGTCATTGATCCGGCCCGCCGAGCCCGCTGAATGTTCCGTTTCGTGCTGCGCCGCCTGGTGGTCGCCCTGCCGACCCTTTTGATGGTGGTCACCGTCGCCTTTTTCATGATGCGCGCGGCGCCGGGCAATCCGTTCGAGACCAACCGCAAACTGCCGGCCCAGATCGAAAAGAACATCATGGCCAAGTACGGCATGGATCGGCCGCTGATCCAGCAATACGCGACCTATCTGGGCGGCGTCGCCCACGGCGATTTCGGACCCTCGCTGAAATATACCGACAAGTCGGTGTTGCAGGTGATCGCCGGGGGCTTTCCGACCAGCCTGGAGATCGGGCTGTCGGCCCTGACCGTCGCGCTGGTGCTGGGCCTGTCGCTGGGGGTGGTCGCAGCTCTACGGCAGAACCACGCCGCCGACTATGTCGCCACCGCCATGGCCGTGCTCGGCGTCTGTATCCCGACCTTCGTCACCGCGCCGCTGCTGCTGCTTGTGTTCGCCTCGATGCTTGGCTGGTTTCCCGCCGGAGGGCTGAACGGCCCGCGCAGCCTGGTGCTGCCGGTGATCACCCTGGCCCTGCCGCAGATCGCCATCATCTCGCGTCTGACCCGGGCCGGGATGATCGAGGTGCTGCGCTCCAACTATGTGCGCACCGCAAGGGCCAAGGGCCTGCCGGAGCATGAGATCGTGCTCAAACACGCCCTGCGCGCCGCCATCCTGCCCCTGGTCAGCTATCTGGGACCCGCCTGCGCCGGCCTGATCACCGGCTCGCTGATCGTCGAGCAGATCTTCAGCCTGCCGGGCCTGGGCAAGGGCTTCGTCACCAGCGCCCTGGAGCGGGACTATACCGTGGTGATGGGGGTGGTGATCGTCTACGCCAGCCTGATACTGGCCCTGAATCTGCTGGCCGACGTGCTCTACGCCCTGCTCGATCCGCGGGTGAGGCTCGCATGATCGGCGTCCTGCGCAATCCGGCCAATGGCCGCCAGACCCTGGAAAGCGCGGCGGCGATCAAGGGCCGCAGCCTGTGGGACGACGCCGGCCGCCGGCTGATGCGAAATCGCGCCGCCGTGGCCGGCATGGCGGTGCTGGCCCTGCTGCTGACCGCCGCGATCCTTGGCCCGATGCTGATTCCGTTCCGCTATGACCAGATCGGTAAGAACGACGTCTGGGACCTGCCGCTGGTGGGCGGCCACCTGCTTGGGACCGACTCGCTGGGCCGCGACCTCTTGGCCCGGCTGTTGATCGGCCTGAGGGTGTCGCTGGCCATCGGCGTGGTCGCCACCGCCGTCTCCCTGGTCATCGGCGTGGCCTGGGGCGCGACCGCCGGCTATGTCGGCGGTCAGCTCGACGAGCTGATGATGCGCATCGTCGACGTGCTCTATTCGCTGCCGTTCATCTTCTTCGTCATCCTGCTGATGGTCACCTTCGGGCGCAGCCTGATCATCCTGTTTCTGGCCATCGGGGCGGTGGAGTGGCTGACCATGTCGCGGATCGTGCGCGGCCAGACCGTGGCCCTGAAGCAGAAGGAGTTCATCGAGGCGGCGCGGGCGGCTGGCCTGACCACCCCGGCGATCATCGCGCGCCACATCATCCCCAACCTGCTGGGGCCGGTGGTGATCTATGTCACCCTGACCATCCCCAGCGTGATCCTGGCCGAGAGCTTCTTAAGCTTCCTGGGCATGGGGGTGCAGGAGCCGCTGACCTCGCTGGGGACCCTGATCGCCAATGGCGCCGAGGAGCGCGACCTCGCCCCATGGCTGTTGATCTTTCCGTCCGTGGTGATGGTCGCGGCCCTGATGAGCTTCAACTTCATCGGCGATGGCCTGCGCGACGCCATTGATCCGAAGGATCGGTGAGCGTGGGGGTTTCCGAGCCTTCCCGCCGGCGCTGCGGGCCGTCGCCAAACCCGCCGCTGGAGGATCGCGCCGGGCCGAACCCGCCTCAAGGACGCTACGCGCCGCTGCGCGGGGACCCCGAAGTGGGGTCCTCCTTGACCCGGGTCCAGCCCGGCGCGAAGGGCTGGCTGTGGATTTTGGTGACGGGCCGCGTCTCCTTCGGAGGCGAGGCCCGGCCTGACGCTTGCGGCAGGGGTTGGCCTAGGAAGCCTCCGCGAAGCCTGAAGCCCACTCGGCTGCAATGGTCAGACTGGCTCGCCCTCGCCCTCCTCCTCGCCCTCCTCCTCACCCTCGCCGCCTGCGGCCCCAAGCCGGCGATCCGCGGCCCCTGCCCGGCGGGCAAGCTGTGCCTCGAATACGGCAACAGCGCCGAGCCGGAATCGCTGGATCCCAGCAAGAGCTCCGGCACCTGGGAGACCCATATCAATGGCGACCTGATGGAGGGCCTGACCCAGGACGACGCCGAGGGCCGGCCGATCCCGGGCATGGCCAAGTCATGGACGGTCAGCCCCGACGGCCTGACCTGGACCTTCCACCTGCGCGAGGCCAAGTGGTCGGACGGGGTCCCGGTCACCGCCGACGACTTCGCCTACTCGCTGCGCCGGGTGCTGAGCCCGGCCCAGGCCTCGGAATATGCGGCGCTGATCTACGTGATCAAGAACGCCGAGGCGGTCAACGAAGGCCGTCTGCCGCCGTCCGCGCTGGGGGTTGAGGCGCCTGATCCCCATACCTTGGTGATCAATCTCGAGCACCCGGCCCCCTATCTGCCCGAGCTGGCCAAGCACGACATCATGATGCCGACGCCCAGGCACGTAGTCGAGCGCTGGGGCGACGCCTGGAGCCAGCCGGCCCACTACGTCTCAAACGGTCCCTACCGTCTGGCCGAATGGGCGTTCGGCGACCATGTGCGGGTGGTCAAGAACCCGCTCTACTACAACGCCGCCTCGGTCTGTTTCGACCAGGTGACCTATTACCCGACCGTCGATTCGGTGGAGGCCGAGCGGCGGGTGCGGCGCGGCGAGCTGGACGTCAACACCGACATCCAGTCCAACCGCATCGCCTTTCTGCGCCAGCCGGACCAGATCCCCGCCTATGTGCGCACCCATACCTGGCTGGGGGTGGTCTATGTGGCCTTCAACACCCGCGATGTCCCGGCGCTGAAGGACAAGCGGGTGCGGTTGGCCCTGGACATGGCCATCGACCGCGACTTCATCGCCTATAAGCTTTTGCGCGGCGGCCAGACGCCGGCCTACACCTTCGTGCCGCCGGGCGTGGCCGACTATGCCGCGCCCGCGCCGCCCGCCTGGGCCAGCTGGAGCCTGGCCAAGCGCCAGCAGGCCGCCCGCGACCTCCTGGCCCAGGCCGGCTTTGGCCCCGGCCATCCGCTGCGGCTGGAGTTCAAGCACCGCAACACCGCCGACCCGATGCTGTTCACCCCGGCGATCCAGGCCGACTGGAAGGATATCGGCGTGCGCGTCGACCTGGCGCAAGAAGAGCCGCAGATCGCCTATCAGGACTACCGGCTGCGCAATTTCCAGCTCGCCGACGCCAGCTGGATCGCCGACTATAACGACCCGGTGACCTTCCTCAACCTGATGCAGTCCTCGACCGGGGCGCAGAACTATGGCGACTATCACAACCCCGCCTTCGACGCCCTGCTGGCCAAGGCCGACGAGGAGCCCGACCCCAAGCGCCGCGCAGCCTATCTGGCCCAGGCCGAGTCGATCATGCTGAACGACGCGGCGGTGGCGCCGGTCTATTTCCTGATCAACAAGGACCTGGTCAATCCGCGCATCACCGGCTGGGCCGACAACATCGTCGACTGGCACCGGTCGAGGTTGCTGTGCGTGAAGGGGCGGTGATCGCCCAGGGCTTAGAAGCCGTCGCTGGAAAATGTCATTCAACCGTATTACGATCGCGCTGTCATCTTGTGAGGTTAGCAATGGCCGCCAGCGCTCTCGTCCAGACGCGAATTGACGCCGAACTCAAGATCCGAGCGGCGGCGGTGTTGGAGACCATGGGGCTCACCGTGTCCGACGCCGTGCGGATGCTGCTGACGCGGATCGCCGCAGAAGGCGCCTTGCCAATCGGCTTGGCGAGCGATCCGGTCGCGCACGACGCTTGGTTTCGCGCCAAGGTGCTCGAGGCTCTCAATGATCCGCGGCCGCCGATCGACTCCGAGGTGGTTGAAGCGCATTTCGCTAAGCGTCGCGCAGCGGCGCGGCTACGGATCGAGGGGACTGATGATTGAAGGTCAGATGGTCCGTCTACGCCCTTGCCGACCGCGAAGAAATCTTCCGCTTCCTCGAAGCGACGAGCCCGCGCGCGGCGCTGGTGGTTGACGAGCGGATTGCGGATCAGGCCGAGCGCTTGTCCCAATTTCCCGATCGAGGCCGGCTCGGCCGCGTGAGCGGGACCCGCGAGTTGGTCATCCGACGCACGCCTTACATCGCCGCCTACCGGGTGACCGCCGACGCCGTCGTCATTGTGAGAGTTCTTCACGGGGCGATGGTCTGGCCTGAGCAGATCCCCGAAATCCTTTGATCGTAGGGCGACCATCCTTACGGCCACCATCGCCCCATAGCCTCCGCCCCCGCCGGTGCTATACACCCCGCCGACCGACCCCTAACCCCAAGGCCCCATGACCCTCGTCATCCACGACACCCTGAGCGGCGAAAAGCGCCTGTTCACGCCCAACGATCCGGCGCGGGTGACGCTCTATGTCTGCGGGCCGACGGTCTATAACTTCGCCCATATCGGCAACGCCCGGCCGGTGGTGGTGTTCGACACGCTGTTTCGGCTGCTGCGTCACCTCTATGGCGAGGACCACGTGGTCTACGCCCGCAACATCACCGACGTGGACGACAAGATCAATCAGGCGGCCATCGACCAAGATGTGCCGATCAGCGTGATCACCGACCGCTTCACCGCCGCCTATCACGCCGACATGGACGCCCTGGGCGCGCTGCGGCCCACGATCGAGCCGCGGGCCACCGCCCATATCGAGCCGATGCTGGCCATGATCGGCCGGCTGATCGAGGCTGGCCACGCCTACGCCGCCGAGGGCCATGTGCTGTTTGACACCACAAGCTTCCCCGACTACGGCGCGCTGTCGGGCCGCAGCCTGGACGACATGATCGCCGGCGCGCGGGTCGAGGTCGCGCCCTATAAGCGCCATCCCGCCGACTTCGTGCTGTGGAAGCCCTCCAAGCCGGGCGAGCCGGAATGGCCCTCGGCCTGGGGCGCGGGGCGGCCCGGCTGGCACCTCGAATGCTCGGCCATGGTCGAGCAGAACCTGGGCACGCCGATCGACATCCATGGCGGCGGGCATGACCTGATCTTTCCGCACCACGAGAACGAGATCGCCCAGTCGCGCTGCGCCGACCATAGCCTGGTCTACGCCAACTACTGGATGCACAACGGTTTCCTGACCATGGACGCCGAGAAGATGTCCAAGTCGCTGGGCAATGTGCGCCTCGTCCATGACCTGATCTCGGAGGTGCCGGGCGAGGCGATCCGCCTGGCCCTGTTGTCGGCCCACTATCGCGCGCCGCTGGACTGGACCGGCGAGCTCTTGGCCCAGTCGAAGAAGTCGCTGGACGGGCTCTATGGCGCCCTGCGCCGCGCGTCCGACATCGACGCCGATGCGGACGCCTTCCCGCCGGCCGCCCTGATGGAGGCCTTGAGCGATGATCTGAACACCCCGCGGGCGATGGCCGAGCTGTTTTCCCTGGCCAAGACCCTGAACGTCGCCGAGGACCCGGACGAGCGCGCCGCGGCCAAGAGCGCGCTCTTGGCCGGCGGCCGGTTGCTCGGCCTGCTCGGCGGCGATCCCGACGCCTGGTTCGAGGCCGGGGTCGATGCGGGCCTGCGCGCCCAGGTCGAGGCGCTGCTGGCCGCCCGCGTCGCAGCGCGCCAGGCCAAGGACTGGGCCACCGCCGACCGCATCCGCGACGAGCTGACCGCGCTCAATATCGTGGTGATGGACAGCGCGGGCGGCGCGACCTGGCGCCTCGGAGACGATCGCTGATCCTGGATAGCCCCGCATGCCCATAAAGCTTGAACACAGTGTCGGCGTCGCCGCCCCGGCCGAGGTGATCTGGGAGATTCTGGCCGACATCCCCCATTGGCCCAAGTGGAACCCGATCCACCCCAAGGCCGCTGGCAAGGTCGGCTTCGGCGAGCGGCTGACCCTGACCCTGACCCTGCCCGGCGACATCCATCGCCAGATCGAGCCCTCGGTGATCGACTGGACCCCCAACGAGGCGATCCATTGGCGCGATAAGTCGGTCTACGGCCTCGTCAAGACCACCCGCTTCCTGGAGATCGAGAAACTGTCCGACACAGGCTGTTTCTTCCACAATGGCGAGATCTTCGCCGGCCTGCTGGGCGTGCGCGTGGCCCGCAGCCGCCGCAGCTCCCTCAAACGCGGCTTCGCGGCCGTGGGCGAGGCGATGAAGGCGCGGGCCGAGGCGGTCTGGCGGGAGCGGCGCGGGGTGGCGTAGGCTCCGAAAAAGCCCTTCCCCCTCGATGGGGGAAGGGTTGGGATGGGGGTGCGCCCGGCGCCGTTGAAC
>Ga0302196_10000666_pt1 | contig 32903 bp, 27 predicted proteins | sample II_Bog_N1_3_FD_198794 | JGI IMG/M metagenome (GOLD analysis project Ga0302196, IMG submission 198794) | Peat permafrost microbial communities from Stordalen Mire near Abisko, Sweden - II_Bog_N1_3 | ecosystem: Environmental > Terrestrial > Soil > Wetlands > Peat | place: Sweden: Abisko...
AGCTATCACATAACGACAGTAAGCCGTGGCGGTCGCGACGTCACCAGCGGCCGGCCGTCTAACCCATGGCGGTAGCGCCGTTCTCGCGTTTCGCGAGCCGGGTGGCGGCACTGAGCAAGTCCTCGTATCGGCGCCGGATATCATCCCGGTCCGCCCCCTCCGGCACCGAGCGCTCGCTGGCCCGCTGGATCATGGCGCCCTGCTCCAGCAGCACGCGGCGCTGTCCGGCGCTGGATGTGTCGGCCATGATCTTGGTCAGGGCCTCGAGCTGGCGGATCAGCACCGCCGGCATTCCCAGGCTGGCCTGGCGGATCTTCTCGAAGGCGCGCTGCACGAGGCGCTCGTGGCTCGGCTCGGCCGTGATGACCCGGATGAACCCGTGGCTGTCCCGGTGCACCCGCGCCGGGTGCCATCTGAGGGTGATCTTGCACAGGCTCTCGCCCAGCCAGTCAATGCAGGTGAGCGCGGTGAAGGTGTCGTTGACGGCCGGTGACAGGGCCCGGATGGCGATCTCGACGAGCTGGTCGATGCCGAAAGAGATGTCCTGGGTGAGCGTCCGGTAGGGCCCGGTGATGTGCGCGCGGCCCAGCGCTTCACTCACCCGGTCCGCCGCCTCGGGCGGCCACACCGAAGCGAATGGGTGGCCCTGGACCAGGAAGTGCCCGGGCCGGTAATCGAGAGCGATGACCGCATCCGCTCCGGCGGCGAGCTGCACCAGGGAGCGCTGCCGGATGAACTGGAGGTAGCCGCTCCCGGGCGCCCGGACCTCGCCGCCCTCGGCCCGCATCCGGGTGAGCAGCTCCGCCGCCGACGGGCCGCTGACTTGGGCGCCGGACGGGGCGGGCCAGGCGTCATGGCCGCCCTGAACCTTGATCGCCTCGGCCAGGTCCCGGGCGATGCTCGCGATCACCTGCGGCAGCTGGATCGACGTCGCCGTGTGGTGGATGAAATAGATCAGCACCCCCATGTCGGCAACCGTCAGCGCCAGGGTCACTGTCACGCCGATGTGCGGGACGAAGGTCCCGCGTGATCCTGGGCCGATCGAGACCAGGACGAGCACGGCGTAGACGAACGTCGCCACGAACGTCCCCAGCGTCAGCTGCGTTCCCCGGTCACGGATGAAGTTACGCAGCATCCGGGGCCCGAACTGGGTGGACGCGAGCGTGAGGGTCACCAGGATGATCGAGAACACCACGCCTACCACGGTGATGACGGCGGTGGCGATGGCGGTGAGGATCTGCTGGGCGGCGTCGGCGCTGCCGACGATCACCCACGAAGGCAGACTGAATTCGCCGCGGTAGACGGCGCGGTCCAGGTTGAGGGTGATGACGAACAGCGCGATGGCCGCCAGGACCTCCAGCCCGGGGACCAGCCACAGGTTGGTACGCAGCGCGTCGGCGCGCCAGTGGGAGTGGAGCGCCGGGGACCGGCGGAAGCCATGCATGATCAGCCTTTGCCCTCGAAAACTACCGACCAGACTTCCCGGCTCACCTGCCGCTCATGATAGCGCCCGGATACGGTCGCCGGCTGGCGCCGCTCCGGCCCTGGCCAGCGTCAGGACGCGGCCGCGGTAGCGGGCGGATGCGGTTTCCGGCCGATCGCGCGGGCCTTGGCGGCCTGCACCGCCGAGGTGAGGGCGTTGATGTCGTAGGCGCCGTGATGCCGCAGGCCGTTGACGAAAAAGGTCGGGACCCCGGAGACGCCGCTGAGGTCGGCGGAGTCCACATCCTCGGCGATCCTGGCCGCGCCGGCGCGACGGGTCAGGTAGTCACGGAAACGCGCGGTGTCGAGGCCGATCTCCCCGGCGTAGCGGATCAGGTCACTGGGCGCCAGGGCGTCCTGCTGGCTCAGCAGCAGATCGTGCATCGGCCAGAACGCGCCCTGGTCGGCGGCTGCTTCCGCCGCCTCAGCCGCGAGCTGGGCCCGGGGGTGGACGTCGCTGAGCGGAAGGTGGCGCCAGACGTACCGGACCTCGCCGTGCCCGGCCAGCAGATTGCGCAGGACCGGTTCGGCCTGACCGCAGTAGGGGCACTGGAAGTCCCCGTACTCAACGATGGTGACCGGCGCGCGGGCCGGCCCGCGGATGTGGTCACGGCCCGGGTCGACCGGCGCACCCAGGTCGATGATGGCCTGCGCGTTACCGAGCAGGGCCCGGATCCGCAGCCGGCGCGGCAGCAGATCCGTGGCGCGGAACACCAGCCAGGTGAGCAGCGACGCGCCGAGCGCGGCACTCAGCACCCCGAGCTTGGCCTCCTGCAGCTGAATGCCGCTGAAGGCCAGGGTCGCGATCAGGATGGACACGGCGAAGCCGACGCCGGCGACCGTGCCGACACCAGTAACGGCGGCCCAGCCGACAGGCGGCCGGATTTTGCCGCGACTGAGGCGGCTGAGCAGCCACGACGCGCCGACGATGCCGACGGGCTTGCCCACGATGTAGCCCACCATGATGCCCAGCGTGATCGGGGAGATATAGGCCCGGGCCAGGAAACTGCCGCTGATCATGATGCCGGCGTTGGCCAGCGCGAATAGCGGCACGATGACATAGCTGGTCCAGGGATGGTAGAGCTGCTGCAGCCGCTCGTTCGGCGACAGCGCTGAGGCCAGCCCGGCGCTGGCCGACCGGGCCAGCTCGGACGTCGGCTGCTCGCGGAATCTGCGGAACAGGTCGCTGGCGCGTTCCAGGTCGGTCCGGGCGGCCGGGCGGGCGTAGGTCGCCAGTCCCATCGCCAGGCCGACGACCACCGGGTCGATACCGGACCGGAAAACCGCGACCCACGCCGCGGTTCCCAGTAGCGCGTAGAGGGCGCCGTACCGGATCCCGGCCCGGCTCAGGGCCAAGATCACCGCGAAGATCCCGGCTGCGACACCGAGGGGCACGGCGGTGACCGCCCGGCTGTAGGCGGCGCCGATGACCACGAGCGAGACCAGGTCATCGACCACCGCGACCGACAGCAGGAACGCGCGCACCCGGTCCGGGAACCGGGGCCCGGTCAGGGCCAGCATCCCCAGGGCGAGCGCGGTGTCCGTGGACATCGCCGCGCCCCAGCCGTGGGCCGTGGGACGGCCGGCGTTCAGGGCCAGGTAAATCGCGACCGGCACCAGCAGGCCGCCTAGCCCGGCCACGACCGGAAGCGCCAGCCGCTGCCGTTCCCGCAGCTCACCCATGTCGAACTCGCGGCGGGCCTCCAGGCCGAAGATGAAGAAGAAAAAAGTCATCAGGCCGCTGTTCACCCAGCCGCGAAGATCCATGGACACTTCCGCGCTGCCGAGCCGGATCAGCAGTCGCGTATGCCAGACGGCCTCGTAGGAGGACGCGCCGGCATTCGCCCAGATGAGGGCGGCCAGCGCCATCACCACCAGGACCGCGGCACTACCGGTCTCGGTGCGCAGGAACCTGCGCAGCGGCGTCTGCAGGCTGCGCGCCCACATTGTCCGCGCCGAGAACGGGCGAGCCGCAGCGGGCCGCACCTCCTCAGGCAGGGCGTCCCTCCTCGGGCCCGGAGGCGGGCGGCCGGAGCCGCCCCGCAGGGGTGTGCACCGGGACGGCCAGCCTCGCCCCGGTCAGCGCCCGCTCGAGGCGCGCTCGCTGTCGCTGAACGCGCGCCCGGCCTGATCCGCGAGGGTGACGGCGACCAGGCGGGCCTGCAGTGACGGCTTGGCGCCCGGCTTTGGTTTCATCATGAACCGGCCGTAGTAGCGGCCGTTGCCGTAGACCCGCAGCTCGATCTCCTCCTCCGGCAGGCCAGCCAGCTCGACGTCGCGGTGGCCATAGCTGGTCATTACCGTGCCGTCGGGCTCGAGGCGGGGCGGGTGGCCGAGCAGGGTCCCGTACTGGAACCGGCACTCTTGCAGGTCCAGCAGGGGGATGAGTTGCTGGACGACGTGCCGGGCTACGTCGTCGGGCACCGTGGCCGATGTGGTCATCGCAGCGGTCTCGTGGATCTGCGCGAGGTAACCCGCGTCGGTGATGGTGATCACCCGCAGGCGCCGGGCGCGGGCCGCCAGCTGGGACACCGCCACGCCCACCACCAGGAGCAGGACCGCGGTCGTGGCATCCGCTGAGCTGCGGATCGAGAACTGCTCGTAGGGCCGGGTGAAGAAGAAGTCGAACCAGGCCGCGGCCGACACCGCCGCGAGAGCTCCGGCGAAGCGGTTCCCGATCGCGGCTACCGCGACGACGACCACGACCAGGAGCAGGGCCACGTTCGTGTTCGGCCAGTTCGCACGGAACGGCAGGAGGATCGCCGCCGCCGCGAGCGGCGCCACCAGCGCGGCCAGAATCGCGGCGTTGTCCCTGGTCAGGTAGCGGTTCACCGGCGGGCACCTCCCGTCCGGATCGGGGCATCCTCGCAAAACGCGGCAACGGTGGCCGACGGCCCAGCCGCAGATGTGTTGTCGGTGATCATCATGCTCCTGGCGGACGGCTTCGTTGTCGCGCCGACCAGGCTTCCCGGCTCACCTGAGCATGAGCTTAGACCGCCCCGGCGGGGCTGCCAAGGCACGCCGTGCGTGTACATCCCGCTCGACGACCTTGACCCGCGCTTCCTGGCCGGTGGTCAGCCGGGACGTGCCGGAGGTGTGCGCGGCGGCTGGCCGGGAACATCTGGCACTGGGAGACTGGCACTGGGAGAGGTCCCGGACGACTAGCAGCGAATGGGGAGGGAGCAGGGCGATGCCTACATCAGCATGGCGGTTCTCCGGCACCGAGGGTGCCGATGAAGCGGTGGTCAAGCTCAAGGGCCTGGCTGCCCAGGATCTCATCGAGGTGCAGGATCTAGCGGTGATCCGCTGGCCCCGCTGGGCGGCCGGGCCCATCCTGCAAGAGCACGTTACCGACGAGGGCAACAGGGTTTCCGCGATGGTGGGCAGGCGCAGGCATGCGGTAATCGACGGCTCGATAGTTGAGGCGGCCAAAGGCGACATGACGCCAGGAACGTCGGTGATCGTGATGCTGAGTGCTAACGCCGACATCGACGCTCTGGCCGGGACGTTCCAGGGACTGGGACGGGACATTGAGCTGGTCCGGACAGATTTGTCGGTTCCCGACCAGGACCGGCTGAGGGCGGCCATCAGCCATGCGGCCGACCAGGGCCAGAGCCCGCCGCCGCAGGGCACCCAGTAGGCGGGACGGCACCCGGCCCGGCACGCGCGGGCCCGCCGCCCGGCCGCCGGAGGCCACACGCCATCCGGCCCGGCGCCGATAATGGGAAAGTTAGCTCGCCCGCCGAAGGGCGGCTGCTGGCGGGGTCCTGTGGTGTGCTCAACGAAGGCCTACGCTCACCATCGGCGGGACCGCTGAGCGCTGACCTGGCACACGGCTTGGTGCTACCGGTGCTGCGGTGGGTGGGGTGGCGGCGGTGGGATGGTGGCCACGCTGGGTGCGGGTTCGGGCCAGACCAGGAGGACGGGGCAGGGGGCGTGGTCGACGATGAAGCGGCTGGCCGGGCTGAGGCTGCGGGGGCCGAGGTGGGTGTGGTCGCCGTCGCGGGCGAGGATGAGCAGGTCGGCGCCTTCGGCGGCGGCCACGACTTCCCGTTCGATGCGGCCGGTGCGCTGGATGCGGGTGCAGGGGCGTCCCAGTCGCCCGGCTGCGTCGGCGAGGAGCTGCCCGGCGGAGGCGGTGGCGAGGTGTTCCAGCCGGGTGCCGGGGTCGCGCTCGGGACGTGCGCGGCCGAGCAGCCCGGCGTAGGCGCCACGGGCGACGCCGGAGACCTCGGATGCGGTGACATGCAGCAGCGCAATGTCGGCGTCGCCGGGCGCGTGGGCGCGGGCGGCGTCCACGCAGGCGGGCCAGGTGCCCTCGACGATCCAGGCGATGACGACGGTCACGGTGATCAGCCTCCGATGACGGTCAGCGATACCCACAATGCCAGCGTCGCGAGGATCAGGGCGGCGGGAACGGTGAGCAGGCCGAGCCGGGTGAACTCCCCAATTTCCACCTCGTGCTCATGCTCGTGCACGATGCGCCGCCAGAGCAAGGTGGCCAGGGACCCGGCGTAGGTCAGGTTAGGGCCGATGTTGGTCCCGAGCAGCACCGCGAGCACCGCGCCGGGCCCGGCCGGGGCGGCCAGCGGCAGCAGCACCAGCACGGCGGGCAGGTTGTTGATGACATTCGCCAGCACAGCGGCCAGCGCCGCGATCGCGAGCAGGGCCGGCAGCCCGGTACCGCCCGGGACCAGATGCCCCAGCGCCGCGGCGAGCCCGTTATCGGTCACGGCGCGGACCACGATGCCCAGGGCCAGGACGAACGCGAGGAACGGTACCGCCGCCGCGCGCACGATGGCCGCCGGGCTGCTGCGGCGCTGGGCCAGGGCGCGGGCCGCGAGCACGGCCGCGCCGGCGAAGGCCGCCCACGCGGGGCTGATCCCGAGCGCGGAGGCAGCGACGAAGCCCGCCAGCGTGCATGCCACCGTGACCAGCGCGAACACCGGCACGCTCGATGGCCCGTCAGCAGCCGGGGTCTGGGCGCCAGCGTCCAGGTCGGTGGCGAAAAACCGCCGGAACACTACATATTCGGTGCCAATCGCCACCAGCCACGGCAGCACCATCAGCTCGGCGAAGCGGGGGAAGCTCAATCCGCTGGCGGCGAACGCCAAAAGATTGGTCAAGTTGGAGACCGGCAGCAGCAGCGACGCGGTGTTCGACAGGTGAGTGCAGGCGAACACGTGCGGCTTGGGCCGGGCCCCGAGCCGGGCGGCCGTGGCGAACACCACCGGTGTAAGCAGCACGATCGTGGCGTCCAGGCTGAGCACCGCGGTGACCACCGACGCGACGGCGAACACGCAGGCCAGCAACCTGCGGGGCCGGCCCGCCGCGGCGCGGGCCATCCAGGCCCCGCAGGCGCGGAACAGCCCCTCGTCGTCGCACAGCTGGGCCAGGACCAGCACCGCCGCCAGGAAACCGATCACCGGCCCCAGCTGCTCGGCCTCAGCGCGGGCCTGGCTCAGCGAGATCGCCCCGATGCCGATGACCACCACCGCGGCCGGGACCGCGACGACCGCCTCCGGCCAGCCCCACGGGCGTACTACCGCGCCAGCCAGCGCCGCCAGCATCAGAACGGCGGACACAGCCTCCGCCAGCGGGGTGCTCACGGTCGGGTCCTCTCCCGGTCGTGCGATCCACTGGGGCCGGGGATCATCGCAGCCCCCCTTCTTCAGCGAGCGCGTCCGTCACGCGGGTGGACAACTTCCATCGTGCCTCCTGCCCGCCGGGGCTGCTGATGATCAAACTATGCCCTCGCAGAGCGGTGCCTCCGCTTCCATTTCCGCATGTCATCAGCACTGGAGGCGGGACTTGCCCCGGCCCGCCGCGAGACCTCCACCCTTCAGCCAGGCCGTCCGCTAGCGTGCACACGCTAACCGGCACCCACTGGGTGCGGCCGGGCGGTCCCTCCCTGGAGCCGGTGCATGGCGGGCCGCGAGACACGACGCGCCGGACATGGCCGGGACGCGTACGCCTGGGCCTAACCCGGCGGCTCTGGCGCGCGTCCGGTACCCCCGGGGAGATGTCCCGCCCGGGAACACGTAGGCCCGAACACACAAGGGCCAGGCCTCCAGGATGGGGCCGCGCACCTTGCGGACCTGGAGGTGCCCGAGCGCGGGGCTTGATGGTGCGCCGGATATAGCCCTCGTTGGCTTCCCGCGTCGACAGCTCCCACTCGGCAATCGCGGCGTACTCATCCAGCAGCGTCGCCACGGTCACGTTTGACTCGGGCTGTCGGCCAACCGCGGCCTGCTGGAGCAACTTCCCCAGGGCGATCCGCGCGGCGGTCTCAGTCCTTCATGTCCCGCAGGCGCATCTCCCGGCGAGTAAGCGGATCAACTCCGGCATACACCCTGGCCCGCCACGATCCGCTAGGCAGTTGCTCTATGTGTCCGCTCGGACCCCTGGTCATGTCGCGACGGTACACCGCAGAACTGACATCCGGTCCACAAACCGGTCCACGTCCGACAGGCGGTTAGGCATTTGTGCTGGTGAGGTGTTCACGTTTAGGGCTGACCTGCGTGGATGCGGTCTTCTTTTGGTCCGGCCCACAGGTTAAGCGCGGCGTGGCCACGCTATCTGGAAGTCGTTGTTCCGGTTTTTCGTGGTGGCCGGGCGTTTCCGTGCCGGGCGGTGTGGCTAGCGGTTCCAGCGGGGGTCGGCTTCGGCGATGGTGAGGCTGAGTTCCTCGAGTTCGGCGACTAGTTCCCGCAGGCGGCGGTGGCTGTCGAACCAGGGGCCGTAGTCGGCGAGCTGGTCGTCGGTCAGGATGCGGGTGGCGGTTTTCCCGTTTTTTTTGCGGGTCCACTGGTGGTAGGGGCCGTGCAGCCGGGGCGGGTCGGCGTGGCAGCGGCAGTTCGCGTGCCCGCAGCGGGTCATCCGGTCGGCGAGGGTGCCGGGCAGCGCGAAGCCGAGGGCAGCGATCTCGGCCGCGATGCGGGTGGCCTGGGCCTGCTGGGCCGGGGTGGGCGACACGCCCTCATTGTCGCAGCCGGGGTCCCGCATCTCGCGCATCGCATTAAGTATAAGTGCTGTATGCCGAATGCTGAGGTCGCCGCTTATATCGGGCGGTGGCGGCCGTCGTCGGTGTCACCCGCCGCGGCGGCGTTCGCCCGGGACGTGATCACGGAGACCAGGCCGGAGGGGCGGGAGCGGGCGAAGAACCTGCTGTGGGCGGCGGGCAAGCTCGCTGATTACGGCCTCGGGCTGGGTCTTGAGCCGGTGCCGGAGGTGCTGCTGCACCCGTCGGTGGCCGAGCGGTTCACCCGGTGCGCGCCTGGCCTGTCCGGGGCGGCACGGCGGACGCTGCGCACGAACCTGCGGTTCATCGGCCGGCGTGCCGTGCCGCAGCTGTATCCGGCGGATATGCCGCTGCCCCGGGAACGGTCCAAGAAGCCGTACAGCCCGGCGGAAATCGCCGGATTCCTGGCGCTGGCGGACGCCCAGCCCACGATGGGACGGCGGATGCGGGCGGCGGGGCTGGTCTGCCTGGGCGCCGGCGCGGGGCTGATCCGGTCTGATCTGCGCGACGTGCGCGGCAGGGACGTGGTGTGCCGGTCCGGCGGGGTCATGGTCACCGTGCGCGGCACCCGGCCGCGCGCTGTGCCGGTGCTGGCCCGCTACCACGCCCTGCTGCTGGCTGCTGCGCGGTCCGCCGGGAACGGCCTGGTCTGCGGCGGAGCCGATCCCGGCCGCCGGAACCTGACGAACCCGCTGATCAGCGCTCTGGACGGGGGAACCGGGCTGCCCCGGCTGGATACGTCCCGGCTGCGGGCGACCTGGCTGGCCGAGGTCGCGGAACTGCTCGGGCTGGCCACGTTCATGCAGGCGGCCGGGATCAGCTGCTCCCAGCGCCTGGGTGATCTCGTGGCCGGGCTGGAGCCGGCCGGCGAGACCGGGGCGGTCCGGCTGCTCGGGGCGGCACGCCGGCCATGATCACGCTGGCGGCCCTGGAAGGCGTCATCGACGCCTCAGGCACCGCGGCGCGGATCGAGGCCATGCTGCCCATCGGGGTCCGGCCCCGGCAGCTGACGGCCCGCACCCTGCTGGCCGGCCTGTGCCTGACCCAGGCCGATCACCGCCCCGCCCACCTCACCCGCGTGCATCAGGCGCTGACCGCCCTCAGCGAGGACGATCAGGGGCGGCTCGGCGTGATCGCGGACTGGAAGACCGGGCCGCACAAGCTCACCTACCGGCAGACCGAACGGACCTTTGGCCTGGTCGCCGCCGCCCTCGCCAGGGACCAGCCCGGCGGGCAGCCACCGCAGGCCCTGCAGGTGATCTGCGATGACCTGCTCGAAGCATCCATCCCGGCCGCGTTCAAGGATGCCAGCACCTCGCTGGCCGTGGACTGGACGGACATGGAATCCTTCTCCCGGCCCCCGCCCGCCAGGGGCGGGGACTGCGCCGATCCCGAAGCGTCCTGGGGGCACCGCAAGAACAACCTGCTGCGCAGCGAAGACGAGCTGTTCTACGGCTACTACCTCTCCGCCGGGATCATGATGCGCGACGAGAACGGCCCCGCCGTCCCCGAGCTGGCCCGCCGCGCCACCGTCTCCTCGTGCCGGCACGACCCGGTCCGCGCGTTCGCGCCCGTCCTGACGGCGATGCCCGCAGCCGGGATCCCGCCCGGCGACATCCTGGCCGACTCCGGCTACGCCCACCGCGACGCTGACGCCTGGGCGCTGCCGCTGCGCGCCGCCGGCGCCCAGCTTGTCCAGGACCTGCACCCGCACGACCGCGGCCCCAAAGGCACCCACGACGGCGCCGTCATCGCCAACGGCAACCTCTACTGCCCGGCAACGCCGCGCTCGCTGCTGGAACTCGGCCCGCTGACCCGCAACGCGACCAGGGAACAAGCCGCCGCCCACGACGCCCGGACCGCCGAGACCGCCCGCTACAAGCTTGGCCGCATCACCGCTGACGACGCCGACGGCTACCACCGCGTGCAGTGCCCCGCCGCCATGGGCAAGATCCGCTGCCCGCTCCGGCCTGCCTCGATGACCCTGGACCGGGACCGCCCCGAGATCCTCACACCCCCCGAGAACCCGCCCGCCTGCTGCACCCGGCAGACCCTCACTGTCCCGCCCCAGGTCACCGCCAAGACAGCACAGAAACACGACTACCCGTCCGCCGCGCACCGCCGCTCCTACGCCCGCCGCACCGGCGCCGAACGCGGCTTCGCCACCGCCAAGGACCCCGCCAGCAACGACATCAGCCGCGGCTGGTGCCGCCTCATGGGCCTGACCCCCCTCATGCTGGCCATCACCTGCCTGCTCGTCGTCCGCAACCAGCGCATCCTGCAAGCCTGGGACGCCCGGCAGGAGGAAAACGAACGCCGCGCCGCCAAAGGCCTGCCCCCGAAAACCCGGCGCCGGCGCCGCAAAACACTCGCGGCACTCGCCGCCGGGCCGCCCTGAGCCCCGCAGCGCATGACCCGCCATGAAACCACGGCCCGCCGCGAACACGGGACAGCCACCCCGGCCCTCACCACAGCCAGCGGCAGCATGCCCAGAAACCACACGCACTGTGCGGAACGCCACCACGAAGACACCCACCGCATGCGACACGACAGCGACCGCAGCCACGCCAGGAACCCGGCCAGAACGTCAGACCCAAACGTGAAAATAGGCCTCACTGAAACGTGACGACCTCGCTGGTGGGGCGCCAGGGGGTCGAACCCTGAACCCACGGGTTAAAAGCCCGCTGCTCTGCCATTGAGCTAACGCCCCGTGATGCGCCGGTACGGCACATCACCATGAAGCGTACCGATGTCTGCGTGATCGTGCAGCGGCCCCGCGCCCGGCCGGCGAGGGCCGGGGCCGCGGTGCCGTCAGCGATAGGCGGGCAGGCCAGTGATGGCGTGGCCGATCGCCAGTTCGTGGATCTCCTGGGTGCCTTCGTAGGTGAGCACCGCCTCGAGGTTATTGGCGTGCCTGATCACCGGGTACTCGAGCGTGATGCCGTTGGCCCCGAGGATGGTCCTCGCCTGCCTGGCGATGTCGATGGCGGTCCGGACGCAGGTCATCTTGCCCAGGCTGACCTGGTCGGGGCGCAGCGGCCCGGCTTCCTTGAGCCGCCCCAGGTGCAGGGCCAGCAGCTGCGCACGGATCAGGTCGGAAGCCATCCAGGCGAGCTTGGACTGGGTGAGCTGGAATCCGCCGATCGGACGGCCGAACTGCTCGCGCGTCCGCGCGTACTCCACCGCGCACTCGTAGCACGCCCGGGCCGCCCCCGTGGCCCCCCAGATAATCCCGAACCGTGCCTCGCTGAGGCAGTAAAGCGGCCCCTTGAGGCCGGTGACGCCCGGCAGTACCGCATCCGCGGGCAGGCGAACTTCGTCAAAATGCAGTTCAGAGGTGATCGACGCGCGCAGTGCCAGCTTCTTGTGAATGTCGCTGGTGGTGAAGCCGGGCTCGCCGCGTGGGACGAGGAAGCCCCGAACGCCTTCATCGGTGCTCGCCCAGACCACCGCGATGTCGGCGATGCTGCCGTTGGTGATCCACATCTTGGTGCCGGAGAGCAGCCAGTCGGGGCCGTCCCGCCGGGCGCGCGTGTTCATCCCGGCCGGGTCGGAACCGTGATCGGGCTCGGTCAGGCCGAAGCAGCCGACCGCCTCGCCCGCCGCCATCCGCGGCAGCCACTGGGTTTTCTGCTCTTCTGAGCCGTACTTCCAGATCGGGAACATGGCCAATGAGCCCTGGACCGAGACCATGCTGCGCAGGCCGGAGTCGGCCGCTTCGAGCTCTCGGCAGGCTACGCCGTAGGCGACCGCGCCCATCCCGGCGCACCCGTATCCAGTCAGATGCATGCCCAGCACCCCCAGCTTGCCGAGCTCGGGCATGAGGTCACCGGGAATCGTGCCTGTTTCGAACCAGTCGGCGATATGCGGCTGGATCCGGTCCGCGGTGAAATCGCGCACCGTGTCGCGGACGAGCCGCTCATCGGAGGTCAGCTGGTCGTCGATGCGGAGCAGGTCGATATCGGCCGGCTTACGGTCTGCGCCGGATGCGGGACTGGCGGGGTGGTTGCCCACCGGCGGGTCAGCTGCGGGGGATGACATCGGCGGCTCCTCTCGGCTGTATAGAACTCAGGGTATTAACAGGGGGCATTCCCTATGTCAGAACCTCCGCGAAGCGGGCATGATCACAACCATGAGCGAGAACAATGGCCACGGAGCCAGTGGGACCAAGCGTTTGTACCGCCGCCGTGACGGGAGGCTGGTGGCCGGCGTGTGCGCCGGTGTCGCCGACTACTTCGGTATCGATGTCACGCTGGTCAGGCTGGCCTTTGCCGTATTCACGATCTTCTGGGGCCTCGGGGCCCTGCTGTACCTGGTGGCCTGGGCGGTCATCCCCGAAGAAGGGCAGAAGACGTCGATCGCGGAGAGCGTGATCAACAAGCAGCGCTGAGCGCAGCAAGCGCCGTTCCGGAGACGGCGTCAGCTCCCACGGCGCCGCGCCCGCGGGGGCGGCCAGCGGGGGCCACGGCGCCCGCCGCGGCTGTGCCGCGACGGGCCGCAGCATGGGCGCTGAGCGTCGCGCGGTCAGTTGCGAGCCGCCGAGCGGGCGTGCCCCGCGGCGATTACGTCGCCGCGGCGAAGGGTCCAGCCCATCGCCAGGATGGCCGCCGCGCACAAGCCCAGCAGGCCGGCCAGGCCCACTGCGACCGGGGCTCCGATGACGCTGGCGAGCGCACCGCCGACCACGATGCCCAGGCCCTGAGCGGCGAGCAGGCCCGACTGGGCCAGGCCGAAGGCCCGCCCACGACCCTCGGGCGGCACCGTCTGGACGAACGCCGCCGAGGCCACCAACTGGTAGGCGCCACCCGCGCCGGCCAGCGCCCACAGGGTCAGCACGGCCCACAGCGGCGGTCTGAAAGCGCTCCCGATCAGCGGGGCGCAGGAAGCCATGGCCAGCCAGCCCATCATCCTTATCCGGCCGGACGGCGGGATAAGGCGGCTGTAGGCGAACGCCCCGGCTACCGTGCCGAGCGGCATGGCCGCCATGAGCAGGCCGACGGTCAGGGCCGTCCCGTGCAGCGAGTGCGCATACGGGGCCGCGAGCCCTTCGGGCACGATGCAGAAGCCGGCCAGCCAGCCGAAGAGCATCAGTGTCCGGAGCACCGGGTGACCGAAGACCATCGTCAGGCCTTCCCGTGACACCGCCCACAGCGACGGCCGCTTGCCTGGCTCGCGGCGCGGGGACGGGCGGTGCTTCACCCAGCCGGTGACGATCAGGGCGGACAGGGCGAAGGACAACGCATCGATGGCCAGCGTCCGGTCCGGCTTCAGCACGGCCACGACCGCCGCGCCGGCCACGAAGCCGAGGATCTGGCTGGCCTGATAGCTGATGTTCCCGATCGCCGAGCCGACGATGAACGTGTCCCCGGGCAGCACGTCCGGTAGCAGCGCGAACCGCGCCGACGAAAAGGGCGCCCCGAGCAGCACCGTGATGAACAACAGCCCGCACAGCCCGGCAAACGGCATGCTCGGCAGCGCCATGAGGGCGACGAGTCCCGCCCGCGTCACGTCACAGACGATCATCACCCGGCGGCGTGGGAACAGGTCGGCGAGCCCGGACAGCAGCGGGCCCCCCGCGATCGGTGGCAGGTAGGTCAACGCGTAAGCCAGCGCGGTCAGCAGCGGCGAGCCCGTCCGGGAGTAGACCAGGATCGCGATCGCGACCTGGGCGAACTGGTCTCCCGCGTAGGACAGGATCTGCGCGAACCACAGCCCGCGGAATTCGCGGATCGCGAAGAGCTCCCGGTAGGAGGCCTGCTTTTCCGGTGCTCTCCGGTGCCGCCCCTGCGGGGGTTCGGCTCCCTCCCGCCGTTTGTCCGCCGCGGGCGCGACGGCGGTGTCCCGTTTCCCGCGCATGCCGTCTTGCGTTACCGACACAGGCAGGCCTACCCGGGCTTCCGGTAGCGCCAGGCGCCGTCCATCATCAGTTCCTCCCTGTCGGCCCGGTCGATATGCGCCGGCTATCCGACTGACCGACGTGACCAGAGTCACGGTGGCGACCCCATTCTGTCATTCCCTAGTCACTTACGGTGTCGAAGAATGGCCGTGTTGGCAAGGGCATCGCCGTGGTACGCCGCAGCGGAATCCGATCGGTCCCTTATGACCAGGGATTTTCCCCTGAGCTGGGTGCCTAAGCCGGCCGTCGGTGGGCGGCCACGCCGAGCCGCGGCGCCCCGTCGGTAAACTTGAGCCCGCTACGCTTTGCTGGTTGTGGTCTCTGTCCCCTATGCTGGGGCAGTCCCCGACGGCGGGCGCCACGGGCAACGGCGGCGAAGGCTGTCGAGCCCCCATCGTCTAGCGGCCTAGGACACCGCCCTTTCAAGGCGGCGGCACGGGTTCGAATCCCGTTGGGGGCACCTGTTGGTCTAGGCTGGCAGACGCAAGGTCCTGTAGAGCAGCTCGGAGTGCTCGCCACCCTGTCAAGGTGGAGGTCGCGGGTTCAAATCCCGTCGGGACCGCTGGGGAAGAGCGGCGAACCGTCAGCCCCCCGATGGTCAGGTAGCTCAGTTGGTACGAGCGTCCGCCTGAAAAGCGGAAGGTCGGCGGTTCGACCCCGCCCCTGACCACCACTTATGAGCAGAGGAAACGCCGCCGTGGAGATCATTTCGGCGTGTGTCCGGGCATCCTGTCGTCTCATTTCTCGGCCAGGAAATGGCCGCTATGCTGCGGAGCTCCCATCTTGTGTATGACGACCGTGCCGCAGGCCGGGCATTGCGCAACAAACTGATGCAGGCCGTCACGGTCGACCGCCGGCGTGCCGCGCCAGCGCATCCGCGAGCGGTATTCCCGGTTGCTCTCGGACCCCGAGCGCCGCCGCCACCGCCGCCGGAACATGCGCCGGGTCCCGTACCGGCGCCAGCTCCGCCAGCCACGCCCCGTCCGCGAACCGGGCCGCTACCCGCCTGGCCACCTCGCCGGCCAGCCGGGTCTTCCCCGCTCCGCCCGGCCCGGTGATCGTCACCAGCCGGTACTGATCCAGCAGGCCCGCGACCTCGCACACCGCATCAGCCCGGCCGATGAAACTCGTCAGCGCGGCCGGGAGACCATGCACGCCACCAGCCGTGATGGCCGCTGCAGACCGCTCCACGCCGGTACCATAACTGCGCCCCGCCACCTGCGTACAGGGCCAGCCAGGCAGCCAGGGCTCACGCTGGGCCACGGTGCCCGGAACCGGTCCTCCGGCAATCTGCCAGCCCCCGGGGCCGACGCCTCACGTCACGCGGTCTGCGCTCCGGGGGTGATCAGCGCCGCGTCGGCCAGGTAACGGCGCAGCTTGCCCAGGCAGCGGCCCCTGCTGGGCCCAATGCTGCCGACCGGCATGCCCAGCATGGCGCTGACTTCGGCGTACGGCACCGGCGGGTCTTCGGTCAGTAGGGCGATCAGCCGCCGGCAGCAGGGCGGCAGCTGTGCGAACGCCTCACGCAGCGCGGCGTTCCTCTCGGCCGCCAGCACCACCTGCTCCGCCGTCACGGCCTGTTCATCACGGATGTCCTCCGCATCCAGCACGTACCTCACATCCCGCGGTCCCCCAGCCGGGCCCAGCACCCGGCCGCATTCCCGCCTGGTCGTGGTCGCGAGCCATCCGGGGAGCGCGGCCGGATCACGGATCCTGCCCAGGTGATCCACCAGGTGCAGCCAGACGCTCTGGCTGACGTCCTTGGCGTCGGCATCGGCCAGCCGGTACCGGCGGCAGATGGACCAGATCAGCGGAGCGTACCGGTCGACAAGCGCGTCCCATGCCCGCTCCTCGCCGTTCCTGGCGCGGGCCAGCAGGCTCGGGACTTCCAGGTGGTCATTACGCAGTGGGTCAGCATCGTGGGCGAGGTTCAGGTTCGCGGGCATGGCCCCACTCCTGCGGGTCTGGCTGGCCGGCTGATCCGGCCTTCACCGGACAGGCTCCCCTCACCGGCACCGCGCGGGGCAGAGGCCAGATTACCTCTTCCCGCCGGTCCGGATGCCGTGGGTACAACTACCGACAGGCGCGGCCCGTGGCCGGACGGTCCCGGCGGCCGTTAGCTGTAGGAACCTAGGGAGTGCTGGACTCGCAATCCGTCTATCACTTTCCTTCGCAGGGTGCAGGCGCGCCGAGAGCCGTCCGTGTCGTTGGCTCTGCCCCGGGTCTCCCCGGTAGCGCGATGTTCACCGCCGGAAGTGCGTGTTCGGGGATGTACCGGGGCCTGAAGCTCTGGGAGGCTGCCGTCAACGAGGCCGGCTCGCTGGACGAGGCAGACGTCATCGGGGCCCTGGATCACGCCAGGATCGCGCAGGGGCCTGGCGGCCCCGCCGAGATGGTGCCCGGCCAGCACCACGTGCGCATGAACATGTACATCGCGCGGTCCGAGGGTGGGACGTTCAAGGTGGTCAAGAACCTGGGTCACACCGATCCGAAGGAGGGCCAAGTCGGGCTGTGACCTACGCGGGGCAGGTGTTCCCGGACCTGACGTCCGGGAACATCTGAACGGACGCGTCAGTGTGGTCGGTGCGTCGCGGAGCGCGGGTTGCGTACCTGATAGATCGCGGCCTTGGTGCACCCGAAGAAGGAGGCCGGACCCGTAATGGCTGCGCAGCGCGCCTGGCTAGTGGCGGCGGCCGGGACGGGCCTGGTACAGCCGCCACCAGGTAAGCCCGGCAAGAATCGCGGTGAGCACCAGTTGCATCCCCATGTCGAGGAGCCAGACATGCGGACTGTGCTGCCACAGCGGATCGGGTGTGTTGCCTGGAGGCGGCGGCGTGACCTGATTCAAGTTCGTGGTGGACGCGACCGCGCCGAAGCCCCAGCGAGAGGGCGAGAACCAGGCGAGTTGTTCGAGGCCAGCCTTGCCATTGAGGCGGAAGACTCCGCCACTGAGGACAACCTCGCCGAGGACCGCCACCACTAGCAGCGGCATGGTCTTATCTGATGAATTGACCACCGCCGAGATCAGCAGCCCGGCTGTCATCGACGCGATCGCGAGCATGGCTATTCCCAGCATGAGCTCAAGCAGCGGAGCGGCTGTCAGGAAAGCTCCCTGCTTGGGCAGCGGCCGCCCGGCCAGGCCAATCAGTACGAGGATAACGGCCTGCACCGCGCTGATCAGGCCGAGGATCACAAGCTTGGACCAGAGATAGGCGCCAGGCGACAGCCCAGCGGCTCGTTCCCGGGTATAGATCGGACGTTCCTTGACCAGTTCCCTGACCGCGTTGGCCACCCCGATGAGGCACGCGCCCATAACCAAGATCAGCAGGACTTGGATCGCGTTGCCGTTGCTCGTCCCGGTCAGCCCACCGGGATCCGGAATCGCCCTGATCAGGCCACCGAGAATGATCGGCAGCAGCGCGATCACGCCTACGTAGTTGCGGTCCGAGGCGATCACTGCCACGTACCGCCGGACGAGAGTGGACAGCTGGTCCAGCCGGTTCCGGGATTTGGGTGGGGGCGGCGCCCCGCTAACGGCCGCCGCGGACGCGTGGCCGGCCTGAGCTGGCTTCGCCATGTACTGGGCGAAGAACTTTGAGTGCCGGTACTCCCCGGCCCAATCCCGGTCCGGCTCGGCCTCAAACGCCCGGAATACCTGCGCCCATCCTGACTGGCGGAAATGGCGCAGGCCGTCGGCTGGAGACCCGAAATAAGCGACTTTCCCGCCTGGCACCAGTACGAGCAATCGATCGCAGATAGCGAGGTTCGCGACGCTGTGTGTTACTACGATGACCGTCCGCCCCTCGCGGGCGAGGCCGGACATCATCTCCATCACGGACATGTCCAGGCCGGGGTCCAGCCCTGACGTCGGCTCATCCAGGAACAGCAGCGAAGGCTTGGTCAGCAGCTCGAGAGCGACATTGACGCGCTTTTGCTGGCCGCCCGAGAGCGACGACGTGCGCGTATCGGCGTGCGCCGTCAGCGACAGCTCACCGAGCACTTCACCGATCCTCCGCTCCCGCTCAGCCGGGCTGGTGTCGCGTGGGAACCGGAGTTCGGCCGCATATCCCAGCGCACGGTTCGCGGACAGCTGCGTGTGCAAGATATTTTCCTGGGGCACCAGGCCAATCCGGTGCCGCAGTTCGGCGTAGTTGGCATAAAGATCGCGCCCGTCATAGAGCACCGAGCCAGTGGTGGCCGGCCGCATGCCGGTGAGCGCGCCGAGCAGAGTCGACTTGCCGGCGCCGCTCGGCCCGATCACACCCAGCAGGCATCGCTCGCTCAGCTGGAAGCTGACGTCGTCCAGTAGCACCTTGCCGCTTGCTAGCCTCACGGTAAGGTCGCGGGCGTCAAGCGAGATGTCGCCGACGTCGACGAACTCCTGCAGCTGGTCCCCGACGAGCCGGAAGGCGGCCATGCCGATGCCGACGACGTCGGCCTCGGTCACTATGGCCTGGCTGATCCGCTGCCCATTCACGAACGTCCCGTTCTGGCTGCCGAGGTCGGCGATCTCGTAATCGCCTCCAGACCTGCGCAGTACGGCGTGGTGCCGTGACACACGCAGGTCCGCCACGACCATGTCGTTGTCGTCGGCGCGGCCTATATGCAGGACCTTGACCGGCAGCGGCAGGATGGCGCTTGGGTGCCGGCCACCTGACCCCGTCCGCTGGCCAGGCCATACCGCCGTCCGAGGAGGTATCCGCGGGGCGGCGGGATCTGCGGCGGCTGTGATCGAGCAGGAGACGACCGGGCCCGCCTCTGGGTGGCCGAGCCGGACCTGACAGGAATCCGTGATGTCGACACGCTGTATTCGCTCGCCGTCGGCGAATGTCCCATTCGTGCTGGCGGCGTCCTCGAGCAGCCACTGGTCGTCCGCTATCTTCAAAACGGCGTGCCGCCACGAAACCAATGGCTCGTCGACCGTAATGTCCGCCGCCGGGTCGCGGCCAATCAAGTAGACGGGTCCCGCCTGCAATGTCCTGCCGGAACCCTGCGTGCGCACCACAAGCGGCGGGGCAGTGTGACGGGAAAGAGCGTCTTCGGCTGTCATCTGCTCACTCTGTTCGGTCTAAGAGCGCGGTTCATGGCATGTCCTCAGCAAGTCATCCACCCAGGCTTACCGGCACCGGGTCCGGGTCGGGGTCGGTCAGCGCCGCCAGTTGCCGATGGCCGTATGCCGGATCGGGAGGCCCGGTCCAGCCGAGGGGGTCGTTAGCGGCCTCAGCGATCAGGCCCGCGATGTCAGCGGCGGCACGGGGGCGGCCAGCCCGTGCCGAAGCCGCGCGCATCGCGGCCAGGGCGGCCGGGTCGTTCCGCAGGCGTGCGATCTCCGCGGCAAGGTCGCGTGGCCTGGGTACGTGACTGCCCGCGCCTGCCTGGACGACGAAGTCGGCGTTGCCTTCCTCTTGGCCAGGCAGGTAAGAGGTGAGCACGAGCGGGGCGGCGCAGCAGGTCGCCTCGGCTATGGTGCCCGGTCCCGCTTTGCCCACGACGATGTCGGCACAGCGGAGCCAAGCTGCCATGTTGTCCACGAAACCGTGTACGGTCAATCGCCCTCCGGCCTTCTCCGCCAGCCGGGTGAGGCGTCGGCGCACCCGTTGATTACGGCCGCAAATGACGGCGACATCCACGTCCTCGACCTTCCTGAGGATGGCGACGGTGCGGCGGTAGAGGCCGCCCGAGCCCTCCCCGCCCCCGGTCACGACGACCAGGAACCGCCCGCCCAGGCCGAGGGATCGCTGCAGGGCCTGACGCTCGGGTGCGCTCGCTGGTGGCTGGGAGAACTCCGGGCCGACTGGTAGCCCGGTCTCCACGTAATGCCCGTTCGGCATGCCATCCTGTGCGCAACGGCCCGCGATGGCCGCGGATGGCACGATGACGCGATCAACCGCGGCGTCCCGCCACGACAGGTGGGCGGTGACCAGGTCGGTGATGACCGTGATAACAGGAGGCATGGCAGCACTAAGGTCGCGCACGCGCACGGCAGGCTCAGCCGTCAGTGGATGGAAAGAAACGATCACAGCAGGCCGCCAGGTCGCGATGGCCTTCGCCACGCTGCGGTAGACGGGCGACATGAGTGTCCGCCGGAGCCAGCCGAGGAATCGGGGTGAACTGCACATACGCCAGAGCACGCCCCACAGCCATGGTGATACCCGGATGGTCGGGCCGTACAAGCCGGTGAGCCAGCGCAGCCAGCACGGAGCGCCCGGGCCACGCAGGGGGTCACAGATAAATGGGTCAAAGCAGCCCGGAAAGACGTGGTCGAGTGCTTGGGCCACGCCTTTCGCGGCGCTCCGATGCCCGCCGCCGGTATCACCGATGAGAAAGAGCAACCGTATCGGCGGCTCGTTGAGGCTGGTCATCGCTCGGCCGGCACGGTCGGAGCCAGCGTGCGGTAAAGGAACTCCCACTCGGCGAGCAAGCGAAGTCGTTCATGGTTGCTGATGATCCGGAGGCTGGCCGCGGACATCCTGGCCCGCAAGCCCGGTTCGCGGCACAGCAGGTCGAGGTAGGCTGCCACCTCGGCGGCCTGCCCAGGACGGGCCAGAAACCCGTTTTCTTCGTGGCGCACCAGCTCGCCGAGCGCATAGGCGTCAACGGCTACCACCGGCAGGCCGGTCGCCATCGCTTCCATAGTCGTCAGGCTCTGCAGCTCCGCCTCGGACACGATGGCGAAGACGTCGGCCAGCCGGTAAATGGCTGGGAGGTCGGATCCGGGGACGAAGCCAAGAAACCGCACCTTCCCGGCGAGTCCGAGCCGCTGCGCCTGTGCCCGCAGCCTGGCCTCGTCCGGCCCGGTGCCGGCTATGGCGATCTGCGTGTCGGGGGACAGCCTGGCCGCCGCGTCCAATAGGACGTCCATGCGCTTCTCAGGGCTGAGCCGGCCGGCCGAGAGGATCAGCGGCCGGCCGGCCGGCAGTCCATAGCGATGCCGGATCTGGCCGTCGGCCGGCCCCGGCGAGTACTCGTGTAGGTCGGCTCCGTTCGATATGACCCGGGATGGCACTCGCAGCCCTCGCTCGCGCAGCAGCCCCAGTGCGGTGGCCGTGGGCGCGGTGACATAACTGCACTTGTTCGAGAACCCGACGATGTAACGATAGAAAAAGGCGTCAGCAATCGCTGAGCGCGGAGCTGCAGACGGGCGGATGTTAGCCGGAAGGTAGTGGTTCGTGTAGACCACCGGCACGCTCCGCCGGGCCGCCCCGATCCGGGCCATGACCCCCAGTGTTACCGGGGAATGAATGTGGGCCACGTCGGGCGCGAACGAGGCCATCAGCTTGCCCGCCGCGGAGGCTGGCAGGCAGCCGAGCCGCATGCCTTCGTACCATGGCCAGCGCAATGAGCCGCGGTAGGTGACGCTGACCTGCTCGGCGGTGGCGAGTCGGCCACGCCAGCCGGGGCTCGGCACGACCAGCGCGACGTCGTGCCCGCGCCCGGCCAGGCCTCGCGCGAGGTTCCTGGTGACCGTCGGGACACCGCCGACCATGGGTTCGTACTGGTCGGTGACCACCATGATGCGCATCGTCTGCTCCCGCAGTTTCCCCTCCCGCGGATGATCCGCTGGCATCATGATCATCGCCCAGTCCGGTGGGTGTAAAGCCACACCGTCAGCGGCGCCAGCACGGCGAGCAAGGCCAGTGACCACAGCGCCGACGCCAGTCCCGGGTGCTGCATCGGCCAGGAATGGATCGCGGCGGGATCGGGATTCCCGAGCAGCCGGCGGCAGGCGGCCGCCAGCACGCTGACCGGATTCCAGTTCGCGACGGCGCGCAGCACCGGGGGCAGGCTGTTAGAGGAGATGAAGGCGTTGGAGGTGAGCGACAGCGGCACGATCACGGTAAGCCCCACGGCCTGAGCCGATTCGGGTCCCCGGGCGAGTATGCCGATGCATGCCCCGGCCCACGCGGCGGAGTAACCGAAGAGCAGCGCGAGTACTAGGGCAAGGAGCACATCGGCCCAGCCGGCGTGAATTCGCCAGCCCACCGCCAGCCCAGTCAGCACGGTCACCGTGGCGCCGACCAGGGTCGTAATGAGATCGGCCAGGGTACGGCCGACGATTAGGGCCGCGCGCGACATCGGCAGCGACCGGAAGCGGTCGATGAGGCCGGTGGACAGATCGACGGCCAGTCCGATGGCGGCCCCCTGGGCGGTCCCCCCCATGTTCACCGCGAAGATGCCGGCGATCAGGTAATCACGGTAGTTGCCGTGGCCCGGGAGGACGACGCCGCCCTCGAGCACGTAGCTGAACAGGAGAACGAAGATTAGCGGTAGGACGGTGACGTTCAGCAACTGCTCCGGGGTGGTGACGATCCGCGCGAGCGTGCGCCAGGTCAGCACCCACACGTCGCTGAGCGCCCAGCGCAAGTGATCCAGCCGGTCCGTGCCGGCCGCATCGGGAGCTGCCTGCAGGCCGGGCTCCTGAAGGCCGGGGAGGTACAGGTCAGCCGGGCTGTCCGCCACGGTGCTCATGCCGCCGCCTCTGGCTGGATGAGCGAGGCGAACACGTCATCGAGGGACGGCTGCCGGACGGCGATGTCGTCCACGTCGATCCCCGCCGCGTCCAGCACCCGGACGATCTCGGTGACTAGCCCGGGACGCTGCACGACCGGGACCTCCAGCCCGTGGTGCCCGGCCAGCCGGCGGACCGGGCCCGCCGCATAACCGGAGATCTCTTCGGCCGCGCGAGTCATCGAGACGGTTGCGGGGACGGTCAGCCGCAGCTGAGAGGCCCCAGCCCGGGCCTTGAGCTCAGCCGGGCTTCCCTCTGCCGTGACGCGCCCGCCGTCGATGACGCAGATTCGTTCCGCCAGACGGTCGGCCTCGTCCAGATACTGCGTGGTCAGCAGCAGCGTCGTGCCCCCGGCCACGAGGTCGCCGATGATGCCCCACAAGGTCAGCCTGCTCCGCGGGTCAAGTCCGGTCGTTGGCTCATCCAGGAACAGGACGCTGGGCTGGCCGATCAGGCTTGCCGCCAGGTCAAGGCGACGTCGCATGCCCCCGGAGTAGGAGCGGACGGGCCGGTCGGCTGCCCATTCCAGATTCAGCGCGGCGAACAGGCCAGCCGCCCGGTCCCTGGCTTCCCGCTTGGCGATCCGGCTCAGCCGGGCGATCATGACGAGGTTGGCGCGGCCGGTCAGGCACTCGTCCACGGACGCGTACTGCCCGGACATGCCGATGTGCCGGCGCACAGCGGCGCCATCTGCGGCAACGTCATAACCCGCGACCCTGGCCCAGCCGGCGTCGGGGCGCAGCAGCGTGGTGAGCACTCGCACCGCCGTGGTCTTGCCCGCTCCGTTGGGCCCGAGCAGGCACATCGTGGTTCCGGCGGGGACCGCCAGGTCCAGGCCGGCCAGAGCCCGAGCGGAGCCAAACGACTTGGCCAGCCCATGGGCTTCGATCATCACGGGTGTATGCATTGTTCCCTCACGTGAGAGGCGGATAGCCCGCCGCGGGTTGCGACGGGGGCGATACCGGAGCTGATGCGGTCGCGCAGGACCGGGTGAGGCGCCCGGCCGCCACGGCGCAGAGCAGGCTGCCCAGGGCTGAGGCTCCGTGTTCCCAGCTGGCGGCCGCCGCGACGGCGCGGCCCGCCTCCGTCAGCCGCCCGGGCAGCGCCGCGCTGGACAGCACCGCGGTGAGGGCCGACGCCCAGCTGGGCACGTCACGTGGCGGCACCATCAGGGCAGCCGGGCCGCCTACCTCGGCCAGCACCTGGATATCGCTCATCACCACGGGCACGCCCGCCGCCATGGCCTCCAGCACCGGGATGCCGTACCCCTCGGCGAGGGAGGGAAAGGCGAAGACCGACGCCGCCCGGTACACGGCCGGCAGCCACTCTTCGGCCACCTCCGGCACCAGCCTCACCCTGGATTCCAGGCCCAGCCCGGCGATCAGGCCCGGCAGCGGGTCGGGAAAGTAGGGGTCGGTGTAACCCACAAGGACGAGGCTGGCGTCACCAGGCACGGCGGCTAGCGCCCGGACCAGGACCTCGTGATTCTTGTGCGGGCGGTGCGCGCCGACACTGAGGATGAACCTTTCTGGCAGCTGGTAGCGGCCCCGCGCCGCAGCCACCGCGTCCGCAGTGACCTGCCCGAACTGCCCGATGTCAACTCCGTTGGGGATCAGGGTGGGATTCGGCGCAGCGGGATAGTGGCGGCGGATGTCGGCCAGGCTGACCCGGCTGGGTGCTGTCACCGCGGCCGCCCGCCGCAGCGCCATCCCGGTCACTATTCTCATCGCGGCCTGGCGCCCCCAACCGCCGGCGAAGCCCACATCAGCCTCGATCGTGCAGTCGTGCAGCGCCATCACGAAGGGGCACGGCCGGATGAGGGGGGTGAACGTCGGGTACGGGACGTACAGGACGGCTGCATCGACCGCGCGGATCAGGCGGGCCAGCTCCCAGCAGCGGTGCAGTCCAAACACTGTGACATCGGTACTGATCACGTCCACGTGCGCCGGCAGCCCGGACAGCGGGAAGATCTGGGCCTGGCGGGGATTGATGAGCACTCGCAGCGCCAGGCCGTCGTCCGGCTCGCTCATGTGCGCTGCCAGCTCCACCACCGACCTGGCGAGCCCGTAAGCACCGGGGAACCCGTTGACCCGAGCATCGATGAGGATCGAGCGACGACCACGCGCCATGAGTCCCACCCCGGTCGTTAACCTGCGTCCGCACACTTGCCCGTACCCGGGCATTCCCCCCCAGGTGGGTGCGCTGTTCAGGCTAAGCTACGTGGCAGCGCGAGGGGAAGCGTGAGGTGGTCGGGGGGAATCGCAGGGGGGCACCCGACCGGAAAGTCGGCCGCCCCGGCTATCCAGGCTCCCCGTGCCGGCGAGCGTAACTGCGGGCGGCGCGGACGCGGTTGCCACAGCGATCTGAATGCCAGCGGCGGCGCGGGTCGGTGCGCTCGAAGAGCACGACGCAGTCGTCGGCGGCGCATTCGGTAACGTCAACAGTGGGCGCGCTGAGCAGGGCGATGGCGTCGCTAGCAAGGGATGCGAGCTGGACCCGCGGGGACCGGCCGGCCAGCCCGGCGGCCCCGGCGTAGCGGGTGTCACGGTCCCAGCCCGACGTGAGCAGGTCGTACCGGCACGCTCGGGCACTGCTCCGGTTCAGGACCTCCAAGTCCTGCGGCCGAGGGCCGTTGCCCGCGCTGCGGGCCTGGATGAGGCTGCGCACGGCGCTGCGCAGCAGCAGTGCGGCGCGGAAGTCGGCGTCATCGAGCGGTACGGCGGCGCGGGACGGCCCGACCTTGGGTGTGACGCCGAAGCAGGCGGCGAGCCACCGGGCGGCCGCGGCGGCGTCGGGCATCTCTTCCTCGACTCCGACTGGGCGGTCGAGGCGTGAGTTGCTGAACGCGAGAACTCGTGACCACTGATTCATGTCTCCACGCTCACAACACAACGCTATCACTCGACACATGCCGTTAGATCGCAAAAACTTCCGTCACGGGGTATAAGCCCGAGATTCCGTGAGAAAATCTGGGGCGGGTGACCGCGGCACGGAGCAGTGCTCTGGGCCGGCGTGCCCACTACGCTAGAGCCCTCGGCGCGAATGGGCTCCGACGGTTTCCGTTCGTTGGTCAGCCTCCTTGAGGTACGGAACTGGATGATGGGGAGATGACTTCTCTCCGATGGCCAGGATGGTGACCTGGTGAGCAGCGATCGTGCCGCGGCCGGCCGCCCACTGCGGGTGGGTGCGTGCCTGTCGCTGTCCGGCCGGTACGCCCGGTTCGGGCGGCAGGCGGTGCGGGGGCTGGCGGCGTGGCGCACGCTGGATGGCGCGGCGGAGCTGATCGTGGCCGACGACAGGAGCGACGCGGGCACGCTGGAAAGCGTCCTGCCCGGCGTCGCCGCGCGGAGCGACGTGCTGCTCGGCCCGTACTCGACGGTGCTGACGCGGGCCGCCGGAAAGCTGGCGGCCGAGGCGGGCTGGCTGCTCTGGAATCATGGCGGCTCCGGTGACGACGTACAGCGGGCATCTCCCGGCCACATCGTGTCGGTACTGGCCCCGGCCAGCCGCTATGCCGAGCCCTTCGTGCGGCACCTGGCCGCGGCCACGACCGGCGCCACGCTGTGGATCACTCACGGCCGGGGCAGTTTCGGGAAACAGGTCGCGACCGGTGCCGAAGCGCTGGCCCGGCGAGCCGGAGTCGGGACGATGCACGGTGATCACCAAGCGGCTCTTCCGCCAGCTGACCTGACCGGGCCATGGGACCTGTTCTGCGCGGGCAGTTTTGCGGAAGACGTCGGCCTGATCAGGCGGGCACGGGCATCGGCCCGGCCGCCGCGGCTCGTGTGCGCCGTGGCTGCGGGTGTCCGCGACTTCGCCGGCGCCGCTGGGAACGCCGAGGGAGTCTTCGGGGTGGGGCAGTGGTTTCCGGGTGCGGCGCAGGCCCCGGACCTCGGCCCGGCCGAAGCCGACTTCCTTGCCGGCTACTCCGCGCTGGCCGGCGCGCTGCCTGACTATCCGGCGGTGCAGGCGGCCGCCGCTGCGGTGCTGGCCGCCCACTGCGTACGGCAGGCGGCCGGCACGGACCGCGATCTGCTCTGGCCGGCGGCTCTGGCCCTGAATACGCGGACCCTGTTCGGCGATTTCCGGATCCGGCCCGGCGACGGCGTGCAGATCGGGCACACGACCGTATGCGTCCGCTGGACCGCCGGCCGCCCGGTCCGGGTCCAGGCCCCGGTACCGCGCTAAGGGCGCCTCAGCGGAGCGTCCGGGCGGGCCGGGCTTCCCACGAGGTCCACAGCGGCCGGTAGCCCTGCCGGCTCCAGAAGGGGCCGGACAGCGGGTTCACCTGTTCGTAGTGCAGCAGCGTGACCGCCACCCCCGCCGCGTCGGCCGCATGGTGCAGCTGCCCGACCAGCGCAGGCGCCACTCCCTGGCCGCGTCCACCTGGCTGAAGGTACATCAGCTCCAGATAGGAGACCGGCTTGGCTCCGGCCATCGGCGCGATCCAGCTCGCCGCCTCGGGCTTCTCGGCGTACAGCAGGCCAGCTGGCTCGCCGTCCCGGTCGGCCAGCCAGATCCAGGCGTCCGGATCGGCGAGCAGTGGCGCTGTCTCCTGCCGGAGGGCTTCCGCCGACCACCGCCGCTCGATCACGGTGCCGAAGTGGGCGTCGAACCGAACCGTCTCCATCCCCAGCCGCACGACGGTCTCGATGTCAGCCGGGCCGGCCTGCCTGATCTGGAGGCCGGGCGGCACCGCGGCGGGAAGCCAGCCTTGGCCCGCTGGCTCACCGGCGAGCGCCTGCCCGGCGCCCTGCCGTCCGGCCGGCCGGGCCGCGATGACCGCATGGGGCGCGAGCCCGTGCCGCAGCAACGGCCGCGGGCCACTGACGTCCCGGGCAGGCCACGTGACCACCGCCGCGGTGTCGCCGGCGCCGGCCTCGGGCACGGAAGCCAGGTGAATGCGCCACAGAGCGATCAGCTCGTCGAGCGCACCCTCGGCGTCCGGGCCCGCCGTCCGCGCGGTGAGGCGGAACCTGCTCGCCGCGCCCCAGGTCAGCTCCAGTGATCCGGGGGTGCCCTGCCAGTGCTCGCAGGTGCCGATGGCGGTCAGCCGGCCGCCGGGGCCGGTAACCGCGAGCTCGGCACCGCAGCCGCCCGGCGGGAGGCCCGGAGCGGGCAGGAGCGGGTCGATCGCCTGCCAGCGGCGGGCGACGGCGGCGGTGAGGCCGCTGGTTTCATCCTCGGTGACGGTCGGCATCCGCTTCCTCCGCGTTGTGCTGGGACCAGGGGTATCCGGGCATCGGGCCGGCGCAGAAAGCCGGCGCAGAAAGTATGGGCCGGGGGCGCGTTCATCCGCCGATGTCAGCCAGGCTGGCCTGGACCTGGCTGGTCAGCGGGTCGCCGGGCGGGAGCATGCGGGCACAGCGTTCCGCTGTGTCCCGCAGCAGCGATCTGGCGTCGCCCAGGCGTCCCACGTCGTAGTAGGTCTGGGCTAGGCGCATCCGGATCGTCAGCGTCTCCGGGTGATCAGCGCCCAGCACGCGTTCGTAACCCGAACGGGCCTGCTCGTAGGAGTGCACCGCAGCGGCCATCTTGCCCGCCTTGTGGTAGCTCGAGCCGAGCGCGGCGTGAGTCCTGATCGTGCCGAGGTCATCGGGTCCGAGCACGCGCTCGCGCCCGGCCAGTACCTTCTTGTATGCGGATATCGCGTCCTTGATCCGGTCGTCGGCCAGCAATGCGTCGGCGAGACCCTGGCGCGTCGTCAGGGTCTCCACGTGGCGGGAGCCCTGGGCCCGCTCGCGCCCGGCCAGCGTGCGGCGGTACAGCCCGGCCGCTTCCCCCGGCTCCCCCACGAGCAGGTAGGCGGCAGCGAGCTCATCCTGTGCGCCGAGCGTGTCGATATGCTCCCGGCCGTAGCGTCGCTCGTAGGCGTCCGCCGTCTGGTCCAGCACGGTGATCGCGTCACGGAGCTGTCCCGCGGCGACGAGCGCATGCCCCAGCTCGCGCCGGGCCGCGAGCACGTCGGGGTGATCGGAGCCAAGGGTGCGGGCCCGGCGGTCGACCATCCACTGAACCCAGCGCACGGCGTCGGCAGTCCGCCCCGCCGCCAGGTAGGCGCCGGTCAGCCGCTGAACGGCTGCCAGCGTGTGTGGATGGTCCGCACCGAGCAGCCGTTCGCTGACGGTGGCCATGTCACGCCAGTAATCGGCGGCGGGCCCGGTCAGCCGGGCATCGTCCAGGCTCTGCCCGGCCCGCTGGAGTACCGGATGACAGCCGCCCGCCCAAAGCAGGTCCCCGGCGGCCTGCCAGAGGCTCGCCGTGCAGGAGCGCAGGCTCTCCGCGAACCAGGCGGGCGGTTCCTCCGCGGGCCAGGCTTCGGTCAGCGCATCGGCAACTGATCGCGCAGCCTGCTCCAGCATTCCCTCCGGCATCATGGTCCGCAGCGCCGATTGCACCACCGGGCTCATCCGCACCATGGGCGGCGCGGTCGTCCGGTCGATGCTGAGCAGGCCGGCCCGCTCCAGCACGATGAGAGCGCGGCCGGCCCTGTCCCGGTCCGGCCGGGTGCTGGGCCCGAGACCGGCGAGGTAGTCGCAGGCCGCGGGCGCGGAAAGGACGACGGCGGGAATCCCATGTCCGTCCAACAGCGCGACCAGCGCCAGCAGCGATTGCGCGGGTATGTCGGGTGACAGCCACTCCGCCTGCTCGAAGCAGAAAGTCCAGGTGACAGCGGCGGCCGGCAGCGTGTCACCGGCCTCCTCCGTCATCTGCTCCCGGCGGCGTATGAACGCATCTTGATAATCGCGGCACGTCCACGCCGAACTGCTGATCACGGAGCACGCCTGGGCCAGCGCCATTGGCTCGCAGCCGAGATCCTTGACCAGGTCGATGGCGCCGAGGCGGCGATCCGGGTCGGCGCTGAGCCGGCCCATGAGGTAGTTCAGCGCTTCACGGTGGCTGTACAGCCCGACTGGCAGGGACACCGTCCTGGCGGGCATCGCGACGGAATCAGCCGTCGTGACCAGTACCCGGCCGGTCGGGCCGGCCGGCCAGAGCCCGCGCAGATCCCCCGTGCTGGACAAGTCGTCCAGCACTACGAGCCACGGCCGGCCGGTCTCGTTCAGCCAGCCGATGAAGCGCGCCGCGACCGATTCGGCGTTGCCGACGGGAGTGCTCCCGGAGATGGCGGCCGCCGCTTCACCGTAGGCGGCCAGCACCGACGTCCGGCTCGTGGCCACGGCCCACACCAGCAGTTCGATGCCATGGGACTGCCACAGCGACTCCGCTGCCGCGATGGCGAGCTGCGTCTTACCGGACAGCCGCAGCCAGTCCGAGCGGGCCGGCCCGCCCGCCCGGGTGGATATCAGGGCCACGGTCGCGCCGGGCACCAGCGACGCCCCCAGACCTGGCGCGGACTCCGGCCGGGCGCTGAACTCATCGGCCCGGGCGGGTACCGCGCCTACCCGGACCGGCCAATGAACCGGAGTACGCCGCGAATCCGCCAGCTCTGCGGCCAGACCGTCCGAGGCGGTCATGCTGTATATCACCTTCCGTACCGATAGGGCGCAGGCGTGCGCTCCATCCCGCACCGTATCTCCCGGGACACCGTGCACCAAGGTCGTAATCTTCAGACCCGGCGGCACGACCGGCTGTGACCAGGCTGGCCCGGCCCGGTGAGGTAAATAACCTGGAGAGTTTTCCGCATTCCCAGGCACCCATCGGGTGCTGGGCCCGCAGGGGCCTACGCGCTACCGTCGGCTACGCATTAACGTCTTCTCCCTCAGCACCCGGATCTTGTGGTGGCACGGTATAAGGCCTTAGGTCCATATCGCAACGGATCGCCAGCAAAAGGGCCGCAGGTGAGTATGAACGGTGCCGAAAGTCCTCCGAATTGGCTTAGCTGGCGGGTAGCCGCGGGCTGTCTGGCGCTATTCGCCGGCTAGCTCCCGGCTGGCGGGCGGTCCGCGCACTAAATGCCCCATAGGGGAACAAGAGGGAGAAACGACGCAAGGGTCATAGCGGTGACGCTGAAACCTATGCATGGGTTTCAGTGTCACCGGAAATGCCGACGCGCCGTTATTTCTTGCCGGAGCTATAGCGGAAAGCTAATGAGCACATCGCGGGAGGCCCCGCCGTCCCGAAAGGCCAGCTCCGCGGAGTCAGGCCGGATGGGCCCGGACGCCGTTCCGGACGTCGCGGACAGCGGCCTGGCCTCGCTTCCGAGGACGAGGTGCTAGGTGGGCCGGCCTCTCACCAGTTCTGCTGGCGGCCCGCTCCGGCTACTCCAGCCGGAGCGGGCCGGAGCGGGCCGGAAGCTGTGCCGGTAGACCTGCGGGCTGGTACGCAGGACCCGGCCGAAGTGCTTACGCAGATTGCCGGCCGTGCAGAATCCGCTGCTGTGCGCGACAGCCTCGATGGGCAGGTCGCTCGTCTCCAGTAGCCGCTGCGCAAGATGGACCCGTTCCCGCACGATCCACTGATAGGGCGTGGTACCCGTGCTGGCCACGAACCGCCGGGCGAACGTGCGCGGGCTCATCGCGGCGCGGGCCGCCAGGTCAGCGACGGTCACCTCCTTGTCAAGGTGGGCGCGCAGCCAGGCCACGGTGTCGGCGAACAAGCCTGCGTCGTCCAGAGCCGGCATCGGTGTCTCGATGAACTGGGCCTGGCCGCCGTCGCGGTGCAGCGGCACCACGAGGTCACGGGCGAGCCGGCTGGCGATCTCAGTGCCGTAGTCGCGCTGGACGACATGCAGGCACAGGTCCAGGCTGGCAGCGCTGCCCGCCGAGGTCAGCAGGTCTCCGTCGTCGACATAGAGCACCCCGGGGTCAACTGACACCCGCGGGTAGCGGCGGGCCAGCTCGGCGCACTCCGACCAGTGCGTCGTGGCCGGATGCCCGTCCAGGATGCCCGCCGCGGCCAGGACGAACGCGCCCGTGCACAGCGACAGAAGGCGGCAGCCCCGCCGCCGGCCGGCGCGCAACGCCTCGAGTACCTCGGCCGGCACCCGTCCGGGCTGCGCGGTGGGCAGGACAACCACGGTGTCCGCGGTTTGCAGCGCTTCCAGGCCGTGCGGGACCTGCATCTGGAAGCCGGCGTCCAGCGTTACCGAAGGCCCGCAGCCGCAGACGGACAGGCGGTACCACGGCACCCCGAAATCCCCGGCGTAGTCGCCGCCGAAAATATCGCAGATCACCCCCACCTCGAACGGGGACACCCCGTCGTAGACGACGAGCCCGACCATGTGCGGCCGGGCCGCGGGCGGGCCCGGTGAGCGCCGCGGAATCATGGCAGCTTTGTCACGCACACTGTCAATAATGCCACTTTCACCGATAGGGGTCCGGTCCGACGATGGAGGGATGCGAAGCATCGACGTGATGCGCCATCCGGACCAGAGCCGCCCGGATCGGCGGTGCGCACGGTCAGCCACCCTGGTGGTGCGGGAGTCGCACGGGTCAGGGCCGCTCGCCGCGCGCCGGCGCCGGTTCACGGACCGGGTCCTGGCGCACGTATTCGGTCCGTCGCTCGACCATCAGCTGGCCGCCGGGCGGCCGCCCGAGTCAGGTCAGCTGCTGGCCGCCCGGGCCCTCGCCCTCGTCTGCCTCGGCAGGCGCCGGGCGCTGGCCCGGAACTGGGAACGCCTGCTGGCCGCGGCCCGGCGCCCCGCTGCGCCGGGCCCGGCCCGGATACTGCTGTGCCGGGACCGGATCCTCGCGGCCGAGCCGGACATCCACGAGATGGTGGCCCGCTTGCGGGCGCCGCTCCCGGTGGCGGCCCGGGGGGTCGCCGCGGCGGAGGTGCTCCTGACCGACGCCGCAGGACCGCTCTACAACCGGCACAATCAGGCCGCATTGCCCGCCTTGCTGCGCTCGGCTATCGCGCAGCTCGACCCTGCTGCGTCACTGGCCGAGCCGGCCGTGGCCTGAGGTCAGTTCGGCAGGCGTTCGAAGACGTAGAGGTGGTTCAGGCCGAGCTGGAAGCGGCGGTGCTTGCGGCGCCGCCAGAGTGGGGCGGTGAAGATGGTGTCCAGGTCGGCGGGCTTGAATCCGTGGTGC
>Ga0302196_10000667_pt1 | contig 32854 bp, 21 predicted proteins | sample II_Bog_N1_3_FD_198794 | JGI IMG/M metagenome (GOLD analysis project Ga0302196, IMG submission 198794) | Peat permafrost microbial communities from Stordalen Mire near Abisko, Sweden - II_Bog_N1_3 | ecosystem: Environmental > Terrestrial > Soil > Wetlands > Peat | place: Sweden: Abisko...
TGGTACGCCGAGAGCGGCTGATGTAACTGCGATTGCCGCTCTCGGCGTCTCGAGGGCGGCCATCGGCATGGCTCGGGCGTCTCTCGGCGTTCCGAGAGCGGCCGTCGTCACACCTCGGGAGGCGCAAGTCGATTCTCGCGCCTCTCTCGTCACTCCGAGCGAGTCTCTCGCTTCTGCGAGGGCGTCCCTCGCCATTCCCGCGGACGCCATCGCCTCTGTCTCCGCCTCCAAGCCCACTCGCGGGGCACCTGTCGCGGTCGCGGTCGCGCTCGCGGTCGCGGTCGTTGGTCGTGGTCGCGGTCGTTGGTCGTGGTCGTGGTCGTGGTCGTGGTCGTGGTCGTGGTCGCGGTCGCGGTCGCCGTCGCGGTGGTTGTCGCGGTCGCTCGGCCCCTCGCTCACGGCATCAGGTCGGCGAGGTGATGCCCCAGGTGCAACTCATACTCCCCCGGCTTTCCGAGGCCACGCGCGCGCAGGAGCGGCGCACGCTCCTTCGCGCCATCCCAGGCGTACGTCTTGAAGAACAGGTCCTGCGTGGCTTGCAATTGAGCCGGCTCGGGGAGCCCTGACGCATTGATGATCGACTTGGCAGTGGACAGCGCCTGCTTGTCGAACGAGACGATGCGCCGGACAAAGTTGGCAACGAAGGCGTCGAGGTCGGCGTCGGGCACCGCGCGGTTGATCCAGCCATACCTCTCCGCCGTAGCGGCATCGTAGTCGTCGGCGCCCAGAACGATCTCGAGGGTGCGTGCTCGCCCGACCAAGAGCGGCAGTCGTTGGAGTGCGCCGCCCCCGGGAATCAGACCCATGCCGACCTCCGGCTGGCCGAACACCGCCCTTTCTCGGCTTGCGAAGCGCACGTCGAGGCCGAGCGTGAGCTCGCTACCGCCTCCGCGTACGCAGCCACGAATGACGGCCACGCTCAAGGCGCTGCTGGCGGCGAGACGCCGGGCCGCTGCAATCCAGCGCGGCGTTCCAAAGCGGCTCCGCGGTTCCGCAGAGCTGTAGTGTGCGAGGAAGAAGTCGGGATTCGCGCTCTCGAACGTGACGACCTTGAGCGTCGGGTCGGCCTCGATCTCCCCGACGAGGTCGTAGAGGGCATCGTACATCCGGTCGTCGATCACGTTGATCGGCGGATTGTCCAGCGTGACGCGCCAGTGGCCCGGCGCGCTCTTGTCGGTGACAATCGGTTGCTTGGCTTCACTCATGTCGACCTCCGATCGTGCTCGTTGACGATGAACGCCACCTCTCGCCGTGAGACGCCGCACGGCCCGCGGCCGCGATGTCGTTGCCCGCGGCGTCGACCGCCGGCCAGCAGGAGAGCCGCAGCATCGAGGCTCTCCTGCTGAATTGAGAACCGTTGATCGGCTCAGGCGGTCGGCTTCGACAAGCCTGGCCGCAACGACCGGAAGCCCGCACGCAGCTCTTCACTAAAGAGCTTCGGTTGCTCCCACGCAGCGAAGTGCCCGCCCTTGTCGACCTTGTTATAATAGACGAGCTTTGGGTACGCTCGCTCCGCCCAGCTCCGCGGGGCTGGATAGAGCTCGTCAGGAAAGACGCTCACGGCCACGGGGATGGAGACCCCTTTGGCATTGAAGTATCCCAGCTTGCCCCAGTTCTCCCAGTAGAGTCGGGCGCCAGAGAGCGCCGTGTCCGTCAGCCACGTGATCGTGACGTTGTCGAGGATGTCGTCGCGCGTGAGGCCCTCGGATTTCCCTGCGAAGACGCGCGAGATCAGCTGATAGCTCCGCTGATCGTGATCGAGGAAATACGCCGCCAGCCCCACGGGTGAGTCCGCGATACCGTACAACGTCTGCACTCGCAGCCCCATCTGGTAGCCGTAGGCGATTCCCTTCTGATACACGAACTGCAATCGCTCGTACGCGACCTTCTCATCTGCAGAGAGGCCGGCAGGCGGCGGCGCGCCAGAAGAAGCCGCCTTGTCGATGTCGGCTGGAAAGACCCCAGGCATGTTGGTGTGAATGCCGAGCAGCTCCGGAGCCGCCTGCACGCCCATTTGTTCACTGACGAGCGCGCCCCAATCGCCGCCTTGCGCCACGAACTTCGTATATCCGAGGCGCTTCATGAGCACGACCCAGGCACGCGCGATGTGCGCGACGTCCCACCCGGTGGTGCTCGGCTTGCCCGAGTATCCGTAGCCCGGCATCGACGGGATGACGAGGTGAAATGCGTCGGACGGGCTCCCGCCGTGCGCCGTGGGATTGGTGAGCGGGTCGATGATCTTCATCTGTTCGATGATCGACCCTGGCCACCCGTGCGTCACGATCAACGGGAGCGCGTCTTCGTGTCTCGACCGGACATGAATGAAGTGAATGTCCAGTCCGTCGATCTCGGTGACGAACTGGGGCAGCGCGTTCAGCTTCGCCTCGATCTTGCGCCAGTCATAATCTGTCGCCCAGTAGCGCGCGAGCGCCTGCATCGTCGCGAGCTGCACGCCTTGCGAGTCATCCGCGACCGTTTCCCGCTCAGGCCACTTCGTGGCATTGATGCGCCTGCGCAGCTCGGCGAGGTCCGCTTCCGGAGCGGTCGCACGAAACGTACGAATCGCGTTCTTGTCGTCCGGCTGCTTTCTGCCCTGCCGCGGGGCATTGGTTTGGGTCATCGTGTCCTCCTTACTGATGTGTCGGTTCTTCCCGCGCTGAGCTAGGCATCGCCCACCGCGAGCGAGAACGGCAACACGCGTGATCGCTATGACGAGCCAAGTAGGCAAGCGTCGTGCCGCGACGACAGCGTCTTCGCCTCTCTTCGGCTGAGCACGCGGCGGGCGACTCCGGGCCCAGATCCCCATGTCGACCCTACTCCGGAGCGCCCGGCGTAGGATGCGCCGATGGACCGGTCGCCCCCCGTCTCTGTTCCCCATCTCCACACGCGACGCCTCACCCTGCGCGAGTACCGCCTGACGGACTTCGACGCGTACGTGGCGCACCTCGCCGATCCGGAATCGACCACGTTCATCGGCACGCTCGACCGAAGAGGCGCCTGGCGCGCGTTCGGGTGTCACACGGGCGAGTGGCACTTGCAGGGAGCCGGATGGTGGGCCGTCGAGCTCACCGACACAGGCACGCAGGTCGGCACGGTCGGCGCGTTCTTCCGCGAGGGCTGGCCCGAGATCGAGATCGGCTGGAACACGTTCCGCGCCTTCTGGGGCCAGGGCTTCGCGACCGAGGCCGCCGCCGAGGCCGTTCGCCACGCCTTCGAAGATCGAGGAGAGAAACGCGTCACTGCGCTCATCGATCCCGCCAACACGGCCTCACTCCGCGTCGCCGAACACCTGGGGATGCACCACGAATCGGACCTCGAGCTCCTGGGAAAGACCGTCGGACGCTACGTTCGCGCGCGCTGACGTGAGCTGCGCGCGGTCGCGTCGATGCGAAGCGAGCTCACCCACCTCCGTCGCGACTTCGCGTCGACCCGAGCCAACCTCGTCGCCTTCCGTCGCAAGGACGCGTCGATCCGAGCCAACCTCGTCGCCTTCCGTCGTATGGACGCATCGATCCGAGCCAACCTCGGCGCCTTCCGTCGCAAGGACGCATCGATCCGAGCCAACCTCGTCGCCTTCCGTCGCACGGACGCATCGATCCGAGCCGACATCGTCGCCTTCCGTCGAACGGATCCGCGCGTCCGTCGAGACATCCTCGCCTTCCGTCGCACGGACGCGTCGATCCGAGCCGACATCGTCGCCTTCCGTCGCAAGGACGCATCGATCCGAGACGACATCGTCGCCTTCCGTCGCATGGACGCATCGATCCGTCGGAACATCGTCGCCTTCCGTCGCATGGACGCATCGATCCGAGCCAACCTCGTCGCCTTCCGTCGCAAGGACGCATCGATCCGTCAGAACATCGTCGCGTTCCGTCGCAAGGACGCATCGATCCGAGACGACATCGTCGCCTTCCGCCGCACGGACCCGTGCATCCGCCAGCACATCGTCGCCTTCCGTCGAACGGACGCGTCGATCCGAGCCGACATCGGCGCCTTCCGTCGCAAGGACACGTCGATCCGATCCAACATCGCCGCCTTCCGTCGAACGGATCCGCGCGTCCATCGAGACATCCTCCCCTTCCCTCGAACGGAAGGGCGCATCCGTGAGGACATCGTCTCTTTCCTTCGAACGGATCCCCCCATCCGTCGCAACATCGTCGCCTTCCGTCGAACGGACCCGTGCATCCGTCAGAACATCGTCGCCTTCCGTCGCACGGACGCATCGATCCGAGCCGACATCGTCGCCTTCCGTCGAACGGATCCTCGCGCCCCTCGAGACATCCCCGCCTTCCGTCGAACGGATCCGCGCGTCCGTCGCAACATCCTCGCCTTCCTTCGCAAGGATCCGACGGTCCATCGCAGCATCGTCGCCTCCCCGCGCAAGGTCGCGCCCATCCGACGAGACATCGCCCCCTTCCCTCGCAAGCTCGTCCCCCTCCGTCGCAACCTCGTCGCCTTCTGCCACACACTCACGTCCATCCGAAAGAACGTCACCGCCTTCCGTCACAAGGAGCCGCCCATCCAACCCACCATCGTCGAGCTCCATCGCAACCTCCCGCCGATCCGCCCCAAGCAGCCCAAGCTCCGCGTCACGCGAACTCCCCGGCGAGAGCGCCCTCTCCCCCCCTTGCCCCAAGCGACGGAAGCGGGCGCCGTCCGCAGGCCGGCTAGTTCGAAACGAGCCCCGCTCCGGCCGGAGGATGGTGCCCGCTTCCGTCGCGCCCGCCACACGGCCTCACGCCGCGTCGCCGCACACCTGGGGATGCACCACGAATCGGACCTCGACCTCGTGGGAAAGACCGTCGGACACTACGTCGCACGCGCCGACGCGAACGCTCCCCGGCGAGAGCGCCCTCTCCCCCCCTCCCCCAAGCGACGGAAGCGGGCGCCGTCCGCAGGCCGGCTAGTTAAACGCGGGCCCCGCTCCGGCCGGAGGATGGTGCCCGCTTCCGTCGCGCCCTCCACGACCCATATGGTACGAATCGTCTCCATGCCTGGACGACCCCGCGCGCTCGCACTCGCCTCGACGTCCCTCCTCTTCTCGTCCCTCGCGGCATGCGGATCTTCCGCGACCGCCCCGGAACGCGACGCCGCCACCGACGCGCATCAGGCCTCCGGTGACGCCGGAAAGACCTCCAGGGACTCCGCCACCCAGGACACATCGAGCCCGTCGCGCGACGCCGGCCACGATACCGGCCATGACGTCGAGACGACGGACGCAGCCCCACTGCCCGACGCCTCCGACGCGAAACCGCCGAGCCTCGGCGACGCGAGCTTCACCCCGGGAGCGCCCATCACCGCCACCGCCGCGCAGTGGACCTGGGTCCCGTTCCCCGACGCGGTCTGCGCCAACGGAACCGCGACCGGCATCGGCGTCAACCTGAGCACCACGAAGGACGCACGCGTCCTCATCTACCTCGAGGGGGGCGGCGCGTGCTGGAGCGAGCTCACCTGCTACTCGCTCATGACCGCCTCCTACTTCACCACCGGATACGGCGAGGCCGACTTCACCGCCGAGAGCACCGACGCCACCTACCTCGCGCAGCCGGGAGGCTTCTTCGACCGCACCTCCGCGGCGAACCCGTTCCAGGATTACAGCTACGTCTACGTCCCGTACTGCACCGGCGACGTCCACGCCGGCTACAACGTCACCCAGCTCGGCACGACCACCGCCAACTTCGTCGGCTGGAAGAACTTCGGCGAATACCTCGACCGCCTCGTCCCGACCTTCACAGGCACCGACCGCGTCATCCTCGCAGGGAGCAGCGCGGGAGGCTTCGGCGCCGCGCTCAACTGGTGGCGCACGCAGCAAGCGTTCGGCGGGGTCCGCGTCGACCTCCTCGACGACTCCGGCACGGCGATGCCCGCCGCCATCACGGCCGAGGGGACGCCACTGTCGACGTTCGCCGTCCCGTGGAACCTCGCGGCGACGGTCCCCGCAGGCTGCACCTCGTGCTCGACCGACCTCTCGAGCCTCTACAGCTACTACGACACCGTCTTCGCGACCCACCGCGCGGCGCTCCTCAGCTACACGCAGGACACGGTGCTCCCGACGTTCTTCGGCGTCACGACCGCCGAGTTCACGACGGGGCTCGACGACGACCTCGCCGCGTACTTCAAGCCCACCGATCCGTTCAAATCGTTCGTCATCAACGCCGCGGGGCACGTCCTCTTCTTCAGCCCCACGCTCGCGACGTCGGCGAACGTGACGGTCCAGCAGTTCGTGACGCAGATGGTGACCGACGACGCCGCGTGGACCGACGACGGGCCGTGACGCCGCTCGTTGACGCGAGACCGGTCGGCGACCTACACCCTCTCGCCATGGCGGAGGGAGACGAGCTGCGCGCGGAGCTTGCGGACGTGGCCGCGTCGCTTCGAGCGTACCTCGAGCAGCAGGCGGGCTCGGGTGCGACGGGGATTCCTCGGGGGGAGCCGCGGGCACGCGTGCCGACCCCGACCCCGACCTCGACCTCGACCCCGACCTCGACCTCGACCTCGACCTCGACCTCGACCTCGACCTCGACCTCGACCTCGACCTCGACCTCGACCTCGACCTCGACCCCGACCCCGATCGCGACCTCGACCTCGGCCTCGGCCTCGGCCTCGACCCCGACCTCGACCTCGACCTCGACCCTGAACACGATCCCGACCCCCGAACCGAGCTCGACCGCGATGGCGAAGAAGCCTGCTCTTGTGCCTCTCCCCCCACCTCCTCGCACCTCGACCTCGACCGACCCCGTCGTCCGCCTCCCGGAGCTCGCGGCGGAGATCGCCGCCTGCACTCGCTGCAAGCTCTCCGAGACCCGCACCCAGACGGTCTTCGCCCGGGGCAACCCCGCTGCGAGCATCTGCTTCATCGGCGAAGCTCCCGGCGCGGACGAGGACGCGCAGGGGCTCCCCTTCGTCGGGCGCGCGGGGCAGCTGCTCGACAAGATGATCGACGCGATGGGGCTCTCGCCCGAGCGCGACGTCTACGTCGTCAACATCATCCGGTGCCGTCCGCCCGCCAATCGAAAGCCCGAGCCAGAGGAAGTGGCGGCGTGCCTCCCCTACCTCCACGAGCAGCTCGATCTCGTGAAGCCGAAGGTCATCGTCGCGATGGGCAACACCGCGGTCGCGACGCTGCTCGGCACCAACCTCGGCATCACCAAGCTTCGCGGCCAGTGGAAGCTCTATCGCGGCACCACCCTCCTCATGCCGACGTACCACCCGTCCTACCTCCTCCGGCCGAGCGCCCAGCAGGCGGAGGCGAAGAAGCAGGCATGGGAGGACCTCCAGGCCGTGATGAAGGAGCTCAACCTGCCGCTGCCACCGCCGAAGAAGAAGCCAGCCCGCGACACCGAGGAGCCGTCATGATCGAGCCGCGAAGATTCTTCCCCGCGGTCGCGATCGGCGGGGCGATCACTGGCGTCATCATCGCCGTCCCCGTGCTCGGCGACCTCCTTCGTTGCTGCTTCTGCGTCGGCGTGATGGCCGGGGCGGCAGCATCGATGAAGCTGTGGCTCGACACCCACCGCGCGGAGAGCCTCACGCCGACGGACGGGATGATGCTCGGCGCCTGCTCCGGCGTCGTGACCGCGGCGACGAACTGGGTGCTCTCACTCCCGATCCGCCTGGTCTGGGGCGACGGGCTCTCTGGCTTCTACGACGCGAGGACGTTCCTGCCCGACCTCGCGCGGAGCAACCTGCACGCGCTCTACACGCCGAGCAGCTCGATGATCGTCATGTCCCTCCCCCTCCAGGCCGGCATCTATGCCGTGATGGGGGCGGTCGGAGGCTTCATCGCGCTCGAGACGGTCTTCAAGTCACGCAAGCTGGACGCTTGAAGCTCGCGCCCTCGCCCGCGGCAGGCCGAGCGTCGCTCGTCCGCACCGGCGCGGCCCTGGTGTGCGCGCTCCCCTGGCTGCGCAGCCTCGCCGGCACGCACGCCCCGGAGTGGGCGCGACGGCTCGTCGACGAGGCGTTCCTGCCGCTGTGCCACCACTGGCCTCTGCGAGTGCTCGTCCTCGGTGGCGAGGCGATGTGCGTGTGCTCACGCTGCGCCGGGCTCTACGGGGGGCTGGCGGTGGGGTTTGCGTTCGGAAAGCTCGCACCCCTGGAGCCGCGAACTCTCCGCCTGCTCTTCGGCATCGGGCTTGCTTCGATGCTGCTCGATGTCGTCACGCAGGACGCTGGCCTTCACGCTCCCTCCCACCTGGTACGCCTCTCGACCGGTGCGTTCCTCGGCTGGGTCGTCGCGACGTGGATGGTGCAGGCTACCTCGCAACCGCGACGGTCTCCTGCGATGCCGCAGCGCGGCTAGCCTCGCGCAGCGCGAGTCGGGCGAGGGAGGCATAGGCGTCGATCCGCGTGTAGACGTGGTTGCCCGCGGCGGAGCAGCTACCGCCACGCGAGACGACTCCGACGATCTCGCCGGTGACCGCGTCGAGCGCGGGCCCTCCCGAGTCGCCGCGGCACGTCGCACGATCGACCTCGAACTCGCGCGGCCCGAGGACGGCGCCGGTGCTCGCGTTCGCGGCGGGGCCGATCGACAGGACCGTGCTCCCGGAGCGGCCGACGCGATCGCCGATGGTCATCGCGGCGCCGCCGCCGAAGCCGACGGGGGTCACACGATCGCCCGACGACACGGTGCCGACGAGGCGGAGCGGCAAGATCGCGACGCCGACGAGCGGTCGATCGAGGACGAGGAACGCCACGTCGGAGTCGCAGAGGATCTGCCCTGCGGGGTGGAGCGTCTGGATGCCGTGAGCGCGCGGGATGTCGTGCTCGACGCGGACGTGCTCCCCCACGTAGACGGCGATCGTCGTCGGGTCGGCGTCGTCCGAGAGGTGCGCCCCGTTGTGCGAGTGGCCGTGGGCGTCGCACGACGGGCTCGAGGTGAGCGAGTGCGAGATGCAGTGCCTCGCGGTGATGACGAGGTTCGAGGCGATGAGCGCGCCGCTGCAGAGCGTGATGCGCGACGGGTCGCCGGGGACGCTCGTCCCGAGGGCGACGACGCCGCTCTCCTCCTGCGTGAGAGCTCGCATCGTCATCGCGTCGGGGAGGCGGTGGGCGATACACCCGCTCGCGGCGATTGACGCGACTGCGGCAGCGCGCGTCATCCAGCCGGGCCAGTCTGTAGTCTTCTTCATTTCGGCGTACGCTCGAGTCACTCAAAGCGTGCACTGCGGTCGTCCGTCCGGCTGGCCGAAGCGACGGGACTGTGCGCCGGCGCACAGTGGGGCGACGTGGACCGACATGGGAGGCAATCTGTCACCGCCCGCGCACCCCCTCACTCGTGGGCGCCGACGCCTTCCATCATCGCGTTGACCTCGGCGCCGAGCAGCAGGGCGAGGCTGGTCAAGTAGAGCCAGACGAGCAAGACCGCGACCGCCGCGAGGCTCCCGTAATAGACCGCGTACGCGCCGAGCGAGCCGATGTAGGACCCGAAGACCCACGACACGACGAGCCACGCGATCATCGCCGTCAGCGTTCCGGGCCAGGCGTGCCTGCGGATGCCCGGCGGGTGCTCGACTGCAAATCGGTAGAAGCCAGCCAGGCCAAGGAGACCGACGAGGAGCACGGTCGCGCCGGCGATCGCGCGCTCCCAGCGTGCGTGGACGCGCGAGAGCCGTCGGCCTGACCCCGCCGCCGGACGGGCGTCGCGCGGAGCGCGAGGAGCGGCGCGCCCCTTCGCAGAGGCGGCGGGCGCTGGAGACGGAGCCTGGGCTGACCCGGCGGCGACCGCGCCCGCCGCTGGCTGGAGAGCATCGTCCCTGTGTATGAGGTCGTCCCCTGCGACGAGCGTCCATGCCGCGAGCGACATCGCGCCGATTCCGAGCACCACGGTGGCGAGGGCGATGGCACGCTGCTTCAGCCACGGGCGCCGCTTCGCGCGCGCGGCGAGCTCGAACACGTCCATCATCTGGTGGATGCCCGAGGAGGTGAGCCAGAGGAAGGTCACGAGACCGAGCGGCGCGATCGACGGGGAGCTCGAGCCGGCGAGTCGTTCGAGCTCGTGGCGCGCGAGGTCCGCGGCGGCGTCGGGGATGGTCTCGAGGAGCGGACCGACGAGCGCGTCGACGCCTCGCCTGCGCACGAAGCGCCCGACGACGTAGCCGAGCATGACCAGGAGCGGCACGACGCTCAGGAAGAAGTTGAACGCCATGAGGCGCGCCGAGTCGATGGCGCCGTGCTTCCGCATGCCGCGCAGAAGGTCGAGCGCGACGACCGACAGCGTGCGTCCGCCGGGGGTCTTGGCTGTCGGTCGAGTGACTGGAGGCGAATTCACAGCAGAATTCCGTTGGAAGAGACGAGGAGGCGGGGAACGGCAACCGGCGACGCGTGGCTCTCCTTCTCTCCTTCTCACCCTGTTCGATCTCTACGGGCAAGAAGCGCGGGCACGAGGGACCTTGACGCTCGGTGGACAACTGCGGGACGGTGGCGAGACATGGCCGACAAGAACCCTGCCTTCGCCACCAAACCTGGCGACCCGAAGGACGTCTCCTGGGGCCTCACGACGGCCGACACTTGCTGGAAGCGAGGCGAGCGCGGCGAGGCTCTCAAGTGGCTGCGCCGCGCCGTGGAGGCCGCCAGCGAGGCCGAGCTCGACGAGCGCGCGCTGGAGCTCGCGAAGGTCGCGGCCGACCTCGCCACCCACATCGGCTCGATGGCGCCGCCCGAGAACGTGGCGACCTCGACGCCTGCCCCGACGATCCCGCGGGCGACTCCCGTCAGCGTGATCCCGCGCGCGACGCCGCTCGGCGGCAAGCCGGTCGAGCGCGCCTCGCCGGCGAAGAAGGCGGACCGGAAGAGCATCACGAACGAGGCGGCGCGGGAGAAGGCCCGGGTGCCGTCACCGGCAGCGCCGATCGCCGCTTCGCTCCCGCCAAGGCCGCTCGCGAAGCCCGAAGAGAAGCCGAAGCCGGAAGAGAAGACCGAGGAGAAGCCTCCCGCGGCTCGAAAGAAGGCCGCGAGTCGCGCCGATCGAGGCGAGACCGCCCGTCGACTGAGCCGCACCGACGAGATCGACGAGTGGCCGACCGAGGTGGTGCCTGGGGAAGCGCTCCCCCCGAGCCTCGAGGTCGCTCCTGCTGCCGGGGGGCGTGCGGTGCACGCGACCCAGGCGATCCGTGTGCTCGTGTGGCGAGACGCCGACGGCTCCGTGCGGGTGTCTGCGGTCGGCAGTGCTCGCGTCGCGCCAAGTCTCGCGGTGGAGGCGACCCTGGTTGCGATGGAGCCCTCGGCGAACCTGGTGGGGATCCTCGGGGACTAGCGACTCGCTCCTACTCGGCGGCCGCAGCCCCCTCGGTACGCACGGCGGCGACCAGCGCATCCATCGACTTCCCTGCGTCACCGAAGAGCATTCGACAGTTTTCGTGGAAGAACAGCGGGTTCTCGACCCCTGCGTATCCGGCCGCCATCCCGCGCTTCAGCACGACGACGAGCTTGCTCTTCCACACCTCGAGCACGGGCATCCCGTAGATCGGGCTCTGCGGATCGTCGAGCGCGCCCGGGTTCACGATGTCGTTCGCGCCGATGACGAGGACGACGTCCGTCTGCGGGAAGTCGCTGTTGATGTGCTCCATCTCCATCACGATGTCGTAAGGGATGCCGGCCTCCGCGAGCAGCACGTTCATGTGGCCCGGCAAGCGACCCGCGACCGGGTGAATCGCGAAGCGGACCTTGATGCCGCGCTCCTCGAGCGCCCGGGTCAGCGAGGCGACGGCGTTCTGCGCTCGCGCGACGGCCATGCCGTAGCCCGGGACGATGATGACCTGCTTGGCCTCGAGAAGCCGTCCGGCAACCTCGGGGCCTTTCATCTCGCGGACCTCGCCGTGCGCGGCCGCCGGCCCCGTCGACGGACGAGACTCGCCCGTCCCGAAGCCTCCGAAGATGACGCTCACGATCGAGCGGTTCATCGCGCGGCACATGATGATGGAGAGGATGGTCCCGCTCGACCCGACGAGCGCGCCCGTCACGATCAGGAGATCGTTCTCGAGCATGAAGCCCGCCGCGGCCGCAGCCCACCCCGAGTAACTGTTGAGCAACGAGACGACGACCGGCATGTCGGCGCCGCCGATCGCCATCACGAGGTGCGCGCCGAGCAGGCCCGCGAGCACGGTCATCGCCACGACGAGGTGCAGCCCCGCGGGAGACGGCGTCATCAGGAACGGGACGCCGAGGCCGACGATGAGCGCCGCCATGGTGGCGTTGAGCACGTGACGACCGCTGAGGAGCAGCGGCTTCCCCGAGATGGTGCCGCGCAGCTTTCCCCACGCGATGATGCTGCCCGTCAGTGTCACGGCGCCGACGGCGATGCCGACCCAGATCTCGACCATGTGCACGACCCGTCGAGCGCCCTCGAGGATCTCCACCTGGTGCGGCGTCAGGTAGGACGAGATGCCGACGAGCACCGCCGCGAGACCGACGAAGCTGTGGAGAATGGCGACCAGCTCCGGCATGCCCGTCATCTCGACGCGTCGGGCGAGGATGCCGCCGATGATCGCACCGGCGACGATCGCGCCGACGAGCAGACTGACGCCCATGACGGACGGAGCGTTCTGCGCCCACGAGATGGCGGTGACGACGATCGCCAGCCCCATCCCCATCATCCCGAAGACGTTGCCGCTCATCGCGGTCGCCTGCTTGGAGAGCCCCCCGAGGCTGCGGATGAAGAGGACGCCCGCGATCAGGTACGCCGCCGTGAGAATGCCGGGGCTCATCGTGCTTTTGCCTTCCCGCTGAACATCCGGAGCATTCGCTGCGTCACGAGGAACCCTCCGGACACGTTGATCGCCGCGAAGAGCACGGCGATGACGCCCAGCACCGAGCCGAGGCTGGCGTTCCCTGCGACCTGCAGCATGCCGCCGATGACGATGATGCCGCTGATGGCGTTGGTGACGCTCATCAGGGGCGTGTGCAGCGACGGGCTGACGCTCCAGATGACCTGCCAGCCGACGAAGCACGCGAGGACGAACACGGTCGTGTGCTGGAGGAAATCGCCAGGCGCGAACCGCCCTAGGATGAACACGAGGATCGTGGCGACGAAGCCGCCCATCGTCATGCCCCACGCGCCGCGGGTGGGGCTCATGAGGTCGGTCTGCTTCGGCTTCGCGTCGGCAGGGGGCGGGCGGAGCGTCTTGGGTACAGCGGAGACCGGCGCCGGCGGCGGAGGCTCGGCGGCCTTCACCGGACGCGGCAGGATCTCACCGGCATGCACCACGAGCGCCGGCCGGATGACTTCGTCCTCGAGGTCGATCTTCCACGCCTTGCCACCGCCCATGTCGCTCATCAGGTGAGCGATGTTGTTGGCGAAGAAGCGGCTCGCGACCGCGGCCATCCGGCTCGTGAGGTCTGTGAAGCCGACGATGCGGATGCCGTTGTGCTCGACGACCTGGTCCGGAACGGTGAGCTCGCAGTTCCCGCCCTGCTCGGCGGCGAGATCGATGATGACGCTGCCGCGCTTGAGCGAATCGACCACGTCGCGCGGTACGAGAATCGGCGCCTTCGTGCCGGGGACGAGCGCCGTCGTGATGATGACGTCGACCTCGCGCGCCTGCGCGCGGAAGAGGGCCATCTCGGCGGCGATGAACTCGGGGCTCATCGTCTTCGCGTAGCCCCCCTGCCCTTCGCCGCTCTCCTTCAGCGAAACCTCCAGGAACTTCGCGCCGAGGCTCTCGACCTGCTCGCGCGCGGCCGCGCGGGTGTCGAAGGCCCTGACCTCCGCTCCGAGGGCGCGTGCCGCACCGATGGCGGCGAGCCCCGCCACGCCGGCGCCGATGATCAGCACCTTCGCCGGCGGAGACGACCCTGCGGCCGTGACCATCGGTCCGAACGACGACTGGAGCTGCGCGGCGGCCTCGATCACCCCGCGGTAGCCCGCGAGGTTGCCCATCGACGAGAGCACGTCGAGCTTCTGTGCGCGGGTGACGCGCGGGATCCGCTCGAGGGCGAGGGCGCTGGCCTTCCGCGCAGCGATCTGGGCCGGGAGATCAGGGTTACGCTCGGGTTGCAGGAGCGACACGAGGAGGCAGCCGGCGCGGAGCAAGAGCACCTCGTCGGGGCTCGGAGGGCGGACCTTCACCACGATGTCGCACTCGCCGAGCGCGGCAGCTTGCTCGACGATGGTCGCGCCCGCGGTCGTGTACGCGTCGTCGTCCCAGCCAGCATTCGTTCCGGCTCCGCGAGCGACAGCCACTTCGAAGCCGAGCGTGAGGAGCTTCTTCACCGAGTCTGGGGTCGCCGCGACGCGCCGTTCGAGCGCCGCCGACTCCCTGGGAACACCGATTCTCATTGGGCGGCGGTAGACTACGCCGAAGCGCGGCGGAATGGCCCGCGGAAGTCGGAATTCTCACGGCAATTATTGCGCGTCCGGCTCGAGAGTTCTGAGAGCTCGGCTGGGGACCGGGGAGCGGCCGCGCTCCCCGGTGAATTCTCGCGGAAGGAAGGAGGGCGACCGACGCCGCGAGAATTCTAGACGGCTGGGGACCGGCGAGCGGCCGCGCTCCCCGGTGAATTCTCGCGGAAGGAAGGAGGGCGACCGACGCCGCGAGAATTCTAGACGGCTGGGGACCGGCGAGCGGCCGCGCTCCCCGGTGAATTCTCGCGGAAGGAAGGAGGGCGACCGACGCCGCGAGAATTCTAGACGGCTGGGGACCGGGGAGCGGCCGCGCTCCCCGGTGAATTCTCGCGGAAGGAAGGAGGGCGACCGACGCCGCGAGAATTCTAGACGGCTGGGGACCGGGGAGCGGCCGCGCTCCCCGGTGAATTCCGAGAGCCCGTCAGCTGACCTTCCGCTTGTTTGGTAGCGCCGTGAGCTTCACCAGGCGCCCCTCTGCGCGTCGCTCGCCGCCGTCTCTCCCGTGGGTCGGCCCCGGCGCGGGAGCCCAAGCGGTGACGCGGTTCCTGCCGCCTCGCTTCGAGGTGTAGAGGGCGTCGTCGGCCGCCTTGAAGAGCGCGTCCCAGTCGCGCCCCGCCTCGGGGAACGTCGCGACACCGAGCGAGCAGGTGACCTTGAACGACTCCTTCGCGGAGTGGAACGTCGTCTTCTCGAGCTCCTCGCGGATGCGCTCTGCGAGGAGCATCGCCCCCGCCTCGTCGGTCTGCTCGCAGAGAACGACGAACTCCTCGCCACCGAAGCGCGCGACCTGGTCGGTCGACCTCTTCTGCCGCGTGAGGATCGCACCGAGCCCCTTGATGACGACGTCGCCCACGTCGTGTCCGTACGTATCGTTCACCTTCTTGAACCAGTCGATGTCGGTCACCACCACCGAGAGCTTCCGGCCGAAGCGGGCCGACGCCGCCACCTTCTGACCGGCCGCCTCGAGCATCGCGCGCTTGTTCAGGAGGCCTGTCATCCCGTCGGTCGTCGCCATCTGCTCGAGCTTCTGCACCATCCGCGCGTTCGCCAGAGACACCGAGAGATGGCTCGCGAGCACCTCGAGGGTCGGCCGCACGGCGTCGCCGAACGCGTGCCGACGCTTCGCGCCGAGGATGAGGGTCCCGAGGACCTTCTCGTGAAGCACGAGCGGGAGCACCAGCAACGACGGCATCTTCGGCCACGCGAAGCGACGCGAGAGGACGACCTGCTTGCCCGCGTCGAACTCCCCCTTGTACGGCAGCGCGTACCGGTTCTTCACGACCATCGAGACGAGGCCGGAGTTCTCGGCGAACTTCACGCCGACGAGCTCGTCGATCTCCCCTGACGCGCTCTTGGCGGCGCACACTTCGTGGGTCTTGGTCTCGGGGTCGTAGATCGTCACGGCCGCCAGGTCGAAGCTGGCGATCTCGCGCGCGGCTCGCACGCCCGCCTCCAGGACCTCCTTCTCGCTCGTGGCCGCGCCGAGCGCCTGGGCCGCGCGATAGAGCTTTCCTTGCTCGACCTTGGCGCGTTCGAGCTGCACGAAGACCCGCTCGTTGTGGATCGCCCGCAGGCAGTAGTGCGCGGCCTGGAGCGCGAGCTCCTCCTCTTCTGCGGTGAAGGGGATGTCCTCGGCGCGGTCGATCGCGAGGATGCCACGGAGCGTCTCCCCCTCGAGGATCGGGAGCGCAGCGAGCGAGCGCACGGGGCAAGGCCCTGCGTAGTAAGGGACCTTGAACGACGGCCGGAGGTTCGACAGCGACACCCGGGCGCGCTGCGAGACGACCGCGCCGAGCACGCCGTCGCCCGCCGCGAACGGGGCGTCGTGCATGTCGTCCGAGACGGTCGATAGCTCGCTGATGCGCAGGTGAGTGCCAGCGTCGTTCAGCCAGAGGAGCACGGCGGTGTGGAGGTGCAGCGTGCGGCGGAGGAGCTCCAGCGCGTAGTGGACCGACTGGTGGATCTCCTCGACCGAGGAGCGCGCGAGGCGATCCTGGCTCTTGCCGTCTTGCTGCTCGGCCTCGCCGGCGCCGAGGAGACGGTAGCGGCGTGCGTCCTCCTTCAGCCGCGCGAGCTCGGCCTCGATGCGGGCGCGCGCGCTCATGCGAGTGCGGGCGACCTCGGCGCGGAGGAACGTGAGGTTCAGGACCGCGAAGGCGACCATGAAGCTGCCGCGCTGGGCGAGCGTCGCGAGCGAGGCGTCGCCGACGAGGGTGTAGCGGAGCGTCGCGTCGAGGCCGATGACCCACGCGGTCACGGCGACGGTCGCCGCCGGGTGCGCAAATGCGGCGATGACGGCGACGAGGATGTAGGTCGCCGGCGCGAACGGGCCGACGAGGGAGCCGTCGAAGCGAAGGAGCGCCGCGTCGAGCCCCACGGCGAGCAGCATGCCGAGCTCCAGCTCGGCGACGGCCGGGAGCTGCATCGACCGCCCGAAGCGCGCGCGCACGCAGCGCGCGAGCATCACGACCCAGAGTGTGACGACGACCGCGGCCGAAAGGCCGAGCGCCGCGCGCGCCGCGCCGTGTGCGAGGGCGTACGCAACGAGCACGGCGAAGACCACCCCTGTTCCGCGCCGGATCGCACGACGAGTCAGGAGCGAGGTTCGAACGAGGAGATCCATCGCCACGAAGCGGCTATCAGCTCGCTTCGAGCGCGGACAAATTTGTGTTTGTACGTGGCTGTAGGCGAGGCTGCTAGACCGACCTCAGACCGCAAAAAGGCGTCGCGCCGGGGGCCTCGCCTGCCCCGCTACGACAGTCGCTGCGGCCACGACATCCACCATGTGACGAGCGGCGCGCCGCACAGCAGGCACGTCGTCAGCGCAAGCACGACGAGCGCCACCGCGCCGCTCTCTTGCTCCTCGCGCAGCCCTTCGAGCGTGCCTCGCCGCCACGATCGCACCCAGTGCCCTGCCCCTTCGCGGTACGCGACGCCCACCTCCTCGCGGAGCTCCAGCAGCACCGGTCCCGGCACCACGGGTGACTCGAGCGAGAGCTGCACCTTGTGGCCGTCCACGCCCGACGTCGCCGCAACGGAGGCCCACCCGCTCTCGTGAAGGGTCGCCTCGATCGGACGGCGGAGGCCATCCACGGCACGTCGACGACGCGCGAGACCGAAGAGCCCGATTCCCAGGGCGACGCCGATCGCCCCCCCGATCGTCCACGCGATCGGCGGCGCAATCGAGCCGCGGACGTCCGCGGCGGAGATACGCGTCCAGAGCTTCTTGTCCTTTGCATTGAAGGCGCACGGCGCGTTCGGCGAACACTGCGAGAGCGAGGCCTCATCGACGACGGTCCACAGATCCGAGATCGAGTCGTAGCGGAACGTGAGCGGCTGGCACGAGAAGCCACCGTAGAGCGTAGGCGTCGCGACGCCTTCGAGGGTGCAGGACTGGCTGTGCGTATCGCGGCGATAGGTGACGTCGGCGCCGTCCGTCAGGCGCAAGGGCGTCGCGTCACCGATCTGGAGCGTGCGCGCCGTGGGGAGGCTCGCGACGTACGTGTCCGCGTCGATGTGGCGGGCGCGTACGAGGCCGCCCAGCGTGGCGACGCCGACGATCACGATCGACGAGAACGCCGCGACCCTGAGGAGCGGGTCGAGGCGCGGGTGACGCGCCGACGCCGCCGCGAGACAGAGGAGCACCGGCACTGCGATCACGAACGGCGCGAGGAGCATCGGCGAGATGAGGTCCCGGTTCCACGGCAGCGCCGAGCTCGATCCCGGAAGCGAGCCGTGTGCCCAGTCGGGACACCCGGAGACGACCGCGGCGCCGAACGCCAGGAACGGCAGCCACAGGATGAGCGTCGCCATCGTCGCGACGGCGCCTCGTCGGCCCGCGCGCGCGACCGGTCGCGTTCGATGTGCGACGAGCAGCACGAGCGACACGATCACCGCGAGCGACACGGCGATGCTCATCCGGTCCGGCACGACGCGGTCCATCTGGAAGGTGGCCCGCACGATCTCGAGGACGAGCGCGGCCGGCAGGGTCACGACGATGCTCGTCAGGATCCCGCCGAGCGCCGCGTCGGTCGCCTCGCGAGCCGAAAGCGACGTGCCGAACGCGGGGTGCGAGGAGTGTCCGGATGCGACGGAGCTCGGGTGCGCGGATCGGGAGTTGCGCATGGGTGGCCGTGTAAGCATGGACTGTCGCGAAGAACGCGCCAGCGGTCGGGCGTAGTCCCCCCGAGCCAACCGGGCGCAGTCCTCGGGGGATCCTTCCGCCTTCGGCGTCAGGATGACACCGTTGAATCATGGACTCAGGACACTAGTCGACCGCGCACCCCCTCGGTCGTCGGATCACTCCACCGGGCGCGCGCACCGGAAGCCCGCCTTGCCGTACTGGGTGGCGATGTTGATGCTCCGGGTGCGCGCGATCGCGTGCACCTCCCACGACCCACCGAACCACGCGATGCTGCTCATCGTGCTGCTGCGGAGCACGCCGACAGGCCCCATCGCCTTGATGGCGGGGCAGTTGGTCGCATCCAGCACATCTCCCGGCCCGAGGATGCCGGTGTAGTCGCAGAACTTGCCCGTGCCCTTGCCCGTCCCGGCAGACGCTTCCATCTCCATCATGTTCGCGCCGACGTCGTGCCACCCCTCGGTGCCCGTGAAGCTCGGCGAGAGGTTGGCGGTCTTGTCGAGCAGGTAGCGGCCCGGCGCCGAGATGTAGCCCGCCACCTCGTCGTTGAAGGAGTCGGGGTAGGCGGGGTACGCGTAGAATGCGTACTCGTCGTCGAAGTTGTCGATCGTCTGCGCGATGGCGTTCGTGAACTGGTTCTTCGCGCTCGGGATGGGAACGGAGCTGACGCCTCCAGGGGAGGCCCACGGCCACGATCCGGCCCCCCAGATGGCGGTGATCTGGGCGTCCGTCGGCATGCTCCCGCCGTCCCAGGCGCAGAACGCCGCGTACATCCAGTAGGGAGAGCAGTTGAGCGATTTCTCGTCGTACTGCTCCTGGGTGTAGGACCGCTCCGTGTAATCGTGCGCCGGGTTGAAGTACGCCGCGCCGAACTGCTCCGTCAGCCTGCTGGCTGGCCACCAGAATGTGTTCGCTCCGTCGTCCTCGTCGCCGTTGAAGCAGCCCTGCAGGTTGCTCGGAATCATGATGTCGATCGACTGGCCACCGAGCTGAGTGACGATGTTGAGCGGTTCCGTCGACGTGCCCGAGTGCGGGAGAAAGCCAAGGACGTTGGCCGGGATCTGCGCAGCGAGGACCTTGCCCGTCGGCGTGGCTGCGGCGATCTGGTCGCTCACCCAGTCGCGCACGTCGTACGCGGGGTACTTCGTTCCCGCCGGTGAGGTCGTCTGCGCGATCGACTCGACGAACTGCCGCATACGTCCAGCGGTCACCTCGTACTTGTCGACTCGCGCCGACTTGTCGGGCAGGAGCAGCGACCGGCAGCAGCTCTCGTGCGCGTTGGTCTCGTCCGTCTCGCCCGCGCCGCAGGTGTCGATGCCGCCGTGCTCGGTGACGCCCGCGAGATCGACCTCCGTCGCGACCGCGGCCGTTGCAGGGCCAGTGCATGATTGCCCGGCGACGCACGTGTGGTCGATGAGGCTGCACCAGCTGGATGCGCAGTCGGTGCCGACGAGGCAGCTCTTCCCGTCGGCGCACGCGGGGGCGTTGTCGGAGCCAACCACGGCGCCGCCGCCGCAGTCGACGTCGGTCTCGGTGCCGTTCGCGACGCCGTCGTAGGGCACGCCTGGCTGGCATGAGCAGGGGCCGGCGCCGGCGCAGTCGACCGGGACCGGCGCCTTGGCGGGGTCGCCCGAGTTGCAGACCCCGCTCGTGCAATCGAGGCCGATCTTGCAGGCCTTCTTGTCGGCGCACTTCGGAGCGCCGTCGCTGCCGGGGCTCGACCCGCCGCCGCAATCGACGTCGGTCTCGCTGTCGTTCTGGACGCCGTCGTCAGGGAAAGGCGGCTGGCAAGTGCACGCGCTGCTCCCGGAGGCGCAGTTGATCGGGCCCCCTCCCGTTCCCGGAGCGCCGTTCGCGTTGCATACCTTCTGATCGCAGTCGGAGCCGAGCAGGCAGTGCTGGTTCATCCTCCACTGACAGACGGGCGCCATGTCGGACTCGGGATTCTTCGCGCCGCTCGCGAGCGTCTCGCCGCCGCAGTCGACGTCGGTCTCGCTGTCGTTCTTCACGCCGTCGTACGCGACCGGCTTCTGGCAGGTGCAGCTTGCGCCGGCGGGGCAGTCGATCGACACAGGGCCAGCGTCTGGATCTCCCGCGTTGCAGACCTCGCTCGCGCAGCTCGCGCCGAGCAGACACGCCGCGCCCGCGCCGCATCCCGCGCACGAGCCGCCGCAGTCGACGCCGGTCTCCGTGCCGTTCTGCACGCCGTCGGTGCAGGTCGCGCTCTGGCAGACGCACGCAGCGCCCGCCGTGCAGCTCACAGGGGTCGCGCCGCTGTCCGGGTCGCCCGCGTTGCACACCTTCGTCGTGCAGTCCGTCGCGAGGACGCAGCTCTGACCCGCCGCGCATGGCGCAGCTCCGTCGACGCGGGGTTGACCGCGGCAACCGCTGTCGACTCCCGTGTCGACGCTGGCGTGAGGCGCGTCGTCAGGCCGCGCATCGACCCCGCTCGCATCGGAGTGCGGGGGCGCCGTCACGTCTTTCCGCGCGCCGGACCCCGCGTCCGTTGTCGACTTCGGCTTTCCAGCGTCGGAAACGCTGGTGTCGCGAGCGGCGGCGTCGGGCCCCGGCGCGCCTTCGCTCCCGTTCTGTCCGCTGCAGCCGGCGACCGCGAGAACGACGAACACCCAACGCTGCGCCATGGCTACCCTCTTTTCGCGTGAACGTGGATCGTGCGCGCGTCCGCTCGAGTTCTCAAGAGGCAACGCAGTCAGGCCTCCGAGAGCACCTCGCGCAGCTTGCGGGTCAGCCTATCCGGTGTGATCGGCTTCTGGAGAAACGCGACGTCCGAGTCGAGCACTCCGTGGCGCACGATCGAGTCGTCCGTGTACCCCGACATGAAGAGCACCTTCATCGCCGGCCGCACCAGCACGAGCCGCTCGGCGAGCTGCCGGCCGCTCATGAGAGGCATCACGACGTCGGTCAGGAGCAGGTGGATCGTCGCCTTGTGCTGCTCGCAGATGAGGAGCGCGTCGCCTCCGCTCTGCGCCTCGAGGACGCGGTAGCCGTGCCGTTCGAGGATGGTCCGCGTGATCGTGCGTACGGAGCCCTCGTCTTCGACGAGGAGGACCGTCTCGGAGCCTCTGCGCGTCTCGGTCGGGTCGGGCGCGGCCTTCACGACGGCGACCTCGACGTGTGCCTCCGGCAGATACACCTTCACCGTCGTCCCCACGCCGAGCTCGCTGTAGACCCATACGTGCCCGTCACTCTGACGCACGATACCGAACACCGTCGAGAGTCCGAGCCCCGTGCCCTTCCCTCGCTCCTTCGTGGTGAAGAACGGCTCGAAGATTCGCTCGCGCGTCGCAGCATCCATCCCGGAGCCGCTGTCGGTCACCGCGACCATCACGTACTGCCCCGGCTTGACGTCCGCGTGAGCGCGCGCGTAGTCGTCGTCGAGCTCGACCGAGGCCGTCTCGATGGTCAGCTTCCCTCCATTCGGCATCGCGTCGCGCGCGTTCACGACCAGGTTCATGATGACCTGCTCGACCTGTCCGGGGTCGGCCAGCACGGCCCCGATCCCCGCGCGGCTCACGATGCTCAGCTCGATGTCCGCGCCGACGATTCGCCTCAGCATCCTCGCGACGCTGCCGATCGCGGCGTTCAGATCCAGCCCACGTGGCTGGAGGACTTGCTGGCGACTGAACGCGAGGAGCTGCCGGGTGAGCTCCTCGGCGCGGTTCGCTGCCGCGAGAATCTCCTCGAGATCGGCCCGATTCGGATCGTCCGCGTGCAGGGGCGCGATCATCATCTCGCCGTAGCCGAGGATCACGGAGAGGAGATTGTTGAAATCGTGCGCCACGCCGCCGGCGAGGTTGCCGATCGCGTCCATCTTCTGCGCCTGCCTCAGTCTCAGATCCACCTTCAAGCGGTCGGTGACGTCGGTCGCGACGGTCAGGCAGCAGAGCCGCTCGCCGAGCATGAACTTGTGAGCGGAGATCTCGACGTCGAGGATCGCGCCGTCCTTCCTGACGTGCTTGATGAGCTGCGCGCGAGTCGCGCCGGGCGCGATCGACTCGAGGGTCGCGAGGAACGCAGGGACGTCGTCGGTCGGACGGATGTCCTGGATGGTCATCTCGAGAAACTCGTCTCGCGTGTAGCCGTACGTGCGGAGCGCGGCCGCGTTCACCTGGAGAAAGCGGAGCGTGTGCACGTCGAAGAGAAACTTCGGCAACGGCGACTGCTCGAAGAGCGCCCGGTACTGCGCCTCCGACGCCTTGAGCCCGTCCTCTGCTTCGCGCCGCGCGGAGATGTCCGTGACGTACGTGATGCACTCGGTCGTCCCCTCGAGCGCCGCCGACCCGACGAGAGCCGCGATGTGTCTCCCATCCCTGTGCACGTACACCCGCTCCCGCAGCGGAAGAAACCCCGTGGCGCGGAGCTGCGCGCGCTCTTCCGTATCGGCCACGACGCGGTCGATGGGAGAGATGGCCTCCCAGCTCAACGTCCCCGCGAGCATCTCGTCGCGCGTGTAGCCGAGGAGGTGGAGGAACGCGTCGTTGGCCTCCTTGAAGTTGCCGTCGAAGTCCGAGATGATCACTCCAGCCACGCCGGACTCGAACAGTCGCCGGAAGCGTACCTCGCGATCTCTCAGCCTCGCGTGCTGCGCCACCAGGCGCTCGGCGACCAGCACGCGAAGCTCCAGCGCGTCGGGCCCGAGCGACGAAGGGTACAGATCGGTCGCCCCCGCCTCGAGGATCGCCGGGAGGTCCCCGTCGTGCTCCATGATGACGAGGATGACTGCGTCGACGCCTGTCGAGCATGCGCGCACGCGACGGCAGAACTCCGCGGCCGTCATGTCCGCGAGCTGCTGCTGGACGACGATGAGAGCCGGTGACTGATGCTCCACGACCGCGAGAGCCTTTGCTCCGTCGACCCTGACGATCGGCTCGTGGCCGCGGGCCTCGAGGATTCTCTCGACGAACCTTCCCGTGTCCGAGGCGACTCCTACGAGCAGTGCTTTCATCGCGCGCCCCACGTCTAGGCCGTACCAACCGGCGGCTGGCGTGCAGCGAAGCGCTGCACGAGGGCCCTCACGGTCTTCGTGTCGAACGGCTTGTCCAGCCGCTCGTTCGGGACACGTTCCAGGAACGTGCTCGTGGCTGTCGTGCAAGCCCCACCGGTGATGAAGACGAGTCGCGCCACGTCCTCGGGGTATCGACGGGTCAGCTGTTCGAAGAATTCCATCCCTGTCATCTCGGGCATCATCAGGTCCGAAAGGATCACGTCGAAGCGCTTGCCGACGTCCAGCAGTGCGAGCGCGTCGACCGCCCGGGAGACCACCGTCACGTGGTGAGGCCGCAGCACGCGTGCGAGGATGACTCCAACGGATCGTTCGTCGTCGACGACCAGAACCGTCGCCCGGTGTTCGGTGGGAACGACGACGACCTCCGCGGATGGGCGCTCCTTCGACGCCTGCGAAGACGACGGGAGCACGACGCGGAAGGTCGCTCCGTTTCCCTCCTCGCTCGTGACCGTGATCTCGCCGCCCATCCCGTTCACGATGTTCCGACAGATCGCGAGGCCGAGCCCCGTGCCGACGCCGACGGGCTTCGTCGTGTAGAACGGGTCGAAGATGCGCGAGACGACGGCGGCGGCGATGCCGGCGCCCGTGTCACACACCTCGACGACGGCGTTGCCTGCGCTGTCCGTCCACGTGGCGACGCGAATCTCGTGGTGCCGTTCCTTGGCAGCGTCGATGGCCTGGCCCGCGTTGACCAGCAAGTTGAGGAACACCTGGCCGAGCCGGCTCTCATCGGCGAAGACGACCGGCGTCGGGCGGTAGTCTCTCACCAGCTGGGCGCGGTGCAGCTGGTCGCTGAACGCGAGGTTGATGGAAAGCTCGAGAACGGGACGCAGCTCTACGTGAGAGCGCTGCTCCTCGTTCATCCGTGAGAAGGTCGTGAGCCCCCGGATGATGGTCTGGATCCGCTCGGCCCCGCTGCGTGCGTCGCTCGCCATCTCCTCGAGCTCCTTCAGTCGAATGGAAGGAGAGCCCCCGCCGATGAGGCGAATTTCCTCGATCACCATGTCGAGGTTGCCGCTCACCGTGGCGAGCGGGTTGTTGATCTCGTGCGCGACGCCCGCCGCGAGAGTCCCGACCGACGCCATGCGGTCGGCGACGATCAGCCGCTCCTGAAGCCTCAGCTGCCCCGAGATGTCCCTCGCGATGACCGCGAGCCCGGTCGTCTGACCTTCTCCGTGACGGATCGGCGACAGGGTGATCGAGACGTTGACGCGCGCGCCCGCCTTCGTCAGGCACATCGTCTGGAGCTGCTCGACGCCGCCACGCTCGAGAACGCCGCGCACCGAATCACGACGCTGGGCGCGGCACTCTTCGGGCACGAGCAGCTCGGACGGCTTGCCGAGGATCTCGTCGCCCGCGTAGCCATAAAGGAGCTCGGCACCGCTGTTCCAGGTCTCGATCAGCCCGAGCGTCGACTCGCTGAAGATCGCGTGGCCCGACGAGCGAACGATCGCCGCGAGCTCGTCGGCGCGCTCCTCGGCGCGCTTGCGGATGGTCAGATCGGTGAACGCGACGTAGAAGCCGTCACCCATCTTGATCGAGGTCGCGCGGAACCAGCTATTGAGGCCTTCGTGCACGTACGCAAACTCGTGCGAATGCGAGAGGCCGCGCTCCACCACCTGCACGTAGATGTCGAAGAGACCGGCGTCCTTGTTGCCGGGCATCTCGGTGAGCAGCCGCTTGCCACGCAGGTCCTCCGATTTACGCCCGACGATCCGGCTCGCGCTCGGGTTGCTGTAGAGCCACTGAAAGTCGGTGACCGCCCCGGACGGGTCGCGCACCGCGCAGAAGATCATCATGCCGTCGGGCGATCGATCATGGACCTCGCGAAAGCGCTGGGCCTCCGCCTTCCAGTCGGCGCTCCCCGTCTCAGCCAGGCGCTCGGGTGGCGTCGAATGGCCACCCGCTGTCCGCGTCTCACCCATTCATCACCTCGCCCAGCGTCTCGCGGACCTTGCGACCCAGCATCTCCGGCGTGATCGGCTTCTGCATGAACGCGATGGTCGACCCGACGATCCCGTGACGGAGCACGGCGTCATCGGTGTACCCGGACATGTAGAGCACGCGCATCTCGGGCCGCACCGCGCGGAGGCGTTCGGCCAGCTGGCGACCGCTCATGCGCGGCATCACGACGTCGGTGAGCAAGAGATGAATCGGAGACGCATACTGCTCGCACAGGAGAAACGCGTCGCCGCCGCTCTCCGCCTCGAGCACGTCGTATCCGTACTTGCGCAGGATCGTGCGTGCGACCGCGCGAAAGTGCGGGTCGTCCTCCACGAGGAGGATGGTCTCGCTGCCGCGGAGCGTGCGGCGGGACGGGGCAGCCATCGAGGTCGACGTCATCGCCGCCCTCTCCGTCGCAGGGAACTGAACGGCGAAGGTCGTCCCCTTGCCTGGCTCGCTCTGCACGGAGATCGTCCCGCCGCTCTGCTTTACGATGCCGAACACCGTCGAGAGCCCGAGCCCCGTCCCCTTCCCGGCGTGCTTGGTCGTGAAGAAGGGCTCGAACATCCGCGCCTGGGTCGCCGTGTCGATGCCGACGCCCGTGTCGCTCACGGCGAGCCTCACGTGAACGCCGGGCTTCATACCGACGTTCATCGACGCATACGCGGCGTCGAGCACGACCGCGGACGTCTCGATGCAGAGCTTGCCGCCCCGCGGCATCGCGTCGCGGGCGTTGACAGCGAGGTTCATGATGACCTGTTCCATCTGGCCCGGGTCGACCAGCACCTTCCATGAGGTGGACGCACGGACGACCGTGAGCTCGACGTCTTCTCCGAGGAGGCGCTTCAGCATGTTGTTCATGCCGTCGACGACCTCGGCGAGGTCGACCACCTTCGGCTGCAGCACCTGCTGGCGGCTGAACGCGAGCAGCTGTCGTGTCAGCGAGACCGCGCGGTGGCCGGCCCCGTTGATCTCGTCGAGGTCGGCCCGCATCGGGTCGCCGTCGTTGAGGTCCGCCGCGAGCATCTCGCTGTAGCTGAGGACGATCGACAGGAGGTTGTTGAAGTCGTGGGCGACGCCGGCGGCGAGGCTGCCGATCGCGTCGAGCTTGTTCGCCTGCCGGAGCTGGGTCTCGAGAGTCCGCTGCGCGGTGATGTCCTCGATGACGGCGATCAGGTGCTCGGCGCGACCGTCCGGGCCGCGGTGGACGGACTTCGTGGTCTTCGCCCAGAGGCAGCTCCCGTCGCGCCGGACATAGCGCCACTCGGGGATCTCGAGCCGGGCGATCTCGCCCGCGACCAGCGCACGGACCCCCTCCGCCTCGTCGGCGGTCCATGGAGCACGCACGAGGGCAACGACATCCCTCGATTGCAGCTCCTCGCACGAGTATCCGAGCAGGTCGGCAAGCCGCTGGTTCACCCGGAGCCAGCGGCCGTCGAGGGCCATGTTCACGATCCCGACGGGGGCGGCGTCGAACGTCGAGCGGTACAAGCGCTCGCTCTCGACGAGCGCCGCCGTGCGAGCGGCCACCTCGGTCTCGAGCATCTGGGCGTATCTGTCGTGGTACTCGCCGTACTTCTTCAGACGGACGAGGTTGCGTACGCGGACGGTGAGCTCCGCGCGGTCGACCGGCTTCGAGAGAAAGTCTTCCGCGCCGGCCTGGAGCCCGTGCAGGCGGGCGGCGCGGTCGTCGAGAGCCGTCACCATGATCACCGGAATGCAGCTGGTGGCGCGCGCGTGCTTCAGCCGGGTCGTGACCTCGTACCCGTTCATTCCAGGCATCATGACGTCGAGCAAGATGAGGTCGGGCGGCTCAGCTGCGACCGACGCGAGCGCCTCTTCGCCGCTGCTCACGGTCGTCACCGCGAAGCCCTCGGCGCAAAGCATCACGTCGAGGAGCTCCCGGTTCGGACGCTCGTCGTCGACGACGAGGATGCGATGCGGCGGGTCGACGCCGTCGAGCGGGACGTTCACGTTCGGCCGAGCTCCACCGCAATCGTCGCGAGAAACTCCTGGTAACGGATCGGCTTGGCGATGTAGCCGTCGCAGCCCGCGGCGCGGATGCGCTCTTCGTCCCCCTTCATCGCAAGCGCGGTGAGAGCGAGCACGGGAATGCTTCGCGTGGCGTCGTCGCGCTTGAGAAGGCCGACGACTTCCAGGCCGTCCATCCCCGGGAGCTGGATATCCATGAGGATCAACGCTGGCTGTTCCTCCTTCGCGAGCCTGAGACCCGTCTCTCCGTCGGTAGCGCTCACGACGACGTGTCCGGCCGACTCGAGCAGGAACGTGGCGAGGGTCAGGTTCGCGGGGTTGTCTTCGACGATCAGGATTTTCGCCATCACGCGCTCGCCGGGGTCGACTGGCGCCCGGACATCGCGCGGCGCACCTCGTCGACGAAGCGATCGCGATCGAAATCGGTCTTGTCCATGATGGTGGTCACCGTATGGCTCAACCGGGATCGATCCTCGGTGGTGATTTCCTTCGCGGTGACCACGAGGATCGGGATGCTGGCGGTGTCCTCATGCTGATGCAATGCCTCGGCGACGGCGAAGCCATCGACCTCCGGCATCATGAGGTCGAGCACGATGAGATCGGGGCGCTCCTTGCGCGCCGTCGCGATCCCTTCCTGGCCGCCGTACGCGCGGAGGACGGTGCCCGACATGCCCATGACGCGGACCGCGATGAGCTCCACCGCCTTCGGGTCGTCGTCCACGACGAGGACCTTGAGCGACTTGCCCTGAGCAACGGGGAGCAAGCCGATCTCGACGAGCGAATCGTACAGGTCTTGGCGCGAGATGGGCTTCTGCATCACGGCGGACGCGCCGAGAGCGAAGCCCTTGTTCCTGTCGGCCACGATGGAGACGATGACCACGGGGACGTGCGCGAGCGCCGTCACCTGCCTGAGGCGACCGAGCAGCTCCCAGCCGTCCATGTTGGGCAGCATGATGTCGAGCGTGATGAGCGACAGTGACTGCTGGAGCGCGATCGCGAGACCCGCCTCGGCGGACGCCGCCTGCAGCACCTTGAAGCCCTCTGCCTCGAGCTGCACGCGGATCAGCTCGGCAGACTTCACGTCGTCCTCGACGACGAGCGCGGTGCGCTGCCGCGTGTTGATGAGAGGAATGTTCGGCTTGAGCGGGGGAGCGGGAAACGACTCGTCCGCCCCGACTCGGACCGGAAGCCAGACGGTGAAGCAGGAGCCCTCGCCCGGCGCGCTCTCCACCGCGACGGCGCCGCCGTGCAGCTCGACCATCATCTTCACCATCGCGAGGCCCAGGCCCGTCCCCTCGAACTTCCGCGACAGGCCCGAGTCGATCTGGTTGAACGGGGTGAAGAGACGCTCGAGCCCTTCGGCCGAAATGCCGATGCCCGTGTCGGTGACGCTGAGCTGGACGAAGTCGGCGAACTCGCTGTCGGCGAGCGGGAAGGTCCTGCCGTTCCACGCCCCGGACATGTGGCCGACGCTGGCGCGCGAGACCTGGCACGCGCGGAGGGTCACCTCTCCCCCGTCCGTGGCGAACTTCACCGCGTTCGAGAGGAGATTGTAGACAATCTGCTTCAGCTTGCGCCCGTCCGCGTGAATCGCGTTCATGTTGCGCTCCACGTCGAGGACGATGCGGAGCTTCCGGCTCGCGGCTTTCTCGCGGACGATCGCGACGCTGTTCGCGAACAGCGCCGGCACTTGCACGGGCTCGAGCTCGAGGGTCATCTTGCCGGCCTCGACCTTCGACAGGTCGAGGATGTCGTTGATCAGGGCGAGCAGGTGCTGACCGCTGCTGAAGATGTCGCCGATGAACTTTCGCTGCTGCGGCGTCAGCTCACCCAGGAGGCCGTCGCGCAGCACCTCCGAGAAGCCGATGATCGCGTTCAGCGGCGTCCGCAGCTCGTGCGACATGTTCGCGAGGAACTCGGATTTCATCCGGCTCGCGTCCTCGAGCTCGACGTTCTTCTGCCGGAGGCGCTGCTCGAAGAGCTTCAGCTCCGTCACGTCACGGGCGGCGGCGAACACCCCCTGGAGCCGGCGATCACGATCGTGGAACGTCGTCGCGTTGTACGACACGACGGTGAGCTTTCCGTTCCGGTCGCGCGCCGTGAGCTCGTAGTTGGTGACCTTCCCTTCGGCGAGGACGCGGCTGATGCCCGCCTCGGCCCGCGCCGGGTCGGTGAAGTAGTTCTTGAACGGCGCGCCGATGAGCTCGTCCCGCGTGCAGCCAGTGAGCGCCTCGGTCTGCTTGTTCACGTCCGTGATGATGCCGCGCGGGTCGGTCGCGATGAGCGCGTCGACGTTCGATTCGATGAGCGAGCGCGTGTAGAAGTGCTGGTCGCGGAGTCGCTGGTCGAGCTTCGTTCGCTCCTCTTCGACCTGCTTCCTGGCGGTGTTGTCGGTGCCGATCAGCAGGTAGCCGATGATGGTCTCGCTCGCATCGCGGAGCGCCGTGACCGACACGACGGCAGGGAACCGACTCCCGTCCTTGCGGATGTAGGTCAGCTCGTAGATGTCTTCGATGCCACGCGACGCCTTGAAGACGAGCGCCTCGAAGCCGGGGGTGATCGGGCTCCCCAGCTCGACGCTGAGCGCCTGGGCGCGGGCGATGACCTCCTGCGGATCGGAGATGTCGGCCGGCGTGATCTTGTTCATCACCTCCGACGCCGCGTAACCGAGCATCCGCTCCGCGCCGACGTTGAAGATCTGAATGACGCCTTTCGCGTCCGTGGCGATGCTCGAGAAGTTGGCGCTGTTGAAGATCGCGGTCTGGAGCGCGCCCGCCTTCTGCAGCGCGTCCTCCGCCCGCTTCCGCGCTGTGTTGTCGGTGCCGATGAGCAGGTAGCCGATGATCTTCCCCTCGGCGTCGCGGAGCGCCGTCACGGACACGACGGCGGAGAAGCGGCTCCGATCCTTGCGGATGTAGGTGAGCTCGTAGATGTCCTCGATGCCGCGGGACGCCTTGAAGACGAGCGCCTCGAACCCCGGCGTGATCGGGCTGCCGAGCTCCACGCTCAGCGCCTTGGCTCGGGCGACGAGCTCCTGCGGGTCGGAGATGTCCGCCGGCGTGATCTTGTTCACGACGTCGGACGCCGCATAGCCGAGCATCCGCTCTGCGCCGACGTTGAAGATCTGGATGACGCCCTTCGCGTCGGTCGCGATGCTCGAGAAGTTGGCGCTGTTGAAGATCGCGCTCTGCAGCGCCCCGGTCGTGAGCAGCGCTTCCGCCCGTCGGGCGTCCCGGTCCACGTCAGCCAGTTCGGCTGTTCCCCCACTACGGTCGAGCATGAGGCGCTTTATGCATGAGTCACGCCTGAAAGAACCTCGGCGGGTCGACGCCCCATGCCTTCGAGCAAGATAGTCTTGGTGAGGCGGTAATGCGCCGGTGGGGCGTCTTTGCATTCGCGCACGCGTGAGTGACACATCGTGGAAAACCACGACACCGACGACCTCATCGATTGCGCTCCCTCGCGCGACTGCGCATAGTCGAACGCGATGCTCGATGAGTTCATCGTCTCGCATCGCGACGCAATCATCGCGACGGCGCGCGCACGGGTGAGCGTGCGGGCGAGCCCGAAACCGACCGACGCCGAGCTTGCGAGCGGGATCCCGCTGTTCCTCGACCAGCTCGGCGACTCGCTCCGGATGGCACGGGTCAGCCCGGTCGCGGATCATGCGGCGCTCCGCGAGAGCGCGGGACGTCGTGGCGCGGCCCTCCTCCACGAGGGGATGACGATTGGGCAGGTCGTCTATGACTACGGCGATATCTGCCAGTCGATCACGGAGCTGGCGCTCGAGCTCGATTCGCCGATGTCCGGAGACGAGTTCCGGGTCCTCAACCTCTGCGTCGACGAGTCGATCGCGGGGGCCGTGACCGAGTACGCCCGCGAGCGCGAGCGCGCGATTCACACCGAGGGGACGGAGCGGCTCGGCGTCCTCGCTCACGAGCTACGCGGCGTGCTGAGCACGGCGTCGCTCGCGTACGAGACCATCAAGATGGGTCAGGTCAGCATCGGCGGGAGCACCGGCCAGCTGCTCGGCCGAAGCCTGCTGCGACTCTCCAATCTCATCGACCGGTCGCTCGCGGAAGTGCGCCTCGATGCGGGGATCGAGAACGCGGAAGAGTTCTCGCTCGCCGCGTTCGTCGAAGAGATCGCGATCGGCGCGGCGATGCAGGCCCAGGCGCGCAACATCCAGTTCACGCTCCCTACCGTCGTCGACACCCTCACGATCCACGGTGATCGGTCGACGCTCATCGCCGCGGTGGCCAACCTGCTCCAGAACGCCTTCAAGTTCACACGCAACGGGGGCGCGGTGTCGCTGCTCACACGAGTGACGACCGATCGCATCCTCATCGACGTCGCGGACGAGTGCGGGGGGCTTCCGGCGGGGAAGGTCGAGGACCTGTTCGCGCCGTGGACGCAGCGCGGCCGCGATCGCAGCGGTGTCGGCCTCGGCCTGTCGATCTGCATGAAGGCGGCGAAGGCGAGCGGTGGGGAGATCGGCGTCCGCGACGTTCCTGGCAAGGGGTGCGTGTTCACGTTGGACCTCCCGCGCAGCAAATCGCCGCTTGGGACGGGCCATTCGTAGAGCGGTCGGACCTCGACCGACCTCAGCTCCCCGGCCACGAGCTACGACTTCCAGGCAACGAGCGACGGTCGGTGGCCCAGGTGGGATCCTCCAGCCATCTCGAGCGGCAACGAAACACAAGGAGCGCCACGCCTGCTCTGTCGTCCGATGCCACGCTCCGGGCGAGGCTTCGGACCTCTGCAACGTGACTCGGAGACTCGCGCACGCGTGAAGAGAACGGAAACGCGAACGCCGTGGACGCCGCGGCTCGGCTCGTGAGGAAAGGAGCGTCGCTCGATCGGTGACGACCGGTGCAAGCGGCAGGGCTCACGCGGCTTCACTCCCGAAGGTCGAGCGTTCAGGCGACCGCCTGCTCTCTCGTGAAGATCGTAGCGTCGCAGGTGCGGAGAGTTCGGAGGCGCGATCGCCCTCGAACGAGGGAACGAGGCAAACCACCGTGAGTCACCCCGATGGCCGCGTGGCTCGAGACGATGCGCTGTTCGCTCGCCGGCACCCGCCGTTTGCTCGCGGCGAAAGGAACGTGGTCCGTTCCGGGCGGCACGACGAACCCGAAGGAACGCACGTGGCTCGTACCGGTCGTGACGTGGGTCGATCCGAAAGCGTCATCGCTCGTGGCGACACTCACGAGGGTCGATCGAAAAGGCTCGGGCCTCGCGGAGGCGTCGACGTCGCTCGGTCGGAAAGGATCGAGCCTCGGGAGAAGACGCACGTCGCGCGATCGGAAACGACCGAGCCTCGGGAGAAGACGCACGTCGCGCGATCGGAAACGACCGAGCCTCGGGAGAAGACGCACGTCGCGCGATCGGAAACGACCGAGCCTCGGGAAAA
>Ga0302196_10000672_pt1 | contig 32701 bp, 33 predicted proteins | sample II_Bog_N1_3_FD_198794 | JGI IMG/M metagenome (GOLD analysis project Ga0302196, IMG submission 198794) | Peat permafrost microbial communities from Stordalen Mire near Abisko, Sweden - II_Bog_N1_3 | ecosystem: Environmental > Terrestrial > Soil > Wetlands > Peat | place: Sweden: Abisko...
CTGCCGCCGCGGTGCTTCGCGGACGTGCCGTTCGCGGACGAGGGCGCGCGCGCGGAGCACCTGCGCGCCACGTGCGGCGGCCGCACGGACCTGCCGCCCGACTACTGGGCGCGCCGTTTGCAATCTTAAAGCCGCGGCCGCCGACGCGGCCGCCGCAGGCCGCGGCACTCGGCGTGTGGACGCCCCTCGCGGGCGCGTCGGGCGACGCGGGCGGCGGCACGCTCATTGGCGTGGGCGCCGCGCTGGGGGAGGCGGCGGTCGCGGCGCACGAGGCCGCGGCGCTCGGCGTCCTGGCGGCGCGCGTGCTGACGCCCTGCCGCGACCCGTGCTGCACGTCGCACCTGTGCGCCGCGTCCGTCGCGGAGCTGCGCCGTGGCGCCGCCGCCGCGCCGCCCGCGCTGCCCCCGCTCCCGCTGCTGGACGCCGAGTCCGCGGCCGCCCTCGCGCGGCAGCTGGACAGCGTCACCTCGTACTGCCGCCTGCCGCCGAGCGTCGCCGTCGACACGGCGCAGGTCGTCGGCTTCCTGCTGGCGGCGCTGCGCGGCCGCGTCGGCACCGCCACCACCTCGACGCCCCCGTCGTCGGCGGTGCGCTCCGTCGCCGCCCCGCGCGCGCCGCCGCACGCGCTCGCGCCCCTCGTCTTTGCCGTCGCGGACCTCGTGTGCCAGCTCACGTCCGCGACGCCGCCCAACACGGCGAGTTGGTCGGGCATTGCCGCGTCGCGCACGGAGCACATGATTCGATTGCGGCGCTGGGTCCTGGCGTACACGCCCGCGCTGCGGACGCTGCTGGGTCCACAGCGCGTGTGGCGCGCCGTCGTGGACGCGACGCCGCCTGGGCGCGCGATTGACCGCGTCGCCATTGCGCGCGACCTCATGCTGCGAGCGTATCACTGACACGGACGCGTTGATGTTCAACGGCGCCGACGTGAGTGGAGTGCATGCGGTCCTCACGCGTCCAGCGGTTGCGCGCCCGCCCGCGCCGCGCGCCACGCCGCAATCGCGGCGCGGAGGTCCACGCGCGTCCTTCCGCGCTCGGCGTGCTCGTCCCGCACGCGCGCCACGACGCGCCCCCGCCGCATGGCCGTCGTGTCGACGCCGTCGTGCGGGGGCGGCGGCCACCAATAATCGGCCCACGCGTCGCACACGTCGCGCCACCACAAACGCAGAGCGCGTCGCACCATGAAGTGCTGGTTTGCTGAGTGGCGGCGGTTTGGTGTATCGCGCTCGTCAGGGCCGTTTCAATGACACATTCAATCATCAATCAATCACACACACTTCTGACGTCAGCGCACTTTAGCGCACAATGTGCGCCGCGTCCATTGTCGGGAGCCACTTGAGCAGCGACGCCGTGCTGCGCCACTCGCCGTCGGGGCGCCGCCGCGCCGCGACGCACGCGAGTGCGTGGGCCGCATGGAGCCGCGCCTCGACCGCGGCCGCAAAGAGCTGCGTCACCCGCTTGAGCGTCGTGTAGAGGTAGTCGGGCTCGACGCCGTAATTCTCCAGCGCCAGAGTGAGCGTCTCCTCATCGGGGATGGGCTCGCCGAGGCGCTGCGAGTGGCCGCGCAGGTCGCCGATGGCGGCGAGGACGTCGGGCGGCACGGCGCCGCTGTCGTAGCCGTCGACCTCCACGGGGTGCTGCTGCTGCTGCTGCCACTGCATTGGTTCAGCGGCGGGTCCCGCTGCGGGCGGGGCCACGTCGCGCTTGATGCGCCACGCATTGCCCGCCGTGCCTGGACGCGTAGGGTAGGCGTGGTACGTCTCGCACATCCACTGCTTGCCGTCAATCTCGCGGCCCAGCATTGCGTGCCCCGTCGGGAAGTATGCAGCCCGCACGGACGGCGGCGGCAGGCGGCTGTCGGCGCGCGCAGACATGGTGTCTGCGGCGGGGCGGGCGTGATGTGGGGCTCGAGATGTCGCGAGATGTCGCGTGATGTGTGCGACGTCCGCTTGTCCCCCTCGATATGCCGCGCGCCCAATGCACTAGGCTCACGTTATTGCAATCAAGTGCCGAGTGTGGACGAAAACGGAAATGCTTTCGTTGCGCGAGTGCGGTGGTTTGCGTGCGGAGTTTGCGGATGTTGCGGAGTTTGCGGAGATGTAAAATGGAAATGTTAGCTAAGAAGTCACTACACGACGGGCGCCGCGCCTGCCGTTACACTCATGGATTGAGGAACGGGCGCCGCGCCTGCCGTTAATATCACAGATTGAGGAATCGCTGAAGCGGTAGCCGCGGCAGGGGCAGGGGCAACTTTGGGGGTCGAGTGAAAGAGGCGCACGAAGCGCGCAATCGCGTACGACGCGACGTACGCGACCCCCGCGGGAATGCCGCCAACAAGCCCGCCGACGACGATGGCGGCAGTGGCCGCGGCGCCCTTGGCCACCGTGTGGCTGCTCGGCGGCGTGGGCGCCGCGTCCTCGCGCGCGGATACGAGCTCGCCTGCCTTGCGCGCAATCACCGCAGCCGTCGCCATGCACTTGACGAGCGCCGTGTGCTCCAGCGGGAGACCGTCGTCGTCGACCTGCGGCTTCGCCTCGCTTGCTGCGGACGCCTCGGCGGGCTGCGCCTCGACTGACGGCGGCGCACCCGCGAGGTACGCGTCGATGATGCGCGCGCGAGCCGTGGGCGAGTCGGCCGCGCTGGCCAGGTCGATCACGATCTGCTGCAGCGTGCCTGTTTCGTCCTTGACGACCATGGCGTCGAGCTCGGCGATGCGGCGCGTGAGCACGTCGCCCGCGCCGATGCTGATCGCATTCAGCGTCTTGATCGTCGTGAGCTCCGTTTCGATGGACGACCGCTGGCGCAGGCGCGCAATGGCGGCGAGCTCCCGCAGCGTGACGAGGTCGACGAGCGAGTCGCGCAGCGCGTCGAAGCGCGCCGTGAACTGGATGTCCAGCGCCGCCGCGGTCGTCGCCCAGTACTCGGGCTCGATGCGCGGGTAGCTGACGACGGTCACGTGCTTCCCCTTCTTTGCCACCTTCTTACCATCGAGCTTTGCGAGTTTCTTGACGAGCGCTGCCTCGACCGCCGCAATCAGGGCGTCGCGGGGGCTCTGCGCGTGTCCAGCGGCGAGGGTGGACACGCTGGCGTCGGCGCTCGCTGGCGTGGACGCAGACGCAGGCGCAGACGCAGGCGCCGTCGCCGCGGACGGCTCGACGGGGGCAGTAGGCGACGCCATGACTTTGCTTCAGTGGCGACGCGCGGTGCACGTGCGCGAGGGGTACAGAAATGACCGCTTCATGCCACTCGTACTCCGCTCATTGTTGAACCTCCGTGAAACCGTAAACTGCCCAGGAACACCCGCAGGACTCACTTAACTCACGAGGCTCGCAACGGCGGCCTTCAGAGCCGCATTGGATACCACGCAGTTCTTGCGGACGACGTCACGTCAGCGAGCTTGCAGGCTGCGGGGGCTTACGTTTGGGCTGCGGCGCGGTCCAACTTACAAACGCGGAGAACGGAGCGGCCACGGCAGGCCGTGGCGCGAGTGGCGCCAGCGGCGGCGCGAATGACGGGAGCGCGCGTGGCGGTAGCGTCAAGGGGGACGGCGACGTCCTGCGACCGCTGCGTGCCGAGGCGACCCTGGACCGCAGCGCCTCCCTGCCGCGCGCCCGTCCAGCCCGCTCCGCGGCGCGCTGGGCCGCGGCTTCCGCGTTGGACGGCCCCAGTGCGAGGCGCTGAAACGACGCCAGCGCCGCCGCCACCGTGCTCTGATTCCTCGTTGCCTCGGCCGCCTCCGCGGCGGCCTTGTCGCTCGCAGCGGCGGCGGCCTTTTCCCCCATCACGACGCGCCGCGCGCTCGAGACGGCGCTAGCGCCCGCGGCCTGCGCCCGCGCCAGCAGCGACGGCGGTGGCGGAGGCGGCGCCCGCTGTGGCGAGGGGGGTGGCGCTGCTGGCGGGGCAGGAGACGGGGCGGCCGCCGCCGCTGCGACGCTGCGTGCCGCGGTGGGCGACGTGCTCCCGCCGCTGAAGAAACGGCCGAGCGCCTCCATTTTTAACGTGCGCGCGTGCGGAGGCGGAGACGCGCGTGCGCGCCGTTCATGCCACACGTCGTGTTTTATCGATCCCTCGCCTCCCCCCGCGCCTTTTCATCGGGCGCCATGTCGTACCATGCTGCAATGCACCCGCTCGCGGGCATGAACATCTACGTCGCGGGCCGCTTCACGGAGCCGCAGCCCGTGCGCGCCATGCAGCGCGCGCTCAAGGAGGCTGGCGCAAGCGTGACATTTGACTGGACTACGTACGCCGACGCGAACGAGCCCATCAGCGCGGCGGCCAAGCTGGCCATGCTGCCCAGCGAGGGCGAGCTGTGCCTCGGCGGCGTGCGCGACGCCGAGGTCGTCGTCGCCGTCTTCACGGACACGGACCCAAAGTACCCGTACGCGGGCACGATCGCGGAACTCACGTCCGCGATTGCCATGAACCGCCGCGTCGTCCGCGTCGTGCCGCCCGCCGTGGCGGCCGCGCTGATTTCGGCTGCGGCGGACGCGAGCACGCCGTGGAGCGACGTCCGCCCCACGCTCCCCTCGTTTGCGTCCAACCCGTTCTGGACCCTCGGCGGCGACCGCAACGTCCTCGCCACTGAAGTCAGCGGCGTCATTGCCGCGATCATGCTCCACCGCTGGGACAGCAAGATGGAGGCGCGCAAGGCGGAGTGGGCGGCGGAGTGGGCGGCGGCCTCGCCCGCGCATGCGGCAATGACGGCGGCCGTCTAGCGTGCTGCGCGCGCACGGCACGGCACGGTAGACGCGGGGACCGCGAAAGGAGCGGACATCCGACGCGTCGAGGGCGACAAGCGTTCGTTACCTTGAAGCGATTGCTTGCATGTGCATTGCATGTGCATTTGCGTCGCTGTCCGCGCTTCATTCACCTGCGATAAAAACTTTGCCAGCTGCTGAGAAAGGTGCTTGGAGACTCCTCGCTACCCTTATTCAAAGGCATTGTCGAGTAGGTGGCAAGGTGCGTGGCGCGAGGTTGAGGGACGAGTCCGTCGCGGAGGTCACAAATGAAATGTGAAATAAAACTTTTAAAAAATGTTGCCTTGACCGTGTCATATCCGCACCTCCGCACATCTCGAGTGTGTCATACCAACTTGCAATTTTTATCTCCAATACGTTCGTCATCGCTTGAGAATGGTGTTTCTCGCTGCATCTACGCGCAGTCGCGTGGCGTGTCGTTTTTCTGGCGCACGCGCGCTGGTGATGGCGCTAGTGATGTCGGCGTATCGTGCATCCGCACTCTCCGAGCCGCTCGCGCCCTCGTGCGCCGCGGGCTACACGTACATTGACGGCACATGCTACCGCCAGTGCGCCAGCGGCTACACGCTCGTGCTGCCGCAGAGTTTTTGCGTCCACCAAGTCGCGTGCCCATCGGGTTGGAACACGACGGCCACGTCGTGCATTCCGCCGCCCCCGCTGCCGCGGACGGCGTCCTACCTCACCGACCCGTCGAACATCAACTCGTGCAGGGTGGGCACTGTGTTCGACTTGGGAACGGGGCTCTGCTGGTCCGCGTGCTCTGCGCCGTACTCGGTGTACCTGTCGTTGTCGTCGTGTATGATGGCGTGCCCCGCCAACACGTTCCTTGACGGCGACGCTGCCACGTGCGACTTCACCTACTTGCCGTCGACTGACGCCGACCCGACCTGCAGTAGTGGCTACGCGCTGACGGCGGACTACCTGGCGTGCTGCCCCACGGGAACGAGCGCCACGGCAGGCGACGTCTGGTGCGCCTCGGCGGCGGACGCCCTGCCCACGCCGCCAGTCACGCCGACGGTTTCCGTCTCGTCATCCGTGGTTGCGTCGCCGACGCCGACGCCGAGCGTCGCCCCTTCGTACTCGCCTACAGTCGGGGGGTCGTTCGCGGTCTCGCCAGCCGCAAGCACGGGACCGACCTCGCCCTCGACGCCCTCGATGTCCGCCGCGGTGACTCTGGTGCCCACGTTCACCTCGACGTCCGCCGCGACGGCCAGCCCGCGGGGGTCGCTGCAGCAGAGCGCGTCGCCCACGGCGGCATCCTCGGTCTCCGCATCCTCGACGCCCACGGCGGCATCCTCTGTCTCTGCATCCTCGGCTGCGGCCACTCTGACGCCCACGTTCAGCTCGACGCCTGCCGCCACGGCAAGCCCGCGGGGTTCGCTGCAGCAGCTGCAGCAGAGCGCGTCGCCCACGGCGGCGTCCTCTGCCTCTGCATCGCCCTCCTGTTCTTCAGCAGTGAGCGGGACGTCCGCCGCCACTGCAAGCAGGGTGCCGTCCTCGACGGCCGCGGTTCGCCAGTCTGTTGGCGCGTCTGGCAGCGCGACTGGGTCGTCGCAACCCAGCGTCTCGATGCCCGTCTCGATGCCCAGCGTCTCGGCACCGCCATCCGCTACCATCTCACCCGTCATCACGACGCCTGCTCAGTCAACGGTCAACGCGAGCGCGGGCGGCGTCGGGAATCTGCCCCCGACGGCGGCGTCGCCCGCACCCGCGCTGGCCACTGGCCCCATCATCGCGATCGCCGCGACCGTCGCGCTGGCGCTTCTCCTGGGCGGTGCCCTTATTTGGACGTACGGCACGCGCACGCGCACGCGCGCGAACCCCCGTGCCATGGCAGCGGGGCCCGCTGACGAGTACGATCAGGCGGAGCGCGGCGGCGCGGGGGGCGGAGGGGGCGCCACGGAATTCAACAACCCGATGCGGGCGGCGCCGCGCTCTTCCGTGCAATCAGTTGTACTGAGCACCGTCGACGGGACGCGCTAGACGGCGCGGACGCAGTAGGCAGCTTTCCGTGGGCCGCGGGGGTGCGGTGGTGCGTGGGCCGCTGCGACGTGCAGATGCGCGTGACCCTGGCGGAGTGGGGTACCCAGCTCTGCAGTCGCTCGGCGCGTGACAGCGGCGCGAACGATGCATGCACGACGCTCCCGCTCGTTGCCATTTTTCAACGAGTTTCATGAATACATTGCCGCGGAATTGCCGCCCCGCGCACGCCGTCGCGCGCATGCACGCTCGTCCGATGGCCGTCGGCCGACGACCAGCAGAAGCGCGTCCGCTCCCACGAGCGAGCAGACCGAGCGCCGTCGCGGCAGCACGAGCATCCGCGCGCCCTTGGGGGTAGGTCAGCGCGCTCACTCCCCCATAGTCGTGCTCGGCGGCGTAATGAATCCTCCCTCGCTGAACGCCAGTGCGCCGCCGTCGGGGTTGAAGAGCGTAAACACAAAGTTGAGCAGGTTCTGCGTCGAGATGGTGAGCGCACTGACTTGTGTCGCCATGGACGCGATCGTCGCGGCGTCCGTCGAGAGCTCCGAGGACATGACCGCGATGGTGGACGCTTGCATGCTGACGGTAGACGAAAGTGTAGACAGCGTCGCCTCGTCGGTCGACAGCTCCGACGTCAGCGACGTGAGTGTGGTCGCCTGCGTGATCACCGTCGCCGACAGCGTCGAGAGCGCCGCCTCGTCCGTCGACGCCTGTGACGTGAGCGAAAGCAGGGACGTCGTCACGCTGAGGATGGACGCCTCGTCCGTGCTTGCCCGCGCGGCCAAGGAGGCGATCGAAGCTTCGTCCACGCTGACCATGGACGCCAAGGAGACGAGGGACGCCTCGTCGACGGAAGCTCTGCTGCTCAGCGTCGACAGGGCGTTGGAGGTTGCCACGGAAACAGAGGCGAGCGTCGCCGCGGTCGTCGATATCAACGACTCGTCGGACGTGACGCGGGCGCTGAAGGTCGACATCGCGGAGGACGTGCCAGTCGACAGCACGGCCAGCGCCGACGCCGTCGTTGACAGCAACGCCTCGTCCGTCGACAGGCTAGCGCTGAAAGCGGACAGGGAGACCTCGGCATCGCTGACCGCCGTGCTCAGCGCGGCCTCCTGCCCCTGCAGCGTCGTGATCTCGCCGTCAATGAGGGCGGCGTGCGACGCGAGCGCGGCGGTGGTCACACTCAGAGTGGACAGCTCTCCCGTTGCCAGGATGCCGTAGATCGTCGACACCGCGTTGGAGAGGTCCGTGGCGACGACGTAATCGAGGTTCACAACGTTTCCGTCCGCGCCCACGATCCGAACGGCATCGCAGTTGACGAACCCGCTGGCGATGAGCGCGCCGACTTGCGCCGTGTTCGTGACGACGAGGGAACTGAACGTCGGGTTCTGGGCCGCCATGGCGCGTTGGAGGGGGGCCCGCCCGCGTTCAGGACACGCGGGTGGGGGGTGCTCGCACACAGTCGCGCCCAACGCAAGGCGCGCGCCGTCTTTGACGTGGGCACGTCGACCCGCCGACTCTCGTTTGCTTTTCTCCGCGAACGCACAGAACGGCGCGCGGGCACAACGCCGTCTCGGCACGCGCCAGTCACCCGCCTCGCGTCGCTCGCGGGGTCGCTCGGGAACAAACGCGGTGACCCAAGGTCCACGCGGGGTCCGCCGCGCATCACGCAGCGCACGAGCATCCCCCCTCGCGGCATCGTCGGCGACAAACAAAAGCGCCGACATGTCAGGGTCCGCCTCCGTGGCGCCGACGTGCCCCGCGGGGTACACGTTGCAGGGCGCCACCTGCTACGCGCCGTGCCCGTCGTCGCATCCCGTGCTTCAGGCGCCGTTCTGCGTCAAGACTGCGTCGTGCGGCGCGAGCTTTACCCCCGCGGAGGACGGCAGCGGCTGCGTACCCAACGCGACGACAACGCGGACGTCCACGGCGCTGACGGACCCGTCCAACATCAACTCCTGCCCCGCCAACTACGTGTACGATTCGGGGACGAACCTGTGCTACAGCGCGTGCACGTCGCCAAACACGGTGTACCTCTCGCTGACGACGTGCATGCCGCCCTGCCCCGCCTCCACCTTCCTGAACGGCGATGCGGGGACGTGCGACTTTACGTACACGGCGACGTCCGTGTCGGACGCCGCGTGCGCGTCTGGATTCGTGGCGTCGACGGACGGCACGGCGTGCTGCCCGTCTGGCTACAGCTTTTCCACGGACAATGCGACATGCATCGCTCCCGTGCAGGGCGGCGGCGGCGGCGGCGGCGGGACTGGCACGGGGACTGGCACGGGAACGGGTGCCGCGGCGGCGGACGACGACTTCCTGCCCGCGTGGTACTGGTGGGTCGTCGTCCTCGTGGTCATCGTGCTGCTCGTGACGCTCGGCATCGCGCTGACGGCGTTTTCAAGGGCGCAGCACGCAGAGAAGTACGCGGGGGCGGTGGAGCAGTGCGCGGACTCGGGGGCGCACCCCCTGGCGGCGTGCGTCACGGACAAGATGCGGGCGCCGTCGGCGGCTGCAGCAGCAGCGGCTGGCGCGCCGAGCACGCCCAACGGCATGGCGCTGCCGCCGCCGCCGCAGGCGCCGCCACTGAGCGCGCGACCGCTGCCATTTCCGCGGCCTGCGTGAGCGTCGCGATGTGGCATGAAGAAACCATTGGCATTCGCTCCAGCTTGGTGGCGATGATGAGCGGAGTCAAGAGCTGGCTCGGCCTGCTTGGCTGCACGCCGACGTCGGCGCCCGAGCCACCCGCAGCCGCAGCGACAACACTCGACGACGACGCGCGTCTCGGGTACAACGGCGACGGAAAGCTGACGACGCGCGGGGAATGGAGGGCCGAGACGACGCGCGTGTTTGACGAAATCAACCGCGTCATGAGCACGGCGCGCGCGGGGGGTGCCACCTCCGTGCGCGAGCTGCTGCCGAGCCGAGGCGTCCTGCGAATCGGCTACCACGTCGGCTACTACGCGCCGTCCGAAATGGACTTGGCGGCTCCGACGTTCTCGCTGTTTGCGACGCGGGACGCGGCGTGCAAGCACGTAGGGGCGTGTCCACACGTCGGTGTGTACCGCATCGTCGCGCTGCTCACGACCGAGGGCGGCGACCCGCAGAATCCCACGATCATCATGCTCAGCGTACAGCCCGTGCCGCTGCCGCGCGCGGACGCGGACGACGAATGATTGCGTGGCATGTGCGCGGCATCATCAAATTGGAATGAACGCGCGCTTGCTCCTCTTCGCCCTCGCGCTTTGCGTGCTGGCCGTCCTCATGCGTTCGCTGGCGTTCGTGATTGCGTGCACCCTCGTGGTCGCGGCGCTCCTTGCACCCCCGCGGGACACGCGGGACACGCGTGATGCGCGCGACACTGACCGCGACATGCGCATGCAGTACGGTTCCAGCGCGCCGTGCGGGGCGTGATATGCGAAGGGTGCGCAATGATTCTTCAATCGTTCTTGTTGACACGCGCGAGCGCCCTGGCGAGCGCGCCGACGATGCTCAGAGACCACACGACGTTGAGCAGCGTGCTGCAGCCGAGGCACGCGAGGAGGACCGCCCCGCGAGTCTCGTCCAGCGCCCACGACGCGCGCAGGATCGGGAGCCACGTGGACACGGCGAGGTACGGCACGAGGAGCCCGCGCACGCCCAGAAAGAGGGCGGCAAAGAGCACGCGGCAGCCCGTCGCAGCGCGCGCGGCGACGGCGCGCGTCTGGGGGAGACAGTAGAATTCGCCGTCGCCCGACCGCGCCCTGCTCATGCCGACGAGCGCGCTGGACAGCACAAAGACGGGCGTCGACGCTTCCATCACGAGCGACTGCATCGCGATGTGGGCAAACGGCGGCCCGCTGAACCCGACGTTGCCGCCGTGGCCGCAGCCGCCCATGGCCAGCGCGCCCGCGAGCCCCATGGCGGCGTGCACGGTGAAGAGTGAGACGGGAGACCGCAGCGTCGCTGCGAGATCCCACACAAAGTAGGCCGTGGACCACGCGGCGAGCGCCCGCGTGCGCGGCGTGGACGCGTGGGCGTCTGACGAGAGCTCATTGAAATCGCCGTGCCACCAAGCCGTCAGTACGAGCGACGTCGAGAGCAGCGCGTGCAGGAATCCGACGGCGTTGCCGCCCGTCTCGCGCCGCGCGAGCGCCGTGTTGCCCCGCGCCGCGTGGCCGCCGACGGCCATGGCCAGCCAGTGCGGCGCGCCCCACGACACGATGTAGTGCACGGCGAACCAGACCGTCAGCGCCGTCGCGAACTCGGCGTTGGCATCAAAGAGGGACGCCATCGTGTATGCTGTGGGCGTGTGCTGCGAGCGTGTGGCGTGTGTGGCGTGTGTGGCGCGTGTGGCGCGTGTGGCATGAAAAAGAACGCGTGAGTCGACTGCAGGAGGTCATGCCATGCGCACCCGCCAGCGCGAACTCCCAACCCGCGCCGAAGCCGCAGCGGCCCTGTCAGCGTCCGTCGCCGCGCGGGGTCCGCGCGCCGAGCCGACGCGCCGCATCGTGTGGCTAGTTGTGCGCGGCGGCATGCCGCGGCTGTCGCTGCGCAAGCCTCGCGGTGCATCCGCCGACCGCCACTACATCAGCAGTGGCGTCAAGGCGGGCGACACGCTGCACATTGCGCGCGTGCGCGTCAAGCGCCACAAAGGGTTCGACGCGGCGCCCGTGTACTACACGGACTGGGATGTCGGCGCGACGCCGCCCGCGGCCGAGTGCGCTGGCGAGGATCGGTGGGCCCAGCACGTCGCGCGCAGCACCGCGGTCGTGACCGTGGATCCCGTCACGCATTGAACGGCACGCGCCGCTATCGAGTGGCGCGTGTGGCATGAAACCGCGCTCCTCGTCACGATGATCTCGAGCAGTGGCACGCCATCGGCTATTGATGGAGAGCAGCAGCGCCGCGCTCACTGCGCAAGAGCCACCGCTCGACGTCTGCGACGCGTGGGAAGGTGCGCCACCGTACGAGAGGGGCAAGCCTGTCGAAGACCCGACTGTACAGACAGGCGATGCCGCCGTGTTTGCTAGCGGCAACACGAGCCTGATCCAGCGGGGCGACAGGGACGCCTTCCTGATCGTCGTCACGGGGGAGCGGCCGCGCCACAGCACCGCGTGGCGCACCTGGACCGAACTACGTGGCGTCGCGTCCTGGCGGGCAAGCGTCATAGGCAACGACGACCAGGATGGAGGCCATTGTGGCCAAGAGTGGTTCTGGGCTGAGGACACCACCGACGAGCCCCTGGACTGGGAAGCGGACGATGACATGGGCGCGTTGTGGGACTGGGTCTCGACGGCACCGCTGCGGCGCGCGGCCACGCCGAGTACGCTGGTAAACGTGGATCCCGTCACGAATTGAAGGGCACGCGCCGCTATCGAGTGCGCGCGCCATCGCGAGGAGAAGCGAGCGCGCCGAGGCGCGCGACGACGACCGCCGCGTCAATGGTTGGCGCGATCACGAGCAGGGCGGTGGAAAACACAAGAAGAAAGGTCGTCGCGACGAGTGCGGACGCGAGCGAGTGCGTCGCGAGCACGGTGCAGCACAGCGCGAGCGTCGCGCACACTGCCAGCAGCAGCGCGTAGACGCGGGGTACCTCGCTCGCGCACGCAGTCGCGAGTGCAGTGAGCGAGGTGACCAGCGTCGTTGCAGCCTGCGTGCCCGCGGCCTCGAGGCCTGCGCGTACGTCTGCCGCGGCGCCGCCGCCCATGGCGCGGAGGCCAGGCTCCAGCAGGCGCGTCGCCTCAACGCCCGTGTTGCGCAGGCCGTCCTGCACGGACGCGCCCGCCTCGCGCAGTCCGCCCTGCATCGCGAGCGCGGCCTCGACACCCGCGCCCGCTAGCCAGCCGCCGCCGCCACTGCCGCTGCCGCTCGACGGCGCGTGCGGCGGCAACAGCTCACCGAGCACGGCGCGGATGGCGCCGCCGTCGAACGAAATGTGGTGGTGCGCGCGCGTGATGTCGGCGTCGCGCTCGGGGGGATCATTGGGGTCAGCCGCGCTGGGCGTCGGCGTCGCCGTCGGCGTCTCGGCACAGCGCGCGCCGCGCGCGCTTGAACATGACATTGCGAGTTTTGTTTCCTCTCCTCGTTTCATGGTTCAAGTGCTGCAACGCTGCAACACGCACGCGCAAGCTGTAGGCGGCAGGTGACTACGCGACCGCGTGCGCAACTTGCTGCGCGCTCGCGAGCAGCGCTGCGAGCTGCGGCGCGTCGAGCTGCAGCGCCGCGGCGAGCTGCGCCTTCCGTTGGGGCTTGACGTCCGCGCCCCCGTACATCGCCTTGACGATGGCCGCGAGGTGCGCCGCGTTGTACGGCGGCTGCATCGCGTCCAGCACGCTCGCGCCGAGGTCGGAGGCGAGGCCACCGAGCGCGTACAGTACCTTGAAGACGAGGGTCTGGTTGGCTCGCGTAGGCGGCGTGCCGCAGTGCGGCGCGACGTGATGGAACGCCCCCGCCGCGATGCCCGCCGCCACCGCCGCGTCGAGCGCGGCGGCCGCTGGGTTTGGCGCGCGGTCCGCGGCCCCCCTGAGGCCCCACAGCCGCCGCGCCTCGTGGTGGAAGGCGTCCGACTGCAGCTCCGTCAGCGCCGCGCCGCCACCGACGACAAAGGCGGGGCCCTGCAGCAGGCGCGCCTTCATGTCCGCGACGACGGGCTGCGCGGTGGCGTCCATGGCAAGAATGCTCTGGGCGATCGGTCCGCCGCCGTGCGTCACGGCGAGGCGCATGAGGAAGACGCCTTCGTGCGCGCTGACATCCGCGCGAGCGTCGCGCGCCGCGTGGTCCGTGCGGTGCACCGCGCCCACGGCCTCGTAGTGCGCGACGTCGGCGGGCACGGCGGTGACCTCAATGTGCGACACGCCAATGGCGCGCGCCGCCAGGACGAGCATGGCGAGGAGCTGGACGTGCAGGCCGCCCGCCGCACGCGCCGCGCCGTCCAAGTCGAGGCGCATGTAGCGCGGGTGCTCCCCTTGCGGGGACGGCGACAGCAGCGTCGCCATGATCGTGCCCACCGTGCGGTGCGTGCCCTGGCCGCAGGGGGCGTCGACGAGGACGACGAGGCCCGCGGCCAGGCCGCACGTGATGGCGAAGTGGTGCGCGACGCGCAGCCGCAACACGTCAACGGCGACATCGACGACGCGCGCCGTGACGGCTGCCGCCGCCGCCGTCGATCCGCGCATGACGTGGAACTGGAACGGACGTGCCGCGCGGTGCACGACGTGCGTGCGCAGGTTTGGGGTCTGGTCCTGGCCGACGGCCGCCAGGTGGGCGCGGGCGCGCGTCACGAGTTGAGGCACTCGGACCGCGCCGCCTGACGCGAGCTTGCACGGCAGCATGAGCTCATGACCACCAATGTCGGCCCCGCACGATGCGGCGCCGTGCTGTGCCTAATCCGAGACGAGCGTGAGATGGCGTGATGATGGCGGAACGCGTGAGCGAATGCGGATATGCGCATGCACATGCACTCCCGACTCGAGTAAGGCGCAATGCGGTCGTATCATTGCGCACCGTGTCGTCCATCCGCGTAAAATTTCGAGCGAGTCGTGTGAATGGCTCGACGAAATAAAGTGTTTGATGCGGAGTTGTCGTCAGGTCGCGACATTCTTCACCTCCTGTCAAGAAAATTAACGTTTCTTGCCGAGACGGAAGGTAAGTAAGTCACGGCCGCAGTCTCACGTGCGAAACACATCGTGTGGGGCATGGCATTAGAAGAAATTCAACCTCTCGGCGACTCGCAGCGAGCCGCCCGCCCAAGTATTCGACCTGTGCAAGCCGACGCTTGCAATTGAATGCAACTTCGTCGTGGGCAGCGTCGCGAGCCGCGTCGGTGACGGCGTCTTTTGCGGCGACTGTGGCTGAGACTCTGGCGTCGCGCGTCGCGGCGGAGGATGCAGTCGATGCAGTCGCCGCCGCCACGCCGCACTCGCCTTGACGTGCACCCACATCGCGTCCACGCACAGCGACAGCGCGGACGTCGCCGCGTACGGCCACGTCTGCAGTCTGACTGAATAGACAATCCAGAGCAGATTCGTCAACGCGTGCAGCGCCAGCCCGACGGTCGACACGCTGTCGCCGCTGACGACGGCGCCGCGCACCCACCTCCACAGCTGCGGCACGTACGACACGCCGCCGAGCGCAGTTGCCACGTAGCCGAGCGCGGTGTAGACGTCCATTGACGAGCACGTGCACGCGCACGCGCTTTTGAATCCGTGTTCATTTTCACGCCACATTTGTCCACGATACAATTCAAGTGCGCACGCTGGAGGGATTGAACAGCGCACGCCGCGACGCCACCAGCATAGGATTATCCTGCCCGTGCACGGCAATGACGCAGGCGTCCAACGGAGCAGCCGCGGCGCTGGCGTCAAGAACCCCGCGGATGCTGCTGTGACGGCTGCTGCGCGTTGCGCCGCCTGCAGCGGAGGAGCGCGCGGCGGCGGGCGCGCGCTCGCGGCGCCGCAGCACAACAAGCCACGCCGCTCCAGCGACGCACGCGGCGAGCAGCAGCAGCAGTCCGACCGCAATCGCGGCAGCTTGCACGGCAATGACGAGCGTGTCGGGCGCCGCCACCACGGAGCCTGGCGCGGCCACCGCCACGGCGCCCGACGGGGACGCGGCGCCTGATGGGGACGCGGCGCCCGACGGGGAGACGGATGCGGGGGCCCCCACCGTCAGCGTGGCCGTCGGCGTGGGCGAGCGCGTGGGCGACGCCGTGCGGGAGGCGGGCGTCTTGGAGGGCGTCGGCGCAATCGCGTGCGGCGTGGCGGTGACGGACGCCCCCGTCGCGGGCGCAAACGCGTACACCAGGCCGTCCATGGACCCAATGTACACGGTGCCGTCCGCGCCAATGGCGGGTGTCCCGTAAATCACATCGCCCGTCTTGTAGCTCCACAGCAGCGCGCCCGTGCTGCCGTTGATGGCGTAAAAGTAGTTGTTGGGCGACCCCACGTACACGGTGCCGTCCCCGCCGACGGCGGGCTGCAGCACCATGGACGCGTCTTGCTCGTCGCTGTTCGTGAATCCCACATCAAAGGACCACAGCAGCGCGCCGCTCGTGCCGTTGAGAGCGTAAAGATTGCCGTCGTTGTTCGGCGCGTATACGGTGCCGTCGGGCCCCGTTGAAGAGACGCCAAACTCCCAGTTGACGTTATTCGGACTGGAGAAGCGCCAGAGCTCGGCGCCCGTCGTCGCGTTCACGCACAGCAGCGCGCAAATCTGTTGCAACGCGTAGGTGGTCCCCGCAGTGCCGCTCACGATGAGCGTACCGCGAGCACCCAACGACGCCGTCACGAGCGACATGCTGTCGTGGGACCATAGAGTGCCGCCCGTCGTGTTCAGCGCCGTCAGGTACCCATTGTACGCAGCAAACATGGCGACGTCGTCGCCAATGATACCCATGGCTGGCGCGTGCTGTACCGCCGTCACGTTTCGCAGGAGCGCGCCCGTGATGTCGTCCAGCATGAGCGCATAGAACGTGCCCAGAACGTAAACGCTCATGACGACGGTGCGCCCGTCGGGTGCCACGGTCGCGGGACCCTCTAGGCTGCCACTGGGGTACGCGCGGCTCCACATCTGCGTCCCCGTCGTCGCGTTGACACCGAAAATGGAGAAGGCGTAGTTAAAGACATTCTCGGCGCCCACGATGATGACGCCCGCATCAGTGATGGCGGGAGATGTGACGAGGAGGACGTTCTGATTGCCGCCCGTGTTGACTGAGAAGGTCCACTTGGTATTGCCCGTTGCCCCATCGAGCGCGTACAGGTCGTAGTCCTCGCCGCCAATGTAGACCGTGCCGTCGTTACCAATGATGGGGCTGCCGATGAAGGCGTTGCCCGAGTTGAATGTCCACAGGAGCGCGCCCGACGTTCCCGCGGTCGCGTACGGGCTGCAGGCGCTGTGCCCCGCATCGCGTCCCGACTGTCCCCACTGCGCCGCCGACGCAAGCAGCAGCGCGCACGCCATTGTTTCAATTTCTTGAACGCTGCTTGGAGGGCCGTGGATGGCGAGGAGGATCGAACAGATGTGCGGATGTGACGGTGCGTGATTTTGCGTGTGAGTCGATGCGCTCTTCGCGACGCCGCGCGATGGAATGAAACTCGTATTGATGAAGCAACTCGCACGAAACGATAATAATGCGAAACCTGCATAGGTATTGACGCGTACCTGGAGACTTGAAATGAAAGTGGAGTCGTTCGTGATGTGCGGGGGGTGCGGGAGTGCGGAGTTGATGGCTGATTTTTTTTCTTGACCACGTGCCTACAAAAAAGAAGCGTCGTCGCCCATGCCTGCTTCCACGTCCACCACTTACAGCGTTTCCCACTGGGTGCTCGGGTGCGATGTGTTTGTCCGCGCGTGGCCAAGTAACCCACCACCGCATCGCATTGCTGCTGCCGCGCTTCTGCGCATCGTCACGGTGCTTGTGTTGGCGTCGTGTCTATACTCGGCCGCGGCGGGGGTGGTGCTGCTCTTTCATGCTTGCGCTGGACACGCGGGGTACGCGTTGTGCGGAGCGGTGCCAATGACCAGTTTTTGGGGCGTGGGCGCTATGTTCATCGAGATTGCGGTCGTTGTGTTCGGTTCCGTTGCAGTGCTCGCTGGGGTCGTTGGCAGCATTCTCGCAACACTCCACGCCATCCTCGCGACGATCGTGGCTTGTGTGGTGGCATGTTCGCAGTACGAGTGCGAGGCTGGAAGCGAGGCGTGCGCCGTGTGCAAGGAAGCGCGCGCGGAGCGGGTCGGGGGGCGCGTGCCGACGACGGAAGTGTAGATGGATGCACATTGGACTCAAAAACGCTGACTGAGAATGTCGCCCTGGTCGCGCACCACGACGTCGTGCAGAATGCGCTGAAAGTAGAAGGCGGCCAGGCGTTCCTGGAGGTAGCACAGCAGCGGCCAGTCGGCATACCCCAGCGCGGCGAGCGCGGGGGCAACGGCCTTCATGTGCGGCTGCTGCTCCCGATCCCACGCGGGCGCAAAGACGCGGGCGTCCTCCTCCACCGCGGGCAGCGCGACGTGCGCCAGCCACTGCGCGTACGCGGACACGAGGCGCGGGCGCGCCAGCCATTGATTCGAGAAGAAGGTGCGAAACGGCAGCGACTCCGTCAGTCCCAGCGCGGGCAGCAGGCGCTCGCGCCACACGGCCTCGAGGCCGACGTGCTGCAACGCGTGCGGGTCGCCAAAGGCGTGCGGCTCGCCCGTCCACTGCGCGAGCGAGTACACGTCTGCGGTGGCGCGCCCCTCCTGAATGGCCGCCACGAGCGCGCCAATGAAGGGGTTCGCGCCCTTGCCGCGGTCGGCGGACGAGTACTGCAAGAAGCCGACGTAGTCGAGGTGCGCCCAGCCGTCGATCCCCGCGCGCTGGGTCGCCGCGGCGATGATGCCGCCGCACTCGACGCGCGGCGTCGTGGGCGTGCGCAGCGGGCGCGCCCACGCGAACGGCCAGTCGCGCTGCGCGCGCGCCTCGCTGGGCCCGTCGTGGCACAAGATGTAGACGAGCACGCGCAGCCCCAGTTCGGGCGGCCGTGACTGGCCGCCCACGGCAATCTGACGCAGGAGCGGCCCTGGGGGTGGCGGCGGCAGCACGTCGCGCGGCAGGACGCACGCGTCGGGCAGCGGCAGCGGCAGCGGCGGCGCGGCCATGGGCAGCGCGCGTGTTTGGTTCCCCGCGGGCGGCGGGCGTCGCTGGCAAGGCGGTAGCATTGAATCATTGCCGTGAAACAAACGCGTGCGGTGGATGGACAAGGATCGCTGGGGCGGCGTCGCGCTGTCCGCGGACGCGGCGCCTCTGCGCGTGGGTGACCACGTCGTCATTGCAGCGGACGCCGCGGGCGCGCACCCGTCGGCGCGCGGACGCCGCGGTGTCGTGAACATTGGGCCGCACGACGCTCATTACGGCACGGGCGACTCGGTAGGCGTGCACGTCGAAGCGGGGTTCAGCGCGGGCGTCGCACTGGACGACGTGCGGCGCGTCGCCGCGCCGCCGCCACAGTCACTGTCGATCGTGCGCGGGGTGGCGCTGTTGCTCGGCCCCTGCATTTGCGGACTCGGCGGCGGCGAGACGTGAAGCCTTGACGCTTCCACGGGCGGAGACGCGTGCGGAGACCACCGCGAGGAGCAAACGCCACATGGCTGCGGTACAAGCCGCCTTTGACGCCGCCGTCGCGCGCGTTCAGGACAAGTCCGCGTCGCCGCTGACGCTGAGCTCCGCCGAGAAGCTGCAGTTCTACGCGCTGTACAAGCTCGCGACGCAGGGGCCCGCGCCGCCGCAACCGCGGCACTGCGGCTGGAACATCATTGAGCAGCAGACGGAGAACGCCAAGCACGCCGCGTGGAAGGCGCTTGGCGGTATGAGCAAGGCGGACGCGATGCGCACGTACGCGGGACTCGTCGCGGCGTATGGCGCGCGTGGACGCTGAGGGCAGGATGCGCGCTTCGGAAGCATGATATACCGCGTGAAGGAGTGAATCGTGGCACGTCTCATAGCTTCTCATATGACCACGGCACCCAGCACGGCCGCGATCCCCGCCGCGTCGAGAAGCTCGAGGCGCCGCCGCAACTCGTCGCACGCGAGCGCGAGCAGGTCGGGCACGTCGAGAATGTCTGCGGCGCACACGACGCCGCACACGCGTGCCCACGTCGCCGCCTCGAGGCTCAGTGGCTCGCCCTCCATGTATGCGCACGCCGCGGCGACGGCGTCTGGCGCGACATTCTCCACCGCCAAGCAGGCGTCTCCCCGACTAGTGCAGGCGCCGCCTTCCCCGCCGTCCTCCAAGTCCGCCAGGAGGCGCGACCGCAGCACCGCCGCCCGCGTCAGGCCGTGCGTACACCCGTCGCTCGTCACTAGCGTGATTGCCGCTCCCGCTTCAGGATGCAGAGGCGTCGCGCGCTCCTCCGTCAGCGTCTCCTTGCTGCCCCCACGCCACCGACCCTCCTCGCTCCAGCGCGCCAGGGCGACAATGACAGCTTGCGCGTGCTTGGCTGCGTCGGCGGGGTGCAGCATGCGCAGGGCGGCGCCGCCGAGCGACCGCAGCGCCACCTCTACGCACTCGGCGTACTCATGCGGCTCGAGCGCGCAAGCAACGACGTGCGCGATGGCGCCCGCATTCTGCTCGACGGCCGCGAGGCAGATCGCTGGCGTCTGCTTCTGCACATGTACGTACTGCAGCGCCGTTCCGTTCTCCTGCACGGCCGCGATGCAGATCGCGGGCGTCTGCTCCCGCTCATGGACGAACTGCAGGGTGTAGCCGTTCTGACGCACGGCAGCGAGGCAGATCTCGGGCGTCTGCTCCTTGACGTACACGAGCGCGCCGCCGTTTTGCGTCACGGCCGCGAGGGAGATCGCGGGCGTCCGCTCCTGCTCCCGCACGTGCTGCAGCGCATACCCGTCATGCGTCACGGCCGCGAGGCAGATCGCGGGTGTGTGCTCATTGACGTACCGCAGCGCGGGTCCGTGCGTCACGGCCGCGAGGCAGATCGCGGGCGTCTGTTCCTTGACGTACCGCAGCACGTATCCGTCCTGAGTCACGGCCGCGAGGCAGATCGCGGGCGTCTGCTCCGTGACGAGCTCTAGCGCATTCCCATAATGCGTGACGGCCGCGAGGCATACCTCGTGCGTCTGTTCGTCGACGTAGCGCAGCGCGTTTCCGTCCTGCGTCACGGCCGCGAGGCAGATCGCGGGCGTCTGCTCCTTGACGAACTGCAGCACACAGCCGCAACGCGTCACGGCCGCGAGGCAGGTCTCGGGCGTTTGCTCATTGACTAAACACAGCGCGGCTCCGTTCTGCGTCAAGGCCGCGAGGCAGATCGCGGGCGTCTGCTCCTTGACGTACTTCAGCGCGTATCCGTCCTGCGTCACGGCGGCGAGGCAGAGCTCGGGCGTCTGCTCATTGACGTACTGCAGCGCGTAGCCGTTCTGCCGTACGGCCGCGCGGCAGAGCTCGGGCGTCTGTTCCTTGACGTACCGTAGTGCGTATCCGTACTGCGTCACGGCGGCGAGGCACAGCTCGGGCGTCTGGTCCCTGACGAACTGCAGCTCGTATCCGTCCTGCGTCACGGCTGCGAGGCAGATCGCGGGCGTCTGTTCCTCGATGTATCGCGGCGCCTTTCGATTCTGCGTCACGATGGCGAGCGCCATCGAGCGCGTCTGCTGCGAGGCGGACGACGCCATGTACCCGTCGTGATTCCACGAGGGATCCGACAATCAAGTATTTCCTGACGTCACAACATCCGCCGCATCCATCACTGCACAACCACACACCCACCAACACATACACGCAAGAATGACGTCCCTGTCCGCCAGCAACGTGATGCTCCTCGGATTTAATGGGGTGGCCGACTCTCGCGTGGTGCGCGAGCTTGCCATCATCGTGCGCGACGCCGCCGCCGCGCTCGTCCCCGCGCTCGCGCCTGTCGACACCAAGGACCTCAACCTCGAGATCGGCACGGCCGAGATCGGCACGGCTACAAGCGTCTTTGTCCACTCGATCCGTACTTCACGAGGAACGGGTCATTGGCGGGTCACAGGCGGCCAGTGGAGACGAGGAGGCCGACGAGGGCGCCAACAACGACCAGGCACAGGCACAGCGTACACGCGAACGCAACGTGCAAGTGATACGGCGCGGCTTCAAATTGCAAATTCGAGTCGACGTCGCTGCCGCGGTACGCCCGTCGGCGCGCGCGCCCGCTCGGCAGGCCCGTTTCAAGCGAGGTCATGGACGTTTGTTGGACCGCCCGCACAACACGTTCCCCATCTTCATGCCACAGCGAACCACTTCAGGCAACCCGCGCACGACCATGGGCTGTGCTGCGTCGTCAGCGCCCGCGCCTCTCGACGCCCCCATGGCCACAGATGAGCAGCGCGCCTACGTGGCGCGGCAGCGGGACGTATGGCGGCGCGCGCATGGGGCGCGCCCCGCGAGCGAGGCTGCGGGCGCGGCGGAGCGTGCGGCGGCTGCGGCCGCGGGCAGCAACGCGACAGCCAAGGAGATTGTGCGCGAAGTGCTGCGCTTAATGGCCGCCGCCGCGATCCGTGGTCAGGGCGAGCGACTCTGCGTCGACGTGCCCCTGTCGAGCAACGTGCTCGTAACTCTCGTGACTCCCGTGCGCGCCGCGCTCCGTGAGGTGGGCCTCTGCTTGGGCAGCCGCGAGGAGCCGTACCCTGGCGAGTGCGGCCACGAGGGGGGCACGGACACGGTATACTTTGCGTACCCTGCGACGCAGCGCATTAATTACGGCCTCCCTCCGCCTGTGACGAGTGCGTCGGGCGCTGGTGCCGCAGCGCGCGAGTGCCGCTAATATCCCTTCAAAAAACAGCATCGGTTCAGACGAAACACGGATCATGTCGCGCTAGCAGCGCGTAAAGTCAGGCTCGCGGCGCGTGCGCGTCGCGTGCAGAACCGAGAGCCACTGCGCGTCGCACGCGTCGAGCGCCTTGATGCCGTCCCACTTGACGATGTAACGCCCGCCGCTGCGCCGCGCGACAATGCGCCCCAGGTGCGCGTACTTCTTGTGCACGACGCGCGCGTTCGTCGTGAGGCGCGTGTTCTTCGCGAGGCGCGCGTGCAGCGCGAGCCGAGGCGTACGGGGCGGGAGCGGCGCCTTGGCCGCGCGCAGAATGGACGTGCGGCGAGGGGGGGCTGGCGCCTTGGACGTCTCCTCGTGCGGCGCAGCCGAGGACGCCGTCGTCGAGGACGTAGCCGAGGACGTCGCCGCGCCGCGTACGCCGCGCGCGCCGTTGGAGCGCCGCGCAAACGCGGCCTCCTCCGCGTCCGCCATGGCGCTCATGCGGCCCGCGAGCGCGCGCCCGCGCGCCTCGTCCCACGCCGTGGGGACGAGCACAAAGTAGAAGTGCGTCATGCGGCCCCTGTGCACAAAGAAGTTGTGGCTGCGCATGCCGTGCGTCTCCGCGTGGTGCGCGACCTGGTCGGCGATCTCGTCCTCCTGCGCCTCCAGGCGCGCGGCGGCGGTGTCGCGCTGGTACTCGACGAGGGCGCGCCGCAGGTCCCCGTCCGCGGGGAGCGCGAGGGGCGTCGCGAGGTTGCCGAGTTCGGCGGCGGCGCGCGACTTGGGGTGGCGCACCTTCCGCTCGACGGTGAGCGTGAGGACGCACGGCTTCGAGCGGTCGAGCGAGAACACGGTGCACGCGAGCATGCGCAGGAGCGTCGCGGCCTGGCACATGAGGTCGAGCGCGTGCCCGCGGAAGCGCACGCCGTCCTTCTGCCACGCGTCGTACACGACTTGGTACGCGTCGCCGAGGCGCACGTCGCTCACGCCACGCTTCACCTGCGCCGCGTACGCGGCCTTGTCGTTCTGGCTCGACATGATGGTGGGCGCCGCGGCGCCGAGCTCGGCGCGCACGGCCGTTGCGGTCGCGGCGTCCTTGTGGTCGATGCAGTGCACCGTGTCGTCGGCGCCCACGCCGACCATGCGGAACGACTTGGCGATGATGATGTTGAGGAAGGTGTGCCGCGCCGTCGTCAGTGTATCCTGAGGATACGACGCCATGTCTGTAGTCAGTAGACGCGGTGAGCGAGGGGGGTGCGGCGTCACGAATTTCGCGTCTCGTCGTCGTGCCACACCGTTCGCGCCGCGCCGTTCCACCACCAGACGCCCCCGCGAGATACCAGAACCCCGAATATGCCAGGCAATCGCGGCGGCCACGGGCGTTGCGTCGGCGGGCGCCTGCGGCTCCCCACGACGACCATGACGAGCGAGGAGCGGCGCGAGCTGCTCGCCACGCCGCACGCACGAGTGTGCCTCGTGTGCGGCCTCGCGGAGCGCAAGACGCGGCGCGAGTGGGACGCGCACGGATGGCTGCTGAGCTGCACTGCTCGGCAAGACGTGGGGCGCGACGCCGTCGCGTACGGCGCCGCCGTTAGTTTCTGTGACGCACCCTCGACGGAGCCGTACTGCGGGTCTCTGGTGGGAGGCTCGCGTGGGTCTGCGACGGGGCCGCACAAGGCCAAGGCACGCGCGTCGAAACCGTAGGCGACTTCGAACAGGCCGCCTGCACACACAAAAGAATGCCCGCGCGCCCGCTGCCCCGCACGCCGTGCGTATACCCGCGTGGGAGCACGTACCCCACCGTGTTTGACGCGTTTCTCGAGCACGCGCGCAGCCTCGTGCTCGTGTCCACGTACTACACGGCGACGGACGCGTCGCAGTGTCCCCCGCTGCAAATCGCGACGGCGCAGGGGCGCGTCGTGCCCCTGCCCACGCCGTCTACGGCCGAGGGCGCGTGCGAGCGCGAGCCCGTGCGGTACTGGCGGGTGCCGCTGCCGTCGCTGGGCGACGACGCGCCCGCGCGCCTGACGGTGGGGCAGGGCGACACCGCGGTCACGTACGCGCTGACGGCGCTGCCGCTCCCGCCCGCGCCGCCAGGCGGGCACACGCTGCTCGTGGCCACGCTGTGGAAGGACGAGGAGGAGAGGTGGGTGCGCGCGTTCCTGACGCACTACCGCGCGCAGGGCGCCAGCGGCTTCCTGCTCTACTACAACGGCGCGTCGCTGCCGCCGTGGACGGCGGGCGTCAGCGGTGACGACGTGCTATGGGCGCCGTGGAACTTCGAGTACTGGAACCCGCTCCTCACTGGCGTCGGGCGCGCGAATGCGGCTGCGGCGGGGAGCGGCGCGCCGTTCCCGCACGTCGCGCAGATGGCGTTCCTGACGACGGTGCGCCTGGGCGCGCTGCCGCGCGTGGCGCACGCGCTGCTGTGCGACATTGACGAGTACGTGGCGCCGCGCCTGCCGCACGTGCCCCTCGCGGACTACCTCGCGACGGACGCGACGCCCACGGTGCACATGGTGGCCAACACGTGGGCGCGCATCGCGTCCAACCGCGGCGGCCGCCTGCAGGCGGCAGAGGCGCCGCTGCCGTACGGGCGCCGCACCAAGTGCATCTATCCGCGGACGTTTCAAGGCGAACTGGGCATCCATGCCCCCAAGAGCACCCGCGGCGGCGCGCCGCGCGTCCACGTCCGCCAGAACGACGGCCTTATCATGCTCCACCTCGTGGACGTCCTGCACCCCGACCGCCGCGACTTGGTTGATACGGGGGGCGACGACACGCGCGACTTTGGCGCGCTCGTGTCGGCGGCGACGGCACGAAGGCGGCGCGCCACGCGGGACGCCGCCTCCACCACCGTCGTCACGGTCGTGCTCCTCGTCTCATTGGGAGTGCTCGTGCTCGCCGTCCGCATGGCACGGCGGTTGGCACGGCGGACGGAGCCGCCGCCGCCCCTCGCGCAAAGCCCCGCATCCACGGGGGGCGAATACGACATGCGGACATTGTGAACTCGCGAATTCTTGGCGGGGGTCTCATTATGCTCCCTCTCATACCCTCACGGAAATGAATGCATGTATGGAGCGGTGCGGCGCGATAGACGAGCGGTGCGCCGCGATTGACGCAGAAATGGTGCGCATCGCGTCGGCTGCGAGCGGCGCTCAGCACACTCCCGCGGCAGGGTCAGAATTTTCACATGCCTTCATTGAAGACGCGAGTCGCGCGTGGCGCGCCAACAAGGAAGCCATCGTCACTGGCAGCGACATGCGACCAGGCTTCACAGTGGATTTCAACGGCCCCATGGCGCCACCGTCACTCGGCGCGGACGACGACGCGTGGATGTCCAACACTCTGTTCGGTGACGGAGCAGGCGAGGCGCCGTCTCGCCACGACGACGAAGACGCACTCGGCACCGTGTCGCGGTCCGAGGATGCCTCCGTGTGCGCTGCCTCGATGCGTGCACGCGCGCAGCGCCGCGTGCGCTTCGCGGATTCTACGCTTGGCAATGTCCTAGACGGCGTGTTGCGGCGGCCGTGCGAGTGCACGGGGTGCTTTCGGTGCGGCGCACGGCTCACGCCCGCGCGCGCACAGTGCGCCACGTTTGGGCGGCACCGATGCGAAGAGTGCCACGAGTGGCGGTGCACGCCGTGCATGCGCGTCTGGGTGTGCCGCTACTGCAAGCGATCGTAGGTAGTAGAGGACATCGCAGCATTCAATAACCCGAGACTGTCAACCACGCGCGCCATGGCCTGCAACATGATTGCCCCGCACTTTCCGTCGCGCCGCGCCTTGGCCGCGGTAGTCCAGTCGATGGGCGCAGAGGTGTACACGCCCGCGTCCTTTGCAGGCGCGTAGTACACCTCCTCGAACCCTGCGCCCTTGAAGCAGCGCACGGCCGCCGCGTTCTTGGCCAAGGTCGCGCACCGATCAGCAGGGGGACGCCGACGGTGCACTTGGGCAATGGACGGCATGCGGACGTGAGTCTCTTGAACGCCGCCGCTTGGCGGGTTTTTTCTTCAGGAGGACCTCCGCTTGTTTCCGCACATCCGCAACTCCGCGCATCACGCGCAATCATCCGTGAGCCACTCCAACTACTCCACGAATGTTGCGCGACGGGACGATGTCGAACGGAGGTGCGGCAGACGAAGCTGGCCTACGGCGTCACGCGATGCTGCAGCTGTGGGACGCGGACGCCGACGTCGCGGCCATGTACGAGCGGCGCGTCACCGAGGCCCGCGCCCACGCGCTGGCGCTCGAGACGTCATTCGAAGAGGCGCGTCGCGCGTGGGCTGCACGGGCGCACGCCCTTCAGGTCGCACTCACAGAGGCAATGCAAGGCAACGCGGCGCTGGAGAAGGAGCTGGACGTGGCGCGCCAGCGCGCGACGGACGCCGAGGCGGCACTCGCAATCGAGACCGCGGCGCGGCGCGTCACCTACACGCCGCACACGCCGCACACGCCGCACACGCCGCACGCCGCGCCGACTGCGTCGACACGTTCGGCTGCGAGCAACCGCGTCAGCGCGCACGTGAGCGGCTTCCGAGCCGTGGCGGCGGGAACGACCCTGACGACTCCCGAGGACGAGGATGTCGAGGCCGCCCTCGTGGTCGGCTCGGTGGGCCCAGCCGTGCCCGAGACGACTCCGCGCTCACTCGCGCAGCACCCTTCGTCGCGCTCACCGCCGCGCGCGTGAGAGGGCGGTGGCATGAGTCGCGCTCAAAGGAGGGGTTTGTCTCCCGCGTGTAGACGATAGCTGTCGTTCAAAGTGCATGTGTCTCACAATACCGTGCGTGCCCGCTCGTAAGGTTCGCAACCTCTGCCGCCGCACCTCGTCATTCAATGGCGACCCGAAACGAGCGCCGAGGCAATGTTGAAGCCCGCGCCGCTGATTGCTGCAGCCTGCTGCGCGGCCTCCTGCTGCTGCGTGCGCAGGCGGATCCAGTCCGCCTTGCCCATGCCGCTGGAACGGAAATTGAGCTGGTCGGACCCAAACTTTTTGGCGGCGACCCACGGCGAGAGCACGAGGGACGCGGCCGCGAGCAGCATGGGAAGGACGATCCACGCGAGCGGGATGACGGGCTGCTGCCCGCCATTGCCGTCCGACTGCGTCCAGCTGAAGGACAGCACGGCCAGCAGCGCGGCGATGGCGCCAAACACCCACGCGCCAATCATGCCATTCGTGCGCGCGCACTTGGCCACCTTGGCCGCGCCCAGCGGGTCGTCGACGTAGTTGATGGACGGTACACCGCACGTCGGGTCCAAGAGAGACGCGAGGCCAGGCATCTTGCGCTTGGTTGCTTTTGTTCAATGCACGCGGCACACATAGGACGGCAGCGGCTGGCGGTGACGGCGGCAGGGCGGCTGGGCATGGGGGGGGGCCGCCTGCTTCTCGTGCATTGAAAAAAATCGACACTCAACGGGGACCCATCATCACGCACTCGCGCCTGCCACGGCTCGCTTCAGCTGCGCGCGCACACTGGCGCGTACGCTGGCCGACGCCGCGGCGGGCGCGCGCGCGTGGAGCGAGACAAGGGCCGTGACGCCGCGCAGCACGCCCCTCAGCGCGGCGTCGGCGCCGTAGCAGCGCACGCCCACGCGGATGCGCGCGCAGAGCACGGAAGGCGTGGCACCGCCTTTGAGGTCACACGCGCTGAGGTCCCGCGGCTGCCGCGCCGTCAGGCTCCCCGTCTTGGTCACCGTGAAGGCGCGCGTCGCGGTGTGGGCGTCGACGCTCCACCCCGCGCGGTCGAGTGCCCAGAGGACGCGCTGGACGACGCGCGTCGAGTCCGACGCGGGCGTGCGCTGCAGCAGCGGCTCCTCGAGCAGGTGCGACCGCCATGTCGATGAGTCGGCATCGGCGGCGGGAGGAATAGGCGGCGGCGACGGAGAGCGCGCGAGACCACGGGGCGGTCGCGACATTTTGAATTGCACGCGCAAGCGGCGCGGTGACGCGGCGCGGAGGGACGGATCGCTCTCGAGGGCGCGAAGAATCGCGCGGTCCAGACCTTCAGAGGTTGCCGCGCACGCGGCGCTGCGTATCGAGACTACCCGAGGCTCCGTGTGAACATTACGCTCTGGCGCGCTAGCGTCTGCGGCTTCGATGGCGAGGGACGCCTCGGCAAGCATGGCATCAGCCATGCTCTTGTGTACGATTTCAAGAGTGACGCGACTCAGAAAAATCCAGTCATGCCACTTGATGCGCCCCGAGTCGCCTGACCTCGCGTGCATGCGTGTGCGTGTATCCCCACGACGTACGTGCGATCACCATCGCACACGTCACCCACGATCAAATGAGCACCACGGGCGTTCAAGACGCGGCCACGGCTGCGCTAGAACAAGCGCAGGCGCAGCTGGACGGATGCGAGGCGCAGGGCGCGGCGACGCTTGAGAACCTGGCAGCGCAGCGCGAGACCATGGGGCACATCGCGCAGAAGGCGGTCGCGGCAGGGGCATGCGCAGACAATGGGCGCCGCATCGCTCGCAGGCTCGCGTCGGACCGCACGTGGTGGTTTCTACCGCGTAGTTGGCGCCCTTCGTAACGATTCAATTGCAACCCCGAAGCACACGAACACTGCACGCGAGCACCCTCCGTCTCGCTGGCGAGCTTCCGCAGAGTTCGACGCGTCACCTGGGACCCCATGTGATGCTGCGGCAGCGCGCGGCAGCGCGCAAGGCGACGCCGTCCGCGCGGTCACTCGGAGGAGTACCCGCACCCGCGGTCGTGCACGTCGTACCCGCCGCCGACGCATCCGCACGACGTGCGCGCGAGGTGCGCGTTCATCGCCGCGAACGCGCGCGCGAGGCCATCGCGGTCGTCGTTGTGGGCGGCGCGCGACGTCGCGGGGGCCCCGAGTGCCTTGCGGCGTGCGGCACGGCGCCGCTTTATGCGCGCCCGCCGCACCCGCCGTGCATCGCGCGCGGCACTGTCAAGGGGCGCCATGCAGAGAGACTGTCAGACGCAACCGTGATGAAGGAGAATTCATCTCTCGAAAATTCGTGACACGCTTCAAGTCAGCGCCAGCGTTACGCGTCCACCCCAACGTGGCAGTGCCGCTTGCCGCGTCATGACGCGCATGCACTCGGCCACCGCGTCCTCGCCGTGCGTCTTGCGCCGCGTCCCCCTGTGCGCCCACCATTCAAAACTCAGGGCTTCATGCTGCGAGCCAAAGCCGCGCGCAACGGCCACGAGGCGCCACGTGGCGCCCGCGCCCGACGCGCGCGTCGTTCGCCTCGCGCCCCCAGCAATATCACCATTGTGCTGCCGCACGCGGTGCGCCACGTCGACGGTGGCGCCAATGTACGCGCGCGGCGTGCGCGGCGCGCGCGGGGCCTGCTGCTCCAGCAGGTAGACGCGCCACCGATCGTCCGCGTCGTGCGACTTGACGGGAACGCGACGGACGAATCGCGCGCGGCGGCGCGGTGTCGGTCTGCCCCCGCGCCTCGTCGGCCGCGCCGTCGACGCCATTTGCTCCCTCGTCAATGACTGTCGCGATGCCGCCGTCCTGCGTCAGCGGCTGCGGGCGTGAGGCATTCGCGACTCGCCACGTCGTCGTGCAGTCGAGATGCGAGGAGAGCTCACGCGAACATGGCTGGCGCGGCAGCCGCGTCCACGCGCGCGCGAGGCGGTCGTCCAGGATGTCAAGAAAATACGAAACCTGGCTGACGATTTCTTGACAGTCGATGCGGAACACAAACGGACACGACGATACGGACGCACGCACGCACGCACGCACGCACGCACGCACGCACGCACGCGCACACGCGCACACGCTGTACACACTGCACGCGCACTGGACACGCACGCACGCAGGGAAACGCACAGTCAGGTTCATGGCGTCTCGCGGCATCAAGCGCCGCGCGTACGAAGACGACAGCGACGATAGCGAGGACGACGGGTTCGCGCGCCGCCGCCGCCCCAAGCTGCTGCCCAAGCCGCAGCCCAAGCCGTGGTACGAGACCGTGTTTGGCGCCGAGTACCTGCTCAAGGGCGCGTTTCGTCTGGCGGACGCGACGGAGCCGATCCCCGAACACACGCAGTGGCTGCACGTCGTGACGCACAAGCCGAACATGGAGGTGTACATGGCGACGGATAGCGCGGCGCTGTGGGCGGCGGCGCCCCTGCGCAAGATGTTCGTCACGACGCACGGGCGCGAGATGGGCAGCGGCGTCTACTCGCTGCCGCACCCCGAAGACGCGGACCTGGACGCCGTGTACGCCCGCGCGGTCGCGCACGACGCGCCCGCGTGGCTGCTGCGCATCGAGCCGCCCGAGGGCGCGCGGCAGCTGGACGTGCGCCCGTACGCGGACCTGAACCGCTCCATCGCGTGGCAGGCGCTCGCGGCGCTGCTGAACGCGTACGTGCGCGCCGACGAGGTGGACGTCGATCCCGAAGACGACGACGAGGACGGCAAGGGCACGATCCCGTCCGCGTGGCTCGCGGCGCGCCTCGCGGAAGCGGGATCGTCCGTGTGGACGACGGAGCACTCGCTGCGCGCGTTCCGCACCGCGTGGCGCGCGTCGCCGCCGCTGTGGGGCGTGGCGCGCGCGCAGCCGTCGTCCGTGTGGCTGCTGGCGCACGGCGTCGCGGCCGTGCGCATGGCGGACGCCTCCTTCTCGACGGGCGTCGTGTGGCTGTCGTGGCGCGGCGCCCGCGTCGTGCGCGGCGGCGCCCCCCTTCCCGCCGCGAGCGCGCCCGCGTACACGCGCCCCCCCGCGGTCGTGACGGCAGAGGGCAGCGGCGTCGCGGTCCCCGCCGCGCTGCGCGTGGACCCCGCGGTGCTGCTGCAGCTGGTCGCGATGGGAGGGGGTGCGTTCGCCAGCGCGGGTGCCGCCGACGCGGGTGGGGGCAACGCAGGCGGCGGTGACGACGACGCGCGCCTCGGGGGCCGCCCCCGACGGCGGCTGTCGTCCCCGCGCCGCCGTAAGCAAAAGTGATCAGGCGCTCGCTTGCGTTGGCTGCACAGCCCCGTGCGCCCACGTGTGCCTGCCATTTGAACCGCGCACACCCCCCTCCCTACCGTCGCCGCCACACGGACGGGCGCGCGCACTCGATCATAAACAAACGCACCACCACTTGAGCGGCGCGAAAAATGCCGACGACCGCCCTCTACCACCGCCTGTCGACGGCGGTCGTGCCCGCACTGCGGACGGACTCTGGTAACTCCAGCTACTCCAACTCGATCATCACGCGCTACCTGACGAGCGGCGCGAATGGCATCAGCGGCACGCCCGCCAACTCAGCCGTGTCGAGCGCGTACTCGACCGCGCTCGCGCAGGGCTTCCGCTCGCAGTTCCACATTGCGCGCGAGGACATGCTCGACGCCGCCGTGGCGGGCGTGTACGACCTCGTCGCGGGCCTCGGCAGCCCGATGACGTTCATCGGCACCGTCGCGGGCGCGGGGACGTCGGCGGGCGCGACGTCGCTCACGACGGGCAGCTCCGCGGGCACCATCACGCTGGGGGCGGGCCAGTGGTTCCAGGCGAGCGCCGCGGGCTACGTGTCGCCGACGGGCGGCGCGACGAACGCCGTGTGGGTCGGCGCGACGGACGGCATCCTCATCAACGCGTCGCTGGGGATTGACGTCATCACGGGCGAGGGCGCGACGATCGTGTCGAGCGCGGACACGACGATCGGCGCGTCGCTCGACACGCTGAACGGCATCACGTACGTGTCCGTGTCCGCGGGGTACCAGAGTGTCATCTCCAACATCAGCGCCGCGACGAACACGGAGGTGTCGCGCGCGGAGTCCGCGGAGACGTCCCTGTCCGTCTTCGCCTCCACCGTCTCGACGGTCGCGGTCAACGTGTCGACGACGGCATCCACAGAAATCTCCCGCGCGCGCTCCGCCGAGACGTCGCTGTCCGTCTTCACTTCGTCGGTATCGACGGTCGCGGTCAACGTGTCGACGACGGCGTCCACCGAGATCTCCCGTGCGCAGTCCGCGGAGACGTCGCTGTCCGTCTTCGCCTCGTCGGTGTCGACGGTCGCGGTCAACGTGTCGACGACGGCATCCACGGAGATCTCCCGCGCGCGCTCCGCCGAGACGTCGCTGTCCGTCTTCACTTCGTCGGTCTCGACGGTCGCGGTGAACGTGTCCACGACGGCGAGCACGGAGGTCAGCCGCGCCTCGTCCTCCGAGACGTCGCTGTCCGTCTTCACTTCGTCGGTGTCGACTGTCGCGGTCAACGTATCGACGACAGCGTCCACGGAGATCTCCCGCGCGCGCTCCGCCGAGACGTCGCTGTCCGTCTTCACTTCGTCGGTGTCGACGGTCGCGGTGAACGTGTCGTCGACGGTGTCCACCGAGATCTCCCGTGCGGAGGCCGCGGAGACGTCGCTGTCCAACTTCGTGTTGACGAATGTGCCCACGAACGTGTCGACGACGGCGTCCACCGAAATCAGCCGCGCCTCGTCCGCCGAGACGTCGCTGTCCGTCTTCACTTCGTCGGTGTCGACGGTCGCGGTGAACGTGTCGACGACGGCATCCACGGAGATCTCCCGCGCGCGCTCCGCCGAGACGTCGCTGTCCGTCTTCACGTCCTCCGTCTCGACGGTCGCGGTGAACGTGTCGACGACGGCGTCCACGGAGATCAGCCGCGCCTCGTCCGCCGAGACGTCGCTGTCCGTCTTCACTTCGTCGGTCTCTACGGTCGCGGTCAACGTGTCGACGACAGCGTCGACGGAGATCTCCCGCGCGCGCTCCGCCGAG
>Ga0302196_10000675_pt1 | contig 32603 bp, 29 predicted proteins | sample II_Bog_N1_3_FD_198794 | JGI IMG/M metagenome (GOLD analysis project Ga0302196, IMG submission 198794) | Peat permafrost microbial communities from Stordalen Mire near Abisko, Sweden - II_Bog_N1_3 | ecosystem: Environmental > Terrestrial > Soil > Wetlands > Peat | place: Sweden: Abisko...
TGGGTGGGACAGGCTGGCCGCCGCAGCGCGGTCGGTCCCGGCCGGCGGCGTGGTCAGGGCTACGCGAGCGAGTCCCGGCTTCCCATTCCCGTTACCATGCGGGATGCGCCGACGATGAGCACCGGACCTGACGACACTCCTGGCCGGACGCTCTCCCTCGCGGCGGGAAGCATCCCTCTCCGCGGGCGGGCCAGGCTCGCCCGCGGTGCCTGCGTCGATCGCTACCTCATCGTCGAGGAGCTCGGCGCCGGCGGCATGGGGGTCGTCTACAAGGCCTTCGATCCGGAGCTGGGACGAACCATCGCTCTCAAGCTCCTGAACACCGACGGTGCATCGTCCGGAGGCCACCGCGATCGATTGCTACGTGAGGCGCAGGCCCTGGCGCGGCTCTCGCACCCGAACGTAGTCGCGGTGCACGACGTGGGCACCTTCGGGGACGACGTCTTCATCGCCATGGAGTTCGTCGAGGGGCAGACGCTGCGCGAGTGGCTGAAGGAGAAACCGCGCGGTCAGCGCGAGATTCTCGACGTGTTCCTCGCCGCCGGGCAGGGGCTGTCCGCGGCACACAGGGCAGGGTTGGTGCACCGGGACTTCAAGCCCGAGAACGTCGTGGTCGGCATGGACGCGCCCCTGCCTCACGGGACGGCGGGCGCGCGGCGTGATGGACGCGTACGGGTGCTCGATTTCGGGCTCGCGCGCGACACCTCCACGGGACAGCGGGAGCTCGACGGCTCGGAGCCTGCGAACGAGGCAAGCGCGCGGCAGGAGATGATCACCGCCGTCGACGGCGGCGGTGCGGCCCGGCGTCCTCACACTCCGGATCCAGGGCAGCACGCCTCGGAGCCCGGCTTCGACTACCTCGGCTCGCGCGGATCCCTGAGCTCGCCGCTGACCCGCGTGGGGAGCGTCCTTGGCACCCCGCGCTACATGGCGCCCGAGCAGCACCGGGGCGAGACGGCGGACGAGCGCGCGGACCAGTTCAGTTTCTGCGTCGCACTCTACGAGGCGCTCTATGGCCAGGCGCCGTTCGCGGGACGCGAGCTCGCCGAGTTCGAAGACAGTGTTCTCGCGGGGCAGGTCCAGGAGCCGCCGCCGGGGGCGCGCGTGCCGCGGAGATTGCGCCTCGTGCTGCTGCGCGGGCTCGCGGTCAATCCCGGCGACCGATACCCGTCGATGGATGCGCTCATGGTGCACCTTGCACCGCCCCGCGTTGATCGGGCCCACTGGTTCACGCTCGGCGCGATCGCGGTGGCGCTGGGGTTGGTCGCGTGGGGCGGGCTTGGCTGGAGGGCGCACGCGCTCGAGCGCGCCCAACTCTGCCAAGGTGCTCCCAAGCGTCTCGCGGGAGTCTGGGACGACGCCGCCAAGCGACGGGTGCACGACGCGCTGCTGGCGACGGGGAAGCCATACGCCGCTGACGCTTGGTCGAACGTCGAGGCGACGCTCGACCGGTACGCCGCCCGCTGGGCGCAGATGCACAGGGATAGTTGCGAAGCGACGCGGCTACGTGGTGAGCAGACGGACGCCGTCATGACGCTACGGATGGCCTGCCTCGATCGAAAGCTCCAGGGGATGTCGGCTCTCGCGGCCGTTCTCGCGGAGGCCGATGGCGCGATGCTGGAGAAGGCCGGATCGGCCGCCGCGGGGCTCGGCTCGCTCGAGGAGTGCGCCGACGTGCCGGGACTCCTGGCCGAGACGTCGCCGCCGAGCGACCCCGCCCTGCGCGAGCGAATTTCGGCCATTCGAGCGAAGGTGTCGCGCGTCGCGGCGCTGCGCCTGGCGGGCCGGATTCCGACCGCCGTGGAGCTCGGGGCGAAGGCTGCGGCCGAGGCGCGTGAGACGGGTGATCCGGTGATTCTGGCCGAAGCCCTGACGGAAGAAGGGCGCGCGCGCTCGTACCTCGAGCCCGAGCGGGCCGCTCCACTTCTCACCGAGGCCTTCTGGGCCGCGCTCTCGGGTCGTCGGGATCGCGCTGCCGTGGTCGCGGCGACCTCTGCGATGAGGTCGTACGCGCTGACGCTGCACTTCGACGACGCCGCGCAGGCAGAGCGCTTCGCCCAGACAATGCTCGTGCGGATCGGGGGGGATGACGAGCTGGAGTCCGATCTCTGGGCCGCCCGCTCCCTTCGCGCGCTGGAGCAGCAACGTCCCGACGAGCAGCTCACGGCGGCGTCTCGAGCTGCTCGCCTGAGCGAGCGCCGGTTCGGGCTCGACGATCTCCGGACGTTTGCGAAGCAACAGAACGAGCTGAACGCGATCTCCGACGCCTCGCGGAACTACGAAGCGTGGCAGCGGCGGGTGCCGCTCCTGGAGCGTCAGGAGAAGCAGCTTGGGCTGCTGCACCCGATGGTGGCGCGCGCGCTCATGGACCTCGGGGACGACGAGGTGAACATCGGCCATCTGGTCGACGCACGAGCCCACCTGGAGGCGTCCGAGAAGCTGCTCCGCGACCTGGACTCCACGACCTCCGTCGGCTGGACCACGCTCCGGACCTACCAGCTGCGACTCGCTGACGTGGCCGGGCGGAGGAGCGAGGTGGAGGCGCTCGCCCACGAGACGCTCGACATCTTCGAACGGACGGGGCGAGGGGACAGCGACCTCGCCATCTCCGCACGGATCGCGCTTGCGGTGAGCGACGCGCAGCAGGGGCACGAGACCGAATCGATCCGGACGCTGAGGCGCCTCATGCAGGATGCGCTGAGCACCCACGGCAAGGACTACCCCCTCGGTCCGTTCTACGAGGCTCTTGCGGAGGTCCATCTGCGTGCGGGCCAGCTCGCCGAGGCGCGAGACGAGGCCGAACGGAACGTCGCGCTCGCGCTCCAGGAGTTCGGCGAGGGGACCTGCCGGACGGCCGAGGCGCGCCTCGGCCTCGGGCCCGTTCTGGTCGCGCAGGGGCACGCAGCGGAAGCGCTCGCGATCGCCGACGCGGCGGAGCCGGCGCTCGTCCGCGCGCACGGCGACCAGGCGCCGGCCGTCTTCCGGGCTCGACGGCTCCGCGGGGATTCACTGGCCCGGCTCGGGCGCTTCGACGAGGCGGCCGTGGCGCTGCAGTCCGCGCTGGCGATCGTGGAGCTGCCGGGGTTCGACCCGGAAGAGCGGGATACGACGCGGGCGGCTTTGGCGGGAGCGCGCGCGAGGAGCGCTCCGACGGCGCTCGTGCGGCCGCCGGCTACGAAACCATAGGCCCCGCCCGCCTCGACTCCTCCTCGTCCCTAGGGCGCTCCTGGCGCCGGAAGACGGCCGTTCTCGCGGGTCCCCCCTTTCGAACGCCCGAGGCCGTTCCCTGCCGTCCGGTTGGCTCCGGCCGTTGAGCACGGTTGCCTCTTGCGCTCCTCCCCGATAGCGCGCTACCAGGGCGCTCATGCGTGCGGTGCTGTCGCTCATCTCCCTGGCGTTCGTTGGCGGAAGCGTCCTGCCAAGCTCGACCCAGGTTTCCATCGCGCTCTGCGTGGTGGCGCTGCTCATCGCGGCGGGCGCCGTAGGGACGTACTTCCTCGAGGAGTATCGCCGCCAGCAGCCGGTCTCCCTCGTGGGGCGGGGCAAGTCGCGCTCGTTGCGTAGCGTCGCTCGCTCGACACACTGAGCGCTTAGCGCTTCGTCGCCGAGCTCGCGGGCGGCTACCGCGCGCCGCTGATCTCGTACAGCGGCGTCTCGCAGCGCCACGAACCCGAGCCTCGGCTCACCGGTGAGGGTGAGCCGGGACACTGGGAAACGTCACGAAGCGTGCGTCAGCAAAGCTCGGCGGAAGCGGCCTTCAGGTCGGCAACGGCCTTGGCCTTATCCGCCCTCGCCTTGGCCCATTCGGCGTTCGACTTGTCCTGATCGCCCGAAGCCGCCGCGATCGCCTTGTCGGCCGCGAGCGTGTCGGCGAGCGCCTTGTCCCGGGCGGCGATGCGCGCAGCGGGGTTCGACGAGGTGGCGACGATGTCCCACTCGGCGGCGGCGGCGGCTTCGTCTGCAGCCGCCTTCTTGTAATCCGCGTTCCCCTTGGCCGTGTCCTTGTGAGCCTTCTGCTCCGCGGCGACGGCCGCCTTGACCTCGGCCGTCGCCTTCGCGACGTCCGCCTGTGCTTTGGCCATGTCGCAGGCCGAGGCCGTGTGCGCGCTGGAGCCGGCACCGATGAAAACGAGCGCGACCAACGAAGAGCCGATCACATTGCGAAGCGTGGAATGCATGGTTTCTCCTGTCCTTCTTTCGAGTGGCACGAGCAGCGAACCGCAGTCGCTTTCCGTCGTCAACGGACATCGACGCACCTCTCTGGCCAATGGCTCTCACCGGGACGCGCGCCCTGTCCCTCCGAGTCGTCGATTGCACGCGACCGCGACCTTGCGTAACTTGCGCCCACTTTGAAGCGCCAGCCCGTCCGAATCCTCGCAGTCGCCACCGTCCTTCTCGCCTCCAGCGCCATGGCGGGCGTCGTCAGTTGCAGCAGCAACAGCACCAAGGACGGCGGGCAGTTCAGCGGGACCTGGTCCTGCCCGGCATCGCTAGCGCCGCTGGGCAGCACGCTCACGATCACCGAGAACCTCGACGGAACGCTCACCCTCGCGAGCCCGAGTGACGGCGGGGGGACCTTCTGCCCGAGCGACAACTGGACGTTCTCGGGCTCGACCGCGACCATCGACCTGAGCGCCAACGCCAACGGTCTCTCGTGCCTCGGTCCGAACGGCACGGAGGTCGTCACCGTGACCAGCTTCAGCCTGACGGCGAACGGGAACACGCTGACGGTGAGCGGGAAAGAGACCGTGAGCCAGGCGAAGGAAGAGCCGGACGGCGAGGTCGAGAACACGCCCGCCACGACCACGGTAGTGACTCTGTCGGGTAACTGCACGAAGGCGTGAGGCTGCGGCCGGCGCGTGCTCGGGTACGTCTCGCTCATCGCGCTGACGGCAGCGCGACCGTGACGCTCGAGACCTCGCGGCTCGCGCCACGAACGTCGTCCAAGAAGAAGCCCCTCGGCTCCGAGCGGGAACCGAGGGGCTGTGGGTTCGAGCGCGTCGCGCGTCAGAGCGGCTCGGGTCGGCTCGCGTGCTCGCGGATCTGCTGCGCCAGCTTCCCCCGCTGGTCGGGCGTGAGCACGGGGGCGACGGCCTCGATGAAGTGAGCCATGCGCGTGGCGCCCCACGTCGCCATGTGCGTGTTCGCTCCGGTCTCCGTGGAGAGGCTCTTCGCGTCGAAGGCGTCCGCCTTGAAGGCGGTGGCGAACGCCTGGAAGTGCCCCTCGACCTCCTTGTGATCATGCGTCTGCTGCGGGATGGCCTTCACGTCGCTGGCGAAGGTCCCCTTGATCTTGTCGACCTGGTCCTGCGTCAGCGTCAGCTCCTTGGCGAGCGCCACGAGGTGATCGCCGCGGTGATCCTTCGGCTCGTCCGCCTGCTCGTCGTGTCCCTGCGCGTCCTTCCACTTCTGCCAGTGGCCCTGGATCTTGTCGATCAGCGCGGCCCGCTCGGCCGGCGTGAGCGCGTTGTGCAGCTGGTTGAGTGCGTCGGCGGTCGCGTCGTGGAGTCCGGCCATGGCGGCGGTCAGCTGCGCGATCGCGGCGTCCACCTTCGCGTGGTCGACGTTCCCCGCGGAGACGCCATCGGCGAGCACGTTCGCCAGGTTCTTCCCCGCGGCGCGCCCCGGCTCGAGCTTCGCCATCAGGTCCGTGCGGATCTTCTCCACGTTCGGCTTCTCGGTCGGCGAGAGATCGAGATCCTTGAGGCTCAAGGCGATGAGCCCGGCGACGCCACCATGGTGATGCTGCCGGTGATGCTCGGCCTCGGCCGCATCGCCCCCGCCCCCTGGGTCCTGCTGCGCGGCGACCGCGGCACCCGTGGGCGCGGCCGCGGGGGGAGTGCTGTCTCCGCATCCGGCCGACGCAACACCCAACACCAAGCTCACGACACCGAAGCTCATATTTCGAATCGAGACGCTCATGGTCGAGACCCTCCTGAGTATTTTCGCGGAAGCCCCGCGACGCGGCGCCAGGCTAACCCTCGGGAGGTCGGGTTCCGAGCACGAATCGCCCACGCGCAAGACGTGCACCCAGGATGAGCTTCGTCCCGGGGTCGAAGCTCACGCCGTCTCCACCACCTCGAGCACCAGCTCCGCGATCGCCATCTCGCGCATCCGGAACTTCTGCACCTTCCCGGTCACGGTCATCGGAAATTCGGTCACCGTCTTCCAGTAGCGAGGCACCTTGTAGTGCGCGATCTGCGCCCTGCAGAACTGCACCAGGTCCGCCTCGTCGATCGTCGCCCCCGGCTTCAATCGCACCCACGCCATGATCTCCTCGCCGTACTTCGAGCTGGGGACGCCGATGACCTGCGCCTCGCTGATGCTCGGGTGCGTGTGGAGGAACTCCTCGATCTCGCGCGGGTACACGTTCTCCCCGCCGCGGATGATCATGTCCTTGATGCGGCCGACGATGTTCACGTAGCCATGGTCGTCCATCGTCGCCAGGTCGCCCGTGTGCATCCAGCCGGCGCGGTCGATGGCCAGGCGCGTCGACTCTTCGTTGTTCCAGTAGCCGAGCATCACGCTATACCCGCGCGTGCACAGTTCACCGGGGACGCCGCGCGCCGTCGTCGCGCCCGTCTCGGGGTCCACGATCTTCACCTCCACGTGTGGGCTCACCCGCCCCACCGTGGAGACGCGCTTGTCGAGCGGGTCGTCGACCGCGCTCTGCACCGAGACGGGGGACGTCTCGGTCATCCCGTAGCAGATGGTGACCTCGCGCATGTGCATCGACGAGACGACCCTCTTCATCACCTCGATGGGGCAGGGGGAGCCGGCCATGATCCCCGTGCGCAAGCTCGACAGATCCAGCTCCGCGCGGCGCGCGTGATCCAGCTCGCCGATGAACATCGTCGGGACGCCGTAAAGCGCCGTACAGCGCTCGGCGGCCACGGTCTCGAGCACGAGCCCCGGGTCGAACGCTTCGCCGGGGACGATCATGGCCGCGCCGTGCGTCGTGCACCCGAGGTTCCCCATGACCATTCCGAAGCAGTGATAGAACGGCACCGGGATGCAGAGCCTGTCCTCGTGCGTCAGGCGGATCGCCTCCGCGACGAAGTAGCCGTTGTTGAGCACGTTGTGGTGCGACAGCGTGGCTCCCTTGGGGAAGCCGGTCGTGCCCGACGTGTATTGGATGTTGATCGGGTCGTCGAACTGCAGCGACGTCTCGCGCGCCGCGAGCTCCGCGTCCGAGACGCGCGTCCCCTCGGCGAGGAGCGCGTCCCAGTCGCGCCCGAAGACGACCCCCCTCTGCAGCTCCGGGCACTCCGGCCCTACCGCCTCGAGCATCGCGACGTAGTCGGTCTGTTTGAACCCGGGCGCGAGGAACAGGAGACTCGTTCCCGACTGTCGCAGGACGAACGCGAGCTCGTGCGTCTTGTACGCCGGGTTGATGTTCACGAGGATCGCGCCGACGCGCGCCGTCGCGTACTGGGTGACGACCCACTCATAGCGATTGGGCGAGAAGAGCCCCACGCGATCACCCGCACGGATCCCGAGCGCGAGCAGCCCCCGGGCGAGCGCGGTCGTGGCGTCCCAGAGCTGCTCGTACGTGGCGCGGTACCCCTGCTGGCGGACGACGAGCGCCTCGCGATCGCCGAAGCGCGCGGTCGTCTTGCGCAGGTTTTCGCCGATGGTCTCGCCGAGGAGGGGCGTGCCGGAGGTGCCGTGGGCGTAGGAAAGAGTCATCGCGGTGTTCGTAGTCTACCCCTTCGACGGCGAGGGAAACCGCCGGCCCCGACCGCGACCCCCGCGACCGCGACCCTCGACCCCGACTACGCTCCCTTCATGAACCCCTACAGCCCGCCCCGGGCCGAGATCGGCAACTCCCCGCCGTACGCCTCCTCGGATCCCAACGCGCCCGGTGTCTCGGAGCTGGCCGTCGAGCTCCTTCTGCAAACGCGCCCCTGGGTCCAGCTGATCAGCGTCCTTTGCCTCCTCGGCTGCCTCTTCATGATTGCCGGCGGCTTGCTCGTGTTCGTCGTAGGGATCGCCGGGAGCCTCACGAAGACGCAAACGGACACTCCGTTCCCGGCCTGGCTGGGCCTCGTCTACGTCCCGCTCGCCGGCATCTACGTCTATCCGGGCATCAAGCTCTGGACCTACGCGACGGCCATCTCCCGCCTCCGCATGTCGCGTGCGGCGGTCGACCTCGAGAACGCGCTGCGCCAGCAGAAGTCATTCTGGAAGTACTCCGGCATCGCGGCGCTCGTGCTCATCGCGCTCTACATCCTGTTGCTCGCCGGTCTTGCCATCGTGGGCGTGACGGCGGCAATGAAGCACTGACTAGAACCAAGCGTCCTGCATGCGCGCGTACGACCCCTCGCCCGTGCGGCACAGGGCAGCCAGCGCCTCCACCTTCGGCAGCTCGGTCGCGATCCAGTACTCCGCCGCGCACAGCTTCCCTTCGTAGAAGTCCGCGTCCGGTGCGCTCGTACCGCGCGTGAGGGCCTCCTTCGCCAGCGTCGCCTGCCAGAGCCACACCCACCCCACGACGACGATCGCGAACGCACTCAGGTAGTCCGTGCTGTGGCGCAGCATTCCCTCGGCATCGCCGGCCATCCCCAGCGCTCCGAGGTGCGCCGTCACGTCGGCCACTGTCTGAACCGCGCCCCGGAGGCGCGCCGTCCATGCCGCGTCGATCCCCGCGCGGCCTGCGCGTGCGATCGTCTTTTCGGACTCCTCGATCAGGATCCGGATCGGCGCTCCCCCCTGCGCGACGACTTTCCGCCCGAGCAGGTCGAGCCCGTGAATCCCGGTCGTCCCCTCGTGGATGCTGTTCAGCTTCTGATCGCGCAGCCAGGCTTCGGGGAGCTGCTCGCTCGAGTACCCGTAGCCGCCGTGCACTTGCAGCGCGAGCGCGTTCGCCTCGAACCCCCACTCGGCCGGGAACGTCTTGGCGACCGGCGTCAGCGTATCCAGGAGCAGCGACGCGCGCCGCCGCGTGCTCTCTTCCACGGCGTGCTCCGCGAGATCCGACTGCTGCGCGCAGTACGCGAGAAGCGCCATCGCCCCTTCGGCGATCGCCTTCTGTCGAAGGAGCATCCGGCGTACGTCGGCGTGTTGGACGATCGGCACCTGCGGGCTGGTCGCTTGCCTCGTGCCGAGCGATCGCCCTTGCGGGCGCGTGCGCGCGTACTCCACGGCTTCGTGGTAGGCGACGGTCGCCGTCGCCGCGCCGTTCACGCCGACCATGATGCGGGCCTCGTTCATCATCTGGAACATGTACGAGATCCCCTTGTGCGGCTCGCCGACGAGCCACCCGCGGCAATGCCCCTGGTCGCCGTACGACAGCGCCAGGCTCGGGAGGCCGCGCCACCCGATCTTGTGAATCACCCCCGCGATGCTCACGTCGTTGGAGACGAGCGCGCCCTCCTCGCGGCGCAGCTTCGGTACCGCGAAGAGCGAGACCCCCTTGATCCCCGCGGGCGCCCCTTCGATGCGCGCGAGCGTCATGTGAACGATGTTCTCCGTGAGCTCGTGATCGGCACCCGAGATGAAGATCTTCGAGCCGCGGATGGCGTACGTCCCGTCCGCCCGGGGTGACGCGCTCGTCGTGACGTCCGAGAGGCTGCTCCCGGCGTGCGGCTCGGTGAGCGCCATCGTCCCGGTCCACTCGCCCGCGTACATCCGGGTCATCAGCTCGCGCTTGAGCGTGTCGTCGCCGAACGCTTCGATGAGATGCGCGGCCCCGGTCGTGAGCCCCGCGTAGCAGTAGGCGCTCAGGTTCCCTGCCATCAGGTACGCATGCGCCAGCGTCGCCACCGTCATCGGAAGCGATTGCCCGCCGACGGCCGCGGGGCGTGTCGCCGAGATCACGCCGAGCGACACGAGCTGCTCCCAGATCCCCTTCATGCGCGGGTGCGTGACGATCTTCCCGGAGACCAGCCGCGCGGGGCTCTCGTCCATCGGCTTGTACGCGGGGTAGAGCACCTCGCGCGCCAGCCGCCGTGCGCTTCGCAGATAGAGATCGAACGTCTCCCTCGAGTGCTCGGCGAAGGCCGGAAGCTCGCAAAGCGTGTGGGCTTCGAGCAGCTCGTATAGGAGGAAGTCGACGTCGCGATCGCGCAGTAGCGGGTTGAGGTTCTTCTCCATCCGTCATCCATACGCGCAGAACGGCCGGACGGGGATCCGTCCCGGCTCCAGCCTCATTCGCGCCACCCGACGCCACGTCGGCTCCCGCCCGCGACGCATTCGACGTGCCCGGCATCGAAGCGAGGGACGAAAGGTATCTTTCATGACCAGCACAACCTCCGTGTCCCGCGATCCCGTCGCACCGTGGAAGCTCTGGACCGGCCGCGTCCTGTCCGTGCTCCCCGGGCTCGCGTTCCTGCCGAGCGCCGCGATGAAGCTCATGCAGAAGCCCGAGTTCCTCACGGCCTGGACCGGAACCTTCGGCTACCCGGCCGGCACGGCGACGCCGATCGGCATCATCGAGCTCGCGTGCCTCGCGCTCTACTGGGTACCGCGCACGCGCGTCCTCGGTGCGATCTTGCTCACCGGCTACCTCGGCGGCGCCATCTCGACCCACGTTCGCGCCGGGCAACCGTTCGTGATCCCGCTCGTGATCGGGATCGTGGTGTGGGCCGGGCTCTTCCTGCGTGACCCGCGACTACATGCCCTCTTGCCGCTCGCTGACGACTCTCAGGTGAAGTAGCGACGTCGTCGCGCGATGGCCGCGAGCGCCAGCGCGGCGAAAGGGACCGCGCTCCACGGCGTGCTGCGCGGCGCGATGGTGCACCCCGCCGTGACGGTCCCCTTACCCGTCCCCCCGTCGGTCGTCTCTCCGGATCCTCCCGATCCCCCCGAGCTTCCGCTCGACCCCGAGCTGCTGGATCCACTCGAGCCGACCGCCCCGCCCGAGCTTCCGCTCCCGGTGCCCGTGCCCCCGGCGCCGCTGCCGCTTCCACTCGAGCTCCCCCCTCCGCTCCCCCCACTCCCGCTGAATCCGCCACCGTCCCCTCCAACGTCGTTCGGTCCGCAGCCGGTGAACGAGAAGGAGACCCACGAAGTTCCGCCGTCAGACTCGGGGACGCTCTCGGCACCGCCCCCCGAGAACTGGCAAACACCGCCGTCCGCGCACGCGTTCCCCACGTCCGCCGCTGCGCAGTAGGGCTCACCCGTGAACGTACAGAGCCCGCACGCGTAGCTCACGCCCGCGCCCGTGGAGCCTCCCGAGCCGCTGCTGCTCGAGCCCGCGCCCCCGCCCGAGCCGCTGCCACTGCTCCCTGCGTCGTACGCGCACCCGTTGGGATCGTCGCAGCACGTCGCCGGGATACACGTGTCGCCGGCTCCGCATGCTTGACCGATCTCGCCGAGGGGACATTCGGAGTCGGCGGCGCTTGCGGAGTCGGCCGCGGTGAACGCGATGGCAAAAGCGAAAGAGGCAAAGAGAAAAGGCGCTCTCATGCGCATCACCCAACCGCATTCCCACGCGTCAGTCGAGGCGCAAGCTTCCGCCGCAAGTGTGCCGAGCACTCGTCGATAGCGGACTTGCGACTCGGCACACTAGCGCCTCGACGCTTCGTCCGACATCGCTCCCCTCTCGTCGTAACAACTCACGACGCCGCCAGATCCGGCGTAGCCTCCGCGCTTCGAGAATGCTGCTCTCCAAACGAGTCCTCGCGTCCGCCATCGTCGCCACGTCGATCACGCTCTCGTGCGCGGGCCCCCAGCTCAATGGTCGCCAGACGACCGCCAAGGTCGCGCGCAGCGACGATCCGTGGCTCGTCGGTGAGCGCTGCACGCCCGATACCCCACCCGATCCCGCGCCGCGGACCGAGGTGTTGGCCGAGGGGGTCGGCCAGCCGGTCGCACCGGGCGCGACCGTACGCGTTGACTATGTCGCTTCCCTGCCCGACGGCACCGTCCTCCACGACTCGCGCAACGAACGGATGCCGAGCGAGATCATCATCGGCAGCACCAAGCTGATGTGCGGTTTCGAGCGCGCCATCATCGGCATGCGCGCGGGGGAACAGCGTCGTGTCTTCGTCCCATGGCCCCTCGCCTTCGGCGAGAGCGGCCGCCCGCCCGAGATCCCGCCGCAGGCGGACCTCGTCTTCGTGATCGATCTCTACCTTCCGGCCGAGGTCATCATCCAGAACGGCTCGCGACCGACGAACCCGTCGGCCGGCGGCGGCATGCGGCGGCGCTGAGCGGCGCTCACCACGCGGTCGCTTTGTAGTCCTTCAGGAACTTCCCCCAGACGTGGGTGCCGGTGAGGAGCCCGGAGAAGAACGGGTCGCACACGCGAGCAGCTCCATCGACGATGTCGAGCGGCGGCTGGAAGTCGTGGTCGCGCTCCTTCCGCTGCGCGAGGTGGGCGGGGTCCTCGTCGGTCACCCAACCCGTATCGACCGCATTCATGAAGATTCCAGACTTCGCGTAGTCGGGTGCGGAGGTCAGCGTCATCATGTTGAGCGCCGCCTTCGCCATGTTCGTGTGCGGGTGCTTGTCGGTCTTCGTATGGCGCGCGAACTTCCCTTCCATCGCGCTCACGTTCACGACGTGCTTCTCGTCGGTGCGGTCGCGCATCATCAGAGGCTTCAGCTTGCTGCAGAGGATGAACGGCGCGATGGCATTCACCAGCTGCACTTCGAGCAGCTCCGGCGTCGGTACGTCGGCCAGCGTCATCCGCCAGCTGTTCATCGAACGGAGGTCGACCTGCTGAAGGTCGGCGTCGAGCGCTCCGGCGGGGAAGACGCCCCCCGCGTCGAGCGACTCGTCGAAGGCGCACGGAATCTGCGACAGCGCCGCCGGCGCGAGGATCCCGACCCCCGGCTCGTTCACAGGCCACGCCTGTAGACCCATGTTCGACTCGATGCCGCCGCTGGCGAGCGCCCCCTTCGCCACGTGCGAGAGTGCCCCCTTGCACGCCTCGTAGCCTCGCAGGAGCGGTCGTGCGCGGTCGGAGAGCTCGTGCGCAGCACGGTTCTCTTGCTCGATCAGGTGTGCGTAGAACTTCGGCGGACGACGCACCGTCTGGGCCGCGTTGTTGATGAGCAGGTCGAGGCGGCGTTCGGTCGAGAGAAGGAAGCGGGCGAAGATCTCGACGCTTGGCGAGTGGCGGAGGTCGAGCCCGTGAACCTGCAGGCGAGAGCTCCAGTCGTCGTAGTCCTCCTCGCGCGCGTACCGTGCGGCAGCGTCGTGAGCGAAGCGGGTCGTCACGATCACGCGCGCGCCCGCGCGGAGCATCATGAGCGACGCCTGGTAACCGATCTTGAGACGCGCGCCAGTGATGAGTGCGACGCGTCCGTGCAGTGGCGCCGTCTGGAAGCGCTTCTGGTAGTTGAGCTCCGCGCAATCGCCGCACATCGCGTCGTAGAAGAAGTGCACGCGCCGGAACTCGACCTTGCAGACGTAACAGTTGCGAGGCTGGACCAGCTCGCGCGCGTCGCCCGGCGCGGCCTCGGTGGCTGCCACGAGCTGCGGCGGTGCCGCGAACACCGAGGCCCGCCTCGCCGTGCGGATCTCGGTCGCCGCGCGCGTCTCGCGATCGGCTGCCTTCTGCGCCTTGCGCTCGATCCGCCGGAACGCCTTCGCCGCGCGCACCTGTTCGTAGCGCATCGGCCGCGATACGCGTCCGGCCGCCTTGAGCAAGGCGACGCGCACGTCTTCCGGCACGTCGGACAGGCGCACGCGATCGTTCACGAACGACTCGAGGATCTCGACGCACCGGCGGACTTCGTCGGTCGTTGCGACGGGGGCCGAGGGGGTGACGGGCGCGGCGGGCGGTAGAACAGGCTCTTCGAGGTGCTTCGTGACGGTCATGCGCGTTCCATTGGGAGCCGCCTGATATAGCGCCCCTCTGGAACTTCACCACCTCGGCGCGCGCGAACGCCCGATCTCCCGCGTCACTCGAACCAGAGCGCCTCGAGAGTGCCGTGCGTCGAGGCCGCTTCCTTCACGGCGACGTCGGGGCTGCGCGCTCCCGTCATTTCGAGCATCAATTCGACCCGCCCGGCAATCGTGCGCCACATTCCAACGTTGAATCCGGCGACGCCGGTGAACTCGGCCTTGGCGTGCCCGTGCCCTCGCTCGACCCAGCGCGCTTCCCCAGCGTCGTAGTACTGCCGCCACACCCGCTCCATCCGGTCCCAGACGGTGTCGTATTGCACCGCGCGCAGCAGAGCGCGGTACGGGCCGGTGAGATCCTTCTTGGCGGCCACGCGCGAGATGCGCTGGCTCTCGTCCCACGACCCGCCGCCGAGAACGTCGCGAATGCTCGCATGAAGCGCCGCCGTGACCTCGACGGGGTACCAGTCCAGCGGGCGAACGAGCATGATTTGTTCGCGGAGGCGCGCGGGCATCGCTTCCCTTACGCGATCGAGCCCGTCTTTCCCGTGGAGCTCCTCGATGGCCATGATGGTATGGCGGAGCCCAGAGCCCTTAAGCTTCACGCTCCTAGTATGGCGTCGACGCCGCCGTCTGCGAAGTAAACCCGGCGCGAATCCTTCGAAATCCCGCGTGCTTCAATCGGGTCGCTTCTTCTTCGGCGACGCGCCCCCTCCGAGCTTCGACGCGCTCGGGCGATCGGGGGTGCGCGGCCGGCTCGGACGGTCGGGCGCCTGAGGTCGGCTCGGACGGTCGGGCGCGTGCGCTCGGCTCGGACGATCGGGTGTCCGCGGTCGGCTGGGGCGATCCGGTGCACTACGAGAGCCGGGCTTCGAGCGCGGCGCCGGGGGGATGTATTCGCGTTTCGCGCGCGGTGCGGTGTGCGCCGGTGCCGACGAACGGGGGTGCGGGGACGCGTGAGGGGGTGGGGCCCGGTGCGGTGTCGTAGGCGTGTGAGCGCGCGGCGGGGGTTGGCTCGCCTGCGCCGGCGGATCCCCCTCGACGCGGATCACGACGCGCGGATCGCGCGGATCCGGTTCGCGTGTCGCCGCGGCGAAGGACGGAGCGACCGCGCTCGCGATCTCGACGAGCGAGTGATTGCGCGCGACGTGAATCGCGCCCACGTCGCCCGCCTGGACTCCGCCGCGCCTGCAGGCCATCGCCAACAGGCGCCGAGGATCCGCGCCGTGCTCCTTCCCCCACGTGAACCGGAACGCGACCCAGCTCCCGCCTTTCTTCGCGTGCTTCGCTTCGTCCGCGCCACGCGGTGCACGTGCGTCGTGCGCGTGCTCACGCGGGGCACGTGGCTCGTGCGGATGCGGTTCGCGAGCGGCTCGCATGTCGCGCTCGTACGCACGAGGCTCGCGCGTCGGTCGCACCGATCGCTCGAGGGTTTCGCGCGGCGGCTCGATGGGGCGCACGTCGTGGGGCTCGGGACCCGCGAACCGCGAGCGGGCGAGCAAGCGCGCGAGCGTCTTCACGACGTCCGCCGACGCGGCGATGCGCTCGGCTACCGCGAGGACACGCGCGTCGGGCTCTACCGGTGGCTCTCCATCCGTCGTCGCCGCAGGCGGGGTGAGCCCCGTGAGCTCGTTGAAGAGGCGCTCGTCGATGGCGTCCCGGATCGCCTTGGCCGAAGGGATCGCCTCGATACGGAAGCGCACGCCGGCCCGTCGGAGCAGCGCGGACGTCCGCGCCAGACCGTGCGGCGCCACCAGGATCGAGCTCGTTCCCTTGCGCCCAGCGCGCCCGGTGCGACCGCTGCGGTGCGTGTACGAATCGGGATCGGTCGGCGGCTCGGCGTGGATCACCCGCCCGATGTCCTGCACGTCGATGCCGCGCGCGGCCACGTCGGTCGCCACGAGCGCATGGAGGGACCCGCGCTTGAACGCCGCGAGCGCGAGGTTTCGCTCGCGTTGCTCCATCTCGCCGGAGAGCGCCCGCGCCTGGAACCCCGCTTCGGTGAGCGCGCGAGTGATCGCCGCCACGTCCGCGCGCGTTCGGGCGAACACGAGCGTCTGCGCTCCCGCCGGCGTCGATAGGAGCAGGTTCACCATCGCGCCGATGCGGTCCGGGTTGGCAACCAGGTGCACGACGTGGTCGATGTCCGCGTTCGCCGTACCGAGCGGGGTCCCTTCGATGCGTGCCGGGTTCTTCTGCACGCGATCGGCGAGCGCCTTGACGTCGTGCGGGAACGTGGCGGACACCAGGTGCGTCCGATGCTCCGGGGGAGCGTGTGCGAGGATCGCCTCGAGCTCTTCGCGGAAGCCGAGGTCGAGCATGCGGTCGGCCTCGTCGAGCACGACGGCGCCCACCTGGCTGGGATCGATGCTGCCTCGATTGAGATGATCCAGCAGCCGTCCCGGTGTCCCCACGACGACCGCCGGCCCCACCGCGAACGAGCGACGCTCCTCGCGGTAGTCGGCGCCTCCGGTGGCCGAGGCCACGCGCGCGCGCAACGGCGCGTAGAGCCACGTGAGCTCTTCGTGCACCTGCTTCGCCAGCTCGCGCGTCGGCACGACGACCATCGCCCGAGGCCGAGCGACCCCGGCCGGCGCAGGCACCGGTCCTTCGACCAGCTCGCGGATCGCGAGGCCGATGGCGATCGTCTTGCCCGAGCCGGTCTGCGACGAGACCCGCAGGTCGCGCCCTGCAAGTGCTGGGTCGAGCACCGCGCGCTGCACGGGCATCAGGTCAGTGAAGCCTTTTTTCTCGAGCGCGCCCGCGAGCGCCGGGCCCACGAGAGCCGTAAAGTCGGCGCCGTTCATGTTTGGAGGGGGATTATGTCACGCCCTCTGCTTCTCCGTCGCCCGCGTGAGCGCCCGGGTCCCCGAAAATGGGTTGGCCCCGCGCTACGCACGAGCCGGCTTCGGCTATCTTGCGCGGACCATGCCTCACTCTCCCTTCTCCTCCGTGACCATGCAGCACCGCGAGCTCCCGAAGCGGGCGCGGGTCGTCGTCGTCGGGGGCGGCATCATCGGCTCCTCCGTCGCCTACCACCTGGCCCACATGGGATGGAAAGACGTCGTCCTCCTCGAGCGCGATCGATTGACCTCCGGCACGACGTGGCACGCGGCCGGGCTCATGGTGACGTTCGGGTCCACGTCCGAGACGTCGACCGAGATGCGCAAGTACACGGCGGACCTGTATGGCCGCCTCGAGGCCGAGACGGGGCAGTCGACGGGCTTCAAGCCGGTGGGGTTCATCGAGCTCGCCGCGGATGCCGACCGACTCGAGGAGTACCGTCGTGTTTCGGCGTTCAACCGCTATTGCGGCATCGACGTGCACGAGATCTCCGCCTCCGAGGTCAAGAAGCTGTTCCCGCTCGCGCGGACCGACGACGTCCTCGCCGGCTTCTACGTGAAGGAGGACGGGCGTGCGAACCCGGTCGACTGCACGATGGCGCTCGCCAAGGGGGCGCGCATGCAGGGGGCGACCGTGCTGGAAGGCGTTCCGGTCACCGGCGTCCTGAAGAAGCGCGGCGTCGTCACCGGCGTTCGCACTCCGTTCGGCGACATCGAGGCCGAGTACGTCGTGAACTGCGCCGGCATGTGGGCGCGCGAGCTCGGCGCGCAGGCGGGGGTCAACATCCCCAACCAGTCGGCGGAGCACTACTACCTCATCACCGAGAAGATCGAGGGGTTGTCCGCGTCGCTCCCCGTCATCGAAGACCCGGCGTCGCACGGCTACTTCCGTGAAGAGGTCGGCGGGCTCATGGTGGGGCTCTTCGAGCCGATCTGCGCGCCTTGGAAGATCGAGGGGATCCCTCACGACTTCTCGTTCGGCGAGATCCCGCCGGACTGGGAGCGCATGGGGCCGTACCTGGAGAAGGCGATGAGCCGCATTCCGATCTCGATGGAGACCGGCGTGCGCAAGTTCTTCTGCGGTCCGGAGAGCTTCACGCCGGACCTCCAACCGATCGTCGGTGAGGCGCCGGAGCTGAAGAACTACTTCGTGGCGGCGGGGCTGAACTCGATCGGCATCCTCACCGGCGGCGGTCTCGGGCGCGCGCTCGCGCACTGGATCATCAACGGTCGCGCCGACGTCGACATCACCGGCTTCAACATCGATCGCTTGCACACCTACCAGTCGAACCCCGAGTACCGGCGCACGCGCACGGTCGAATCGCTGGGAATGGTCTACCAGTGTCACTACCCGACGCGGTCGATGCAGACCGCGCGCGGCGCGAAGAAGTCCGCGATCCACGAGCGGCTCGCCGCGCGCGGCGCGTCCTTCAAGGACGTGAGCGGGTGGGAAGGGGCCGACTGGTACCTGCCCGACGGCGTCGCGCCCCAGAAGGAGCGGCTCTCCTGGGGACGGCAGCACTGGTTCCCGTACTGGAAGGCCGAGCACGAGGCGACGCGTGAGGGGGTGATCCTCATGGACATGTCGTTCATGGCGAAGTTCATCGTCCAGGGACGCGACGCGGGGCGATGCCTGAACCACATCTCGGCGAACCACGTCGACGGTGAGGCCGGCTTCATCACGTACACCCAGTGGCTCAACGAAGGGGGCAAGCTCGAGGCTGATCTCACGGTCACCAAGCTCGACGACGAGCGCTACTGGGTCGTCGCCTCCGATACGGCTCACCGCCACGTCGAGACCTGGATGAAGCGTCACTTCCCGGACGACGCGCACGCGTTCGTGACCGACGTCACCTCCGGTTTCGCGCAGATCAACGTCCAGGGCCCGCGCTCGCGTGCGCTCATGCAGTCGGTCACCACGTGTGACCTCTCCAACGAAGCCTTCCCGTTCCGCGCCGCGCGCGAGATCGACATCGGCTTCGCCCGCGCGCTATGCGTTCGCATCACGTACCTGGGGGAGCTCGGCTACGAGCTCTACGTCCCTACCGAGCAGGCGACGCACGTGTACGACCGCCTCGTGGAGGCCGGCAAGCAGGTTGGGCTGCGCCACGCGGGGCTCAAGGCGCTCGCGAGCTTGCGCATGGAGAAGGGGTACCGCGACTACGGGCACGACATCGACAACACCGACTCGGTGCTCGAAGCGGGGCTCGGCTTCGCAGTCGACCTGAAGAAGCCCGGCGGGTTCATCGGGCGCGACGCCGTGCTCGCGAAGAAGGCCGCGGGGCCGCTCACCCGGAAGATCGCGCAGATCCTGGTGAAGGATCCCGAGCCGCTGATGTTCCATGCCGAGATCGTCAGGCGGAACGGCAAGCCCGTTGGGTACATCCGCGCGGCGTCGTACGGATTCACCGTGGGGGGCGCGGTCGGCCTCGCGATGATCGAAGCGGGAGAACCGCTCGATCAGGCGTACCTGGACAAGGGGACATGGGAGGTCGAGATCGCCGGCAAGCTCTACCCCGCCGTGGCGTCGCTCAAGCCGCTGTACGACCCGGAGATGAAGCGCGTGAAGTGCTAGCCTCCGGCGCGATGTCCACTTCACTTCCGGCTCACAAGGGGCCCATCATCCACGTGCGCGTCGCGCCCGATGGCCGCCCGCTCGGCGCTGCGACGACGATGCGCATCGAGCGCCCCGTCGCGGCCGTGTGGGCCGTGCTCTCGGACATCGAGCGCTACGCGGGTCGCCTCCCGATGGTGGATCGTGCGCGTCGTCGCGGAGATCACGTCGACTTCGATCTGAAGTTTCGCGTCGGGCTCTTCTCGGCCGGCTTCGAGTTCTCCGCGCACGCGACCTACGAGGAGCCGAACTGGCTCGAGCTCCGCTGGACCTCGGGCGAGCCGCGCGGCGTTCGGTTTCGCTACACGCTCACGCCCCTCGACGACGGCGCGGCCTGCCTCGTCGAGGGGGACGCCGAGTTCGACGTCCAGTCGCTCGGTTGGCTCGTGAAGTACTTTCTCAAGCACCACCCGGAGATCCAGCACGGCATCTTTCCGGGCGTATCGCTCGTGCTGATCGATACGCTCCGTCGAATCGCGACGGGCGGCTGAGCCAGCGCGAGAGAAAACGACGTGTGCGCATGACGAAGCCGGCAGGCTTCTCTTGCGGGTAGGACCGATAACGTCGACGATGAGGCCAAGGCGTTGCCCTCAGTCGACGGCCTCCGGTTGGGAACGAGGAAGGAAGGTGTCGCGTGGCATGGTGGATCGCCGAGAAAGGGACGCAGTTGGAGCTGGTCGGTCGTAACGAGGTCAGCGAGACCTCCGCCAAGAACGGGGCGATCGCGATGTCTACGTCGAACCCGGGGCACGTTTACCAGGTCCGCTATCGCGTGAACGCGAACGGCATGACCGAGGTTCGGTGGGAAGCGCGCGACGGTGCGATTGCCGAGGTGACGGGCGACGCCCGACGTCATCCGTAGCGCGCCCGAGCACTTCGGAGCGAGCACGAGCGGCCGTAGGCGTTCGGGATGGTGGAGGCCTCGTCACGGTTTCGCGACAGGTCCCGTCAGTGCTTGCGTTTTGTCCCGCGACCGCGCATTAGTGCGCGATTGAATTGAGTAAGTTTCCGGCAATTCGCGGTCCGAACGTCCACTTGGACGATCTCGTCGAGATACTGGGGGAGGTGGCTACGGTCCTGGAAGGGATCGAGATCGCGTCGGACATCGACGCCATCGACAGCCGCATAGGCCAGTGCTCGGCGGCGATCGATGCTTGCCGTCGCAACGACTTCAGCATGCCGCTCCGGCGCGCGCTCGCCGCGAAGGTGCTCGAGCTGGAGAGCGACGTGCTCGTCCTCGCGCGAGCGCACGCGCGCCAGAATCGCAGCACGAAGAAGCGCGGCTCGAAAAAGCGGCAGGTTTCGTCGCGCGCGAACTAGAGAGCGCATCCCAGAACCGCGACATCCCATCGCGCTGCCGGCGTCGGGGCTCGTCAACGTACAGTCGTACGTATCCTCACCCCTCCTTGGCATCGCTCGGTCTGCCGCGGTTCTGGGACGCGCTCTTCCCTACGACTTCACTACGAGGCGGCCCAGGCTTCCATGCCGCTCTTCACCTGGATGATCTCTTCGTCCAGCGCTTCGGCCGCAGCGTCCTTGTCCACGGGGGTCTTTTCCACGCGCGCGCGGTACGCGACGTACGCGGTGTCCAGACGCTTCATGGCGCCGAGCATCGCGGTCACTCGGCTCATGTCCGAGGGCGACCCGCGGAACGCGCTCGACCCGAGCCTGTCGGCCGTCCCCAGACGCTCGAGAAGCCGATCGGCGGCGCGCTTCAGCGGCTCGGGGAGGTCGTTACCGGTCCAGCGCTTCACGCGAAGAGTCGCCTCGAGCGATTCGAGCACCGAGTCGAGCGTCTTTCGAATGAACGGGATCCGCTGGTCTTTCATCGGGGAAACGTAGCAGCAATCACCCCTCGAAGATCGGCCTATCGCCCCGCAGAGGACCGTTTGGGAGTCTTTTGGTGTGCGCGCGTCCCGCTAGCAATCACAGCGCGCGAACCGAGGAGAGCGCCTGCGCGACCGCTTCCCAGTCGAAGACTCGCAGTCCATCCGTGGCGAGCTCGTCGGCCCACGACTTGGCCACGGCTCGAAGCGCTTCGGTGCGCGTCGCGCCCCACTGAACCACCGTGACCACGTCCTCGGTCGCGCGCCCGCCGCGCGCTTCGACGCGCCACTCGCCCGGATCGTCGCTGCCGGTCCTGCCTGACACGTGCAGTGTGAGGCGCACGCCGTCGCACTTGAGGTCGTAGGCCATTCCGCCCTTGGAGCGGAACTGGTTCGTGATGCGCAAGGCGGTGGTCTTCGCCTCGTTCCGCTCGGTCCGTTCACTCATGGTCCACCCGTTCCTCGGCTCGGCAGTTCTCCCCGAGCAAGCCAACATGACGTGGGGGGCCGGAACGGCTGCGCGTGCGATGCGCTCGCTGAAGGACTCAATCTAGCACGCCGCGCGCCAAGAGCATCGGAGGGCGCGCCGACGCGCCTTGTGATGAGCCCGCCAAGGTTGCGCCGCTTCCGACGATCAACGCACAATGCTCGATCACCCACGCTTCCGGGAGGAGACATGCGCGCGTTCGTCGTCACCGCGTTTGCGATCGGCACACTGATCGTCGCCTGCAGCAGCAGCACCAGCGGCTCGTCGTCCTCGTCGGACGGTGGCTCGTCGAGCGGCGGATCGTCCGGCGGTTCGTCGAGCGGGAACCCCGGAGTGACGAGCGGCCCGGTCCCCACGATCGGCGGCTGCGCCATCTTCCCCGCGGACAATCCGTGGAACACGCGCATCGACGACACGACCAAGTATCCGGTCAACGCGATGTCCTCGACGTACATCGCGAGCATCGGCGCATCCACGCACATGCATCCCGACTGGGGCGACTGGTCGACCAATCACTACGGCATCCCGTGGCAGACCGTCCCCGCGAGCCAGGCCGGCGCGCCGATGACGTTCAACTACGCCGACCAGAGCGATCCCGGCCCGTACCCGTTCCCCTCGGACGCCAAGGTCGAGGGGGGCGCGAACTCGGGGGGCGACCAGCACGTGCTCGTGCTCGAGGAGGGCTCCTGCACGCTCTACGAGACGTACAACAGCAGCTACACGAACCCCGGCTGGACGTGCGACTCGGGGGCGAAGTTCAACCTCGGCTCCGACGCGCTCCGCACCGACGGGTGGACGTCCGCCGACGCGGCCGGGCTGCCGGTGCTCCCGGGTCTCGTGAAGGTGAGCGAGGTGCAGGCCGGCGCGATCAACCACGCGATCCGCATGACCGTGAACAGCTCGCAGCAGGGGTACATCCACCCGGCCACGCACGCCGCGGGGGACAACAACACGTCGCTCCCGCCCATGGGGTTGCGCCTTCGACTGCAGGCGAGCTTCGACACGTCGAAGTTCACGGGCGCCTCGCTCGTCGTGGTCACCGCATTGAAGCAGTACGGCGTCATCGTCGCAGACAACGGCTCGAGCTGGTACATCAGCGGCGACAGCGACGACAACTGGACGCCGCTGATGGACGATCTCGTCTCCCAGCTCGAGAACGTCCACGGCAGCGACTTCGAAGCCGTGCAGACGGGCTCCATCTCGACCGCCGGTCTCTGAAATGTGAGCGCCTGCGGCCGATCGCAACCTCGCGCCGCTCGGTGCGTCTTGCCGCGGTCCCTCTTTCGCGCGAGACGCTGAGAAAAACGGCCCCGTCCGGCAAAGCGAGTTGAGAACGCGAGCGCTCACTCACATTATCAGGGGCATGAGCAACGCCGTCGCAGCACCCCTTCCGCTTCACGAGCCGCCGCGCGTCCCCGGGCTCCCCCTCGTAGGGAGCTTGCTCGATTTCCGGCGCGACCGCTTCGGCCTCGCGCTCCGCATCGCGCGCGACCAGGGGGACCTCGCGCAGATGACGATGGGGTTCTTCGACCTCCTCATGGTGTCCTCGGCCGAGGGGGCGCACGAGGTGCTCGTCGAGAAGGCCGACGCATTCAAGAAGAGCGCAGGTCTCTCGATCTTCGCGCGTCCGCTCCTCGGCGACGGCCTCCTCACGAGCGAGCGTGAAGTACACAAGCGGCAGCGGCGCATGATGGCGCCGGTCTTCGCGCACAAGCGCATCGCCGGCTACGGCGAGGTGATGGTCGAGAAGGCCGAGATCGCCGCGCGCCGCCTCGCGCCGCTCGCGACGACCGACCTCGCCGAAGAGATGATGCGACTCACGCTCGACATCGTCGGCAAGACGCTGTTCGACACCGAGCTCGCCGGAGAGGCCTCGATCATCGGCGGCGCCGTCACAGGCGCGATGACGCAGATGATGAGCTCGATGGTGCGGCTCGTGCCGCTCCCGCCGTTCATTCCGACGCCGGGCAATCGACGGATGATGGGCGCGGTGAAGCAGCTCGACGACGTCGTGTACTCGATGATCCGAGAGCGCCGGGCCTCGGGCGTCGATCACGGCGACATGCTCGGAATGCTCCTCGCTACGCGCGACGCCGACGATCACTCCGCGCTGTCCGACGCCGAGGTGCGCGACCAGGCGATGACCATCATGCTCGCCGGCCACGAGACGACCGCCAACGCGCTCGCGTGGACGTTCTACCTGCTCTCGCGCCACCCCGACGTGCGCGAGCGCCTCGAGCGCGAGCTCGATTCGGTGCTCCACGATCGAAATCCAACGGTCGAAGATCTGCCGCTGCTCCCGTTCACGCTGCAGACGCTGAAGGAGGCGATGCGCCTCTACCCGCCGGCGTACGTGATCGGTCGTGCGGCGACGCGCGACGTGACGATCGGCGGTGCATCGGTCGAGAAGGGGAGGGTGGTGCTCGTCAACGTGGCCGCCATCCATCGTCGCCCCGAGGTCTTCGCGAACCCGGATCGCTTCGATCCCGATCGCTTCACCACCGAGCGCGAGAAGAAGCTCCCTCCGCAGGCGTACATGCCGTTCGGCGCCGGCCCGCGCGTGTGCATCGGCAACCACTTCGCGCTGATGGAAGGGCACCTGATCCTCGCGACGCTCGCCCGTCGCCTCCGGTTCGACCTCCTCTCGACGAAGGACATCGCCCCCGAGCCGCTGGTCACGCTGCGGCCCAAGGGGGGAGTGCCGGTGCGGGTCGTCGCGCGCGCGCCGCGGGTCAGCGCCTAGCGGGACGGCCGGAGTCGGCGCCTCCGTGCGCCGTCGAGGAAGGGGCGCCGAGGACGATCGTGTCGTCGATGCGCGGCGGCGGCCGGGTCCACAAGTACGCGAGGCCCAGGAAGCCGAGGACGATCGAGAGGGCGACGAGGAAGCGCGGCAGCGTCATCGGGCACGCATCCTAGGAGGTGGACGTTCTTCTTGGGGAAGATGAAATTCCATCTTCGGAAGTAGGACGTTCCTCTTGGGGAAGATGAAATTCCATCTTCGGAAGTAGGACGTTCATCATGGGGAAGATGGAGCTCCATCTTCCGAAGTAGGAGCTTCATCTGCGGAAGATGAAATTCCATCTTCGGAAGTAGGACGTTCATCTTCGGAAGTAGGACGTTCATCTTCGGAAGTAGGAATTCCATCTTCGGAAGATGAAATCGGGGCTCTTTGGACCCCTCATCTTCATCCGTTGAATCAATGACTTGAGCCTCGTCGTCCCGGTTGCCGTCCCCGATTTGGACGTGGGCCCGAGATCAGGGACGGCGATCGGGACGGAACCTCGTACCGCGACGCGCGACGAGCCCCACCGCGCCGAGCGCGAGCAGCGAGGCCAGTCTGCCGAGAGGCGCCGGTGACCCGGGAACACTGCAGCCGCAGGCGCCCTGCGCGCCGGGGAGCTGCCCGCCGTAGTAGTCGCGGCTCCCCACGACGGTTCCGCTGCCGTTGCCGGAGGTCGAGGCGCCGTTCCCCGTGCCCCCCTGCGTCCCCCCGCTCGAGCCCGACGAGGTCGAGCCGGCGCCGTTGCTCGTCCCGCCGCCCGCGCTGGTCGAGGAGCCTGCGTCGTCGGCCACCGGACCGTTCGGCGCGCTCCCGGGCGATCCGGCGTCGTCCGCCGCCGTGCTCGTGCCCGCATCGGGGGTGCTCGGCGTCGGGTGGACGAGCTGCGCGAGCGCGGACCCGTTGGGCGTCCCCCAGCCGGTCGGCCCGTCGTACCCGACCCCTGCGACGCACTCGTAGTCGTTGTTGCACGACGTCCCGCCCTGCGGGTCGTTCGTGCCGGAGGTGATGTCGAAGAACGCGGACGGGTTCTTGTAGGGGAAATCGAGCCCCGACTTTTCGAGCCCGAGCAGCACGAACGCCGACGCCACGACCGGCGAGCTCGCGCTCGTCCCGCCGACGACCTCCCACCCCTGATCGTACGTCGCCACGCCGGTCGCCGGATCCGCGACCGCCGAGACGTCAGACTCCATGCGCTGGCTGCAGTCGGGATCCGACTGGTAGCTCGGCTTGGCGATGAACGCGCTGCACCCGCTGCCGGTCGCGCCGTTGTTCGCGAAGGACCACGCGGTCTCGGCCCATCCGCGCGTCGAGCTCGACGTCGCCAGGCTCGTCCCGCCGACCGCGAGCACGAACGCCGAGGTCGCCGGGTAGCTCGCGCCGAAGCCGTCGTCGCCGGCGCTTGCCGTCACGAGGATCCCCGGCTGGTTGTAATAGGCCTCCTCGTCGAGGATCGACTGGTCCTCGCTGCCGCCATAGCTGTTGCTGATGGCGGACGCTCCGAGCTTCGCGGCGGTCGTGAGCCCGGCCTCGAAGTTGGCGTTCGACGTGTCGTCGTTCACCTCGACCAGCAGGATGTGGCAGTCGGGGCACACGGCGCTGATCATCTCGATGTCGAGCATGATCTCCCCCTCCCACCCGTTGGTCCCCTGGCCGTCGGTCGGCGGGTAGTTGGTGTCGCCGTTCTGGCTGACCTTCTGGAAGCAGCCGTTGGCCGTGGTGCATGGCGGGAGATTGAACTGCGCCCGATACGTACCGAGATCGGCCTCGGCGTTCGGAGCGTCGAAGGCATCGATGACGGCGACGATTTTCCCGTCGCCTCCCGACATCGGCAGCGCGTATGCCGAGTGGAGGTCCGATGGAGCGAACCCCTGCGGCGTCGCGCCGTTGGCGAGCGGTCTCCGGATGGCCGCGCCGGTCGCGTCGGCGACGACCTTCGCCATGCACCGCTTGTGGCCAGGGACGCGCCCGCACAGATCGATCGAGCGCACCGGCTGGATCCGCCCGAGAGCCTCCCTGTCGGCTCTCGCATCGCGGGCGGCGCTCCCGTCAGCCCACGCCGGGGAGCTCGCGAGGAGCAGCGCGGGCGCCAGACCCAAGAACCACGAGCGACGCCCTGCGCGATTGGTTTCCATCGTCGGCCCTCGCGTCTACAGATGACCTGGGAGCTACTGTAGGCAAGGGAAACACGACGCGAAATCCACTTGAATTTAGCGGGTTTGGAAGTTTCGGTGCCGCGTCGCGGGAGATGGATCGCGTGGTCATCCATGCGCGTGGCGAGGGAGCGGGCGCGCGCGGTCGAGCGCGTTACTCGTCGAGCGTCACGGTGCGCAGCACGCGGAGCGGTCGGGTGACCCGCTCGTCGATCGTCGTCTGGGCGAGCGGCTCCACGACGTCGCGCAGCGCGCGCACGTTGGCGTGGAGGTTCACCACGACCTCCGCCAACTTCCGGATCGTCGCTTCGTGCGTCGCGATCATCGTGACCATCGCGTGCACCGGGTTCGTCTCGTCGCGCGCAGCTCGTTTCGCCTGCCGCGGGCGCGGCGCAGCTCGTTTCTTCTTCGCAGCCATCGTCCTTCAACGTTCGCTTCCCTCCGCTTGCGCGTCCAGTTTTCGGGGGGTCGCCACCTGACTCGCGCGCTACTCGATCTGGATCGACGAGAGCCCACTTCGCGCGCGTCCGTGTCCGCTATTTTCGCAAAGTTCTTCGAACATCGCCACCCGGTCCCACTCTTGCTCAAGGGGTGGGCATGCACGCGAAGTCTGCTCCTTCCACGCTGGTCGCCGCCTCGATCGTTCTGGGCGGAGGGCTCCTCGTCCTCGCGTGCGGTAGCCCGTCGGCCCCCGCGTCGCTCTTCGGGCACGGCGCGCAGGGGGACAGTAGCAACGCGACCGGCGCCGACGGTGGTGCGGTGAACAACACAGGCGCCCCCACGCTCTCCGCCTCCGGCGTCACCGCGGACGACGCGGGCCCCGCGTGCGTCAACCTCCAGTGCAACCAGGTGGCATGCTCCAACGGGGCCCACACGACCGTGAGCGGCACCGTCTACGACCCTGGGGGGAAGAACCCGCTCTACAACGTCGTCGTCTACGTCCCCAACGCCCCCGTCGCGCCGTTCGTGGACCACGCGACCTGCGACACGTGCGCGGCGCTCTACACCGGCTCTCCGCTCGTCACCACGAGCACGGCGGCGGACGGTACGTTCACCCTCAGCGACGTCCCCTCGGGCACGAACGTCCCGCTCGTCATCCAGATCGGCAAGTGGCGTCGCCAGATCACGATCCCGACGATCACCAGCTGCGTCGACAACCCGCTCACCAACGTCGATCAGACCCGTTTGCCGAAGAACCGCACCGAGGGGGATCTTCCGAAGATGGCTGTCTCCACCGGCGGCTCCGACTCGCTCGAGTGCCTCTTGCAGCGCATCGGCGTCGATCCGGCGGAGTACACATCCGGGGCGGGCGCCGAGCGCGTGCACATCTACCAGGGGACCGGCGGCAACGCCGTCGCCGGCGGATCACCGGCGAGCCAGACGGGGCTCTGGGACTCCGAGGCCGACCTCGCGACGTACGACATCGTGATCCTCTCGTGCGAAGGGGGCGAGCACCCGGAGACCAAGCCCGCGACGTCGTTGGAGGCGCTGGAGGCGTACGCAAACGCGGGGGGGCGCATCTTCGCGTCGCACTTCCACTACTACTGGTTCGAAGGGGCCGGCTCTTCGGCGGACTTCCAGAGCACCGCGACGTGGGACCCGGGGACGAACAACATCGGGACGGGGGCGAACAACACGACGAGCGGCACGATCAACACGAGCTTCCCGAAGGGGATCGCGTTCCAGCAGTGGCTGACGGAGACCAAGTCGCTCCAGTCGGACGGCACGCTCGAGATCGAGGACTCGCGGCAGAACGCGAGCGTCAGCCCGACGGTGAACACCGCTTCGCAGGCGTGGATCACCGACGCGACCGTCCCGACGATGACCGTGAACGGGAAGACGGGGCCGACGACGATGTACTTCGACTTCAACACCCCCATCGCCTCGCCACCGGCGTCGCAGTGCGGGCGCGTCGTCTTCAGCGACCTGCACGTCGGCGCGGCCGCGAACAACTACTCCGGCAACAACAAGGTGCCGACGGGATGCTCGACCTCGGCGCTGACGCCCCAGGAGAAGGCGCTGGAGTTCATGCTGTTCGACCTGTCCTCGTGCGTGACGCCCGACTCCACGCCCCCTGCGCCTCCGCCCCCCACGCCCCCGACGGTGAAGTGAGCGCAGGACCGCAAGCGCACCGTGCACGACTGAGCCGCTTGCCCGCGCAGGCCATGGCGCGGTACCCGTCTGCCGATGGGCATCGCCGGACCGAAGAAGCGCTCCTGGGCGCTGGTCCTCGTGCTGGTCGCGACGCTCGCCTTCCGCTGGCCGGCGATCGTGAACGCGACGGAGACGAACTCCGACGCGGCCGTCGTCGGCCTGCAGGCGATGCACATGCTGCGCGGCGAGCTGTCGAGCTTCCTCTGGGGGAGCGGGTACCAGACCTCGATCGACTCGGCCTTCGCGGCCCTCGTGTTCGGCGTCTTCGGCGCGAGCGCCCGCGCGCTCCTCATGTCGTCGCTGTCGCTGCATCTCGTGCTCACCGGCCTCACGTGGAGCACGATCGCCCGCCGGATCGATCCGTGGCGCGCCGCGATCGTCTGCTGGCCGCTCGTGCTCACCTCCAGCCCGCTGCAGACGTACATCCTCTACCCGCCGCGGCAGGCGTCGCTCACGATCGCCGTGGCGGCCATCTGGGCGCTCGACCGCGCCGCGGATCGCCGCGCCCGTGAGCTCGCGGCCGGGGGCGCGCTCCTGTCGATCGCCTGGTTTGCCGATCCGTATGCGCTAGTCCTCACCCCGTCGATCCTCGCGTTCGGCCTCGCTTGCGCGGTGGACCGAACGGGCCTGGACGCGACGCTGCGAAGGGCCGCGGCGCTCGTCGCCGGCGTTCTCGTCGGCGCCGTGCCGTTCGCGATGCTCCGCGCCAACCCACATGCGACGGGCGGGCAGCTGGCGCTCACGGCGTCACTCGCCGTTCATAACGGGCGCCTCCTCTGGGACGGCCTCCTGTGGACCATCGGAGCGCGTGTCTGGAGCGCGGGCGACGCGATGACGTACGTCCCCTGGGGGGGACCGGCGGTCGTGCGCGCTCTCGCCTTCGCCGGTGGAACGCTGTTCCTCGTCGCGATCGCGCTCGGTGGCGCGTGTGCGTTCCTTCGCCGTCTGCCGTGGGGCGTGCGGCGGCTCGCGATCGCCGGAGGGCTCGCCCTCCCGGTGACGCTCGCCGGGTTTCTCGTCTCGCCGATGGTCACGGATCTCTTCTCGGCCCGGTACCTCGCGGCCATTCCGCTCCTTGCGCCGTTCGCGCTCGCCCCGCTCGCGCATCTGCTGCGAGCCCGCGCTCTGACGCTCGCCATGCTGCCGAGCGCGTTCGCGTGCGGGCTCGCGGGGTGGCTCGGCTACGGCCCGTTCCTCCGCGACACTCGCGGAAAAGCGCTCGACGAGCTCGCCCTCGCGCACGCGCTCGAGATGAGCGGCGTGCGCTACGGGATCGCCGACTACTGGGTCTCGTACCGGGCGACCTTTCTCACGGGCGAGCGCTTGACCATCGTGCCGGCGAACCCCGCGGAGGATCGCTATGCACCGTACCTCGAGCAGGTCGAAGCCTCGCCGCTCGTCGCTTACGTCTACGACCCCGTGCGCTCACGCGAGTCGAGCACGTCGATGCGCGATCGCGTTCGTGCCGGGGAGACGCCGTTCATGCGCGACTACACCATCGTGCACGCCGGAAGACTGAGCGCGCTGGTCCTGCGACGGCAGTAGTCGCGCGGGCGAGCGCAGCTCAGGAGCTGGCGGGGGGAGGCGGGCGCTTCGACGGCACGGGGGCCGCGATCGCGTAGTCCACGTCGGCGAGGTAGCTCGCGGAGGCGTCCTCGAAGACGGCACGTGTCACGAACGCCCCGTCGCCGTCGGCGCGATCGATGGCGAGGATGCCGTTCAGGTGATCGATCTCGTGCTGCAGGAGCTCGGAGGTCGCGCGATCGAGCTTCGTCCATTCGCGCGTCTCGCCGTTCTCGTCGAGGAAGCGGATCGAGATCGATTCGTGGCGTCGCACGCGGACGAGCAAGGTCGGGAACGACATGCAGTCGTCCCACATCGTGAACATCGCGGGGCTATGCCAGGTGATCTCGGGGTTCACGAGCACCTGCGGCCCCTCACCGAGATCGAGGACGAGGACGCGCTTGGCCAACCCGATCTGCGGCGCGGAGATCGCGCGCCCGAAGCCGCGCTCCTCGCGAAACGACTCCAGCGCGCGCGCGAGAGTGCGCACCTCGCGCTTGAAGGTCGCGTCTTGCACGTCCTCCACCGCGCTTGCAGCCACGCGGAGCCGAGGGTCACCGAGCTGAAGAATGGCGGGCGAGATCGCGTCGGCGTTCATGTCCGAAGGTCTACCCGGAATCGGGTGATCGCGCCCGTTTTCGGCGAATCAGTGGGCGACGATCGAGAGCGCCTGCGCTCGCTTCTCGAGGTCGTCGAGCGCCTTCGCGTAATGCGACGGCAGAGCCATCGCGCGCCCCTTGCTCACGGCCTCGTTCAGCGCGGCGGCCGCCCCCGCGCGGTCCCCCTTCGCCTCGAGGATGTTCGCCTTCAGCGAGTAGACCCCCAGCGTACGTGGGCCATACACCAGAGCGAGCGCGCGGCCGATCGCGTCCAGCGCTTCGTCGTAGCGCTTCATGGTCAGGTACGCGCGCGCGAGGCGCGCGGGCGGGTTGTAGTCGCGAGGAAAGTCGCGCGCGGACTGCTCGAGCATCGGGACCGCACGTTCGGGCTCACCGAGCTTCATGTAGGCCGTGAGGCGATGCGCGTCGAACACGATGCGGGCCACGGGGTCGCTCGCGCGCTGTGCCTCGGCCTCCAGGTAGGCCGCCCATCCCGTCGCGACCTGCTTCGCCTCCGGCGCGCGCTTCTCGGCGTCGAGCGCGTCGACGATCGACTCGTACAGATCGGACCTGTCGTCGGCGAGTATCGGCTCCGCGTCGTTGGCGACCACCGTTCTGGCGCGCTCGATCAGGTGCCCGAGCGCTGGCTCGCGCGTCGCCTCGGGAACCTCCATCGCGCACCGCAGCGCCGTGGTCGTGGCCCGCCCGCCGCCGAGCGGGATCGACGGCAGCTCCCTCTCCGCCGTCGCCGCACACTCGGCGAGCTTCTTCTCCCCGACCAACCCATCCAGCTTCGCCTCGAGCGTCGCGGCGCCGGCCGGCAGCACCACGCCATTCGGGCGGTGCATCGAGGATCGAGCCCCCGCGAGGAGCGCCACGAGCTCGTCGGCCGTTGCCGAGTTCGCCCACTCGAGCACGATGTGGTCGCCCTCGGGGTCCACCACGTAGAGCGTCGGCCACGAGTGCATCGGATGGCTCGCGACCCAGGCGGCGTTCTCCGGCTTCTCGGTGTCGATCGACGCCCACGTGAAGTCCCCGGCGTGCGCACGCACCTTCGCGTCACGGAACGTGAACGCGCGCATGCTCAGGCACGTGTGGCACCACGGCGCCCAGGCGTCCACGAAGAGAGGACGGTGCGCCGCGCGCGCATCGGCGAGCGCCCGCGCGTAGTCGTCCTCGATGAACGTGAGCGCAGCGGGAACCGCCGGCGCGACGGCGTCGGTCGCCGTCACCGGGGCGCTCGGCGCCGCGGCTGGCGTCGATGCGCACGCCGAGAGCGACGCGAGCGGGATCAGGTGCCAGGCGAATCGGCGGAGGGAGGTGCGCATCTCCTCCCCATTTGCCACCGCACGCGCGCGCGCGGTAGCCCGAATCGTGTGCCCGCCCGTCGCGGCTCGGTCGTGCGCGACGTCGCCGCCGACGGTAGAGTGCGCGGCGCATGACCGTAGTTGCAGCCCCCTCGTCTGGAGCCAACTTCCGCGTCTTCGCCAGCGTGAGCCGGCTCCACATCATCGCCATCGCCGCGCTCGGCACCTTCACTTTCGGCTGGCTCTTCACGGGGCGCTATCCGTGGGGGCTCTCCGCCGTGTGCGCGCTCGACTGGTTCCTCGTGAACCTGCTCAATCGCGTCGTCGACATCCCGGAGGATCGCGCAAACGAGATCGTGGGCACCGACTTCGTCGCTCGCCACGCTCCCTCGCTGCGCGCGTTCGGCTTCGCGACGCTCCTCCTGTCCTTCGTCGTCGTCTCCGTGGCGTGGCCGATCGTCACCCCGTTCCGCGTCGCATTCCA
>Ga0302196_10000688_pt1 | contig 32281 bp, 32 predicted proteins | sample II_Bog_N1_3_FD_198794 | JGI IMG/M metagenome (GOLD analysis project Ga0302196, IMG submission 198794) | Peat permafrost microbial communities from Stordalen Mire near Abisko, Sweden - II_Bog_N1_3 | ecosystem: Environmental > Terrestrial > Soil > Wetlands > Peat | place: Sweden: Abisko...
GTTGGAAGATGCGCCGAGGTGGCGGGTTCTTAGGGCAGGGGAGGGGCGCGGTCAAGGTTGGGGGGTTCCGGGGAGGAGTCTGTGTAGAAACGCTTCTCATGAAGGTAGGAACGAAGATTGTGGAGATGCCGTCCCCAATGGGTCTCGTAGGAAAAGCGAAAACACCATTAGGCATCGGCTAACCCGAGATTCTCATAACGCCACAAGACCTCCGAAAGCTCGGCATGCGATCGACGGGGCGGTGTGCGTCTTCCTTCTCCCCTTGCGGGAGAAGGTGGCGCCCGCAGGGCGTCGGATGAGGGGTCGCGCCGGCCCTTCCGCGCGAAATCGCCAGACCAGCCAATCCCCGCGGCCAGGGCGACCCCTTTTTCGTCGGCTTCGCCGCCACCTTTTCCCGCAAGGGGAAAAGGAAATTTGGGGCGAATGGGAGGGCGAGGGGTTACGGTGTATCCGGATTAAACTGAGACGCCGTAACCCCTCATCCTCCCGCGACTTCGGCGCGGGCCCCTGCTTCTCCCTCCGGGAGAAGGTACTAAGTAAGCCCCATGACCCAGAAACGCCTGCTGCAGATCGTCATCGCCATCATCGGCCTGATCCCCGTCGCCGCCGGCATGCTCGGCGGGCTGCACGGGCTGGCGATGCTCGGCTACTGGGGCGACGCGGCGGTCGACAGCCACTTCCGCTACCTGTCGGGCCTGCTGCTGGCCATTGGCGTCGCCTACTGGACCACCATCCCCGACATCGAGCGGCAGGGCGCGCGGATCAGTCTGCTGACCCTGATCGTGGTCACCGGCGGCTTCTTCCGCGCCATCGGCATGCTGATGGACGGCTCGCCCGGTCCGGCCATGACCGGCGCCCTGATCGTCGAGCTGGTCGTCGCGCCGGTGATCTATCTCTGGCAGCTGCGCGTCGCGCGCGACGCATCGGGCGCCGCGTCGATCGACGCCCCCAAGATGGACGTTGGGCCGGCGGCGCGCTAAAGCCAGCCCATGGCCATCGGCGTATTCGACTCCGGCATCGGCGGACTGAGCGTGCATCACGCCCTGGTGGACCGGCTGCCGTCCGCGGACTTCATCTTCCTGGGCGACCAGCTCAACATGCCCTACGGCGGGCGGTCGGGGGAGGAGATCGTCGCCCTGACCCGCGCCGGCTGCGAGACCCTGTTCGACCAGGGGTGCGACCTCGTCATCCTGGGCTGCAACACCGCCGCGGCGATCGCCCTGCGCCGGCTGCAGCAGACCTGGCTGCCCGGCTACCGGCGACAGATCGGCCGCAACGTCAACGTGCTCGGCATCATCGTCCCGACCATCGAGGCGGCGACCGGCATGCCCTGGTCGCACGAACGGGATTCCCACGAGCGCGAGCCGCGCGAGTTCGAGGCCGGCAAGGCCGAGGGGCTCGAGGTGCTGGGCGTCTACTGCACCCCCGCCACCGCCGCCAGCCGGGTCTATGAGATCGAGATCGACAAGCGCAGCGCCGACGCGGCGGTCTTCTGCGAGCCTTGTCCCGACCTGGCGCGGATGATCGAGAGCGGCGCCGACCGCCAGGCCCTGCTGGCCGCCGTCCGCGCCCACACCAAGGCCCTGACCGCCCGCATCGGCCGCGCGCCCGACCGCGCCATCCTCGGCTGCACCCACTATGAGATTATCGCCGACGTGTTCCGCGAGGCCCTGCCGCCCGGTACGCCGCTGATCCACCAGCCGGCGGCCACCGCCGACGCCATCGAGCGCTACCTGGCCGCCCACCCGGAGTACAATCCGGGCGCCGGCGGCCTGCGCCGATTCCTGACCACCGGCGAACCCGGCCAGCAGAACGACCTGGTCGAAGCCTTCTGGGGCGGCCCGCTGCACTTCGAAGCATTTGCGCCTCATCCGCAGCCGGTGACCGAGTAAGGTCGGTTTGACCGCCAAGACGCAAAGGACGCGAAGGCAAAGATAGCGCTTCGCGCGAAGCGCCAACCTGCCTTCTTTTCCTCTCTTCTTCGCGTCCTTCGCGCCTTGGCGGTGCAAATTCCTTCCCATTCGAGTCCATCCATACATCCCCACGCTTGACTCAAAGGTAATCCAGGACTTACCGTTAGCCATGGCTAACAGTAACGCAGCAATCCAGGCGCTTTTCGCTCTCGGCGACCCCACGCGTCGGCGCATCTTCGAGCAGCTCGCGGCGCGGCCCTCGGCCGTCGGCGATCTGGCGAAGACGCTGCCGGTCACCCGCCCCGCCGTCTCCCAGCACCTGCGCGTGCTCAAGGAGGCAGGCCTGGTGAGCGAAACTCCCGATGGAACCCGCCGTATCTATCGCCTGGACCCGCGCGGCATCGGCCTGGTCCGCGACTGGCTGGACCAGTACTGGGCCCGCGCCCTGGACGCCTTTGCGGCCTATGCCGACACGCTTGAGGATGAGGAGGAGCAAACAAAATGACGATCGCACCGATCCGCCGCGACGTGGTGGTCAAGGTCCCGCCGGCGCGGGCCTTTTCCGCCTTCACCAAGGACATGGTCCGCTGGTGGCCCGGGTACTCCATCGCCGCCAACCCCTTTGTCGCCATCGAGATCGAGCCGCGCGAAGGCGGGCGCTGGTTCGAGCGTGACGCCGATGGCGCCGAAACCCCCTGGGGCAAGGTGCTGACCTGGGACCCGCCCGGCCGGCTGGTCCTGGCCTGGCAGATCGACGCCACCTTCAAGCACGACCCAAAGGTGATGACCGAGGTCGAGCTGACCTTCACGGCCCAGGCCGACGGGACCACCCTGGTCAGCTTCGAGCATCGCAAGCTTGAGCGTCTGGGCGAGAGCGCGGCGATCGCGGCCGAGCAGATGCGCGGCGGCTGGGTCGGCATCCTCGACGGCTTCGCCCAATACGCCTCGTCAACGGCGGGCGAGGCGAGCGCGCCCCAGGAGACCGCGAAATGACCGACTTCATCGTCCACGGCGTTCCCGGCAGCCCCTATGTCCGCGCGGCCCTGCTGGGCCTGGAGGAAAAGGGCGCCAGCTGGCGGCTGAAGACCCTCGGCATGGGCGAGACCAGGAGCCCCGCCCATCTCGAGCATCAGCCGTTCGGCCGGATCCCCGCCATCGAGCACGGCGATTTCCGGCTCTATGAGGTCCAGGCCATCCTGCGATACCTCGACCGGATATTCCCCATCCCCGCCTGGACCCCGACCGATCCCAGGGCCGAGGCGCGGATGAATCAGATCTGCGGCATCACCGACTGGTACGTCATGCCCGACATCTCCTCCGGCATCGTCTTCCAGCGCGCGGTGGCGCCCCGGTTCGGGATGCCGGTGGACGAGGCCAAGATCGCCGCCGCCCTGCCGCGCGCCAAGGTCTGCATGGTCGAGCTGTCGCGGCTGTTGGGCGACAAGCCCTTCATGGTCGGCGAGGCCCTGTCCATCGCCGACCTGATCCTGGCCCCCCAGCTGGAGTTCTTCACCCAGGTCGAGGAAGGCGCCCCCATGTTCGAGGCCCTGCCCAACCTGAAGGCCTGGGTCGCCCGCATGACCGCCCGTCCGAGCATGCAGCGCACCACCTGGGAGCGGCTGGCCGCCGACGCCCAGGCGGCTTAGGCTTAGCCCGGCGGCGGCTCGTCGCCGGCGGCGGGCGCGGTCGCCGGGCCGTTCTGGGGCGTGGTCGCCGCCGGAGCGCTGCTGCCGCCGGTCTGGTCGATCAGGTTGCCGATCAGGTCCGCCGGCTGGCCGGGCGGCGGCGGGGGCGCCGCGCCCGGAATCGGCTGGACGTTCAGGCGCGGCAGGGTCGCGGCCATGAACATCCGCCAGATCTCGGCCGGAGTGCCGCCGCCGGTCACCCGCTTCATCGCCGTATTGTCGTCGCGGCCGGTCCAGACCGCGGCGGTGAAGCCGCCGGTGTAGCCCACGAACCAGGCGTCGTGATAATCGCTGGTGGTGCCGGTCTTGCCGGCCAGATCGCGGCCCGGAATCTGCGCCCGCGTCCCGGTGCCGGACACCAGCACCTGGCGCATGATCTGGATCATATAGGCCAGGGCCGGCTGGTTGATCACCTGGGTCCGCTGGTCGCCGCCGATATTGTGGTCGAACAGGACCTTGCCCGAGGCGGTGCGGATCCGCTCGACGCCATAGCCCTTGGTCAGCACCCCGCCGTTGGAGAAGGCCGCGTAGGCCTGGGCCATCTCCAGCGGATTGACCTCCACCGCGCCCAGCGCCATCGACGGATCGGTCTGGATCGGCGAGGTGATGCCCAGCCGGTGGGCGGTCGCCGCGACATTGGTGGTGCCGACCTCGTTGGCCAGCCGGGCCGCGACCGTGTTGATCGACTTGGCGAAGGCGGTCTGAATGGTGATCGGCCCCAGGAATCCCGGCTCGAAATTCTTCGGCGACCAATTGCCGATGGTGATCGGCTCGTCGGTGACCATGGTGTCGGGCGTGCGGCCCTGCTCCATCGCGGTCAGGTAGACGAAGGGCTTGAACGAGGATCCGGCCTGGCGCTGGGCTTGGGAGGCGCGGTCGAACTGGCTCTGGTTGTAGTCGGCGCCGCCGACATAGGCCCGCACCCGGCCCGAGCCGTCCATCGCCACCAGGGCGGCCTGCTGCACGCCCCGGGTCGGGCCGTCGCGGGCGATCAGGGTATAGACCGCGTGCTCGGCGTTGACCTGGATCGGCAGGTCCAGGGTGGTCTCCACCACCAGGTCCTCCTGCGGCTGGCCGACCAGGGCGCGCACCTGCTGATCGACCCAGTCGACGAAATACTGCGCCTTCTGGCTGGCCAGGGTGGCCGAGACCGCGACCGGATGGGCGAAGGCGTCGTCGCGCTGGGCCGGGGTGATCACATGGGTCTCGACCATGGTGTCGAGCACGATGGTCGCGCGCCGCTCGGCCCGCTGCTGGGCCGAGACGGGGCTGTAGCGCGACGGCCCCTTCATCAGCCCGGCCAGCAGCGCCGCCTCGCCGACGCTCAGGTCGGTCGCCGGCTTGTTGAAATAGCGCTGCGAGGCGGCCTCGATGCCATAGGCCCCTTCGCCGAAATAGACCCGGTTCAGATAGAGCGACAGGATCTGCTTCTTGGAGAATTTGGTCTCCAGCCAGACCGCCAGGATCAGCTCCTGGATCTTGCGGCGGATGGTCTTGTCCGGGGTCAGGAACAGGTTGCGCGCCAGCTGCTGGGTGATGGTCGAGGCGCCCTGGACCGTGTGGCCGGCCCGCACATTGGCCGCCGCCGAGCGCACCATGCCCCACAGGTCGAAGCCGAAGTGGTGGTAGAACCGCTTGTCCTCGATCGCCACGAAGGCGTCGGGCACGTATTTCGGCAGGGTGTCCAGGTCGACCGGCGGCGAAAACTGGCTGCCGCGCACGGCGATGAAGGCGCCCGATCGATCCAGATAGGTGATCGACGGCTGCCGCTTGACGTCGAACATGTGGGAGGTGTCGGGCAGGTTGGTGGCGAACACCGCGATCATCGCCACCAGGGCGATCAGGCCCCAGACGCCGACCACCAGGCTCCAGTAGACGAACGCCTGCAGCGGCGTGCGCCTGGCGCCCCCGCCGCCTGCCTGCGCCCCGCCTGGGCCTCTCGCCATGCCGTCGATCTCCGATAGGGCCGCGCCGCCCTTCGTCGAAGGGCGAGGGGCGCTGCTGTTTAGCCAAACGCAAGGGGTCGCGCGAGAGGATTAACGATGGGTAAACGCGCGGCGCGGGTTTCGCCGGCGCGGCGCAACAAGAGGGTGTTCCGTCTCAAAGCAATCAGCCCTAGAAAGAGCCCGCGGGCGAAGGAATGAAGACATCATGCGGACAGCGATAAGCCTTGGCGCGATGACAAGCGTTGGCGCGGTTCTCCTGGCGGCGACCGCGCTCACCGCCTGCGCCAGCAACGCCCCGACGCCCATCACCTGGGGCGGCGGCGACCCGACGCGCCTGGCCGCCGACGAGGCCGCCTGCCACACCGAGTCCGAAGGCGTCGATATCAACGCCGCCAGCGGCTATTCCGACCCCACCTATGGCACCACCGCCGCCATGGCCGCGGCCATCAACCGCGACGCCCCGCTTACAGACCAGCATGCCGCGGTGAAACAGGCCGCCTTCGCCGCCTGCATGACCGGCAAGGGCTGGAAGGCGGAGTAGGGGGGGCGGCGGGAAGGTTCACCGCGAAGGACGTTAAGGAAGACGAGGAACCACCAAGGCACAAAGGACACCAAGGAGGTAGGCATGCACTCCGCGCGAAGCGCCTTCCTTCACTCTTCGCGTCTCTCCTTCGCGCCCTTGGCTTCTAAACGAACCGCCTCGGGCCAGAGCGCCTCGGGCCAGAGCGCCGCGGACCATGGTCGGCCGCGCCACCTTTGTGTCCTTTGTGCCTTTGTGGTTCCCCTTGACGTACAAACACTCACGGCGGCCCGGTTTCCCTGGGCCCTGTCTCCAAGGGCGCCGGGCCTGCGAACGGCGAGCCGGGCAGGGCCTCCGCCTCCTCGATCGCCCAGTCCTCGTCGGCCCAGACGCTCCAGTCCGGCGTCAGCCCCAGGTCGGCGCAGACCTGCGCCACCACGGCGCTGACCGGCCGGTCGGCGAAGCCCGCATAGGCCTTGCCCTTCAGCAGCAGGCGCTCGGCGGCCCAGATGGCCTCGTCGATCTCGTCCTCTTCCGGCTCGTCGTATTCGATCGCCTCGCCATCCAGCGCCGAGGCGTCCTCGCCATTGCGCCGCAGGATGTCCAGCTTGACCGTGTCCTCGACCGCCTGGCAGACCAGCCGCGCGCGCGCGTCGACCCGCTTGGCCTCGGCCTCAGCCGCGCGCGCCGCGACCTGCGCCCGCTCGGTCTCCAGCCCCAGCAGCCGCGCGCGCCGCGCCGCCCGCACCCGCGCCTCCAGCGTCATGGTCAGCCGCACGGCCCGGGTGACGCGGTTCAGGCTCATGCCCAGCGCGTTCAGCTCGCCGGCGGCGTCCGATTCGCCGCCCGCTTCGATCTCAACAGCCTGCAACCGGGCGACCCGACGCCCAACGGCTTCGGCCAGCGCCACGCCGATCCCGGCCAGCACCTCCAGCTGCGCCAGATGCCGCGCCTCCATCGCCTCGACCTCGGCGTCCAACCGCGCGGCCAGCGACAGCGCCCGGTCCCCGGGAGGGTCGGGCGGCGCGGCAGCGGCAATAGGCGCGATCGCGTTCATCTAGAACAAATAGAGAACACTTTGGGCGAAATGTCAAGGGGAGAGAACGGGAAGGACGGGTGGCGACCCGTTCCGCGCTGTCGCACCGGTCACGCCAGCAGCAACACGACCGCCGCCGCCAGCATCACCACAGCAGTGGCGCCATGGATGCCAAAGGCCGCGGCCCGGGTCCCGCCGCTGCGCAGCACGATCACCGCGTCGCCGACCGGGATTAGGCTGGCGGCGGCCATGAAGGCGCCCAACAGGTGCGGCGCCCGGTTGGCCAGCAGGATCAGCAGGAACAGGCCCGAGGCGATATCGCGCACGCCCTTGACGTAGAGCCAGGGATAGGGACCGGCGATCCGCGCCTTTGCGGGGCCCTGAGGTCCGGCCGGCTCGACCGGAACGCCATAGCCGGCGGCCGCGACCTGGGGCGCCAGCAGGAAGCGGGCGCCGAGGAAGATGATGCCGGCGCCGATCGCGCCGGAGACGATGGAAGCGAGGGTGGTGAGCATGGCCGGATCTCCGCTGGGCAGCTGTTGCGGCGATATCTAGCACTGCTAGGAAAGGTGTCAACGACATATTCTAGCATTGACAGATTTCCAAGCGTCAGTAGAAAGGCCTCATGTCCGTCACCGACCGCCGCCGCCGCGAACGCGCCCAGCGCCATGAGCTGATCATCGCCGCCGCGCGCGATCTCGCCGAGGCCGAGGGGTGGGAGGCGGTCACCACCCGCCGGCTGGCCGCGCTGGTGGAGTACAGCCAGCCGGTGCTCTACAGCCACTTCGCCGGCAAGGAGGCGATCGTCCGGGCCGTCGCCATCGAGGGCTTCGCCGAGCTCGCCGTCCAGCTGCGGACGGCGCGGACCTCGGCCGGCGAGCCGCAGGCGGCCCTGCGCGCGGCCTGCGCCGCCTACCTGGCCTTCGCCGCCGCGCGGCCGGCTGTCTATGAGGCCATGTTCGTGCTGCCGACCGAGGTGAAATTCGCGAGCGACGAAACCCCGCCCGAATTGCGGGCGGGCTTCGCCGAGCTGGTCGCCATGCTCCAGCCCTTCACCGACCCGTCCGATCCCCGCCTCGGCCTGCGCGCCGAACTCGCCTGGGCCGCCCTGCACGGCCTGGCCGTCCTGAGCCGCGGCGGCCGCATCCCCCCGGCCGGCGAGGCCGCGCGGCTGGACCTGCTGGTGGGGCAGATCATGGGGGCGGGGTAGAACTGGGGACACACACCTATTTCGCGCTTGGATGGACCGGGAAACCTCCGCGCGGACCCGAAACAGGCGTGTGTCCCCAATGTCTCCGCCGCACGCTCAGCGCATCCAGACCTTGGGCCTGAGCAGGATCCAGAAGATCGTCACGTGGGCGACGACCACCAGCGGGGCGTAGAAGGTGTAGACGTACCAGAAGGTGGCGAGGTTGAAGCTCGGCACGTTCAACTGCACCACGCCGCGCACCCCGTTCAGCAGATCGGCGAAGCCCCAGGTGTTCGCCACCCACGCCAGCGGGATGGCGAAGCGCCAGCGGCCGCGCAGGGCGAGGATGGAGGCGAAGGCCAGCGCCGCTTCCAGCAGGTCGCCGTAGGCGGCGCTGGACAGGAAGGGGGCGGGAAGCCTGGGGTCCACCATGCCGGGGACCAGCAGGGCCATCCCGACGTAACGCGGCACATGGACAAACAGCATCAGGGTCAGGGCGGTCCGGCGCGGCAGCCGGGCCAGCGCCGGCCAGACAAAGAGGGCCGCCACGGCGCTGGCGACGACGAGGCTGACGACCAGCTGCATCCAGAATATCGCGACACTGTTCATCACCGTCTTCGCTCCCCAGACTCCAGCAACATTGCTAGCTAGCTTTCTGACAAAGTTATCTGGCAATGTCAAACCTTGTGGCGCGGCGGCCAGGCGTGCTTAATCGCAACCCGCTCACTCCACGTTGATGAAAGGGCCGCCGTGCCTGACGCGCTCTTGACCGCCTCGCGGCCCGAACTCCTCGACCCGGACGGCGACCGCACCCTGCGCGGCCTGCTGTATGACTTCTTTGCCTTCGGGCGCAGCCTGGAGGCCGCGCGGGCCCGGTTCGCCGGCTATGTCGGCCTGACTCCCACACAGTATCTGATCATGGTCGCGATCAAGAACTCGACGCTGGACGAGCCGATGGGGATCAACCAGCTCGCGGCCCAGCTGCGGCTGAGCGGCGCCTTCATCACCAATGAGGTCAACAAGCTGGCGGCCGACGGACTGATCGAAAAGGGCGCTCATCCCCGCGACCGTCGCCGGGTCCAGCTCAGGGCCACGGACAAGGGGTTCGACCTGCTGACCCGGCTGGCCGCCTTCCAGCGTCCCGTCAACGACGTCCTGTTCGGAACGCTGACGCGCGACGAGTTCACCCTGTTGGCCCAGCTGCTCGCCCGCCTCGCGGCCGATGGCGACCGCGCGGTCGCCTTCGCCGACTATGTCGAGGCCTCGATCGGGCAGGGCCCTCGCTAGGGCGCCGCCCCTTCGGCCTACCCCGCCTCGATCGCCTCGATGTCATCGTCCGACAGGCCGAAGTGGTGGCCGATTTCGTGCACCAGGACGTGGGCGACGATCTCGCCCAGGGTGACGTCGCCGTGGTCGGCCCATTCGTCCAGGATCGGGCGGCGATAGAGGAAGACCATGGCCACGCCGGCCGCGGGGCCCAGCACTGAGCGGCTCGCCAGGTCGACGCCCTGGTAGAGGCCGGTCAGTTCGAACGGATCGTCGATACCGACCGCGTCCAGCACCTCCGGGTCGGCGAAATCCTCGACCCGGAACAGCACCTCGCCGGCCATGGCGCGGAAGGCGGCGGGCAGGGCGTCGAACGCGCCTTGGGCCAAGGCCGCGAAATCGTCCAGGCTGGGCGCGGCGCGGTCGCCCCAGGCGTTGGGCGGCTTTGTCATCGGGCTGGTCCTCTCAGGACGGAAATGAACCACGAAGCGCACAAAGAACACGAAGAAGGCCGTCTAGACGCCAGCCGCCACCGCAGCGACAGAACGATTTTGCGCTTCGCGCGAAGCGCACGCCTCGCCTCCTTTTGCTCCCTTCGTGTTCTTTGTGTGCTTCGTGGTCACCCTTCTCCTTGCCAAGCCGGCCCGTCACTCATCCGGCATCAGGATATGCGGCGCCTCGGGCGGGCGGAATTCGAACAGGCCGACGTCCAGGGGCTGTTGCGGCTTGACCGGGGTCAGGGGCGCGCTCAGGCGGGCGCGCAGGGCGTTCACGTCCTGGGCCCCGGCGCGGGCGGCGGCGTCGCTCTCGCCCGGCGGGTGCTCCAGGATCGGCGCGGCGTCCGCCTGGACCAGCTTCCAGTAGCTGACCGACAGGCGCCAGACGGTGGCCGGCGGCTTCAGGGGCGCGGGCCAGCGCTTGCCGTCGCGATAGACCGGCCGCGGCGGCGTCGACTTTCCCGGCCTGGGCGGCGGGCCCTGGGCCAGCTCGCGCAGGTCGCAATAGCGGTTCTCCGGAAGCACGGAACGGCTGCGGCCGGGGCGCTCGTCGTCGACGCGGCCGGCGAAGGCGTCCAGGGCCGCCTCGCGCGAGACGAAGGCCGGGCCGGTGAATTCGCTGACGAAGGCCACCGCGCCGGCGGCCAGCAGCCCGGCCTCGCTGGCGCGCGCGGCTCGGCCCAGCGGCGCGTTCAGCGCGGCCGACGCGTTCGCGGCGACGGGATAAAGGACAGCGCTCATTGCGCCATCCTGACGCATCAGGGGCCCCTTTGCCCAGCCCGCTTGGGACTAGACGGCGTCATCAGCTATGATGCGAGACATGATTCTCTGCTCGCCCCAACCCTGGCTTGCGTTCCGGAGCAGCCCCCGCTGATGGCGCCTGACCTGGACCTGGCCGCGGGCGGCGCGGTCTGCCTGGCGCTGGCCGCGACCCTGTGGGCGCTGTCGGTGCGGCGCAGGGCCGACCAGCGCATCGCCGAGGTCCGCGCCAAGCTCGAGCGGCTCGAGGGCCTGGCCGACGCGACCCAGGCCTCGGCCGAGGCCTTCGACGCGGCCATGATCACCATCGAGGACGCCGAGGCGCGGCTGGCCTGGGGCGACGACAGCCTGGCCCTGTGCGCCGAGCTGATGGGGCTGGACCCCGCCGAGGCGGCGCGCCGGCCCGAGGGGGTGGTCGACGCGCTGATGGACGCCGACCCCGACTATCGCCGCAAGCTGAGCGGACTGCTGGAGCGCGGCGAGGGCTGCGCCTTCCAGGTGCGCGGCGCCAATGGCTATGTCTCGGTGGACGGGCGGGCGGCGGGCGCCTGCGTGTGGCTGCGGCTGCAGCCGTCGATCGCCACGGACGGCGGCCTGCCGACGGCCGAGCGGTTCGCGGCCCTGCTCGATTCCCTGCCCCATCCGGTCTGGACCGTTTCGGCCGGGGGGGCGCTGGTCTGGGCCAACAAGGCCTGGCTGGCGGCGGTGGACGCGACCTCTATCGAGGACGCGGCGGCCCGCAAGCTGGTGTTCGACCGCGCCTCCACCGCCCAGATCGACGAGGCCTCCAAGGCCGGCGCCCCGCGCGAGGCGCTCCGCTGGGCCCCGATGAACGGCCAGCGCCGCGCCTTCCGCATCACCGCCCAGCCGCTGGACGGCGGCGACCTGGGCGTCTGGGCCCTGGACGCGACCGCGGTCGAGGACACCCGCGAGGCGCTGAAGCGCCACGTCGAGGCCCATGACGAGACGCTGAACCACCTGGGCGACGCGGTCGCCATCTTCAGCGCCGCCAAGAAGCTGACCTTCTACAACACCGCCTTCGCCCAGCTTTGGGGGCTCGAGCCGGCCTGGCTGGCGGAAAACCCCAGTCACGGCGAGATTCTCGACCGGCTGCGCCAGCGTCGCCGGCTCCCGGAAACGGCCGACTACAGCCGCTGGAAAAGCGACGAGCTCAGCCGCTACGAGGCCCTGGGCGCGGCGCCCGACGACCTTTGGACCCTGCCGGACGGGCGCACCCTGCGCGTGGTGCGCCAGCCGCACCCGCTGGGCGGCATCCTTCTGCTGTTCTCCGACATCACCGGGGAGCTGCGCCTGAAGGCCCAGTACAACGCCCTGATCCAGGTCCAGCAGGCCACCCTCGACAAGCTCAACGACGCGGTCGCCGTGTTCGGCTCCGACGGGCGGCTGCGCATCCACAACGAGGCGTTCGAGCGGTTCTGGAACATCACGGGCGGGGCGCTGGAGGCGGCGTTCGACTTCGACGGCGTGGTCGAGCTGTGCGTGCACCGGCTGCATGACCCGGTGTTCTGGCGCGAACTCAAGGGCCGGGTCGCCGATCCCGACCCGCGCGCCCGCATCGCCATCAGCGGCGAGACCAAGACCAGCGACGACCGCATCGTGTCGTTCCAGTCGCGGCCGCTGCCGGACGGCGCGACGCTGGTGGCCTTCTCCGACATCACCGACACCCGCCGGCTGGAAAAGGCCGTCGCCGACAAGGACGCGGCCCTGGCCGACGCCGAGCGGCTGAAGCGCGATTTCGTCGGCAACGTCTCCTATGAACTGCGCACGCCCCTGACCACCATCATCGGCTATTCCGAGCTGCTGGACCGGTCGGGCGACGCCCTGCCCGAGCGGGCGCGCGACCATGTGGCGGCGGTGCGCTCGGCCGCCAGCCAGCTGGCCCGCTCCATCGACGACGTGCTCGACACCGCCCAGATCGACGCCAACGAGATGGCGCTGGAGCTGGCCGACGTGCGCATCAACGACCTTTTGGACGAGACCGCCGCCCGCTGGGCGCGGCAGGCGGAAGCCGGCCAGGTCCGCATCGACGTGGTCTGCGAGAACGACGTGGGCGCCATCCGCGCCGACGCCAAGCGGCTGAACCAGAGCCTCGATCGGCTGATGGAGAACGCCATGCTGCAGACCCCGGCCGGCGGGGTGGTGACCCTGCGCGCGCGACGGGCCCTGAGCGAGGTGCAGATCCAGGTGTCCGACACCGGCCGCGGCATCCCCTTCCACGTCCAGGCCCATATCTTCGATCGCTTCGTCGGCCGCGACCGCGGCGGCCCGGGCCTCGGCCTGGCGCTGGTCAAGTCGCTGATCGAACTGCACGGCGGCTGGGTGGCGCTGGAAAGCGAACCCGGCCACGGCGCCACCTTCACCTGCCACCTGCCGGAGATCGCCTATGCGGGGTCGGGCCAGGCGGAGCTGTCGCTTTAGGCCTTCTCCTCCCATGTGAGCGTAGCGAAACGGGGAGGTGGCGCGGGGCGTAGCGCCGTGACGGAAGGAGCCATCGGGCCGCAGCCCCCACCACCGCAAGAGCGGTCCCCCTCCCCCGCACGCGGGGGAGGAGAAGAGGAGACAAATGCCCTTTTCCGACGACGAGGTCGAACGTTACGCCCGCCATCTGGTGCTGCGCGAGGTCGGCGGCCAGGGCCAGCAGGCGTTGAGGGCCGCCAAGGTGCTGATCGTCGGCGCCGGCGGCCTGGGCGCGCCGGCCGCCCTCTATCTGGCGGCGGCGGGCGTGGGCCGGATCGGCCTGGCCGACGCCGACACGGTCTCGCTGTCGAACCTGCAGCGCCAGGTGCTGTTCACCACCGCCGACGTGGACCGACCCAAGACCGAAGCCGCCGCCGACCGCCTCGGCGCGCTCAATCCCCATGTCGAGGTGATCGCCCACCCCCTGATGCTGGATGCGGCCAACGCCCGGGCCGTGATCGCCGGCTATGATCTGGTGCTGGACGGGACCGACAGCTTCGAGGCGCGATTCGCGGTCAATGACGCCTGCCTGGCCGAGCACAAGCCGCTGGTGTCCGGCGCCATCGGCCGCTGGACGGGGCAGGTGGGGGTGTTCGCCGGAAAGCCCTGCTATCGCTGCCTGGTTCCGGCGATTCCGCCGGACGCGGAGACCTGCGTCGCGGTGGGCGTGGTCGGCGCCCTGGCCGGGGTGATCGGGTCGGTGATGGCGCTGGAGGCGATCAAGCTGATCACCGGCGCCGGCGAGGCGCTGACAGGCCGGCTTTTCGTGTACGATGGGTTGGCGGGCGAGACTCGGACGGTGCGGATCGGCGCCGATCCGGACTGTCCGGCCTGCGGGGGGACGTCATGAAGCTATTGGGCAGGATCGTCGGCTGGGCGCTGGTGGCGCTCGTCGTGCTGTTGGTCGGGGTGTTTCTGGCCATTCGGCGGCCCGACATTCCCTACGCCGACCTGAGGGCCAAATACGGCGCGCCGGCGGATCGCTACATGGACATGCCGCCGGGCGGCGCCTTCGGCGACGTGCATGTGCGCTACCGCGACGAAGGCGTGCGCGGGGCCGAGACCCTGGTGCTGGTGCACGGATTCGCCGCCTCCCTGGCCGACTGGGAGCCCTGGGTGCAACGGCTCAAGGGCCGCTATCGGGTCATCAGCCTGGACCTGCCCGGCCATGGCCTGACCCTGGCGCCGCCCGGCTTCCACACCAACACCGACGGCTACGCCGACCTGGTCGCCGAGGTGACCCGGCGCCTGGGGGTGAAGCGGTTCGTCGTGGCCGGCAACTCGATGGGCGGCGGCGTAGCCTGGGACCTGGCCCTGCGTCATCCGGACCGGCTCGACGGTCTCGTGCTGGTCGACGCGGTCGGTCCGCCCCCGCCGGGCCAGGCCAAGCCGGCCGGCGGCGGCCCGATCGTGTTCCAGCTGCTGCGCTATCCGGTGTTCCGCGGGCTGCTGGCCCAGGTCGATCTCGGCCCGCTGGTCGGCCAGGGGCTGAAGTCGGCCTTCGTGGATCCCCGGCTGGTCACGCCCGCCCTGGTCGCCCGCTACGCCGACTTCTCCCGTGGGCCCGGCCACCGCGCCATCCTGCTGGGCCTGCAGAACGGCGAGCGGATGGATCCCGCCACGATGATCGCCCGCCTGGGGACCATCACCACCCCGACCCTGGTCATGGCCGGCGAGGCGGACCACGTCATCCCCTTCGCCAACGGCCAGGAACTGGCCCACGCCATCCCGGGCGCGACCTTCATCGCCTACCCCGGCGTCGGCCATGTGCCGATGGAACAGATCCCCGACAAGTCGGCGGCCGATCTTGAGCATTGGCTGAAGGCGACGCTCGGCGCGGCGGGATAGGCGGCCAGGTCGCCCGCGTCCGCCGACGACCGCTTGGGCGTGGGCGACGCGGGAAGGCTTGCCGCGCGAGGCGCTTTCGTTGGACAAGACCGGGATGACCCCTCTTCCGCTGATCATCGACTGCGATCCCGGCGTCGACGACGCCGTCGCCCTGCTGCTGGCCTTCGCCTGCCCCGAGGCGCTCGAGGTGCTCGCCGTCACCACCGTGGCCGGCAACGTCAACGCCGAGCTGACCGCCCGCAACGCCCGCATCATCCGCCAGCTGGCCGGGCGCCCGGAGGTTCCCGTCCACAAGGGCGCGACGGTTCCCCTGTTCCGCAAGCCGGTGGAGGCCGACGAGTTCCATGGCGCCTCGGGCCTTGGCTGGCTGGAGGTGTTCGAACCGGACGCGCCCTTGGCTGAGGGTCATTCGGCCCTGGCCATCGTCCACGCCGTCATGAGCCGGCCGGCCGGCGCGGTGTCGATGGCGGTGATGGGGCCGATGACCAACCTGGCTCTGGCCCTGCGGCTGGAGCCGGCCCTCGTCGCGCGTCTGGGACCCGTGGTGGTCATGGGCGGCGCGCGCGGCGTCGGCGGCAACATCACCGCCTCGGCCGAGTACAACATCTTCGCCGACCCGCACGCGGCCCAGATCGTGTTCAATTCCGGCTGCAAGGTGGTCGTGCTGGGCCTGGACGCCACCCACCAGGTGCGCATCACCCCCGAGCGCCTGGCCGCGGCCAAGGCCATCGACACCCCCGTCGGCCGCGCGCTGCATTCGCTGCTGGGCTTCATCTGCCACGCCGAGGCGGCCAATGGCGTGGGCTACAATTCGCCGCTGCACGACCCCTGCACCATCGCCTGGCTGCTGGCGCCGGACCTGTTCACCACCGTTCCGGTGGACCTCCAGGTCGAGACGGCCTCGCCGCTGACCCAGGGCCATACGGCGGTCGAGTTCCGCCTCGCCGATCCCGCCAAGGCCACCGTCCACTGGACCACCAAGGCCGACGCCGACGGCGTGTTCGCCCTGCTGTTCGACCGGCTGTCGCGGTAATTTCGGGGACAGTTTACTTATCTCTCACCGCGCCTGGTCCTCCGCGTGCGCGAGGCCGAGATAGGTAAACTGTCCCCGAAATTCAGTGCGGCCCCAAGGTCTGGATTCGAGCCCGGCCCGGGTCTAACTTTCGCCCATGACCCATCAAGTCCCCACGCTCAGCCTCAAGGCCTACACCGCCGGCGACGCCGCCCAGCGCCAGATCTTCGCCGACGAGCTGATGCGCGGCCTGCAGGATTTCGGCTTCATCATCCTGACCGACCACGGCATCTCCACCGACCTCCTGGCCCACGCCTACGGCATGGCCGAGGCGGTGTTCGCCCTGCCGGACGAGACCAAGCGGCGCTACGCCAAGCCCCGGGTCGGCTACACCCCCTTCGGCGTCGAACACGCCAAGGACTACGGCCATCCCGACCTGAAGGAGTTCTGGCAGATCGGCCAGGAGCCGGTCGCCGGCGCGGTCGGCGAGGACTTCCCCGAAAACGTCTGGCCGGCCGAGGTCCCCGGCTTCCGCGAGGCCTATCTGGACCTGTTCGAGGCGCTGAACGAGACCGGGGTGATGGTGCTGCGCGCCCTGGCCCCCAAGCTGGGCCTGGACGAGCATCATTTCGACCCGCTGGTGAAGCGCGGCAACTCGATCCTGCGGGTGCTGCACTATCCGCCGCTGGCGCCGGACGTCGACCCGCGCTGCGTCCGCTCGGCGGCCCATGAGGACATCAACCTCATCACCATCATGGTGGCGGCCAAGGGCGCGGGGCTGGAGCTGCTCGACCGCGACGGGACCTGGCTGCCGGTCGAGACCGAGCCGACCAACCTGATCGTCGACACCGGCGACATGCTGGCGCGGATGACCAACTTCGTCCTGCCCGCCACCACCCACCGGGTGGTCAATCCCAAGGGCCCGAACATCGACCGCTATTCGATGCCCTTCTTCATGCACCCGACGCCACAGACCTCGCTGAAGGTCATCCCCTCCTGCGTCGGCGACGGCGAAAAAATGCCCGAGATCACCGCGGGGGACTATCTGGACGAGCGCCTGCGGGAAATCGGGCTGGCGACCTAGGCGGCCCCATTGCGGGCCGGCCCGCGCCGCGACGGATCGCGCGCCGGGCCAGCGTTAAAGGACGACGGCGCCGCGATCATCAGAGCGCTCCAGGGCGGGAAAACAGGGCATGGCGGGCAGGTTTCGCGGCGCGATGATGCTGGCGGTCTGGCTCTGTCTGGACTCCGGGGCGACGGTGCGGGCCGCGGACGCCGGCAAGGCGCCGACCATCGGCGAGAACCAGCTCTGGGCCGACCTCTACCCCGACGCGCCGACCGATCCGAACAATCCCAACAACACCGGTGACGCCAGCGCCGGCGTCAGCCCGGAAAACCCGCTGGCCCGGCGCTACCACTGGTCCTACGCCCGCACCGACCCCCGGACCGGCCTGCCGCTGCAGATTCCCGAGGGCGACGCGCGGCTGGCCGAGATCGACGCCTACCGCATCCAATGCATCAGGCTGGTGAACCAGTATTATGACCAGAACGGCCTGCCGGTGCACATCCCCGCCGCCCAGTTCGACAACCTCGAGGACCAGGCGGTCGAGATGGTGCTGGGGTGCGTCAACAACCTGCATCTGAAGCGCGAGCGCTGGCTCCAGGGGGTCGGCGCCATCGTCTGCGAGGCCCATACCAACCACTGCTGGGGACCGAACGACATCTGGATCCGACAAAAGCCGGCGTTCAAACGCTGACCGCCAGGCGCGATCAGCCGAACAGATAGCCCCGCCGGCGCGAGGCCAGCAGCACCAGCCCCACCACCAATACGGTCCCGCCGGCGAGCATGGCGCCGGAGGGCGCCATGAAGGGCCCCGAGTCGGTCTCGAAGGTCGACGCGGCGTAACGGGCGTCCGGGCCGTCCGGATAGGCGCTGTCGGCGGCGTAGACCGCGTGCGGGCCCGGGCCGAAGCCGCCGCTCGCCGGCGCGAACCAACCGCCGCCCCAGCCCCAGCTGGGCCCCGTCCAGGCGATGGCCATGATCAGCAGGCCGATGACGGCCAGGGCCGCGCCAAGGCTGCCCGTCCCGCCGAACGCGGCGCGGGACAGCACCGCGTCATCGACCGCAGCGTCCTCGACATCGGCGTCCAGGACCGCGGACCGGCGCACCCGCTCGGGCCGGAGCAGCGGTCGGTCAGCCAGCAGCGGCGCCCGCCGCAGCCGCCGCGCATAGCGCAGGTCCTCGAACGCCTCGGCCTGCGCCTGCGGCGCGTCACAGTCGACGTCCGGCGCGAGCTCGCCGACGCCTTCAAAAATATAGACATCGCGAACAGTCATCGCTCTCTCCATCGGGCGCCGCGCGGGTCCAGGTCGCCGGCGGGCAAGGCCGGGACACAACCTCGCGATAACGCGGAAAGCCGGGTTTGGATGCAGCGGGCGCGACCACAGCGTGGGTGATGAGGCGGCGAGCGGGGCGCACGGCCGCGCCCGTCCAGCCGGAGCTGACGCGAACTTTGGCGACTCCGGCCTGACGATTTCCGCTAAAGCGTTGAAAGATGGGAAGAAGTGGCGCGCCCGGAACGATTCGAACGTCCGACCCTCAGATTCGTAGTCTGATGCTCTATCCAGCTGAGCTACGGGCGCGCATGGCCTCTCGGCGAGGGCGCGGAACCTAGACTCGCGCGCGGCGAAGCGCAAGGCGCTGTCTGTCGATATTCGCACATGGGCCCGAACCGGGTGTTCAAGCGTTACCATGAGATGGTCTATCGCAAGCCCGTTCACCCCAAGGTCGACCGATGGGAACGCCGACAGACCCTGGCGGCGCGCTGGATCGGGCTGGCGATGCTCGGGGTGCTGGCCGTCGGCGCCGTGGCGCTGGCCGACTGGACCGCGCCGCCCCAGACTCTGCCGTGGAAGCCGCTGGCGCCCGCCGATCCGGTGGGCTTGGCCACCCACGCCAAGGTGGCGGCGGCCAGCGGTGAGGCCTGCCGCGCCCTGCTGACCCAGCACGGGGTCTCGTTCCAGAATGTCCCCGACAGCACCGACGGTCCCTTCTGCGCCATCCACGACGCCCTGCTGATCAGCGGCGGGACGGCGTCGCTGCATCCGATCGGGGCGGTCATGACCTGCCAGGAGGCGCTGGCCTTCGCCGTCTGGGAACGGCAGGTGGTGCAGCCGGCGGCCGCGAACCTGCTCGGCTCGCCCGTGTCGGTCGTCGACCACTTCGGCGCCTACCAGTGCCGGCGCATGTATGGCGCGCCGACCGGCGATGTCAGCCAGCACGCCACGGCCAACGCCATCGACATCGCCGGCTTCGAGTTGGCCGACGGGACCAAGGTGACGGTCGCCGCGGACTGGAACGACCCTGGTCCGAAGGGCGTGTTCCTGCACCAGGTGCGCCAGGGCGCCTGCGGGGTGTTCTCGGTGGTGCTGAGCCCCGACTACAACGCCGCCCACGCCAACCACCTGCACCTGGACATGAGCCCCAACCGCCTGGGCCTGGTCGGGCCCGGCTGGTTCTGCCACTGAGGCCCATCACTGTGGATGAAGACTTTGAACCACCAAGGCACAAAGGACACCAAGGCAGAAAGCAAGATGAAGTCAGGCGCTTGGCGCGAAGCGCCGATTTCCGTCTTCGTGTCCTTTGCGCCTTGGCGTCTAAACTTTAGTCGGCCCGCCACATTCGCCCGCTTGACGCAGCGAAACCGCCGCGACACGGTGCGGCCGAAATCAAACAAGCGTTTTAGGGAGCCCCGCGCCATGAGCCTCTTCGATCTGACCGGCAAGGTCGCCATCATCACCGGGTCCTCGCGCGGGATCGGCAAGGCCATCGCCGAACAGATGGCCGACCACGGCGCCAAGGTGGTGATCTCCTCCCGCAAGGCCGGCCCCTGCGAGGAGGTCGCCGCGGCGATCAACGCCAAGCACGCCGGCGCGGCCATCGCGGTCCCGGCCAACATCTCGTCGAAGGAAGACCTGCAGCGGGTGGTCGACGAGACCCGCAAGGCCTTCGGCAAGATCGACATCCTGGTCTGCAACGCCGCGTCCAACCCCTACTACGGGCCGATGTCGGGCATCACCGACGACGCCTTCCGCAAGATCCTGGACAACAACATCATCTCCAACCACTGGCTGGTCCAGATGGTCGCGCCGGAAATGCGCGAGCGGAAGGACGGGGCGATCATCATCGTCTCCTCCATCGGCGGCCTGCGCGGCAATGCGGTGATCGGCGCCTACAACATCTCCAAGGCCGCCGACTTCCAGCTGGCCCGCAACCTGGCGCACGAGCTGTCGCCCGACAACATCCGGGTCAACTGCATCGCCCCCGGCCTGGTCAAGACCGACTTCGCCCGCGCCCTCTGGGACACCCCGGAAGCCGAGAAGCGCTCCTCCAGCGGCACCCCCCTGCGCCGCCTGGGCGAACCGGACGACATCGCCGGCGCGGCCGTCTACCTGGCGTCGAAAGCCGGCTCCTGGATGACCGGCCAGGCCATGGTCGTGGACGGCGGGGCGACGATCTAGCGTGCGGCGGCGGACGCGCCCGTCCGCGACGGATTCGGCGACCTTCAGGAGAAATGGCGCACCCGACACGATTCGAACGTGTGACCTTTGCCTTCGGAGGGCAACGCTCTATCCAGCTGAGCTACGGGTGCGTCGGTCGCGTTCCAGGAACGCGGGGGGCGATACCTAGCCGTTGTTGAGGCAAAGGGGAAGATGGGACTCGCGGGTTCGGCGCTGAGGCGGCCGGGGTGCCAGGTTGCAACGGGGCGTCATTCGTCAGCGATGCGTAATGAGCCTTAAGTCCACGGTGGAATTTTGAGCTTCGGCCATGACATCAAGGCGTCACCCTGAGGGCGGGGACAAATTGTCGGGACTTTACGCCCAGGCGCCGCAGACCACCCACCCCCGGCGCGATCGCTGCATCGCGGCCCTGCGTCCTTCGAGACGCCCCCAGCGGGGCTCCTCAGGATGACTAATTATATGAATTGCATAACGATTAGTCATGGTGAGGAGCGCTCCCTTCGAGCGCGTCTCGAACCACGCACTAAGCCCTTGCCCCCCCTTAAGCCTTCGCCGCGTCGTAGGTGAGGGCCATGAAGACGTCTTCCAGGTCGGGGTCCTCGGTGGCCAGGTCCTTGATCGCCACGCCGGCGTCGCGGACGGCGGTCAGCACCTGTTCGACGCCGGCGTCCGTCGTCTTGAAGGTCACCGCCAGGTCGCCGTTGGCGCGCAGCTTGCCTTCGAAGCGGCCGAGGGCGGGGACGGCGGCCAGGGTTTCCTGGGGGGTGATCACCACCGTGCGGGTGTCGAGCCGGCGCAGTAGCTGGCTGGTGGGCTCGCAGGCCACCACCTGGCCGCGGTTGACGATGGCGATGGTGTCGCAGAGCTCCTGGGCCTCTTCCAGATAGTGGGTGGTGAGCACCACCGTGACGCCCTTGTTGCGGTTGAGGTCGACCACATAGGCCCAGAGCTGGCGGCGCAGCTCCACGTCCACGCCGGCGGTGGGCTCGTCCAGGATCAGCACCGGCGGATTGTGGGTCATGGCCTTGGCCACCATCAGCCGGCGCTTCATGCCGCCGGACAGCTGGCGCACATAGGCCTCGGCCTGTTCGGACAGGCCCACGGCGGCGAGCAGCTCGGCCGTGCGGCGCTCGGCCTTGGGCACGCCATAGAGGCCGGCCTGGGTCTCCAGCGACTCGCGCGGGGTGAAGAAGACGTCGGCGACGATCTCCTGGGCCACCACGCCGATGCAGGCGCGCGCGTCGCGGGGCTGGGCGTCGATGTCGCGGTCCCAGATCTTGACCGTGCCGGAGGTCTTCCGGACCAGGCCTGCCAGGGTGTTGATGAAGGTCGACTTGCCCGCCCCGTTGGGGCCGAGCAGGCCGAAGATCGAGCCGCGCGGAATCTTCAGGTCGATGCCGTTCAGCGCGGTCTTGGCCGGAGTGGTCTTGGTCGCCGCATAGGTCTTGTAGAGGCCGCTGGCTTCGATCGCATAGTCGGGAAGGGACATGGAGCCTCAAGGTTGGCGCGGGACGCCCATCGGATTTAGGGCCGCAGAGGCGGCTTGGCTAGTGAAGCGGGCTCGAATTGCGGCGGCTTGGGAAGGGGTATTGAAACACGAAGCGCACGAAGGACACGAAGACGAAAAGGAGGAAGGGGATTTGCGCTTCGCGCGAAGCGCGCGCCTCGCCCGGCGGGCGCCCTCCACAGGCCCGCGCGGGTTCGCACCCTTCGTGGTCTTCGTGCGCTTCGTGTTTCAACGCTTTCGATCGAGACAGGTCGCGGTCAGACGAAGCCTTCGCGCCCACGCGGCGCCGGCTCAGACTTGACGCTGACCCAGCGCAAAGGACAGGCCAAGCTGTAAGGTTGGCGCGGGACGCCTTTCGGATTTGGGGTGGCTAGGGCGGCTTGGGAAAAGGGTTTGAAACACGAAGCGCACGAAGGACACGAAGACGAAAAGGAGGAAGGGGATTTGCGCTTCGCGCGAAGCGCGCGCCTCGCCCGGCGGCGCCCTCCACAGGCCCGCGCGGGTTCGCACCCTTCGTGGTCTTCGTTCGCTTCGTGTTTCAACGCCTTTGATCGAGACAGATCGCGGTCAGACGAAGCCTTCTCGCCTCGCCTCGCCGGCCCTGAATTGACGCTGAACCCCCGCGCGCCTAGGACAGGGGCAAGCTGTTCGACCAGGATCCAACCCATGTCCGAGCCCGTCCGTCCCACGCCCGAGATGCCCGAGGTGGTGATCGTCCATTCGCGCCGCGTCGCCTGCGACGGCGTCGGCGGGGCGCTGGGCCATCCGCGGGTCTGGCTGGAGATGGGCGACGAGCCGTTCGTCGAATGCGGCTACTGCGACCGCCGCTTCATGCTGGCGACCGGGGACGAGGGCGCCGAACACGAACTGACCGCGCCCGGCGTCTATGAAGGCTCCCACGGCCACTAAGGGCGCCCGCCGCGTGAACCATGCGCATCGTCATCGTCGGCACATCCGGGTCGGGCAAGACCACCCTGGCCACGCGCCTGGCCAAGGCGCTCGACCTTAAGCGGGTCGAGCTGGACGCGGTCACCTGGCAGCCGGGCTGGAACGCCCTGCATATGAACGATCCGGATGAGTTCCGCCGCCGCGTGGCCGCGGCGACCGGCGGCGAGCGTTGGGTCTGCGACGGCAACTACCGCGTCGCCCGCGACCTGATCTGGCCGCGCGCCACCCATCTGATCTGGCTGGACTACGACCGGCCGGTGATCATGCGCCGGGTGATCGGCCGCTCGATCTCGCGCGCGGTCAGCGGCCGGGAACTGTGGAACGGCAATTTCGAGGACTGGCGAAAGTGGCTGCACGCCAGCCATCCGATCCGCTGGGCCTGGGACACCTGGGCCGCCAACCGGGCGCGCAACGCCGCCGAGATCGCCGAGCCCGCCAACGCCCACCTGCGGGTGCTGAGACTGCGCCGACCGGCCGAGGCGAAGGCGATCGAGGGGTGGTTGGCGCGCTGACGCCCCGGCCAGGCCCGCGCGGGCTCTAGACCACCGACTCCGCCGCCGCCTCATGGGCGCCGCCGGACCCGCCGAAGCGGCGGCCGGACCACTGCCGGACCCGGTCCAGATAGATGTAGATCACCGGCGTCGTGTAGAGGGTCAGGATCTGCGACACCGTCAGCCCGCCGATGATGGCGAAGCCCAGCGGCTGGCGGAATTCCGAGCCGGTGCCGAAGGCGAAGGCCATCGGCACCCCGCCCAGCAGGGCGCAGGCGGTGGTCATCAGGATCGGCCGCAGCCGCTGGTGCGAGGCCTCGGCGACCGCCTCCTCGGGCGGCAGGCCCCTCTCGCGCTCCAGGTGCAGGGCGACGTCGACGATCATGATGCCGTTCTTCTTGACGATGCCGATCAGCAGGATGATGGCGATGATGCCGATCACGTTCAGGTTCTGACCCACCGCCAGCAGCATCAACAGCGCCCCCAGGCCCGCCGACGGCAGGGTCGAGAGGATGGTCAGCGGGTGGATGTAGCTCTCATACAGAATCCCCAGGATCACATAGACCGCCAGCAGGGCCGCCACGATCAGGATCGGCTCGCTGGACAGCGACTGCTGGAAGGCCTGGGCGGTGCCCTGGAAGGAGCCGGTCAGGGTGGCCGGCGCGCCAAGCTTTTCGCGCACGCTCTCGACCGCCTGGGTCGCCTGGCCCAGCGCCGCGCCCGGGGCCAGGTTGAAGGAGATGGTGTTGGCCGGGAACTGGCCCTGGTGGCTGATCGACAGGCTGGCCGTCTGGTTCGGGTCGACCTTGACGAAGAAGGACAGGGGCACGTCCTTGCCGGTGATCGGCGAGAGCAGATAGACCGAATTGAAGATGTCCGGCGTCAGCTGCAGGTTCGGCGGGGCTTCGACCACCACATGGTAGGCGTTCAGCTGGGTGAAGTACTGCGCCACCTCATGCTGGCCGATCAGGTTGTAGACCGCCGCGTCGATGTCCGAGGGCTGGATGCCGAAGCGCTGGGCGGCGTCGCGGTCGATGGTCAGCTGCACCGCCGAGGCTTGCGACTGCTGGTCGGAGCTGACGTCCTTCAGCAGCGGCTGCTTCTGCAGTTCGGCCAGCAGCTTGGGCGACCAGGTGTTCAGCTCGGTCAGGTCGGCGTCGGCGAGGGTGTACTGATACTGGCCGCGGCCCGCTCGGCCGCCGACATTGATGTCCTGGGCGGCCTGCAGGATGACCTGGACGCCCACCAGCCTGGCCAGTTTGGGCCTCAGGTCGTTGATGATCTGGTCGGCGTTCATCTTGCGCCCGCTGTCCTTGGGCTGCAGGCTGATGCTGATGTTGGCCTGGTTGGCGCCGCTCGAGCCGCCGCCGCCGCCGCCGATGAACAGGCCGAAGCCGGCGACGCCCGGCTCCTTGCGGATGACGTCGGCGACCATCTGGGCCTTGGCCTCGGTCTTGGCGATCGAGGCGTCCTGGGAGGTGATCAGCACCCCCTGGATGAAGCCGGTGTCCTGCTGCGGGAAGAAGCCGGTCGGCACGGTGGCGTAGAGGATCAGCGCCCCCACCGCGGTCACCACGAACACCAGCAGGGTCAGGCGCATATGGCGCATCACCGTCGCCAGCGAGCGGGCGTAGCTGGTCTCGATCCAGAGAAAGGCCTTTTCGGCGTTGCGCATCAGCGCCGTCTTCGGCGGCTCTGGCGCGCGCAGGAACAGGGCGCAGAGCATGGGGGTGAAGGTCAGCGACAACACCACCGAGGTGGCGACGGCCGCGCTCAGGGTCAGGGCGAACTCGCGCATCAGCCGCCCGACGATCCCGCCCATGAACATCAGCGGGGTGAACACCGCGATCAGGGAGATGGAGATCGACAGGATGGTGAAGCTGATTTCCTGCGCCCCCTTCAGGGCGGCCTCGAACGGCGGCAGGCCCTCCTCGATATGGCGCCAGATCACCTCGACCATGACGATGGCGTCGTCGACCACGAAGCCGACGGCGATCGACATGGCCATCAGCGACAGGTTGTCGAGGCTGAAGCCGGCCGCCAGCATCACCGCGGTGGTGCCCAGCAGCGAGAGCGGAATGACGACGCTGGGAATCAGGGTCGCCCGCACGTTGCGCAGGAACAGGAAGATGACCGCGACCACCATGAAGATGGTGATCAGCAGGGTGATCTTCACATCGTTGACCGAGGCGCGGATCGTCTGGGTCCGGTCGGCCAGGATGGTGACATTGATCGCCGGCGGGATGTTGTTGCGCAGGCCCGGCAGGGCCGCGTTGATGCCGTCGACGGTCTTGATGACGTTGGCGCCGGGCTGTTTGAAGATGACCAGCATGATGGCCCGGCTGGCGTGCAGGGTCTTGTCGGTATTGGCCGGGCCCGGATAGATGAAGGCCCCCATCTGGTTGTTCTCGACGTCGTTGATCGCCCGGCCCAGGTCGTGGACCCGGATCGGCGCGCCCTTGTTGTAGCCGACGATCAGGTTGTTCCAGGTCGTGATGTCCATGATCTGGTCGTTGGCGTAGACCGTCGAGGCCTTCAGCGGGCCGTTGATCAGCCCCTTCGGCGCATTGACCGTGTTGTTGGCGATCGTGGTGCGGATCGAGTCCAGCTGCAGGTTCAGAGCCGCCGCCCGGCGCGGATCGATCTGGATGCGCACGGCCGGCTTCTGCTGGCCGCCGATGCCGACCTGGCCGACCCCGTCCAGGCGCGAAATCTGCTGCGACAGGATGTTGTCGGCATAGTCGTCGACGGTCTGGATCGGCAGGGTGTCGGACGACAGGCCGATGATCATGATCGGGGCGTCGGCGGGGTTCACCTTGCGGATGGTCGGCGGGCTGGGCAGGTTGGTCGGCAGCTGGCCGCCCGCGGCGCTGACGGCGGTCTGGACGTCCTGGGCGGCCGCGTCGATGTTGCGCGACAGGTCGAACTGCAAGGTCACGCTGGTCGAGCCGTACGAGCTCGACGACGTCATCTGGGTCACCCCCGGGATGGCCGAAAACTGCCGCTCCAGCGGCGTGGCGACGTTCGAGGCCATGGTTTCCGGACTGGCGCCGGGCAGGCTGGCGCTGACCGAGATGGTCGGGAAGTCGACCTGCGGCAGGGCCGCGGTCGGCAGGTTGAAATAGGCCACCAGGCCGAAGACGAAGATGGCCGCGGCGATCAGCGAGGTCGCGACCGGCCGTCGGATAAAGGGGCTGGAGAGGCTCACGCGCCGGCCTTCGACTTGGCCGCCGCGCCGCCGCCCCCGCCGCGGGTCGAGACCGTCGACCCCGCGCGCAGCGACATCTGGCCATCGGTGACGACCGTTTCACCGACGGTGAGGCCGCTCTTGATCACGGCGGTCGAGTCCTGGGTGGTCATCACCGCGACGGGTCGCACGGCGGCCTTGTTGTCGGCGCCGACGACATAGACATAGGCCCCGTTCGGGCCCTGGTTGATCGCCGCGGCCGGCACGGTGACCGCGTGGGACAGGGTCTGCAGCGTCAGCTTCACATTGACGAACTGCCCCGGCCAGAGTTTCTGACCCTCATTGGGGAACCTGGCCTTCAGCGTCACGGTCGCGGTGGTCGCATCCACGTGGTTGTCGGCGATGCTCAGCTGGCCGGTGTCCAGGGGCTCATTGGCTTCCTGGCTGAAGGCCTGGGTGGCGAGCGGCGTGCTGAAGCCGTTCGAGGCTTGGGCCAGGCGCTGGAAATCGCCCTGCGGCACGGTGAAGGTCACCGCGATCGGGGCGATCTGGTTGACGATGACGATGCCGGTGGTGTCGGAGGCCGAGACCAGATTGCCCGGGTCCACCAGCCGCACGCCCACCCGGCCCGTGGTCGGCGAGGTGATGCGGCAGTAGTTGAGGTTGACCTGGGCGGCGTCGACCGCGCCCTGATCGACCATCACCACGCCTTCGTCCTGCTTGACCAGGGCGGCCTGGGTGTCGACCTGCTGGCCGGAAATGGAGTCCTGGGCCGCCAGCTTCTGATAGCGGGCGAGGTCCAGTTTCGCGTTTTCCAGCAGGGCGGTGTCGCGCTTCAGCGCGCCTTGCGCCTGCAGCAGCGCGGCCTGGTAGGGGGCCGGATCGATCTGGGCCAGCAGCTGTCCGGCCTTGACATAGCCGCCTTCCTGGAAGGCGACGCTCAGCAGCTTGCCGCTCACCTGGGCGTGGACGGTGACGCTGCTCCAGGGCTGGGCCGCGCCCAGCGCGCTGACCGAAATCGCCACATCCTGGGCCGTGACCTTGGCGACGGAGACCGCGACCGGCGGGACCTTCGCGGGCTTGGGCGCCTTGTGGCCGAAGATGGCCCAGGCGAACAACAGAGCCGCGACCACCGCGAGCACGACGAAGCCCCATCTGATCCGTCGTGTCGATGTCGCCATGTAGTCTATCCCTCAGCTCACGAGGCGCGCCGGAAATGACCATCACATCGGCTCGCGACCAGCCTGACGCCGGTCGTGCTCGATGACCATTTTCCCCGGGAACGCGGGGGTGATGTAGCGACTTTTGGTCGCTGGATTATTTCACCTCTATGTCGATTGCGGGCCAAAAGGCAGATAAAATTCAACCGGCCGCCACAGTTTTGACGTCTTCGGCCGCCGCCCGCCGGGTCAGGTGATGTTCGCGCCAGGTCATGTACAGGGTCGCGGCGATGACGATGGCCGCGCCGGCCAGGGTGCGCAGGCTGGGAACCTCGCCGAACAGCACAAATCCGGCGCCCACCGCGAACACCAGGCGGGTGTAGTCGATCGGGGCCATGGCCGCCGCGTCGCCGATCTCGATGCCCTTGATGTAGCAGGCCTGGGTCACCACCCCGAGCACGCCCATGATCGCCAGCAGCAGAAGGTCGACCGGTCCGGGCCAGCGCCAGACGAACAGCGCCGGCGGGGTGGCGAACACCACCCCCAGCACTGCGGCGTAGACCAGGATGGTGAAGGCGCTGTGGTCGCGGGTCATCACCTTCATGCCGGCGATGGTCAGGGCGAACAGGAAGGCCGAGGCCAGCGCCGCGATCTGGGCCCAGCCCAGGGCGATGTGGCCGGACGGGGTCAGCATCAGCAGCACCCCGGCGAACCCGACGAGCGTCGCGCCGATCCGCAGCGGCCCCAGCTTTTCGCCGAGGGTGAAGAAGGCCAGCGGCGCCAGCCACAGGCTGCGGGTGAAGGACAGGCCGTTGGCGTCGGCCAGGGGCAGCTTCTGGTAGGCGTAGAAGGACAGGATCGTCGCCAGCGTCCCGGCGCCGGACCGGAACAGCAGGATCCACGGCCGCGTGGTGTAGAAGGCCCGCCGCCAGTCGCGGGCGATCATCGGCGCCAGCGCCAGCACCAGCAGGCCGGCGGCCTGGCGATAGAAGGTCTGCAGGCTGGCGGGGTAGTCGGCGCCCAGGTATTTGATCAGGGTGGTCATGGCGGTGAAGCCGAGCGCCGACCCGACCATCCAGACCGCGCCGCGCAGGTTCGGCGTCAGTCCCGTCCAGAATTTCCCGTACGCCGCCCCCGCCAAGTCTCCGACCTTAGTCCATCGTCACCACGACCTTGCCCATCGCCTTGCGGCTGGCCAGGTGCTTGATCGCCTCGCCGGCCTTGGCCAGGGGGAAGCGCTCGGAGACGAAGGGCTTGATCTTGCCGGCGGCGTAGAGGTCCAGCAGTTCCTTGACGTTCTGCGCGTGCGCGGCGGGATCGCGGCTGACCGCCGAACCCCAGAACACCCCGACGATGTCGCATCCCTTGAGCAGGGCCAGGTTCAGCGGGATCTTCGGGATGCCGGCCGGGAAGCCGATCACCAGGAATCGCCCTTCCCAGGCCGAGGACCGCAGGGCGGCTTCCGCATAGTCGCCGCCGACGCCGTCATAGATGACGTCCGCGCCGTGCTCGCCGCAGGCCTCCTTGAACAGGCCCGCCAGCGCCTTGGAGCCATCCTTGTCGAACGGGCCCTTGGGATAGACCACGCCGGAATCGGCGCCGTGCTTGATCGCCAGGGCGACCTTTTCGTCGGAGGAGGCCGCCGCGATCACCTTCGCGCCCATGGCCTTGCCGAGTTCGACGGCGGCCAGACCGACGCCGCCGGCCGCGCCCAGCACCAGCAGGGTCTCGCCGGGCTTCAGATGGCCGCGGTCCTTCAGGCCGTAATAGGAGGTGCCGTAGGTCATGATGAAGGCGGCTGCCTCGTCGAACGGCATGGAATCGGGGATCGGGATCAGGCGCGAGGCTTCCAGCGCCATCTCCTCGGCCATGCCGCCCCAGCCGGTGTTGCCCAGCACCCGCTGGCCGACCTTCAGGTGGGTGACGCCCTCGCCGACGGACTTGACGACGCCCGACACCTCGCCGCCCGGCGCGAACGGCCGCGCCGGCTTGAACTGGTAGAGGTCCTCGATGATCAGCACGTCGGGATAGTTGACGCCGCAGGCCTTGACCTCGATCACCGCCTGGCCCGGCTTGGCCGTGGGGTTGGGCAGTTCATCCAGGACCAGAGTGTCGGGTCCGCCAACAGCCTTGCTCAACAGCGCCTTCATCGGGTCTGCTCCCTCAAACAATTGTTTGGAGGAACGCTTAGACCAAGGCGGCGGCGGGGAGAAGCGGGGAGTTGGAAGTGATCGACAATCCAACTTCCTTTCCCGCAAGGGGAAAAGGAAACCGAGGCTCGTTGTTCGTATTGAGGCTTGAACGTCCCGAGCGGCCTAGTGGCCGCCCCACACCGACTTCGCGCCCTTCGGCGGACCCATCAGCGCCTGCAGCACCCCGAAGGCGCCCTGGAACTTGGCCGGGCCGTAGGTGACCGCCAGCAGGTAGCAGACCTCGCCCGGATCGGCCTTGGGGTCGTGGACGAAGCCGGGCCGGGCGACCGAGACGTCGCCGGGGCCGTAGTGGGCGTGGCTGTCGAAATAACCGCCGGTGACGATCAGGGTCAGCTCCTCGTCCCCATGGTCGTGGGGGGCGACGCCGTGGCCCGGTTCGACCCGCATCAGCTCCGCGACGCTGCCGTCGCCGGTCAGCAGCGGCAGCCGGCGGATGCCGAAGCCGACGAATTCCCACTGGGCGGTCTTCAGCGCCTCGAACGCGGCTTCGCGCAGCGGCGAGGGCAGGTCGGCGATCTCGTCGGCCCAGCGGCCCTGGCCGATCGCTGCGGCCGCGCCCAGGTCGGCCTGCTCGGCCGCCTCGATGCGCGACAGCACCGCCTCCAGGGCGTCGGACCCCAGCGGGGCGGGCGTTTCCTCGCTCAGCAGGGCGCCGGCGGCGGCGTCCGTCGGGCGCTGGGCGAAGCCGGCGTCGGCGCGCAGGGCCGCGGTGGTCTCGGCGATCAGCCGGATCGCGGGATCGGCGAGGCGCTGGGCGAACAGGTCCGAAAGGGCGGTCATGGTCACGGTCACAGGTCCCCCCCCGCGTCCGCGTCGTCGGCTTCCAGCCGCAGCCGCAGCTTGGCGAAGGCCAGCCGCAGTCTCGACTTCACCGTGCCCAGCGGCAGGCCGGTGCGTTCGGCCACCTGGCTGTGGGACAGGTCCTCATAGAAGGCGACGCGGACCAGGTCGCGTTGTTCGGGCGGCAGCTCGGCCATCGCCGCGCGCAGCTGGGCCTCGCGCTCGGCGGTCTCGGTCGCGCTGTCCGGCGCCGCCTCTGGCGCGGGCTGGAAGGCCGGATCGTGGACGTCCAGGCTGCTGCGTTGCTCGCGCCGGAAGGCGTCGATGCGGCGGTTGCGGGCGATGCGGAAAATCCAGGTGGCGACGGAGGCCTGGCGCCGGTCGAAGCTGGCCGCCTTGCGCCAGACCGCGACCATCACCTCCTGGCTGACCTCCTCCGATTCGGCCTGGCTCATGCCGAGCCGGAGCAGATAGCCCTTCACGCGCGGGGCGTAGTAGGCGAACAGCCGGGTGAAGGCGGCGCGGTCGGCGTGGCTCGCGATCCGTTCGACCAGGATCGCGAACTCGGCGGCCTGGTCGACGGTTTCGGACGGGGTGCGGGTCAGGCTGCGCCTCTCGAACGGCATGACGACAGCCCCGGACGAGACCTTGCGTCGCGGCGGAGTTTCGCACGGAAGCTCATCGTGGAAAACGCCGACATCGGACGTATCGGCCTTGGCGCTGGGAGCGGTCATGCCGAACGATACGCCGCCGGCCCGGACCTGGATCTGTCACCGTCGTCAATAATCACCTCAGCGCGTGCGCCAGGCCGCCTTGGCGTCGGCCGGCTCGGCCAGGATGGGCTGCAGCAGGCGATAGGCGCCCGACAGCAGCGGCGCGCCATAGGAGAGGGCCAGGACATAGCAGACCGCGCCCGGATCGGCCTTCGGCTCGTGGGTGAAGCCGGGCCGGGCCAGCGAGATGTCGCCGGGGCCGTAGTGGTGGCGCCCGTCATGATAGCCGCCGGTCAGGATCAGGGTCAGCTCGTCGTCGGCGTGGTCATGGTCCGGCACGCCGCGGCCCGGCTCGATGCGCATCAGCTCGGCGAAGGCGCCGTCGCCGCTCATCAGCGGCAGGCGGCGGATGCCGAAGCCGCCGAACCGCCAGCGGTGGCGCCCGACGGCGGCCAGGCCGGCTTCCCGCACCGGCGAAGGCAGGGCGGCGATCTCGGCGGCGTAGGGGCTCAGGCCGGCGAGGTCGGCGGCCGCCTGATCCAGCGCGGCGCCCTGGTCGATCCGGGCCATGACCGCGGCCAGCGCTTCGGGGTCCAGCGGCGCCGGCGTCTC
>Ga0302196_10000690_pt1 | contig 32219 bp, 36 predicted proteins | sample II_Bog_N1_3_FD_198794 | JGI IMG/M metagenome (GOLD analysis project Ga0302196, IMG submission 198794) | Peat permafrost microbial communities from Stordalen Mire near Abisko, Sweden - II_Bog_N1_3 | ecosystem: Environmental > Terrestrial > Soil > Wetlands > Peat | place: Sweden: Abisko...
CGATGGCGAGGATACGGGCACGCAGGATGTCGCTGACCGTGTGCGTCACGAACAGCGGATTGCGGGGATCGTCGATCAGGCCGGCCAGCGTCTCGGCAATGCCGAGTTGCCGTTCCACCTCGCCGAGCAGCAGCACGCCGCCATCGGAAGTGATGCGTCCGCCGTCAAAAGCAGCGGTCAACTTCTTGCGGCCGATGGCTGGAAAGCCGAACGCCGGGGTCGTATCGTCGGGCATGGCGGGTGTGGCACCGAGCGTTGGCGTGGACAGGATGGCTTCGACACCAAATCCTTGAAGGCTCTCAAGGCATTATGCGACACCCGCCAGCGAATCCCTGCCATGCCGTGAATAAGACGGGCTAAGCGGGTGCAGTGCGATGAGATTTGGAGCTTCTGCTACGCCAAGCAGCGCAACGTCGAGACGGCAAAGTCCGCTCCCGAGGAAGCTGGCGACATCTGGACGTGGACGGCGCTTGAGGCCGACACGAAACTGATCATCAGTTATCTGGTAGGCGGTCGGGATGCCGGTTACGCCCACGCCTTCATGGACGATGTGGCGAGCCGTCTGGCCAACCGGGTCCAACTGACCACAGACGGGCACAAGGCGTATCTGGAAGCGGTTGAAGGAGCATTCGGGGCGGACGTGGATTACGCCATGCTGGTGAAGATGTATGGCGAGGCATCGCACCCGCCGGGCCGCTACAGCCCGGCCGAGTGCACTGGCATCAAGAAGACCCGCATTGAGGGGCGCCCGGATGCGGCGCATGTCAGCACCAGCTACGTCGAGCGCCAGAACCTTACCATGCGGATGCAGATGCGCCGGTTCACCCGGCTGACCAACGCCTTCTCCAAGAAGGCTCTGCCGCATTACCACATGGTTGCGCTCTACACCGTCTGGTACAATTTCGTCCGTATCCACAAGACGCTCAAGGTGGCGCCGGCTATGGCCGCCGGGATCAGCAAGACGCTTTGGAGCATGGAGGACGTGGTTGCGCTGATCGACGCGCGTGCCGAGGCGCCGAAGCCGCGCGGCCCCTACAAGACCAAGGCGCGACTGTCCGCCGAGGGGGCGGAAAATTCAAACTGAGACACTACCACAAAGGGCGGGGTGTTGACGGCGGGGGTGCCGCTGTGTAGCAGGCGAGTGCTACATCGGGTTCGGGTTCCGGCAGCCAGAGGGCTGATTTCGTAAATAGGAACAGTTGGTTGCGGCGAAAGTGGAGTTGACGCTCCTCCCGCCCCAGCCAGCTTTTCGGCCACGGTTGTTTCCGCAGCCGGTCAGACGGACAGCTTCCCGGCCCCGGCGTTCAGCCATCGCTCATGCCCTCGCAGGTCGCGGGCGACCTCGGCGATGACAGAATCCCAGTCGCCGGGTTGCGGCTGCCGGTAGATGCGCAGCGTCGGATACCATGGGCTGTCGCGCCGGCCGGTCAGCCAGCGCCAGTCGGGATCGAAGCGGTCGAGCAGCCAGACCGGCTTGCCCAGCGCCGCCGCCAGATGGGCGACGGCCGTATCGACCGAAATAACCAAATCGAGGGTGGCGAGCAGCGCCGCAGTATCGGCGAAGTCGGTCATTTCGTCCATCAGGTCGGTCAGCGGGAAATGCCCGGGCGCGGCGGGGCCGCCCTTCTGAAGGCTGACGAAATGCAATCCGGGCAGCGCGAACAACGGCGCCAGCCGGTCCGGCGCTATGGAGCGCCGGCGGTTGACCGCCGCTTTGGACGGCAGGTGGATGCCCGGGTCGCCGGCCCATACCAGGCCGACGCGCGGACCCTGGCGGGGCATCGCGGCAAGGCGGGTCCGCCAGGAAGCGACCTGCGCCGCATCGGCGCGCAGATAGGGGACGCCGCCGGGAATGGTGCCGAGGGTGGTTCCCATGGCCCGTGGCAGGCTGAGCATCGGGCAGTGGAGATCAAACGCCGGCGGTTGCTCGCCAGCCGCGATGACCTGATCGACGTTTGGCAGGCTGCGCAGCAGCCGCGCCAGTGGCGGCTGCACCTCGATCACCACCCGCAGCCCGCGTGCGGCCGCCAACGGCGCATAGCGGCAGAATTGCAGCGTGTCGCCGAAGCCCTGCTCGGCATGAATCAGCAACTGGCGTCCCGCCGCCGCCTCGCCGCGCCATTGCGGCCGGGCGAAATCGCGCCGGCCCTTGAGCATCTGTGGGGTCTGCCAGCGCCATTCGTATTCGTCCCAGCCGCCCGCCATATCCCCCTGCGCCAGCAGCGCGATCGCCAGGTTGTTATGGGCTTCCGGCAGGTCCGGCCGGATGTCGATGGCCTTGCGATAGCAGGCGACCGCCTCGCCGAGCCGCCGCTGTTCCTCCAGCACGGTGCCCAGGTTGCATTGCGCCTCCGGCTGGTCCGGCTTCAGGTCGAGGGATTTGCCGTAGCAGGCGATCGCCTCGTCCAGCCGCCCCAGTTCCCTCAGTGCATTGCCCATATTGTTATGTGCCCGCGGCTGGTCCGGCTTCAGGTCGAGGGATTTGCCGTAGCAGGCGACCGCCTCGTCCAGCCACCCCTGCTCCTTGAGCGCGTTACCCAGGTTGTATTGTGCTTCGGGGTAGTCCGGCTTCAGGTCGATGGCTTGGCGGAAGGCGGTGACCGCCTCGTCCAGCCGCCCCTGTTCCTGCAGCGCGATGCCCAGGTTGCTGTGTGCTTCCGGGAGGCGCGGCTGGAGTTCGATGGCCTGGCGATAGCAGTTGATCGCCTCGTCCAGCCGCCCCTGTTCCTGCAGCGCGATGCCCAGGTTGCTGTGTGCCTCCGGAAGGTCCGGCCGGAGTTCAATGGCCTGGCGATAGCAGGCGACCGCGTCGCCCCATCGCGCCTGTTCCCTGAGCGCGGTGCCCAGGTTGACATGTGCCGTCGGGTCGTTCGGGTTGAGGTCGATGGCCTTGCGGAAGCAAGTGACCGCCTCGTCCAGCCGTCCCAGTTCCCTGAGCGCGATGCCCAGGCTGTTATATGTTTCCGGGTGGTTTGGTCGGAGGGTGAGAACCCGGTTGTAGCTGGCGACCGCCTCATCCAGACGCCCCCGTTTTTGGTACGCATTCGCCAGGCTGGTACAGGCTTCCGGGTAATTCGGCCGAAGGTCGATGGCGGTGCGGAAGCAGGCAATTGCCTGGTCCAGTTGTCCCAGTTCGGCGAGCGCGTTGCCCAGATGGGAATGGTACAAGGGGGCCTTGGCGTCGACGCCGATTGCCCGGCTGATCATCTCGACGGCCAGATCATGGCGTCCGGTCTGGTAGGCAGCCACACCGAGCAGGTGCAGGCTGGCGGCATGGCGGGAATCGATCGCCAGAATCTGCCGGTAGAGAGGTTCGGCTTCGCTGAAGCGTCCGGCCTGATGATGTTGCAACGCAGCGGCGAACACATCCTGGATGCTCAACGATGCCGCTGGCATCGCCGAGGCGGTCTGCTGCTTTTCCGCCCGGCGTTGTTTCCGGTTCATGTGTCGGCTGCCTTGCCCGGCGTTTTCGGCGGTGCCGCCAGCATGGTCCATGCTGTCTGGCGTGGTCATGCCTGAGTTCGGCGGAGCCGGCCGCCAGCCAATGCATCGAGGGCGACCTGGTCCAGGCTGGTCACCACCAGATCCGCGCCGGCCGCCACTAGCAAGGCCGCGTCATCCAGCCGGGCAACGCCCAGCCCGGCCATGCCGCCGGCGCGGGCCGCCTCGATGCCGGCGGAAGCGTCCTCGGCAACGAAGCAAGTTGCCGGCTCAACCCCGAGTTCCGCCGCGGCCAGCAGGAAAATCGCCGGGTCCGGCTTGCCGTGCGGCAGATCGCGACCGCAGACATTGGCACCAAAGATATCCAACAGGCTTCGACCGTTGTCGAGATGTATCAACTGCATCATGCTGTTGGCGTTTTTCGACGATGAGGCGACGGCCATGCGCCAACCGAGCGCCGCCACCGCCTGGACGAAGCGGAGTGCGTCGGGGAAGGCGGCGACACTCCCGGCGGCGATCAGTTCCTCCAGCCGCTTCTGCTTTTGCCCGGCATAGGCGCCAGCCCGCGCCGAGGCGTTTGGCACACCCAACGCCTCCAGGGCGGCACGGGCGCCATCGAGGCGCGGCTTGCCCGCGACATGGGACTGGTACATGGCCGTGGTGAAGCGATCCGGGTCGGCGAAGCCAGCCAGCGCTTCGCGCCAGGCGCGCTCATGCGGAGAGGCGAGCAGGACGCCGTCCACGTCGAAAATGGCGGCGGTCAGCGTCCGGGGATGCGCGCCGCCGGGAGGCGCCGGGTCGCGTATGGTCATGACGTTCGCGCCTTGCTATCGGCTCATTGTAAGGGAACACGGGGCCGGCCGGACAGGGTCGGAAACCACCCAGGACGACCGTGCCCGATGGACACATGTCGTCCGGTGGCGGCCTTCGCGGAAGCGCCGTTGTCCGCGAGGCCACCGCACCATTCCGGGTCAGTGAAATCCGGGAAAACTCTGCACCAGGCTGCCGGCCACCAGTCGCCAGCCGTCCACCAGGACAAAGAAGATGAGCTTGAACGGCAGCGACACCGCCGATGGCGGCAGCATCATCATGCCCAGGCTCATCAGCACGGTGGCCACCACCGTGTCGATGACCAGGAAGGGCAGATAGAGCAGGAAGCCCATTTCGAAGGCGCGGCGCAGTTCGCCGACCATGAAGGCGGGGATCAGCGCGCGCCACTGCGCCTGGTCCGGCCCGGCGGGATCGGGCATGTTGCCGAGGTCGAGGAACAGCCGCAGATCTTCCGGGCGCACGCTGCCCGCCATGAAGTGGCGGAACGGCTCCGCCGCCAGCCGCAGCCCCTCCATTTCGGTGACCCGTCCCTCGTTCATCGGCAGCAGCCCGTTGGTCCAGGCCTGGTCGAACACCGGCTGCATGACGAAGAAGGTGAGGAACAGCGCGAGGCCGATCAGCACCGTGTTCGGCGGCGCGCCCTGGGTGCCGATGGCGCTGCGCAGCATCGACAGCACCACCACGATGCGGGTGAAGGCGGTGACCATCACCAGCAGGCTGGGGGCCAGCGACAGCACGGTGATCAGCACGGTCAGCTGCACCAGCCGCGAGGTGGCGCCGGCCCCGCCGGCGGCGCCGAGGTCGATGTTGACCGATTGCGCGACCGCCAGCGATGGCATCAGCAGCAGCGCCGCGACGATCCAGACGCGCCTCATGTCGCGTCGTCCCCCATGGCCGCCACGCAGACCGACAGCGCGTCCAGTTCGGCGAGCAAAGTGGCCAGCAGCGGCCGCATGGCCCGCCCGTCGGCCGGCGGCAGGTCGAGCGCCGCGGCGCAGAGTCGGCCGACCTGCTGGTCCAGACCGGTGAGGTCGATGGGGCGGCGCATCTGCGCGAGCGCGCGCGCCAATTGCAATGTGCCGGCCAGGGCGCGGGCCGACGCAACGGCGCGGTCGGCTGGCGAGGGCGGAGCCGTTTTGGCGTACATGTCCATGGGGTCGCATACAAGCGCAGCCAGGTTGACGAAGCGTTGCCATGCGACGCTGCCAACCCGTTAACCCGCCATTCAGCCCGGCGAGCGATTCTGCGCCCCGAACCCGGCCGCAGCCGCAGGCGGCTTCATGGTCGGCCTCGCGGGCGGCTTCATGAACAGCGAAACCCAGGAAAGGGCAGGGACAGGTGGACAGTACACGCATCGACCTCTTCGATCTTGCCGAACGCCGCCTGGGCTGGCTCGACCGCCGCTCGGCGATGCTGGCGGAGAATATCGCCAATGCCGATACGCCGGGCTGGCGGCCGCGCGACCTGCTGCCCTTCACGGCCGCGCTGGCTCAGGCCGGGGTGGCACCCCTGCGTACCAACCCGCTGCATCTGGCCGGCACCTCCATCCGCGACCCCGCCGAGCGCGTGCAGGACGGGGAGCGTGCGCCCGACGGCAATGCGGTGCGCCTGGACGTCGAGCTTACCAAGGTGGCCGACACCGACTCGGCGCACTTGCTGGTTACCGATCTCTGGAAAAAATACATCGGCCTGTATCGCACGGCGCTCGGCCGATGACCGCGCCCGGCTGAACGGCGGAAATCTCGCATGGACATTACCAAGGCACTCGACATCTCCGCTCGCGGCATGGATGTGCAGACCACGCGGCTGCGGGTCATCGCCGAGAACCTCGCCAACCAGGACACCACCGGCAGCGATCCGCGCACCGAGCCGTACCGGCGCAAGACCATCACCTTCGCCACCGAGATGGATCGTGCCGCCGGCATGCCGATGGTGAAGGTGAAAAAGATCGGCGTGGACCAGAGCGAGCTACCGCGTCGCTACGACCCGTCGCACCCGGCCGCCGACGCGCAGGGCTACGTTCGCCAGCCGAACGTGAATGCCTTCGTGGAAATGATGGACATGCGCTCGGCGCAGCGCAGCTACAACGCCAATGTCTCGGTAATGCAGGTCGCCCGAGGCATGCTCACCCGTGCCATCGATTTGCTGAAATAGGCTTGCAGCCATGGCTCTGGCACCGATTCCAATCTCGTCCGCCGCCGCCGCCCAGGCCTACCGGGCGGTCGATTCCGGTGCGTTCGGCGCGGCCCCGACCACCACCGGCGCGTCGGCCACCGATTTCGGCGGGGCGCTGGCGCGGGCGCTGCAAGGCGCGGTGGATACCGGCCACACCGCCGACGCGCAATCCGCTTCGGCCATCGCCGGCGGCGGCAACATCACCGATGTGGTGGCCGCGGTGTCGAAGGCCGAGCTTGCGTTGCAAACCACGGTCACCATCCGCGATCGCGTGGTGCAGGCCTATCAGGACATCATGCGCATGCCGATCTGATCCGGCCCGGCCGACGGCGGCCAGGAAGGCTCCGGCAGGGCGTTTCCCACCAGGAGGGCGGGGCGATGCAGGACAGCGATGTAGGGGTGATGCTGCACGAGACGCTGCTGCTCATCCTCAAACTGGGTGGCCCGCCGCTGATGGTCGGGCTGGTGGTCGGGCTGGTGGTTTCGCTGTTGCAGGCGGTCACCCAGATCCATGAGGCGACGGTCGCCTTCGTGCCCAAGGTGCTGGCGATCGGGTTCACGCTGATGCTTGTCGGCGGCTTCATGATGTCGCAGCTCACCGACTTCACGCATCTGATGTTCGACCACGTCGTGGCGGTCGGCGGCTGATGGACGATGTCCAGACGCTGCTGGCCCAGCTTCCGGTCTGGGGGTTCGGGCTGGTGCTGGTGTTCAGCCGCGTTGGCGCGGCCTGCATGCTGCTGCCGGGGGTGGGGGAAGCGGAATTGCCGGGCACGGTGCGGCTCGGATTCACCATGGCGCTGACCGCGCTGCTGCTGCCGACGCTGGAACCGCTGCTGCCCCCCGTGCCGGCGGGGCCACTGGTCATCGGTGGCATGGTCATGGCCGAGATCGCGACCGGCCTGTGGCTGGGCTGGCTGGCGCGGATGGTGGTGCAGGCGCTGCCGGTCGCCGGCCAGTTCGTCGCCAGCGCGGTGGGGTTGGCCAGCGTGCTTCAGCCCGACCCCGAACTGGGGGCGCAATCCACCGCGCTGGCCCGGTTGTTCTCGCTGGCCGCCTCGGTGGCGGTGCTGGTTTCCGGGCTGTATGCGTTGCCGCTGGCGGCGCTGGCCGGCAGTTACCGGTTGATCCCGCCCGGCACGCTGTTGCCGGTGGCCGACTCCACCGCCGGCGTGGTGGCCGCGGTGGGCGAGGCGTTCGCCCTGGCGTTTCGCCTGGCCGCTCCGTTCGTGATTGCCGGCCTGGTCTGGCAGGCGGCGATGGGCCTGCTGGCCCGGCTGGTGCCCAACCTTCAGGTGTTCGCCGCCTCGATTCCCGGGCAGCTCCTGGGCGGCCTGGCGTTGCTCGCGCTGCTCGTTGGCGGCACGGTCACCGCCTGGCAGGACACGCTGCGCGAGTCGCTGGCGCTGTTGCCGGGTCTTTAGGTCGTGGCCGACGACTCCGGTGACGCCGAAGACCGGACGGAAGCCGCAACACCACGCCGGCTTCAACGGGCGCGCGAGGAAGGCAATGCGCCGCTGTCGCGCGAGCTTGCCGGCTTCGCGGTGCTGGGCGTCGCGGCGATGCTGCTGGTGATGGTGGCGCCTGGGCTGGTGCGCGAGCTGGCGTCGCGGATGGCCGTGCTGCTGGCGCAGGCGCACGCGATCGACCCGGTGGTGGCGCTGCACGCGGCGGCGCGGACGGCGCTGATGGTGGCGGCTCCGTTCGCGCTGGCATCCCTGCTGGCCGCGGCTGGGTCCGAATTGCTGCAGAGCGGCTTCCTGGTGAACCTGAAGGCGCTTCAGCCCGATCTGGGGCGGCTGTCGCCGATGGCCGGGCTGAAGCGGGTGTTCGGCGTTGCCACGCTGGTGGAAACCGGCAAGGCGGTGCTGAAGGCGCTGGCAACCGCCGTCCTGCTGACCAATGTGTTGTCCGGCGCCCTGCCCGATCTGGCCGGGGCCATGTTCTGGACCGTGCCGGGGCTGATGGACCACCTTTCCCGGCTGCTGCTGCAACTGGTGCTGGCGGCACTGGCGGTGCAGGGTGCGGTGGCGCTGCTGGATGTGTTGCGGGTACGCATGAAGTTTGCCGTCGACATGCGCATGAGCCGCCAGGACATCCGCCAGGAGATGCGTGAGTCGGACGGCGATCCGCTGGTGAAGGGGCGGCTGCGGCAACTCCGCCAGCAGCGGGCGCGCAAGCGGATGATGGCGGCGGTGCCGAAAGCGACTGTGGTCGTGACCAACCCGACCCACTACGCTATCGCGTTGGTATACGATCGCGCTACTGGCGGGGCTCCCCGGGTGGTGGCGAAGGGTGTGGACGCCGTTGCCGCGCGCATCCGCGCCGTTGCCGAGGAGAACAAGGTGCCTTTGGTTGCCAACCCGCCGCTCGCCCGCGCCCTGTTCACGGTGGAGCTGGACGCCGAGATCCCGGCCGAACACTTCCAGGCGGTGGCCGAGATCATCGCCTATGTCTGGCGGCTGCGCGGCTCGGCCCGGGGGGCGCGGCGGTGAGCGCGCCTGCCGCGGAGCAGTCCGGGCGGATGGAGCTGCTGGGCCGCTTTACCAGCAGCATCGCGCATGATTTCAATAATCTGCTGACGGTCGTGCTGGCCGCCAGCGATGCGATCACGGACCGCGGCGGGGTGGATTCGGACACGCTGGAGGATGTGGCGCAGGTCCGCGCGGCGGCGCTGCGGGGGGCGGCGCTGGTGCGCCACCTGCTGGCCTTTGCCCGCGATACCCCGTCGGTGCCGCGCCTGGTGGAACTGCGCGAGGCGGCCGCCGACCTCGCGCCGATGCTGCGCCACGTGCTCGGCCGGCCGGTGCGGCTCGATCTCGACCTGGGCAGCGACGACCTGCCGGTGTGGATCGACCCCACCCGCTTCGACCAGGTGGTGGTGAACCTGGCGGCGAATGCCCGCGAGGCGATGCCCGACGGCGGCGTGCTGACGCTGCGCTGCCGTGCGGAACCGGGTGGCGAGGCCTGCGTCGAACTGCACGATACCGGCACCGGCATCGCGCCGGAGGTGCTGCCCCGCATTTTCGATCCGTTCTTCACCACCCGCGGTGAGCGCGGCACCGGCCTGGGCCTGGCCACGGTGCAGGACATCATACGTCAGGCCGGCGGGCATGTCCGCGTGGAGAGCGTGCCGGGGGCGGGGACCTGCATGCGGATATTTCTGCCGCTGGCCGGCTGCCTGCCGGCGACGCCGCCGGCCCGCGCGCCATCCGGCGGCGGGACGGTGTTGCTGGTGGAGGACGAGACGGTGGCGCGCCAACTGGCCACCCGGGCGCTGGCATCGTCGGGCTGGCGCGTGCTGGCGGCCGGGTCGGCCGAGGCGGCGCTGGCGGCGGCGGCGGGGAGGCATCTCTCGGTGGTGGTGACCGACATGGAACTGCCCGGACGCAGCGGCGCATCGCTGGTGGCGGCGCTGCGCGGCTGGCCCGGCCAGGAGAACCTGCCGGCCCTGATCGTCTCCGGCCACGCCGAGGCCGGGCTGCGGCGCGACCCGGCGGTGCGGGCGCTGCTGGATGTCGCGTGGCCGACGACCGCGCTGCTGTCCAAGCCCTATGGCATGGCCGAGTTGCGGGCGCGGGTGGCCGGTGCCGTCGCCACGCTGGCGCCCATCAGCACGTTGGCGTGACGCAGTCCTGTTTTGTTCTTGCGTGCGCCCGATTCACGAACATATAACGAACAAATCCCTAATCGGTCTCGGTCTGCCGTTGCGGCCACGCTTGCCCCTGTGACAGAATCGCCGCAAGGGATCATGGTCCGGCCGACCGCAGGCAGCCCTGGAGAGTGACGGATGGACAAGAACAAGGCACTCGATGCCGCGATGGCGCAAATCGAACGCGCCTTCGGCAAGGGCTCGATCATGCGCATGGGCGCCCGCCCGGGCGACGAGCAGATCGAGGTGATTCCCTCCGGCTCGCTCGGGCTCGATCTGGCGCTGGGCATCGGCGGCCTGCCGCGCGGGCGAATCATCGAAATCTACGGGCCGGAAAGCTCGGGCAAGACAACCCTGGCCCTGCACGCCATCGCCGAGGCGCAGAAGCGCGGCGGCACCTGCGCCTTCGTCGATGCCGAGCACGCGCTGGACCCCATCTATGCCCGCAAGCTGGGCGTGGACGTGGACAACCTGCTGATCAGCCAGCCCGATGCCGGCGAGCAGGCGCTGGAAATCGCCGACACCCTGGTGCGCTCCGGCGCGGTGGACGTGCTGGTGATCGACAGCGTCGCCGCCCTGGTGCCGCGCGCCGAGCTGGAAGGCGAGATGGGCGACAACCACATGGGCCTGCACGCGCGGCTCATGAGCCAGGCCCTGCGCAAAATCACCGGCAGCGTCAGCCGCAGCGACACCATGCTGATCTTCATCAACCAGATACGCCTGAAGATCGGCGTCATGTTCGGCAACCCGGAAACCACCACCGGCGGCAACGCGCTGAAATTCTACGCCTCGATCCGCCTGGAAATCCGCCGCATCGGCCAGATCAAGGACCGCGACGAGGTGGTCGGCAACCAGACCCGGGTGAAAGTGGTCAAGAACAAGCTGGCGCCGCCGTTCCGCCAGGTCGAGTTCGACATCATGTACGGCGAAGGCATCAGCAAGGTCGGCGAACTGATCGACCTCGGCGTCAAGGCCGGGGTGGTGGAGAAGTCCGGCGCCTGGTTCAGCTACGACAGCACCCGAATCGGCCAGGGACGCGAAAACGCCAAACAATTCCTGCGCGACAAGCGCGACATGGCCGATGCGATCGAAAAGCGCGTGCGCGATGCCGCCGGGGTGGTGACCAATACCATGATGGCCGCACCGGAGAGCGAGGAGGCGGACGCGGCGGAATAGAAAGCAAGGCCAGGGGCGCTGCCCCTGGACCCCGCCAAGGGCCGTGAGGCCCTTGGAACCCGCTACTTAACGCTGGCGTCTAGGGCGGCTTGCAGCACATAGGCGGCGGCCATTCGGTCCACTACTTCGGCTCGGCGCTTGCGGGTCATGTCAGCCTGCTGAATCAAAAAACGGTTCACCGCCGAGGACGACAGCCGCTCATCCCATAACGCCGCGGGCAGGCCCGTGGCGGCGGAAAGCGCGTGCGCCCAGTCACGCGCCGCCTGCGCCGCCGGGCCGGCACTGCCGTCCATCGACAGCGGCAACCCCACCACCAGCCCGCCCGCTCCCTCGCGGCGGGCAATGGCAGCAATCTCGGCGGCGTTGGCGGCCAGCTTGCCACGCCGCACATCCCCATAGGGACTGGCCAGCATCAGCAGCACATCGGACAGCGCCACCCCGATGGTGCGGCTGCCCGGGTCCAGCCCGATCAGCCGTTGCCCGGGCGCGAGGCGGCCGCGCAGTTCGCTCATGTTGAACAGAGGCATGCCCGCCGTTATGGTCCCGCGCCCATCCCGCCAACAGGAGAAAAGATGTCGCTCGATCTCGCGACCGTCCGGCGCATCGCCAAACTGGCGCGCATCCGGGTGGAGGAGCCGCAACTGCCCCGGCTTCAGGCCGAACTGAACGGCATCCTGGGCTGGATCGAGCAGCTCAACGAGGTGAACGTGGAGGGCGTCGAGCCGCTGACCGGCGGTGCTCAGATGGCGCTGAAGCTGCGTGCCGACGAGGTGACCGACGGCGGCATCGCCGAGCAGGTGCTGGCCAACGCGCCGGACCGGGCGGGCGATTTTTACGCCGTGCCCAAGGTGGTGGAGTGATGTTCGATTTCACCCTGGCCGGCGCCCGCGCCGCCCTGCGCGCCCGCCAGGTCTCGGCGCGCGAGCTCACAACGGCACATCTCGGGGCGATCGAGGCGCTCAACCCGCGGCTGAACGCCTTCATCACCGTCACCCCCGATCTGGCGCTGCGCCAGGCCGCGGCGGCCGACGCCGCGCTAGCGCGGGGGGAGGCCGGCAACCTCACCGGCATCCCGCTGGCCATCAAGGACCTGTTCTGCACCGCCGGCGTGCGTACCACCGCGGCCAGCCGCATCCTGGAACCGTTCGTGCCGCCATATGAAAGCACGGTTACGGCGAACCTGCTGCGCGACGGCGCGGTGTTTCTCGGCAAGGCGAACCTGGACGAGTTCGCCATGGGCTCGTCGAACATGACCTCGGCGTTCGGGCCGGTGACCAACCCCTGGACCCGGCCCGGCGACCCGTCGCCGCTGGTGCCGGGCGGCTCCTCGGGTGGGTCGGCGGCGGCGGTGGCGGCCGGGCTGGCGCTGGGGGCGACCGCCACCGATACCGGCGGGTCGATCCGCCAGCCCGCCAGCTTCTGCGGCATCGCCGGCATCAAGCCGACCTATGGAAGATGCAGCCGCTGGGGCATCGTGGCCTTCGCCAGTTCGCTGGACCAGGCCGGGCCGCTGGCGCGCACGGTCGAGGACTGCGCCATCCTGCTCGGCTCGATGGCCGGGCACGATCCGAAGGACAGCACCAGCGCCGACCGCCCGGTGCCCGATTTCGCCGCCGCCTGCCGGCGCGGGGTCCGCGGCCTGCGCATCGGCGTGCCGCGCGAATACCGCAGCGACGACATGCCGCCGGAGATCGAGGCGCTGTGGCAGCAGGGCCTCGCCTGGCTGCGCGAGGCCGGCGCCGAGACGATCGACGTTTCCCTGCCGCACACGAAATACGGCCTGGCCACCTACTACATCGTGGCGCCGGCGGAAGCCTCCTCCAACCTGGCGCGCTACGACGGCGTGCGCTTCGGCGCCCGCACCGAGGGCGGCGACCTGACCGGGATGTATGAGAACACCCGCGCCGCCGGCTTCGGCGCGGAGGTGCAGCGGCGCATCCTGATCGGCACCTATGTGCTGAGCGCCGGCTACTACGACGCCTACTACCTGCGGGCGCAGAAAATCCGCGCGCTGATTCTCCGCGATTTCACCGAGGTGTTCCGTACCGTGGACGCGCTGCTGACCCCGACCGCGCCTTCCTCGGCCTTTGCCCAGGGCGAGCGGATGGACGATCCGGTGAAGATGTATCTCAACGACGTGTTCACCGTGCCGGCCAACATGTCGGGCGTTCCCGGCCTGTCGGTGCCGGCGGGGCTGGACGCGCGGGGGCTGCCGCTGGGGTTGCAGGTGCTGGGCAAACCGTTCGACGAAGAAACCGTGTTCGCCGTCGGTGCGGCGCTGGAGCGGGCGGCGGGATTTTCGGCGCGGCCGTCGCTGCGGGCGGGGGGCTGAGGCGATGGCCTATGTGATCGAGGGCAGCACCGGCCCCTGGGAAGTGGTGATCGGCCTGGAGGTGCACGCCCATATCATCAGCCGGTCGAAACTGTTCAGCGGCGCGGCGACGGCGTTCGGCGCCGAACCGAACAGCCAGGTGAGCTTCGTCGATGCGGCCTTCCCCGGCATGCTGCCGGTGATCAACGGCGAATGCGTGGCGCAGGCGGTGCGCACCGGGCTGGGTCTGCGCGCCCACATCCATCTGGTCAGCCGCTTCGACCGCAAGAATTATTTCTATCCCGACCTGCCGCCCGGCTACCAGATCAGCCAGTACGCCCACCCCATCGTGGGCGCCGGCGTGATCGAGATCGAGCTGGCCGACGGCAGCACCCGCAGCATCGGCGTCACCCGCCTGCACATGGAGCAGGATGCGGGGAAAAGCCTGCACGACCAGCACCCGACCAAGAGCTATATCGACCTCAACCGCGCCGGCGTGGCGCTGATGGAAATCGTCAGCGAGCCGGATCTGCGCAGCCCCGAGGAGGCCGGCGCCTATATCCGCAAGCTGCGCAGCATCCTGCGCTATCTGGGCACCTGCGACGGCAACATGGAGGAAGGCTCGCTGCGCGCCGACGTGAACGTGTCGGTGCGCAAGCATGGCGAGCCGTACCGGACCCGCTGCGAGGTGAAGAACGTCAACTCGGTCCGCTTCGTCATGCAGGCCATCGAGGCCGAGGCGACAAGGCAGGTGGCGGTATGGGAGGGGGGCGGCACGGTCGATCAGGAGACCCGGCTGTTCGACCCGGCGCGTGGGGTGACGCGATCAATGCGCTCGAAGGAGGACGCGCATGATTACCGTTATTTCCCCGATCCAGACCTGTTTCCCCTCGTGCTGGACGAGGCCTGGGTGGAGGCGTTGCGCCGCGACCTGCCGGAACTGCCGGACGAGAAGCGGGCGCGGTTCACCCGCGACTACGGATTGTCCGCCTACGACGCCGGCGTGCTGGTGGCCGAGCAGGCGACCGCCCGGTATTTCGAGGAGGTGGCGCGCGGGCGCGATGCCAAGCAGGCGGCCAACTGGGTGACCGGCGACCTGTTCGCCACGCTGAACCGCACCGGGCGGTCGATCGAGGACTCGCCGGTGAGCGCGGCCTCGCTGGGGCGGATTCTCGATCTGGTGGCCGACGGCACGATCAATGGGCGCATCGCCAAGGACCTGTTCGACGCGGTGGCGGAAACCGGCGACGCGCCGGATGCGATCGTGGAAAGCCGCGGGTTGCGGCAGGTGACCGATACCGGGGCGATCGACGCGGCGGTGACGGCGGTGCTGGCGGCGAACCCGGACAAGGTGGCGGAATACCGAAGCGGCAAGGACAAGCTGTTCGGGTTCTTTGTCGGGCAGGTGATGCGGGAGATGCGCGGCAAGGGCAATCCGGCGCTGGTGAACGAGGCGCTGAAGCGGGTGCTTTGAAGGAAGCAAGGCCAGGGCAATGAAGTTCCTGCTTGCCGCGGCCCTGCTGGGGCTGTTGTTGCCGGCGGCGGCACCGGCCGCGCCGGTTGGCGAAGCCCACCGGATCACCTCGGAGCCAACGGCGGCGCTGCGCGATGCCATGCACCGCGACCAGGTGCGGATCACGGTTTGGTACCCCGCGGTCAGCGGCGTCGAAGCAAGCCCGGTCGTCATTGGTCCGCCGGCACAGCCGCTGTTCGACATTGGCGGCACGGCGATGGATGCTCCGTTTGCCGCCGGTCCTGCGCGGCGACCGGTCATTCTGCTGTCGCACGGCTTCGGCGGCAGCGCCCGGATGATGGGGTGGTTCGGCATTGCCATGGCGCGCGGCGGCTACGTCGTCATTGCGGTGGACCATCCTGGCAGCACCGCCATCGACGCCATGACCGTGCCGGGTGCGACGCTGTGGTGGGACCGGGCCGAGGATCTGCGGGCGGCCCTGAACGCGATGCTGGGTGATCCGGTGATCGGACCGCATCTGGACCCGTCGCGTATCGGGGTGGCGGGTTTCTCGGCGGGCGGGTTCACCGCGCTGGTGGCGGCAGGGGCCCGGGTCGATCCGGCTCACCTCGCCGGGTTCTGCCGGACCCATCCCGACGACGGCGTGTGCCGTCCGCAACGGGAGTTTCAGGTGACACCGGCGGAACGGGAAAAGGCGCTCGCGCTTGCCGGGGTGGCGGCCGAGCAAAAGCACGCGACCGATGACCACGCCATTCCGGGCCTGCGGGCGGCCTTCGTGATGGCGCCTGGTCTGGTGCAGGCGCTGGAGCCGGCCAGTCTCCCGCGCATGCACAGCCCCGTTTTCATCCTGCTGGGCGACGCCGACCCGGTCGTGCCGCCGGCCACCAACGGGCTTGTTGCCGCCCGGATGATCCCCGGTGCCGAATTGAAACAACTGCCCGGCGTCGGCCATTATGATTTTCTGTCCGCCTGCACCGAGGCGGGACGGGCAGCCCTTGCCGTATGCCGGACAACGGTGCCGCAGGCGGGCACCCACAGCCAGGCCGTCACCTTGGCCGACGCCTTCTTTGCCCGTGCCTTCGCCGGCAGCCCGTGAGCCGGTTGGCCGGCGTGGCGGATAGGGAAACGTCGCTGAAGCGTGCCCGGTTATGGCTGGCGTGTGGGGTGGCGATGCCGTTCCTGTATGCGGCAACGCTGCTCCTGGCCGGGCTTCTGCATCCCGGCTACAGCCATTTTGCCCAGGCGCCAAGCGAACTCGGCGCGGCGGGGGTGCGCTTTTCGCGGGTGTTCAACACCGGCATGGTCGCAACAGCGGTGGCGACCATTGCCGGCGGGTTTGGCCTGGCCCTGGGACTCCGCCAGCTTGGCGCCGGCGCCTTGCTGGCCGTGATGACCGGGGGATCGATGGCCCTGCTGGGTATCTCTCTGGCCATGGCCGGGCTGTTCCCGCTTCCCAGCCCGCTGCATCACGGATTCGGGCTGACCTTGGCCGGACTGCTGACGCCTCTCCTTGGCGCGCTGGCGTGGCGGCGCATCGGCGGCGCCGGCGCGTTCCCGGGGGTGCTGATGCTTGCTTTCATTGCCTGCATGGCGCTGCTGGCCATCAATCTGGGCGCCGGTGGATTGATCGCCAGGACGAACGCCGGTCTGTGGCCGCGCGCGCTCGCTGTGGTCTGCTTTCCGTCCATCGGCCTGCTGTGCTGGAGGACAGCTTGCCACCTGGTTCCCGGCGCGCCGGCGGCACCACCCGCCTGAGCATGCGAGCCACCTTCCGGCCGCGCTATGCGCGCGCTGCGCATGCTGATAAAATACCCTTATGCACTCTCACAAACATGACAACTTCAACGATCGGCTGACCACGGCGACAAAGGCGCGGAAGGCCGCACTGGACAAATTCCGCGCCCGCCCGGGGCCGGATGATCCGGCCGTGCAGGAACGGCTGGAGGCCCAGAAGGCAGTGGCGGCCGCCCGTGAGGCCCGCATCGCCGAGCGCAAGGCGGCCCGCGAGGCCGAGGCGGCACGGCTGGAAACCGAGCGACTGGCCCGGCTCGCCGAGGAGAAGGCCCGCGCCATCGAGCAGGCCGCCCATGAGGCCGAGGCGGCGGCGCAGGCCGCGGCGGCGGAAATCGAGCACGCCGCCCGCGTCGCCGCCATTGATTCCGAGAAGAAGGCCCGTGCCATCGCCCTGGCAGCCGAGCAGAAGGCCGCCCGCGACGCGCGCTACGCCGCCCGCAAGGCCCGTCGCTGAGCCCCCGCGCCGGGGTTTTACGGCTTCGGCGTCCCCTTCATGCCGGCGAACACCATGCGGTCCTTGTTCTCGCGCATCAGCATGGTGAAGCCCAGGATGCTGTCCAGCCCGAGACCGCGCGGAAGCCCGGTCTCGGCATCGGCCTGCACCTGCCCATAGGCCGCGCCTGAAACCTTCTCCCACTTGCCGGCGGGCTTCTTGACCTCAAGGTTGACCACCGTCGCTTTGAGCACCATCCGAACGATCGCTTCCCTGGGCGAGGACGGTTTGGTCAGGCTCGGGCAGCCAGCCATCATCTGCCACCCGTTGGCCAGTGCCCAGGTGGTCAGTTCATCCCTGGTCATCGCGCCATCCTTGCCAAGCGGAGCGGCGCTTACCGGCGGGCCTTGCCGCGCTGTATCTCACGCTCGACCGCGCCGCGCTCGCTGGACCCGGTGCGGCGGATGATTTCCCGCACAATCGCCGGCGACAGCCGGTGCCGCTTGGCGAGATAGGCGATTTCCTCCTCCAGCTTGACGGCCGCAAGTTGGTCGGCGGTTTCGGATGTCGCCTGAATCTGTGTCACGGACTGATATCCTGTCATTCGCACCCTGCTCGTGGCGGGGCTGTTCATCATGGCTGCCATCAAACGACCCGCGCGCCGGCCACCGGACCCGCAAGGCCGCCATCGCGAGCCGCCGGCCGATTGTCCGGCGCCTGTTTTCCTGACGTTGCTCCAAATGGCACTTGCAGGACCCGGATTCACCATCCGGTCCTGTGACCGTCCACGTTGACGTGCCAAGCGCTGAAATCAACGCCACAGGGTCGGCACAGTTGCGCACCCTGCTGCGCGTTTTCGGGCTGCGCGTTTTGGGTGCGTCCTGCGTGGCCGGGACGCCGCGCCTGAAGTGGTCGGCCGGAATTGGTCGGAGTGAGAGGATTCGAACCTCCGGCCCCTGCGTCCCGAACACAGTGCTCTACCAGGCTGAGCTACACTCCGGCCGTGGGCGGGGCATATAGCCGGCACCCGGCGTGGACGCAACCCTCGCTATCGAACGGGGTCGAACGGTCGCGCCCGATCTACAGGAGCGCCGCGGTTCCCGATCTCGCGGCGTGCAGGTGTGACAGTCGCTCGATCGTCGCCGCCACCCCGTCGGTCCGCTCGAACAGCGCGCGCGTTTCCGCCCGTGCGAATCCGGCCGAGATGGCCGCTTCGATGGCCGCCAGCAGCGGCGCCGCCGAGCCGGCCACGTCGCAGACCAGGATCGGCTTGTCGTGCAGCTTGAGCTGACGCCAGGTGATGATCTCGATGGTCTCGTCCAGCGTGCCCAGGCCGCCGGGCAGCGAGACGAAGGCATCCGATAATTCGAACATGTGGTGCTTGCGGCTGTGCATGCTGTCAGTGACGATCAGCTCCGACACCCCGTCATGGGCGACCTCCCAGCGGGTGAGGAATTCGGGGATCACCCCGATCACCTGGCCGCCCTCGGCCAGGGCGCCGTCGGCCAGCGCCCCCATCAGCCCCACGCGGCCGCCGCCATAGACCAGCCGCATGCCGGCGCGCGCCATTGCGCGGCCGAGGTCGGTGGCGGCGGCATGAAATACCGGGTCGTGACCGGACTGGGCGCCGCAGAACACGGCGACGGTATGGATGTCGGACATAATGTTTCCTGGCGGGTGTCGATGGGCAGGCCCCGGTTTCGGTTGCCCGGGCGGGGTCTGCAAGCGAAATTGGCGCGACCACGCCTGCCGGACCCCGGCCCATGCATCCCATCAAGGCCCTTGGAACCGGTTACAGGGTGGCGACCAGCCAGGATATGACGATGGCCACTGCCAGGACGGCGCCGGCCAGGATCGGGCTGGCCATGCGTGGCTGCCGAGTCGCCGCCGGCAGGCGCTTCACGCCGGTGATCATCGGCCGCACCAGATCATGCTTCTTGACCAGCCCGTACGCCAGAATGGTCAGGATGTGCAGAACGATCAGCAGCAGCAGCAGGGTGAAGGTGACTCCATGCACAATGCCGGCAAAGCTGGCCACACCCTTGCTCACATATTTCACCAGCGGCCCGGCGGCGGCGTAGCTGGCCCCGTATTCCTCGGTGTTGAACAGGCCGGACAGCACCTGCACGCCCAGCAGCGCCAGCAATGCAACCACCATCCAGCCGCCGGCCTCGTTGTGGCCGACCTGGGTGTCGGGCGTCGGTTCGCGGAATTTGCTCAGGTGATGCAGCCCCTTCGTGGGGCTGACCAGGAACTGGCGGAACCGGGAGGTTTCGCTGCCGATGAAGCCCCAGACCAGGCGGAACAGCAGCAGCGCCAGCACGGTGAAGCCCGACAGCAGGTGCAGGCGCATCCACCCGGCCTGCACGCTGACGAAACTGACCAGCACCAGCAGCACGATGGCCCAGTGGAACAACCGGGTCGGCGCGTCCCAAACGCGCATCGGCAGCATCATGGTACGTTTGAAGTCGCGCAGCGCCATGCCGTCCTCCATCGTTTCGTGTCGGCGGAGTTATCTTGACGCGAAACCGGCCGGCGCGCGATGCCCGGTTGCATGATGAATCTGGGATTTTGGCAACATCAGGCGCTGCTGATCTGGCAGGCCGGCCGCGCCCCGATCGTTGCCGCCGGCGTGGCGCTGGCGGTCTGGCTCGCCGGCCGGCTGCTGCGCTCCGCCCGGCTGGAGACGGCGGCTTCGGGGCTGGCGCTTGGTGCCGGCTGGGCGGTGGCGCTGGGTGGGGTGGCGGTGGCGCCGCATGCGCCGGCGGAACGTCTGCCGCTGCTGGCGGTGGCGGCGCTGGCGGCGGGGGTGGCCGTCGATGTTTCGGGCCGGCGCTGGGTGGCGGCGCTGGCCGGGTTGGTGCTGCCGGTGGCGGCCGGCTGGTGGCTGGCCGGCGCGCCGCGCAGCGATCCCCAGGCCGCCGCCGTGCTGCCGGTGATGGCCTGTCTCACGCTTGCCATGCTGCTGGCGATGCGGCTGCTGCGGGCGCCACCCGGGCCATGGTCGGTCGGTGCGGCGGCGCTGGCCCTGTGGGGGGCGCTGGCGGCGGCCGGCGCGCCGCCGCTGTGGGGCGTGCTGGCTCTCGTTCCGCTGGCCGCCAGCCTCGGCCAGGTCGGCGCCCCGCGCGAGGCGGCGGCCGTCCGGCTGCCCATGGCGGCGGGGTTGGTCGGCATGGCGGCCATGGCGTCGGCCGCGCTCGGGCGGCTTGGCCGCGGCGGATTGTCGCGCATCGAGCTGGCCGCGCTGGCGCCGCTGCTGGCGATCTGGGTGTTTCCCTGGCTGGGCGCGCGCCTGTTGGCGCGGCTGCCCGGCGGGGAAGGCGGGCTGGCGGCGGCGGTGGCGTCAGCTTTGCCGGCCGTCGGGCTGGTATGGGGGCTGGGCCGGCTGGGGCTCCAGCGCTAAGCCCGGCGCGAGGTTGCCGTCGGCCACGGCTTCCACCCCCAGTCCCTCGGCGAACAAATCGAGGTAGGGGTTCAGCCGCAGCAGGAACAGCGTGAGTTCTTTCACCAGGTCCTCGGCGGCCGTGGGCAGGTCGATCTGCACCTGCGCTTCGGCGACGATGCGGTGGTCGGGCAGCAGAGACACCCGCCAGCCCGCCGGCAGCATGCCGTGCAATGCCCGCACCGTGGCGAAGGCGGCCTGGCGGGGGAAGGTGACCGGCGCCTCCGCCGGGCCGGTGCTGGCCACCCGGCCGATCACCGCGTTCAGTGCCAGCGCCCCCCCCTGCGGACCCGCGGTGGCCAGCCGCGCCTGCACCGTGTGGCCGCGCCACGCCACCCGGAACGACGGGAAATGGTTCGGCGCGCTGGGCGCGAGACGCCCATCCCCATCGATGACGAACGGTCCGAGCATGAACGGTGCATAGAGTGGCATCGCGGCCTCCCTGTCTGGAAGCCAACCTTGCCGTGGCGGAGTGAAGCATTCATAAACACGGCCTTCCGCCGAGGCACTCACGGAGCATCATGTCACTCGCCGCTTCCCTGCGCCTCGTTCTGGCGCCGCCGCACCCCGCCGGCTACCGCTTCATTGTGGGCGGGCTGCTGGCCTTCGCGGCCGGGCTGGCCTTCAACGCCTGGCTGGCCTGGCTGGGCCTGCTGTTCGCCCTGTTCTGCCTGTATTTCTTCCGTGACCCCGAGCGCGTGCCGCCGGCCCGACCCGGCCTGGTGCTGGCGCCGGCCGACGGCAGGATCGTCTCGGTGATCCCCGCGGTGCCGCCGGCCGAGCTTGGCCTGGGCGATGCGCCGCGCTGGCGGGTGGCCATTTTCCTGTCGGTGATCGACGTGCATGTGAACCGCATGCCGGTGGATGGCACGGTCACTCGGGCCTCCTACCGCCATGGCAAGTTCCTCAATGCCAGCCTGGACAAGGCCAGCGACGATAACGAGCGCAATGCCCTGGCGGTGCGCCTGTCGGACGGGCGCGACATCGCGGTGGTGCAGATCGCCGGCCTGATTGCCCGGCGCATCCTGTGCGACGTGCGGGAGGGCAGCGTGGTGAAGGCCGGCCAGCGCTTCGGCATCATCCGCTTCGGCAGCCGTACCGACCTCTATTTGCCCGAGAATGTGCGCCCGCTGGTGGCGGTGGGCCAGACCATGATCGGCGGCGAGACCGTCATCGCCGATCTCGGCGCATGATCGGCCCCTCCCTGCCTCGGCCGCGCCCGGTGGGCGGCAACCCGGTGGGCGGCAACCCGGTCGGGCTGCTGCGGGGGCGGTTCCGTCGTCGCCGCAGCCGGCCGCGCTTCAAGGGGCCGTCGTTCAACCGGATGGTGCCCAACCTGCTGACCATGCTCGGCCTGTGCGCCGGGCTCACCGCCATTCGCTTCGCACTGGAGGCGCGGTTCGGCGCCGCCGCGGTGGCGATCGTGGTGGCCGCCTGCATCGACGGGCTGGACGGACGCATCGCCCGGTTGCTCAAGGCGACCTCCCGCTTCGGCGCCGAGTTCGACAGCCTGGCCGATTTCCTGTGCTTCGGCGTGGCGCCGGCCTTCGTGCTGTATCTGTGGGCGCTGCAATCGGCGCATGGCTACGGCTTCATGCCCTGCCTGATGTTCGCCGTGTGCATGGCGCTGCGTCTGGCCCGCTTCAACGCCGCGCTGGATGCACCGCATCCGGCCTACACCTACAATTTTTTCACCGGCGTGCCCGCCCCGGCCGGCGCCGGGCTGGCGCTGTTCCCGCTGTTCCTGGGGCTGGAGGCGCAGTCGCTGGAGCTGGACTGGCTGCTGCGGGTGGTGCAGTCCCCGCCGTTCTGCGCCGCGGTGCTGATCGGCACGGCGTTGTTGCTGGTGTCCACCCTGCCGGTGTGGAGCTTCAAGAACTTCAAGGTGCCGGCGGAATATGTGCTGCCGCTGATGCTTGGCACCGGGCTGTACGCGGCGATGCTGGTGGCCGATCCCTGGGCGGCGCTGGCCGCCGCCGGGCTGATCTACCTGGTCATGCTGCCGTTCAGCGTCCGCAGCTTTCGCCGTCTGCGGCGGGAGGCGGAGAGGGCGGAGGAGGCGGAAGCCGCCGCACCGCCGGGCTGACTTACCGGCCGGGCTGACTTACCGGCGCCCCGACCCGGGGCGCCGGTGTCATCAGGCCAGGGCGATCACTCGTGGTCCGAGAGCGCGACGCGGGCCGATTGCGGGTCGTCCGCGTCGAGCCAAGCGCCCACCAGGCCGGCAAGCACGGCGCCGGCGATCGGCGCCAGCCAGAACAGCCAGAGCTGATCGAACGCCCAGCCCTGCACGAACAGCGCCTGCGAGGTGCTGCGGGCCGGGTTCACGCTGGTGTTGGTCACCGGGATGCTGATCAGGTGGATCAGCGTCAGCGCCAGCCCGATCGGGATGCCGGCGAAACCGAGCGGCGCGCGGCGCGCGGTGGCGCCCAGGATCACCACCAGGAAGAAAAAGGTCAGCGAGAACTCGCTCACCGCGGCGGCGGCCAGGCTGAAATGGCCCGGCGAGTGATCACCGTAGCCATTCGCGGCGAAACCGCCCAGGACGAAACCGGGCGCGCCGGAGGCGATTTCATACAGGATGCCCGCGCCGGCCGCCGCGCCGAGCACCTGGGCGATGATGTAGCCGGGCACGCTGGAGGCAGGAAACCGCCCGGCGGTGGCCAGTCCGATCGTGACGGCCGGGTTGAAATGGGCGCCGGAAAGATGGCCGACGGCGTAGGCGCCGGTCAGCACCGTCAGGCCGAAGGCCAGCGCGACGCCGATATGGCCGATGCCGAGGTTGCCGATGCCCGGGATGTCCCCCAGGAACTGGGCGCCCAGGACGGCGCTGCCGCAACCGCCGAACACCAGCCAGGCCGTGCCGAGAAACTCGGCTGCAAGCTTGCGTGACACTGTTTTGGATCTCCCTTTCATTGTGTCGGGCTTGGGCCTGCGCCTGCGTCTGCGCTGAGACCCTGGTTTCGGTTCGCCACGTCGCTTTCGGCTCGCTGTGGCATCATGGTGGTAAAACCGAGAGTACTCAGGCACCTGCGGCGGCGCAACCCCGTCCGGCAGCGTTCCTATCGTCGCCTTGCCGCCGGCACGGTGCCGTCGCGCCTGAGGGCGGCGATTTCGGCTTTGTTGTAGCCGTGCTCGGCCAGAATGGCATCGGCGTCCTGGCCGAAACGCGGCGGCCGGCGCCGCGTTCCGCCGGGCGTTCGCGAAAACTTGATCGGCGTGCCGAGGCCCCGGTAGCCATCGAGTTCGCTTACCATCCGCCGCGCCCCGCTATGCGGCGAAGCCAGCGCCTCGTCCACCGGCAGTACCGGCCCCGCCGGCACGCCGTTGCGCAACAGGCGGTCGGCGATCGCGCGGCCGTCCTGCCCGGCCAACACTGTCTGGAACGCGGCGATCATCGCGGCCCGGTTGGCCAGCCGGTCGGCGTTGTGCCGGAAGCGTGGATCGGTTGCCATGTCGGGCAGTCCGACCAGCCCGCACAGCTTGCCGAACTGTCCATCATTGCCGATGGCGATGAAGACGTCACAGGTCTTCGTCGCGTATTTCTCGTAGGGTGCCAGGTTCGGATGCGGATTGCCCTGCGGCACCGGCCGGATTCCGTTGAGGAAGAAATTGGCGGCCTGCGGGTGCAGCAGCGCCATGCCGCAATCGTGCAGCGTCATGTCCAGGAACTGCCCGCGCCCGGACCGCCCGCGCTCATGCAGCGCCATCAGGATGGCGATGGCCGAAAACAGCCCGGTGGCGAGGTCCACCACCGGCGTGCCCAGGCGCACCGGCCCGGTGGACGGGTCGCCATTGACGCTCATCAGCCCCGTCATTGCCTGCAGCACCGCGTCGTAGCCCGGCAGGCCGCCGAGCGGCCCTTCGCCGCCGAAGCCGGAAACCCGGCAATGGATGAGCCGGGGGAAGCGAGGGGCCAGGTCGGTCGCATAGCCCAGGCCCCATTTTTCCATGCCGCCGGGTTTGAAATTCTCGGTCAGCACGTCCGCGCCCGCCAGCAGGCGCAGCAGCACCGCGCGGCCCTCCGGCCGGCCGAGGTCGAGCGCCAGCGAGCGCTTGTTGCGGTTCACCCCGATGAAATAGCTGGAGTCGCCGTCCTGGAAGGGCGGGCCCCAGTCGCGCACCTCGTCGCCTTGCGGCGGCTCCACCTTGATCACGTCGGCGCCGTGGTCGGACAGGATCATGGTGCAGTACGGGCCGCCCAGCACGCGGGTGAGGTCAATCACCTTCAGCCCGGCCAGCGCGCCCGGGGCGGCGGCGGGGGCACCGCCTTCGGTCGGCGGGGTGGTTGCGTTCATGCTCAGGATGCCCTTTCGGCGGGTGCCGTGGGTTCCCGGGTGGGGGGGCAAGAGAGGCGGGGACAACATTCGGGATCGGGGGGGCGGGGCAGGTTCGCTGCCATGTCCGCCGGCAGGGCTGCCAGCACATCGGGGGCAATCGGGATCATCGGCATTTCTTTCACGTCGTCGCCATCGTAGGGCAGGCTCGCGCACCCGTGAATGGTGCCGGGCCTGCCCCTGGCGGCCGCGGTCGGTTACCGTATCCCTGCCGCCAGTTGGCCGGCGCTGAATGGCGAGGCCATGACGGCGCGGCCCTTGCCCCCGCCGTGCTGCGGTCCTAAACGCGCGCATTGCCAACGAGGACTGCCCGCGCCATGGATCTAAAGGACCACATCAGGGGCATCCCGGATTTCCCCAAGCCCGGGATTCTCTTCTACGATATCTCCACGCTGCTGCGTCACAACGATGCCTGGCAGGTGGCGATGGGCCGCATGGCGCATGCCGTGCGGCGCCACCAGCCGGACGTGGTGGCCGGCATCGAATCGCGCGGCTTCCTGGTGGCCGCCCCGCTCGCGCTGAAGCTGGGCTGCGGCTTCATCATGCTGCGCAAGCGCGGCAAACTGCCGGGCGCCACCATTCCGCTGGACTATGCGCTCGAATACGGCACCGACCGCATCGAGATCCAGGCAGACGCCGTGCAACCCGGGCAGCGGGTGGTGGTGGTGGATGACCTGCTGGCCACCGGCGGCACCATGGCGGCGAGCATCGAGCTGCTGCGCCGCGTCGGCGCGGTGGTGCCGGCGGCGGCGGCGCTCATCGAACTGACTTTCCTGGAAGGCCGGGCGCGGCTGGACGTGCCCTTCGAGGCATTGGTTTCGTACGACACCTGACTGTGTCGGTCCCCCGGGCGGACCCAGGGGATTTTGACAAGTCGTCGCTTCCGGTGCAGGGAGATTCCAACCGGCCCTCGATGGCCGGTCCCTTGCCTGGGAGGCAGTCAGGATTTCGGACGTCCGGCCGACGATTGACGGTTATGGTCACCGCGCCGGATTCCGGCGCCGGCGCGTCCTTGCCGCCCTGGCCACGACCCTGCTGGCCACCGCCACCGAGGCGGCGCCGACCGATTCCGGTTTCGCGGGCAGGCCGCCGCCCGATCCCTTCCCCGATTGCGTCCGCATTCTGGTGGCCGGGCCGGAGGGCGGACGCATGGACCGGTGGGGCGACATCATCGGTCCGGCCCTCTGCCAGGCGCTGCCTGCCGGCACCTCGCTCCGCCTCAGCCTGGTTGGTGGCGCCGATGGCGTCACCGCGGCCAACCAGTTCGACGCCCGGGTGGCACCGGACGCCGAAACCGTGCTGCTGCTGCCCGGCGAGACGCCGCTGGCCTGGCTGACCGGCGACCCGCGCGCCCGATTCGACGCCGCCTGCTGGCTGCCGGTGATGGCCGGCCTGACCTCCGGCGTGCTGGCGAGCCGCGTGCCCGCCACCGGCCTGCGCCCCGGTGCCCGGCTGCGCGTGGCCACCACCGCCACGCCGGCCGGGCCGGAACTGGCCGCTCTGCTTGGGTTGGATCTGATGGGTATCGAGCCGGTGGCGGCCACCGGGCTGCCCGGCCCCGACGCCGCGTTGCCGGCACTGCGGGCGCGCCTGGTGGACGCCGTGTTCATCGCCGGTCCCGAGGCCCCCGCCGCGCTGGCGCAGGCATGCCAGGCGGGGGCGACGCCGCTGTTCAGCCTGGGCGTGCCGTCGGAGGGCGGCGTGCTGCGCGATCCGCTGTTGCCCGACATCCCAACCGCCCCGGAACTCGCCACCATGCTAAACGGCCGCCGGCCCGGCGGGTTGCTGAGCGGGGTTTGGCGCTCGGTCGCCGCCGCCGCGCAGATCGAGTTCGCCGTGGTGCTGCCACCGCTGACACCCGCTTCCCTGGTGTCGCAATGGCGCCGCGCCGGCGCCGAGGCTGCCCTGACGCTGCAAGGCCGCGTGCCGGGCGTCCGCCTGCTGGCCGCGCCGGAGGCCAACATCGCCGCCAATGCGGTGGTGGCCGATCCCGCGGCGATTCTCGAATTGCGGCGTTGGCTCGCGGTCCGGTTCAACTGGCGTCCTTCCTGAGACGATTTCTTGCCGCGGTTCATCTTTCCGCAAGGGCAGCCGGCATATCCTGCCAACACGGCGGCATGCGCCGCTGATCGGGCGATCGGAACATGAGCAACGCCATTCAGCCACTCGCCGGTGTGCAGAGTACTGATCCGGTCGTAACGACCGGTGCACGCAACGGTTTGACGTCCGGCTCCGACCCACCGGCGGTGGAGACATCGTCGTCGCCGGCGCCGCTGTGGCCCAACCCCTCGATGCGCATCGATGGTGCCCTGGGGCTTGTGGTTCTTGAGTTTCGCCAATATCCCGGTCAGGCGACCGCCAGCATTCCCACCGAGCGCCAGCTTGCGGATTATCGCCGCTCCTTCGCCCGGCACGCCGACACGGCGACGCCGGCCGCGGCCGACACCGTGACACCTGCTGGGGAACAGCTCAGCCAATCCGCGGCTGGTGGAAATGTGGCTGGTGGAAATGCCACTGGTGGAAATAAGGACGCAACACCGCTCCCCGCCGCCACGACCGTGGCGCAAGCGGGGAACGATTCAGCCAGTCCGTGACGGGTGGAGACATAAAGGCAAGGCCTGGGCGCGTCCCTGTTGGCGCCAGGCACGCCGCGTCGGCACAAGCGATAAACTGATGCGTATGGGGCAGCGCCCTGGCCTTGCTTTCCCGATTGATTTACCTCGGCGGCCGGGCCATTCGCGGTTTTCCGCGCCCGGCCGCTCCAGGGCGTTCATGCCCTGGTTCCCGTGCCTGGCAAGACGCCCGGGAATTCCGTTCACACGTCACGCGGTGGCCAGGGTCGCCGCCGCGTTCGTGCCGGCTGCCGTGTTGGCGCCACTGCCATAGGACTGGATCGAGCGATAGAGGTCCCGCGCCAAAGTATTGGCGACGCTCTGCGCCGAAGCGGCGGCGGACGTGCCCGTCGCGCTGGTTGCCGTGCCGGTCGTTGCGGCGGCGCTGGTTGCCGTGCCGCTGGTTGCATTGGCCGCGGCGGTGCCGCCTTGCAGCATCGCCGTCAGGTCCGACACCAGCTTGCTCACGTCGGTCTGCAACGATGACGCCGTCTGCGACGACGATGACTGGTCGGCGCCGTCGGGCACGCTCATGCCATGATGGTGGTGATGATGGGCGCCGCTGGTCTGTTGCGTGCCGGTGGCGGCAGCGGTGGCGGTGGCATCGGACGTCGCCGTGCTGCTGGCGGCCGTTGCCGTGGTGCTGCCGCTGGTGCCGCTGTCGGTCGTGGTGGCCGACCCGCCTGTTGTGGCGGAGGGGGACCCCGCCGCGGCGCCGTTGAGCATCTGTTGCAGCGCCAGGATGAACGATTGCAGGGTGCTCGAGAAGGGTGACGAGCCGGAACTCATCTGGCTGGATTGTGTTTGCGAGTCGGTATCGGTCGACATCTGGCTGCTGAAGCTGCTGGCCGAGGTGCCCGACGTGGCCGACGTGGCCGAGGTGCCACTGGACGAGCCGACCTGCCAGGAGGGCCAGGAAGAGGATGCGGTGACGTTGTGGACCATCTGAGCCTCGTATTTGCTGGGTCAGGGTAATGAGTGCCAGAACCGTGCCAGAGCGGTTTTGCCGGATATTGGCGCCCCGCGGCGGCTCCAGACACCGCCCCCGGCAATGCCTGCCGCGGCAGAAAGTGCCGGGCGGACATATCTGCACCGGCGCGGCCGGCTATCTCCGTCGCAGCAGCACGATCCGGTTGGTGTTGGTGCCGCCGGCGTTGTTGGTCACCCCCCAGCAATTGGCCGTTTTGGTGAATTCCTGCTGGTTGACCAGAACCGCCAGACGATCGAACGGCAGAGTTTCGGCGGCTTCCCAGACGAGCCGCTCCAGCAGGACCGTCCCGCCCCGTACCTCGCCCACCTCGAAGGCAACGTGGCCGCCTTGGCGCAGCAGCCGCGCCTGTTCGGCCAGGGCGTCATGCACCATCGCCATCCATGCCTTTTCGGTGCGGTGCATGCCGATCGCAACGGAACCGACATCGATGCCGGCGAACCAGCAGCGCAGCCAGTTGTCGGTGGCGTACTGGACGATGTTGAGAAAGGGCGGCGAGGTGACCACCAGCGACACGCTGGCAGCCTGAATGAAGCCGCTGTCGCTGGCGGCGCCGACCCCCAGAATCGCCGGCGGATGCGCCGGCGGCGGACCGTCCTTGAGCAGTGAACGGGTTTTCCTGAGGATGATGGCGGCGACGTCGCGGGGTGGGGGAACCTGCTGGCGGTTGGCGTTTATCCTGAGCTGCGACTCGACGCTCACCGCCTGGTTGGGCGGCATTGTGTAGACCGAGAAGAAGCCCGGCGAATGGCCGGTCAGCCGGTTCAGCGCCACCGCGCGTATCCAGTCATCGATCGGGTCCGGCTCCAGGCGCTCCAGTGGTGCGCGCTCCAGCAGCCAGCTTCGCAGGGCGGTCAGCTGGCGCAGCGTGTCGGGGTGATAGAAGGCCAGCAGGTCCGCGCGCCCGATCTCCCCCGATTCCCAGGGCACCTCGCGCAGCCGCGCGGCAACCTGCGCGGTGGTTGGCGGGGCGAGGCGCGGGCGGGTCAGCAACAGCGACAGCGGGTTGATGTCGTTGCCGGCGGGCCGGCGTCCCATCAGGGCCGCCTGCACCGGCGTGGTGCCGCGGCCCATGAAGGGGTCGTGCACGGCCTCGCCGGGCGCGGTCAGGCGGCCGATGAAGAACGCCGGCAGCTGCGGCTTGAAGCAGGCCCGGTAGCTGATTTCATGGATGCTGTGGGCCTGGCGCTGTCCGGCGGTCCAGAACTCGTTGATGAAATAAGGGATGCCGCCCTCGGTGACTTCGTGGGTCGGGGCACCGAACCCGGTGAAGGCACGCACCTCCCGCAGAAAATCCCGCGACATCTGTTCGGGCGTTTCGCTGTCGAACAGCGGCAGGGGGCGGCGGGCGGCCCGCCGCGCCGCGTGGGTCAGCGCCAGTGCGGTTCCGCCCATACCCAGCGGCCCCGCAGTTGCTCCCAATGGCCGGGCACCCATTCATGCCATTGCGGGCGGCGCGGGACATAGCCGCCGGGCTGCCAGAGATAGATGCGGCCGTTCCACAGCCAGTGACCCGGGCGCCAGACATAGGCGCCGGGCGGCGGCGGCGGCACCATCTCGGGGCGCGGCGGCGGCACCGGCGGATAGCCGGGTACGGGCGGGTAGCCGGGCGGCGGTCCGCCATAAGGCTGCGCGGCGGCGGCGCCCGACAGCATGGCCAAAGCGGAGCCAAGAAGCCACCGGCGGGTCGGCGAGGTCATCATCGCGTTCTCCTTTCGTTGGCGTCGGTCGGCGCTTTCGCCCCCGGATCAGGCCGCCGCGGCGCGGCCGGCCCGCAGGTCCAGCCGGCGCCCGCCGAAGCCGTGCGCCGCCGAGGCATGGCTGGCCAGGATGACGGTGCGGCCGATGGTAAGCCGCTTCAGGCTGTCCAGCACCTCGGCCTCGGTGGCGGGATCGAGATGCACGGTCGGCTCGTCGAGCAGCAGCAGCGGGGCGTTCTTGAGGAAGGCGCGGGCGATCGCCACGCGCTGTGCCTGGCCGCCGGACAGGCCGTAGCCGCCTTCGCCCACCTGGGTGTCCAGCCCGAGCGGCAGCGCGGCGGCGAAGCCGTCCACCCGGGCCAGCCTTGCGGCCTCCTCCACCTCGTCGTCGCCGGCCTCGGGGCGGGCGAAGCGGATGTTGTCGCGGATGCTGCCGGCGAACAGGGTCGGGCGCTGGCCGATCCAGGCGGTCATGCGTGACAGCGCCTGCGGCACCACGCTGGCGATGTCGGCGCCATTGAAGGTCACCCGCCCGGCCTCCGGCCGCACGAAACCCAGCAGGATTTCCAGCACCGTCGATTTGCCCGATCCCGACGGGCCGACGAGGATCAGTGTCTCGCCGGCCGGCACCCGGAAGCTCAGCCCGTCCAGCGCCGGGCCGCGGGCCGGGTCCCAGGTCAGGCGCACATCCTCGAAGGCAACGGTCAGGCCACGCGCCGCCACCGTGCGCACCGGCAGCTCGGCGGCCGGCGCCGGCAGCGCCGGCAGGGCGGCCAGCGCATCGGCCGAGGCGCCGGCGTGGAAGCGTTCCTGATAGGCGGCGGCGAAGCCGCGCAGCGGGGCGAAGAACTCCGGCACCAGCAGCAGCACGAACAGCGCGCCGCCCGGACTGGCCAGCCGCCCCGCCGCCGACTGCGAGCCGTAGCGCAGGGCGATGACGATCATGGCCAGCGCCATCGCCAGGTCGAGCGACACCGAGGACAGGAAGGCCACCCGCAGCACCCGCATGGTGCGGCGGCGCAACTCGTCGGCGGCGCGGCCGAGGGCAAGCGCCTCGTCATTGGCGCGGCCGTGCATGACGATGGTGGCGATGCCGCGCACGCGGTCGAGAAAGCGCGCCTGCAAATGCGCCATCGCCGCGAATTGCCGCTTGGAGGCGACCGCCGCGCCGATGCCGGACAGCGCCATGGCCACCGGCACCAGCAGGCCGCACAGGCCCAGCACCAGCGCCGCCGCCGGGTCGGCCAGCAGCGCCGCGAGCAGCACCAGAGCCGGCGCGGCGATGGCCAGGGTGGAGGCCGGCATCCAGCGGGCGAACAGCCCGTCCACCGCCTCGATGCGATCGACCACCACGCTGGTGAGCTCGCCCGAGTGGCGGCGGCGCAGCAGCGACGGGCCGGCGGCCAGCAGGCGGATCAGCGCGTCGGTGCGCAGGCGGCGGCGGGCGGTCGCGCCGGCCTCGAAGGCGGCGCGCTCGGAGGCCACCGACAGGCCGGCCCGCAGCACCGCCAGCCCGGCAAAGCCGGCGAGCAGCAGCAGCGGATCGGTGCCCGGCTCCGGCCGCAGCGCCGCCTGCAGGGCAAATCCGGCGCAGGCGGCCTGACCGATCGCCAGGGCGGTGCCCAGCATGCCCAGAACAACCACCGGCAGGGCGCCGCGCCGCCCCACCCGGGACTGCTGGCGCATCCAGGCGCGGGATGCGGTCTTCACGTCGCTCATTGGCAGGGATGTAGCAGAATCGTCGCCGATTGACAGGCCAGCAATTCTAAATTCGCTTTCGGTGCTGTTTTTTCGCGTTGTGGCTCCGTCGGTGGCGTGAGTTGAGCAGCGGGACGGTGACGTCGCTGGTCAGG